>ENA-UEQR01001601-UEQR01001601.1-human-gut-metagenome-genome-assembly--contig:-NODE-1601-length-12420-cov-12.912825_pt1 | contig 12420 bp, 7 predicted proteins | sample MGYA00242944_ERZ507941 | MGnify/ENA primary metagenome ERZ507941 (study PRJEB26167, sample SAMN06115398) | human gut metagenome | host: Homo sapiens | place: China:Chongqing | collected 2016-06-23...
CAACTCTGACAAAGCCGTCAATGAACGAAGTGCCATGCAAATGACTGCAGTCTATGCCTGCGTCAGGATTCTTTCGGAGTCCATTGCAGGACTGCCAGTCCATGTTTAAAGTAGGCTGTATTTTCATAACAGCGTCTGCCGAACTCTTTTAGAATCCAAGTCTTACCCACCTGACGTACGCCCTTCAAGATTAAAGGCTTGCGGTAGGGAGAATCCTTCCAATCCAGCAACTTTTTTAAGATAAATCGTTCCATAGAATCACTCTTCACATTTTTATTGGAGTTTTATGCTTTATAATCACACTTTGTCCCATCAAAGAAATAGGGCTGACCTGTTACAGTCAGCCCTAAGTAAAAATTCTATATTCTGTTAGCAAAAAATCAGTTTTGCATTAACGTCTTGCGCCATAGCTGCACTGCTTGAGTGCACTCCTAGCCACAAGTTTGCTTCCGTCATAGACCAACACGCGGGCTTTGTAGTAATATTTTCTGCCCTTCGTGCCCTTGGTGCTGATAAAGCTGTTCTTGCTGCTTGTCTTGAGCAGCTTGTAGCCTGCGTCCTTCTTCGTCGAGCGATAGAACTGGTACTTGACCGTGTAGCCCAGCGACTTGATGTCGGAAATCATGGTCTTGCTGCTCTTGGCTGCGACCTGTACCTTGACGGATTTCTTGCTCGTCTTAGTGGTGGTCACTTTAAACTTCGCGCTCTGCATCAGTTCTTTGACATGGGCGGCGTTCTGTTCTTTAATTAACCCCTCTGCTTCGTCTTTGTCGACGACTGCGAAGGTCGAGAAGTGGGGCGTCGTGAAGCGAATGTAATATTCTGCGCCGATCTTCACTACGCTGTGGTTCAGGATCTTGCAGAGGCCGTTGTCGTCGATGTAGATCACGAGGATGTCTTTGCCTTTGAGCTTATCCGGCATCGGCAGAATCACATAAGCCTTGCCGCCTTCAAATTGATGCAGGTGTTTTTCGCCAATCTTCGCGACAAGGTCGAAGAGCGTGCCGTTCTTGCCGACGATCTTCTCCGCCGGTTTCTGCGTTTCCTTGAGCCGGGTGTTTTCGCCCACCACGATGGTTACGGTGTCACCCTTGGCTGCGCCTGCAATCGTTTCTAAGGTCTTATTGTCGAGGACGACTTCGCCGTTGTCGGTCTTGATGACAAGGTCGGCGTTCGTGTCCTTGGCGATCGCGTTGACGGTCGCCTTTGGCAGCTCGACTTCGGTTGCTTTCACGCTGTCCGCCGCGCCTGTGCTGCCTGCGCCGCTGCCGTTATTCGCGTCACTGGACTTCACAGTGATCTCGATCATATCGGACTTATTAGAAACCGCCTGATCGAGCAGTTTGTCACCGAGGTCTTTGGAAACGCTGGCTGTGGTCTTGGAAACATCCTGACCCTGCTCGTTCTTGGTCGTTTCGGTCGTCGTATTCTTGACGGTCGTCTTGGTTGTTGTAGTTGTGTCGGTTTCCGCACCCGGCTTGGAGGTCGTATTGTCCTTCGTGTCTTCTTTGACTGTGATGACATCCGCATCATCCGGTGTCGGAGCCGGGGCTGCGCCACCGCCGCCACCACTGGATGCTCCGCCACCACCACCGGATGCTCCGCCGCCGCCGGAAGGCTGGTTGGAAACGGTCACAGTCAAACTTTGTTCTGCCACATCTGCGTACTCTGCGTTTCCCTGCACCTTATACCAAACGGTGTATTCCCCGGCATTTTTCGCTGTGGGGATCTGCTCGCTCCATTTGGAATCGTCAAGCCGGTAGAGCATCGTGCCGCCAGTGGTCTTGCCTGCTGTAACCAGCGCCTGTTCTGTACCATTGTAGGTCAGGGCGTTTGCCGTAGGTGCCGTAACAGTAGGGAGAAGCTTGTTGGTCGCATTGACATTGACGGTCAGCGTGATGTCCTCATAGTTTGTACTCTTGATTACTACGGTCACTGTGCCCACAGAGCCGGTGGTTTTCACGTCATTTTTCTGAATCGGCAGGGTCAGCTTGCCGTTTTCCACCTTCGCGCCGCTGGTGTAGTAGCTGCCATCCAGTTTGATTTCGCGGATCTCATAGGTGAGTGCACCATACTTTTTGGGCGTTTCCAGCTTGGGCAGGGCGGGGAGGGCCACTGTGTAGGTGTTCGCGTGGCCGTTTACAATGGTCAGCGCGGTTTCCTTAGTAAAGCCAGGGACAGCGGCCCTGGTGATGCTGCCAGTCGTGGGGAAGCTGCTCTGCTCCAGGGCGTAATTCTTCGCGGTCTGCCCCATCAGGGTCACTCTGGCAGTGATGTTCTTGCCGTTGCCCACACTGGCATCGTCAAAGCTGGCGGTCACGGTGTAGTCTGTGCCTCGGTTCAAGGTCACGTTGTCGAAGATCACGCTGGTGGGTTCCACGGTTGTCGTGCCGTCGTAGATCTTGGCCGCACACGCTACCTTGGTGATCGTCAGCGGTTTCTTTCCAATACTGACCGCCACGCTGGTGGGTGCGGTATCGTTGTGATTTTCATCGCCAATCACCCGATACCACACGGTATATGCTCCGGCATCGGTGCCGGTAGGGATGTCCGGGCTGTATGTACCGTTCTCGGTCAGGCTGTACTGCATAGTGCCATAGTTCGCCACGCTGCCTGCGGTAATGAGCGCCTGCTCCTGGCCGGTATAGGTCAGGTTTTCCTGCGCTGTGGGAGGCGTGATTGACCTGATGTCGGCCTTTTGTACCGTCACAGCAATATCCTCGCTCATCTTCTCGTAGCCGTCGCAAGTGGCGGAAAAGCGGAAGGTATGATTGCCTGCGGGCAGCTTTTGTGCAGAAAGATCAAATTGATTCTTTGTTGTCGCACCGCCAACTGCTGTCTCTTTGCCGTCCTCCACCTTGTACCACTGGAAGCTCACAGCGCCTGCGCCGGTTTCCTTCTTTACATTGACAAGAAGCGTCCCCGTACCGCCATAAGTCATGCTCATCTTGGTCGGATAGTCCATGCTCTTGATGGTGATCTTGGCCATAGAAACATTGGTCAGCTCCGTACCGCTAAGGTCGCTGATCCAGGTACTGCCGCTCTTGAACGCGTAGCCCTCCGGCAGGAGGGATGCCAGCGTGACATCTCCGGTGACGGTCAGCTTTGCCGCCGTCTTACCGTTCAGATTCAGCTTGAGCGGGCTGCTGATGGTGATCTCGCCTGCATCTGCCAGTAGCTTCACTGTACCGCCGTTGGCTGCGGCAATGGCCGTGTCTGCCGCCCGATGGTAGGAAATGCTGCCGTCCGTCTTTGTTACCTCAGCGGCATAGCCGCAGTAGGGGCAGACATTCCCGCCGGAAGGGTCATCCGGGTGGCTACACTTCACAACGGTTACGGCAGTATTCTCATTCATCTCCGACAGCTTGACCAATGCGCCGTCTTGCTTCTGATAAGCATAGCCCTCTGCCAGCAGGGACTGGTAATCTGCGCCATTCTTGATTCGGATGCTGCCAAAGGAGCCGCCGGACAGGGTCACTGGAATATCCTTGAGCGCACCCAATTCCAGCAGATCCGCGCTGCCGCCGGACATGGTCAGCGCTCCCTCCGTGTAGATGCCGCCGATGAACTTGCCGCTCGTTACCACGGCTTCGTTCCCGGTAAGAATGCCAAGCCCCACTCCACGGTCTCTCCCGTCTGTGCTGCCCTCCAGGGTGACATTGTCCAGAGTCAGCTTTGCGCCTGTCTGCTTAGATTTTCCGACCGCCACCGCATGATAGGGGTCGCTGGGATGGGTGTTTTGCACCTTGCCGTTTATGATGGCTACATTGGAGCCGAGGATATGTAGAAGCCCCTTCCCAGCGGATTTGCTCAGGGTGTGTCCATTCAAGTTCAGTACAATATTTTTGCTGATCTCGATAGGCTCTTTGTTCTCGATCTCCAAAGGCCCCCGCAGAGTGATCGTGTCACCGTCCTGCGCGGCAGCCAGCGCGTTTTCCAGACTGGTGTATCGCTTGCCGCCGGTTTCAAATGCCTCCACCAGCATCTGGCAGCGGGTGCAGTAACCATTCTTATCCACCTTGTCCACATGGTCGCAGATTCTGCCGCAGGCACATTTACCGTTATGATATTGGCAGGTATGCGCGACCACCTTGACCTTTCTATTCTGAATATTTACATCGGAAACGTTCAAAATGTCGTTGCTATCAGCGTCTGCAAAGGCATATCCGTCCGCCAGCAGAGCCAGCGCCGGCGCGCCGGTATCCACACTGATGCCCCCTTGGAAGGTGCCGCCCTGGAGCTGGGTGTTCCCGACGAACGTCATCTGATGTGTAAACACGCAGTCGCCCTTTACCGTCAGGGTAAACTGGTTATTAAAGTATTCCGCGCCTGTTGTAACGCTGTCTAATATCAATACCGCGGGGGCGCTGGTGGCAATGTCATTTATCGTGCCGTTTTTGATGGTAACGCTCTTGTACGGGAAATTTTGCAGATCCAGCGTCTTGACCTTGTGGCCCTGCAGATCCAGCGTAATGTCCATTTTGTTCGCCGGCTCGCCGTTCCCCGCTTTCAAGGTTGCGTTAGTATCCCGCACAAAATAAGCGGTTCCGCCGGAGAACAGAATGAACCCAACATCAGGGTTATCGCCTTCAAACGTATAGGGGATACCGTTGCGAATAAAGAGCACATCCTTGCTGCACGGTTCGCCGCACTGTTGGCATTTGCCATCCTGGGTGTATTTTGCATGGGGGCAGGTGTTAACGGTAACGGCGACCGTGTCTGTATTTACGGTATAGTTATTATAGGACAGCTTGCAGTAGACCTGGCCGCTGTACTCCCAGTTCCTGCCCTCCACTTGGGTCAGGTCGGATTGGGTCAGGATGATTTTATAACTGCCGCTGCCTGTGCCCTGAAATTCTTTTCCGTTCACATACCACTGATAGGTGATTTTACCGGACTGACCGCTTTCCAGAGAGGCGCTGACATCGACAACCGCTACACTTTCCCCATCTAATTTCTCATATACGACCTCCGCCTGCTTTTTTATGGTAATGGGGTTTCTGGGCGCGGCGGCGACGGTGACCGTTGCGGTGGCGGTTGCCTTAGCGGGAGAGAAACCATTTTCGCTGTCTGCGGTCAGCTTCAGCTTATAGCGGCCCTCCTTAACGGTGCTGTCGGCGGTAACGGTGATGGTCTGGTTGTCAGCGGATTTTTCCACCGTCAGACCGGTGGGTTTGCCCTCCAATTCCACGTTCAGGGTATCCATCTTGACCTTGCTGCCGGTCACGGAGAAGGTCGCCGTCTGACGGCCTAAGCTTTCCTGTAGGGTTCCCTGCTGCGCGCCGACGGTCAGGCTTGCGCGGGGCGCCATCTGGGCGATATAGATGGTCTTGACGTCCCCTTCTTTTGTCGTATCGTCCGCTGTGCCGACCGACATATCGTCTGTGTTTGCATTCTGATTTTCCGAATACAGAACGGTCAGGTTGCTGTTGATGTTTCGGGCCTTTCCATAACTATTCGAAATCGCACCATATTTTCCGGTGGCGTAAAGGGTTCCTCCGTTCATGGTCAGGGATGCAGTGTCAATACCCCAACCGGAATTTAGATTCAGCGTTCCACTCTCAATCACGATGGTTTTAGCGCTCAAGCCGTACTGACCGCCGTTGGTGGTTATCTTTGCCCCGTCTTTTATGGTAAGCTTCCCGCCGGCGGTGTCACTGTAGGCGGAATCCGCAATACCATATTTCCTGTCAGGAACAGTGACCGTCAGACTGCCGCTTCCCTGAATGGTCAGACTACGATAATCCATTTCCAGAGCGGAGAGCTCAGCAGTATCGGAAATCGTAATGGTATTCTCGCCTTTCAGCGTGATTGTTGTGTCGCCGGTCAGTCTCACCGGGGTAGTTATGGTCTGGTTCTCCCAGGTAACATCGCCGGAGATGGTTCCTTCAGTGCTTGCCGCAGCTGCCATCAGGGGCGTTGCCTGCTCTGTTCCCTTGCAGGCAGAGAGGTCTGCATCTTCCGCAGAGCAGATGGGACAGTCGGGATTGAGCGCCCCCTGCTCACAGTGGGTCTCGCAGCTGCACTCCGCCGGAGCATTCCCGGACACACCGGACACATCAGTTTCCACCGCAGATGCCGGAACTCCCGGCATCGTAAAAATCATTGCCGCCGCCAGTAAACATGCGGCCGGCCGTTTCCATTTCCATTTCCATTTCATTTTATTCATCCTCCTCACGTTGTTCGTTCCTTCTCGTTGCTTTCTGAAGCAGCTGGGATACTGCCTCCCGCAGCTGATATTCCGTCACAGGCTTCACCCAAAAGTCATCTACCCGCATCCTGCAGCTTTGGGGTTCAAATTCTGCCTGATCGCTGATCCATAGGAGAGGGACATCCTTGCTGTACCCTCGTATGCTCATGCAGAAATTCATCCCCCTGGCTCCGTCCTCCATGACTACCACAGCGTCATAAGGCCCATCCCGCTGCATGGCATAGACGCAGAATACGCCATTGTCAAAGCGGTCTACTTTGCCAAGCTTCATCAGCAAAGCGGTTTCTTTTTCTTTCTGGCTATAACTGCATAGCGCAATTCGCATTTCCATACCTCCGTTTCCTGATGGGCGCCATCGCCTCATATAGCTCCTGATCACTACAATCTATGGAGAGGAATGCCGGGATATGAAGCTGATACGCGATCAGGGCGAAGTTTTCATCATCACTCCACCAGACAAGCGGTACTTCCGGTGCCAGCTGCTTTGCCTGAATGGCAGCCTCCAATCCCCTTGCCCCGGTCATTGCGATGACAACCGCATGATATCGGCTCCGCCGCAGTGCCTGAGATAGCTGCTTCTCATTCCATAGCTCGTCGATGACAAGCTGCCCATCCCCATCAAAAAGGGAGCGCAGCCTGCTTTCAAACCATTCCACATTTCTCAGCTCCGTACAAAGTGCGATTTTCATACCGGGCCTCCTTTCCTGAAAAGAAAAATTAAAAAACCAGACCTTCTCATCGGAAAGTCTGGTAGTATAATTAGAGTAGCATCTTGTCAAGAGAAATACAACCGACTTTGTTTAAGACGCAGGTTTCCTGTTTAAGACGCAAGTTTTTTCCTGCGGTTTTATGTTATACTCATATTGGATTATTGTGCAAAGGAGATGGTACGATGCAGATCGCGATTGTGGATGACAGAGCAGAGGACAGAGAAGAACTGTCTGCCTGCTTGGAAAATTATATGAAAAAGCATCAGCTGGACTATACGCTGACAGAATTTGAGGACGGAGAGAATTTTCTGAAAGCTGCCGCCCAGGTCAATTTTCAGCTTGTCTTTATGGACATCTATATGGAGAACATGGATGGAATAGAGGCCGCCAGAAGACTGCGCCAGAAAAACAGGCTCTGTAAGATCGTTTTTCTGACCATTACAGAAGATTATGCCCGGATGGGGTACAGCCTGTCCGCCAGCTATTATCTGCTGAAGCCGCTTTCGCTCCATCAGGCAGATTTTGAAGAAGCGATGGAGCTGTGCCAGCTAAAACCACCCTATGAAGTGATGACACTTTCGGTTATGGCTGACCGTCAAAAGCTGGAACTTCCCACTGAGAAGATTCTATACATAGATTATCAAAACCGTATGACACGGATTCATATGGCGGAACGCGTGATACCGGTAAGCGGAGGTTTTCAGGAGGTCACTTCCGCATTGCAGAAGGACAAGCGTTTTTTGCCCTGCTACCGGGGCGTTTTAATCAACATGGATTATATCAGCCATGTTGACAGTCAGACCTTCCATTTGATAAACGGCGAGGAACTTCCGATTGCTCTCCGCAATGGAAAACAGCTGCGGGAAGCCTACCGCCAATATATTTTTTCTGGAATGGGGGGTATCGTATGAGAATGAAGCAAATACACAGGCGTATTCTGGGTGGCTGTCTGACCTGCCTCCTCTGCTTCACCGGCAGTATCCACGCATTTGCCGCTGAAACCGCAACCCCAGCCAATGCCGATGAAATAACGGAGATTCTGCCGGATTTAGAAAGCGAGGCTCCGGGGACACTGGATAGCGGAACCACGGAAGCATCAGAAGAAGCATCCCTCGTCCTTGTCACAGAAATACAAAATGAAGGTGAACTGCTCTCCCTTCCGGCTTTTACCCTGCCCCTTAGAACCACACCGTCCGATGATGACCTGGAGGAAATTTATCAGCTGGCCCTTCAGTATCAAACCGTTTGCGCCACTGTATCAGCAGGTGAAGAAATCCGGCAGGAAACATTTCCTGTCTCATGGGATTTTTCGGCCATTGACCAGACCACTCCGGGCGAATATACCGCAGCAGGTCGGATTGAACTGCCGGAGGGGTATGCCTTTGGTGAAACTGTATTGCAGGAGCTTCAGATTTCCGTCCGGGTGGAAGAAATGCCGCCTGCTGTCATTACCTCCATAGAGAAATGGTATCCTTATACGAACGCGTTTGCGGTTCAACAGGGCAGCGAAACCGAAACGCTGGAAAATTTGTTTGCCTTTTCCCCTTACTATCTGGATTGCTATACGGAAAATGGAACCAGCTGCACCGCTGCGGTGGAATGGGATTTTTCCGGTATTGATTTGAATACTGTGGGACTGTACCATGCCATGGGAAAGCTGACCGCACCGGAAAACACTGCGTTTGCAGAGGGAATTGCTTTCCCTGATATCTCAATTCCTGTTTCTGTACAGGCTTCAGGCAGACCGGACATTAACTGCTTTCTGGCTGCCAGAGGAAACCTTCATTTTCCCTGGGTCACACCGCCGGGGAAAATGGATGAGATCAGCGTATGGCTGTCCGAAAACAACGGTTCATGGAACCGTCTGGAAAGTGGCGTTTATGTGGGTCAGGAAATGCTCTCGATTGCCACCCGTCTGCTGACGCCGGGCAGCAGTTACCGCCTTCAGGTCGATTATGACGGCGGACAGACCGGCATCCTGTCCTTTACCTACGCAGATGAAATTGTCCTTGAAGGGTATCACGATGGCGACCGGGATGGAGGGGATGCAGGCGGCAATCCACCTGATACCATCATTCAGCCGCCTCCCGAAGATACCGGCGATCAGGATGACGGTTTCGCAGACAGTCCCTCCACAAAGCCTCCAAAACCGCCTATAACAAATGGCGGGGGAATGGATTCCAACGATTCTGAAAAAACACCACCTGTCAGCGAAGAAAATGATCCTGCGGATCATGAACCATCCCACAAGCCTTCCGAGCCATCCTTGGATGGAAAAGACGATTCCATAAATAAAGATGAATTCCCATCGCAACAGACAAACGGTGATGCAGAGGAAGCATTAGAACCAGACGCTGGTTCCGATGAACCGGCTATACCGGAAATCGAAGCGCCAGTTGTATCAGGTCAGCCAGAGGAAAATACCGCTTTACAGCAGCCCCCTGAAGTGCGGACGATTACTGACGCTCCAGAGCTTACCGCTCCCGATCCTGCCCGGAAGCTTTCGGAAAACAGGAAAGAGCCGGTGCAAAGCATTATGAGCGTTCCCCCGGAACGTGCGGATTCCAAAAAACCTGTTTTTTCAGAGTTCTTCGATGAAACCACCGACCGGATTTCCGGCACACGCTTTTTGATGATGCTGCAAACAGGGGAGCAAAGAGCCGTCTTTTCCAAACAGGGAATCACCATCAGCATACCCAAAGACGCCTTGCCGGAGGGTATCCAAAACGAAGATCAGATTGAAGTCATCATCCAATCGAATACGGACGGCGGTTTTTCTTTTTCGTTTTCCATCAACGGAACTGTGCTCAACTCCCTGCCGGATGTTTCTGTCATGCTGCCCTATCCAAATGACCCGGCAGCCGGCACATTGTTCCTCGGTGATGAAAGCGGCGTGGAAATTCCCATGACCGGCTATGACGATGCGGCAAAAGCCGCCTCCTTTCAGATCAGCCATACAGGGACATACACCATTGCAGTAAAGGAAGATGCCGCTTCCCTGGCACATGCCGCCGACACTGAGCATAGCCGGTCGCCCATACTCCTTTTGATTCCGGCTTGTCTGCTTCTTCTGTCTGCCGGTGAATTGTTCCTAAGGAGGAGGCGAAAATAAGATGGTATCTTCTGTGGTAAAAAAATATGCCGCTTTATGTATGGTCTGCCTGTGTTCATCCCTGTTTTTTCTTGGCCTGTATCAGTTTAATAATAAATATAGCCAGGACACCATTCAGGCGGCAAATGGGATTCTGGCGCTTTCTGAGGAAGAACTTCAAAAGTCACCGGTGCGCTTTCTGGTATCCGGCTGGGCGTTTTATCCTGACGCGCTTTTGACCCCGGAAGAAATACGGGATGAAAGCCATTATATGCGCTACCTTTCCATTGGAGCGCAGACCAATTTCTCCAGCCCTGCAAACCCTTCTCCCTATGGCTGCGGGACTTACCAGATGACATTCTTCCTGCCGGAACGGAAGGAAGCGTATGCACTGGAAATCCCGGAAGTGTTTTCTGCTTACAACCTTTATCTGGATCATGACCTGATCCTGCAAATGGGGGAACCTGCACAGGGGACACCATTGGTTCAAAACCGCATGGTCACTTTTCATGGCGGAAAACCGTTCACACTCACCATAGCGGTCAGCAACTATGACCACTTTTACGGAGGGATTGTTTATCCGCCTGCTTTCGGAACGATGCTGGCGGTAAATACAACCAGAGGAATCCGGTTTGCATTCTGCCTGTTTGGCTGTACTGTTACCTTTGTCTGTGCGCTGCTGTCCTTTTATTTCAGCCGCCGGATGAAACAGAACAATACATCCCTGTTCGGACTGATCTGCCTTGCCATGTGCGGTCTGTCATCCTATCCTGTGCTTCATATGCTGGCTGCTGTTCCCATATTCCCCTGGTACACGATGGAACTGTTCTGTATCTATCTGGTTACCTGGCTGATCGTAGTTCTGCAAAACCGGATATGCAGGCCGGGCTTCCTGCCTGCGGCCATCAGCAATGGGGTGGGCGCTGCGTTCCTGGTATATGCGTTTGTGTATGGCATGATGGCTTCCCATCTCTCCCTTGGAGCGATTCGTTTCTTCTCTGCATCGGTCTTTTGTTATAAGGTGGCATCTGCACTCTATCTGCTTATCATCGCTGTGCTTGCCATTCACAGAGGAGAAAAACGGAGCAGGCCGATCTTCTATGCTGCGGCAGCCGCAACCTGCGCCTTTATATGGGATCGCCTTCTGCCGGTTTATGAGCCGGTTATCGGCGGTTGGTTTGTGGAATGGGGCAGCTTTTTCATAGCAGCCGCCATCGGTTATTCCCTCTGGCGCGATGTGGTAGAGGGGTATGGAAACAGCCTGATTTTTCAGGAAGAACGCAAGCAGGTCGTCCGGCAGCTTTCTATGCAGATCGAGTACAGCCGTCAGGTTTCTGAAGCAGCGGCAGAAAACAGAAGGCTGATTCACGACATCAAACACCATCTGCGCACCATAGACCGCATGGCCTCTGAACGTGGGCAGACGGAGATCTGCTCCTTCCTGTTACAGGTAGAGGAACAGGTTGCGGCAACATCGGGGCACTCCCCTGCCCAGTTCTGCAAAAATCCCGTTGTAAATGCGCTGATTGAATACTACTACGGCATGGCGCAGACACAAGGGACAGAATTTCAAGTGCGGCTCGATCTTCCCGATCAGATGCCGCTTACCGATGTGGAACTGTGTACGGTGCTGGGCAATCTTTTGGACAATGCCGTTGAGGCGTGCAGCCGCCAAAAGCAAGGGGTGCACCGCATTTTCATTGCAGGCGAAACCAAAGGCAATATGTACTTTTTGAAGATTGAAAACACTTACGACGGTCTGGCCTTGCAGGAGGGAAAAACATTCCTCTCCCGAAAGGGTACATCTGCTGATCATGGAATCGGGCTTTCCTCTGTCCGAAAAATCATTGAAGGCCATGGCGGTGATCTCGATCTTGTTCCCGGTGAGGAATCCTTTCTTGTTGGAATTACAATACAGATGTAAAAACTGTTTTTTGAGGCGCATTCAGATACGCTCGTTGGGGCCACCCCAAACCCCGGCCAGCCCGCTTTTGCTGGTCTGGCGAACACGCCTTACGGCGTGGCTTTTCGCTCCCTTACGGTCGCTGTTCCTGCCACGAAAATATTGTTTTATACCTATAAATCGTCCTCTCACTGACATTGTTCCGCTTTGCAATTTCTACCATTGTCATGTTGCGTCATTTTTACAATAGCTTTCATACAATCGAAATACCGCTGTCAACGATGTCACAACATCCACACATCTCTCAAATGCTACATTCTCTTTTGCATCATCATAATATTTCTTTCTTATTTGTCCGCCCTTTCTGTGCTTAAATTGCTTTGGCAGCCAATTATCGTTATCTGCTTTCAATAAATCATACACATATATTTTATTCGGCTTTCCTTGAAATATCGAAAACGTTCTGATAATTCTTCAGCGTACATATCCTTCGCATTCACACACT
>ENA-UEQR01001602-UEQR01001602.1-human-gut-metagenome-genome-assembly--contig:-NODE-1602-length-12407-cov-6.023195_pt1 | contig 12407 bp, 19 predicted proteins | sample MGYA00242944_ERZ507941 | MGnify/ENA primary metagenome ERZ507941 (study PRJEB26167, sample SAMN06115398) | human gut metagenome | host: Homo sapiens | place: China:Chongqing | collected 2016-06-23...
TGTAGTAAAACAGTTCATTGCCTGCGCTCTTCAACATTTGGGCGATAGCATTCTCGTATACATATCCCAAATCTGTGCTGAGTTTATCGGAAAGGAGTTTCCGGTATATCACATTCTCCGTATAGTCACGGTCCATGAAAACGAGCGTAACGAACAATCCCGTATCGGCAAGAAACATCTTGAAATAGTCGTAGTCGGCATGGAGGGAGAAACCTACACTGGGATCATTCGCATGATAGGCAAAGTTTACAGTCATGGAATCTGCCATATCCATCAATAACTCACTGAGCCGGGCGGCTGTCGCATTTTCAATCACACTTCCTACCTTATAACGTGTCGTGTTGCGGGAGAGTTCTGCCGGAATCGAGGTAAACAGCCGTGAAATACGCCCTGTCGGATCTATTTTTCGGAAATCGTCGATGTAGAGTTCGAGAATGTTCCGTTTTACCATATCTATGACAGCAAAATCATTCGATTTGAGATAGGCATTTATCGCCTGCGGCATACCGCCGATAAGCATATACAGTCGGAAATTACGCATCAGGTCACGATTGATGGCATCTCCCAACGGCTTGAAATTTTGGTACGAGTATTTGATCAAGCCATAGGTCTGAGGTTTATCGATCGCCCACAAAAATTCTTCGTAGTCCAGTGGATACATTGCGATGCGTGTTTCTTCGCTCGGAATCACGATACCTTTCACATTTTTTTTGATGGAAAGAAGCGAACCGGTTTCTATATAGTCATATCGATGGTCTTTTACAAGGCATTTGATTGCCTGCTGGGCAGGAGGATATAATTGTACTTCATCGAAAACGATAACCGATTGCCGTTCATGCAGCGACACGTTGAATAGTGACTGAATTCGCAGGAAAAAGTAATTCAGATCTGAAATATGGGAAAATAGCTCTTTGACAGCTTCATCCGCTATCGAAAAATCGATGATGATGTGGGATTTGTATTCTTGGCGTGCAAACTCCTCTGCAATAGTAGATTTTCCGATTCGACGGGCACCCTTTATCAAAAGCGCCGTTTGTCCATCACTTTCCTCCTTCCATCGTAACATTCTGTCGTAAATCTTACGCTTGAATATTTTCTCGGGCATACTTGACAGTTTTATTTTCCATGCAAAGATACGTGTCTTGCCGGAAATAAGGAAATGTTTTCGCTTTATTTTGTCGGAAAATTGAAAATGTTTTATCGGCAATTTGTAGAAAAACGGAAAGTTTCGTCCGATTGTAAAATTTCGTATATTCGTGAGGCAGAAAACACCGAAACGAAATGAAAAAGAATCTCAGCCTTATTTTATCGCTCCTTGCGCTTGTCGGTGTCGTGGTCCTGGCCGTATTGTGGTGGTGCCGTTCGGTGTCGCTGACGGACGTATCGCTCGATACCTTTATCGGCGTGATGGTCGGCATGGTTGGCATCCTCGTGACCTTTGCCATCGGTTGGCAGATCATCAATGCATTGGAGATCAAAAGCAAGCTGGCCGATATCGAAAGGCTGAAGACCGAGATCGACGCCCAGCATGCGCGGATCGAAAAGATCGCCGCCAGAAGCGCGTTCGATTCAGCCGTAAATAGGAGCTATACGCTTTATAAAACCGGAGAACATGTCAAGGCTTTCGTCTGTACGCTGGAGGCCATCGAGCACTGCCTGAAAATCGAGGAGTACGAGGATCTTGACATATTGCTCAAGAATCTTGTGGCCCATGCCGCCAATTCCCACAGCCAGTATTGTTATAAAAGCGACTGCGAAGAGATGATAAAGATCGACACGGCGATCCGGCAAGCCCCTAAATTCGCTCTGATCAGAGACCGCTACGAAGCTGCCGTCCACGAATACAACAGATGGTTCAAGCCGGTAATCGACGACAAAAAAGAAAAATAATTACGATAATCGCATAATGTCATGACAAAGGATTCCGTATTCGACGCAGCCTTAGACGCCTGTATGGCTTACATGAACGATCAGGGCGCTCATTTGTTCGATCCCCCGACCAAAGAGTATTCCCGCGAGGAAGACGGTTATGTCTATCTGGCGAACGCCGCCAATTCGTTCGGTATCTATGAAATCGAAACCGGAATATTCACTCCGGACGAATTCGACCTATAAATCCCGCTTGGCCGGATATTTCTTTATTGACCCTCTATTTTAAGGCATTGCTACTCGAACGGAATGTTTTTTGCCCATTGTCCTGTAAAAACGGGAAATGGACAAAAACGGACTTTTCAATTTGGAGTGGTATAAACCCGAAATAAATACCCCGACCGACCTGCCGCTGGCCGAAAGCAGCGTGCGGGCAGGTTTCCCGTCGCCGGCCGACGACCATCTCGAGGGACGGCTCGATCTGACGCGTTTGGTGGTCACACACCCCGACGCCACCTTTTATGCCCGTGTCGAGGGCGACTCGATGAAGGACGAATGCGTGGAAGACGGCGACCTGCTGGTGGTCGACAAGTCGCTCGATCCGCAGGACGGCAACCTGGTGGTGTCGTATATCGACGGGGAATTCACCCTCAAACGCATCCGCCTGACGGACGATAAGATCTTGCTCGTGCCTGCCAATAAGAAGTATCCTACCATCGAAATCGATCCGCAGAGCGACTTTCGCGTCTGGGGTATAGTGCGCTACGTGGTCAAAAAGATGTAGAAATAGTAATTTCAAGGTCGTGCATCCGTTATTAAGGCATGTACGGCCTCTGTGACTGCAATAACTTCTACGCTTCCTGCGAGCGGGTCTTCGACCCTTCGCTCGTGGGCCGTCCCGTCGTGGTACTCTCGAACAACGACGGCTGCGTGATCGCCCGCAGCAACGAGGCCAAAGCTCTCGGTATCAAAATGGGCGATCCTTTCTTCAAACTACGCGAACTGATCGACCGCTACGGGGTCGCTGTCCGGTCGTCGAACTTCGTCCTCTACGGGGATATGTCGGCCCGGGTGATGAACATCCTGCGCTCGTTCGTGCCGGCCAACGAGGTCTATTCCATCGACGAATCGTTCCTCGACTTTTCCGGAATGGACACCGACTCGCTCGACGGGCTGGGTCGCCGTATCGTCCGCACGGTCGGACAATATACGGGCATTCCCGTGAGCCTCGGCATCGCCCCGACCAAAACGCTGGCCAAGATCGCCAGCAAACTTTGCAAGCAATACCCGAAGCTCGGCGGCTGCTGTTTCATGCACCGTCCGGAGGATATCGAAAAGGTACTGCGGAAGTTTCCCGTGGGCGACATCTGGGGCGTCGGCCGCCGGTACGAAAGGAAACTGCTCTCGGCGGGTATCGCCACGGCCTACGACCTGACGCAGATGCCGCAGGAGTGGGTGCACAGGAACCTCGGAGGTGTGGTCGGCGTCCGGCTCTGGAAGGAACTGCGCGGGGAGCCGTGCCTGAGCCTCGAAGAGATACCCGCCGACAAGAAACAGATCGCTACGACAAGGAGCTTCGACCATGACCTGACGGCTTTCGGGGAGCTGCATACCCGCGTGGCCCAATATGCCGCCTCATGCGCCGCCAAGCTGCGCAGACAGAAAAGCGTCTGCGGCGAGGTGCGGGTGTTTATCTATACGAACCCGTTCAAGGAGAACCTGCCGCAATATTACGAAAGTCGGATCGTGAAACTCTCCGTATCCACGGACAGCACGCTGGAGTTGGTCAAGACGGCTGCGGATATCCTGCGCTCGATCTACCGGTCCGGCTATGCCTACAAGCGGGCGGGCGTGATCCTTTCGGACATCTCGCCCAAATGCGGTATCCAACGGGACCTGTTCGATCCGACCGACCGTTCCAAGCACGAGCGCCTGATGGCCGCAATGGACAAAATCAACGTCGCATACGGACGCCACAAAGTGATAACTGCCGCCGAAGGCTTCGAGCCGTTCAAAATGAACCGGCAGTACCTTTCCCGGCAGTTCACGACCGACTGGGATCAGATCATCCGGGTAAAGGCAAAATGACGAGCTGTATCGACTGAATTTCAGGGTATTATTCTGCAAAAACCGATACTTCTTTGTATATCTGGAACGGTAGAATCCGCCAAGCCTTTTGGCAATACACATATCGACGGGTCGTTTTTTATACGAATGCTGCACGGATTATGACGAATATAACCGCCATCAAGTTATTCGAGGACAGAAAAGTCCGCTCGGTTTGGAATGCCGAAATTGAGAAATGGTATATCTTGATCGTGGATGTAGTCGGAGTATTGACCGATAGTCCGAATCCTCGCAAGTATTGGAGCGTACTGAAAACCCGCCAGAAAAAAAGAAGGCGGCGAGTTGGCTACATATTGTAGTCAACTGAAAATGCAGTCCTCGGACGGCAAGTTCTATAAGACCGATGTAGCCGATGTAGAGCAGCTTTTCCGGCTCATTCGGTCCATTCCCTCACCGAAAGCAGAGCCATTTAAGCTCTTATTCCTATGTCGGAATAAAAGCTCTGGTTAGCTCAGTTGGGACGTGAACACTTGGAGGAGATCGACGATCCGGAATCGGGTATCGAACGTATGCTCGAATACTACCACCGTAAAGGCTATTCCGACAGTTTGATCAATCAACGACTCAAATCCATCGAAGTTCGCAAGGAACTGACCGACGAATGGGAACGGCGCGGCATTAAAAAAGGACAGGAATATGCCGTTCTGACCGATATCATCACGCAGGGCTGGGCCGGATGACCACCAAACAATATAAGCAGTACAAAGTGCTGAAAACCATTTGGAGCTGGTCCTTAATTGCTTGCGGAAGCCACTACGACCGAAATATCGAAAGAGAAGAAACCGAAGACGATCACCGAAAACAGAATGATCGCCCGGCAGGGAGGAACGATTGCCGGGAACACCCGCAAAGAGATCGAGGCTAAAACAGGAAAGAAGGTCATCTCCCAGTTGAACGCCAAATCCGACAAATCTTTGGAAGAGGCGAAAAAGAAATAGAACCGAATTACCAGCAAGAACGGATGGCCGCAGATCATCCGGGTGAAGACGATAATAATGAGCGGTCGCTGCATAAAAAATCCGGAGCGAAAATACGCTCCGGATTCGTTTTATATCGCGGCTGTTTATTCCTGTAAAAGGGCCGTGTTGGCCATATCCTGCACGATGACGCCGTGTTCTGTCCGTTCGTAGGCCAAGACCCAGTGTTTTTCAAATACGGCACAACGGTAACCCGATGAGCACCATTTCTTGAATCGACACAACGGGTGATCCACTTCGGCTCCGAAAGATTGAATATATGCCAAAAACCTATCCCGGTACGCCAATGCAGCCTCTTCAGACAAATGGAGATCGTTTTTAAGATAGGCGACGAGTTCCCCCAACTTATCCACTACCAAGGCGGAAACGATGATATTACGACTCATTTCCGATATGCTTTGTGAATCTCCTCGGTAAACCGTGTGCCGAATTCGGACAATGATACCGCACCGTCTGCGATGGCCGTTTCCCATGCACTTGCCTTCGCCTGTTTTGCGTCTTTTTCGCCCACAACCGTAACGGACTTGTGATTGCGGATCAGCTCCAGCAGCCACTTCCCTTCGGGAGAATCTTCGATCATGACGTGTGTCATTGCCGTCTTCTATTAAATCGTCTGCTCACAAAGATAACGAAATTTATGCCGAATACGGTATTTACCCGAGAAATAAATCGACCGATGCCATACGGAACTACCGTGTTTAATCGCTCTTCCTTCCGCTATCGAACGCGACCTCCAACTCTCGCTGCGTGCCGAAATTGTCGACCACAACGAACCGGACTTCGGACTGCTTGTCGGATGTCGCCGTGTAAAAGAGCGTGAAGACCTGGCGGCAGGGATCGCTCTCGTCCAAACCGGGCATAGCCCGCAGTTCGTGCAGCTCACGGTTGACGAGCAGTGTTCCCTCGCTGTCCGATACCTCGCCTTTGCCTTCCAATTGTATGTAACCGATGTAATATTCAGCCCCCTTGAAATCCCCCTGCCGGGTAAGCGTGAAACGGATCTCGACCCGTTCTCCCGGTACGATCTCCGAAGGCAGGTGCCAGCAGGAGAGCGCGAAGTCGTACTCCCGGTTCACGTCGATCTTGTCGTTGCAGGAGACCAACAACAACGAGGCTACGGCCACAGCGGCCGTAAGTGCGAAATAGATCATCTTGTTCATAAATTATACATTTAACGTTAGATTACAGCAGTCTTCCGGATTGGGGTTGACATGCTCCTTTCAGTAGGCGTAATGTTCCGTCACGTCCTCGCAGACCGACAGGCTGTCGAATCCCGTGATCCTGCGCAGCGCCCCGAGCTTCTCTTCCAACGGCAGGTGCCGGTACCCGCCCTGCGGGAACACGTATCCCGACGTGTCGATACCGAAGCGGCGGGCTATCCGGCCGTTGACGCGCAGGAACTCGACCAGCACCTTGGCGCAGTCCACGCGGTTGATGCGGCCCGGATCGACCAACTGCGGAACGAAGGGCGAGAGCCTGAGCGCGACGTCGAAACCCCGGTGCTGGAGCTTCTCGACGGCCGCGATACGCTGCGACGGAGGAGCTGTCCGCTCATAAGTACGGGCGAGGGCGTCGTCCGTGGTCGTCACCGAAATCTGGATATGGGCCAATCTACGGTCCATTACGTCAATATAGCGTTCCCCGGCCACCATGGGCGATTTCGTTACGATCAAATAACCGATGCCGCGCTCGTTCAACATGCGTATCGTTTTGTACGTGAGCCGGTAGATTGCCTCGGCGGGCTGGAAACAGTCCGTCATGCCGCCCATGCGTACAATAGAGCCGGGAGCGAGGCGGGCGACGGCCCGGGCGATCTTCGCCGGATCGGCCACGGACGGACTGCGCGGGTTTCACAAGCCCCGGAACTCCAGCAACGAACGTGCGTAACAGTAGGCGCAGTCGTGCATGCAGCCGCAGCCGTAAGGGTCGAGCCGCGTCGGATAGCGGCACTTGCCGCCCTCGTTCCCCGTCACGGTCTTGAAGAAGGATTTGAACTCTTTCGGTTCCGTCTTATGTCGTTCCATATTCCCTTTCCGTTTAGTTGATGATAAAGCGCAGGCCGAAGCCCAGTTCCGTATGAAACACCCCCGTCGGCGAACCGAAGGCGCACCGCTGGCGCACCTTCAGCAGCAGGATCACCCGGTCCGCGAGGTAACCTTCGAACGTGGCCCCGAGGGCCGCGCCGTAGAGGAAGCCGTCCCCGCTCACGAGCGTCGCGCCGTCTTCCAGCGCCTTGCCGCCGTTCCCGGAGGTCTCGTAACCCACGAGGGCCGAGAGGCCCCCGTAGAGGGTCACGTTGCGGCCCCGGTCGGCGGCCAGCGGCAGGTTGTAGCCCGCCTCGGCCGTGTACTGTGCCACGGGGACCCTCTGCCGGCCGGTCACCCCGTCATAGGCGTAGTCCTTGTGCAGGTAGCCGGCCCCGAAGTTCCAGTAGCCGTGGTTCCGGTTGTAGCGCGCGAGCTCCAGCCACGCCCAGTAGCGGTAGCAGAGGCGGCTGTCGCGCAGCAAAAAGCCATCCACGGTTCCCGTGCTCAGGCCGATGCCCAGCTGCCCGGGCAGGCCGCGCTGGGCCCGGGCCTCGCCCGCACCCAGCAGCAGGACGCAAAGTCCCGCCAGCATCAAACTCTTCATCCGCATGGCTACCGCACTTTAAGTTCCGTGACGGTGCGGGCGTCCACCAGGTCGGTGTTGCCCACCATGAAGGACTGGTGGCGGCCTCCGTTGCGCTCGAACACGTCCATGATGAGCACCTTGTCGTCCGGGATCGTGAACTTGCGGAAGACCCAGACGTTGCGCACCGTCCCGCCCGCCTGTACCGCCGCGATCTCGTTGAAGCGGCACACGGGCTCGATGACGGTCTCCTGCACGGCCGTACGCTTGGCCACCTTGCGGTCGGCGATGCGGAAGCGCACGCGGTCGATGTCGTAATCCACGTTGGAGAGGTTGCGCAACGAGGTGTGGAAGTAGAACAGCTCGTCCTGCACATAAATGTCTTTTAACAGAAGCTGTACCCCGAAGCGCTTGCTGCCGACGGTCTTGATGTGGCGCGCGTCCCGCTTATAGATCGTGTACATGATACGGTTCACCACCAGAGGCGTCTCGTCGCCCAGCTCCGAGAGGCGCACGTAGGTCTGCCGCGAGGCGAAGGGCCCGTAGGGGTCCTTGTGCAGCCAGTCCTCCAGTTCGACCGTGAGCTGCGCCGGCGAGTCGGCATAGAGGGCCTCGAAGGTGTAGAGCACCCCGGAGGCCGTGATCACCGTGAAGCTGGTCGTGCCCGTGAAGCCGCGCACGGCGGCCTTGACGCGCACCACGTTCTCCGCACCGTCCGCCTTCCCCGCGATGATATTCGCGGAGCCCAGGTCGACGTATTTGACCGCCGAGGGAAAAAGGATGTGCACGGTCTTGTCGAAGGCGACCTCCACGCGGTACGGCTCCGCCGGGCCCTCCTGCCCGGGAGCCTGCGCCCCCGTCCGTATGGCCCCGCACAGGAGCAGGGCCGCAAGAATGATCTTTTTCATAGGTTCGTTCTTTGTTTTCTGTGGTCGCGTGCGGTTCCGGAGAGAAACCGCACCGCCGCGTTACTTTTGGGAGATTAACAATAGCCGGTATCCGGCCTTGACCGTTACCCTGACCTCGCGCAGCCGGGAGGCCGCGTACTGCGTGCCGCCGGTCATGGCCCCGCGTACGAGGTCCATGGCCACCTGCTGGCCGGCGCTGCGGGCGAAGCTGATGCTCGTACCGAGGCCCGTGCCAATGCTCGCCGCAGCCTCCTTGGCGGCCGTGCGCTCCTTCGAGTCCGGAACGTAGAGTCCTTCGCCGCCGTCCAGGTCGTAGGCCTTGAGCGATACGGGGACGATCTCGCCTCCGTCCTCGATACCCCCGACTTCGATGCCCAGCCGCTGTCCGTCGATGGAGGCCACGCCGTAAATGACCGTTCCGGCCCCGATCGTCCGGCCCCCGACACTTACAGGCTCTTCGAGGCGCAGGCGTACGCGGTCGCCGCCCGAGAGGGTCTGGTCCTCGTCCACGCAGGCGCGGATCGAACTGTGCTCCTTATCCTGTGAGGAGCCTACCGCCGTGATGAAGCCGAGGTTGCGCTCGCCCTCCGGCCTCAGCGAGTCGGCGACGGGAACGGCCAGCGAGGATACCGTACCGTCCCCCAGAGCCCGGACGGGAACCGCCTGGCCCTTATCCTGCGGAACGGTGTTCCGCACCGGACGTTCCGCCGTGCCGCCCTGCGGGTTCAGGTACTTGGCCGCGAGCTGGAACTGGCGCTCGGCCAGCTCCATCGGGTCGGGCGTCGCCGCGGCCTGCTGCAACTGCCCGGAGAGCTCCTCGACCTGTTTTTGCAGGCGTTCCACTTCGGGGTCCTTCTTCGGCCGCTCATAGAAACTCTGCATCATCTCTGTCGCCTGCCGGTGGGCCTGCTGTGAACGGGCCAGAGCTTTCCCGCGCATGGGTTCGGCTTTCGCCGGAGCATCGGCCAGCAGCGAGAAAGCCTCCTCGTCGAAGGCGAGCGAGCGCTCCTGCTGCCGCTGCTGCATCCGCACGTTCTCGATGGCCTTCTGCTTGCTGGCTTCGATGCCGGCGCTGCGGCCGTCGGGTACCGTCAGGTTGATGCTCCCGGCACCGGGAGCCGTGTCCTGCCCGCTGCTCCTTTTGCGGGTCGCTTTGCGTCCCGCCGGGCGAGCCTTTCTTCCTCTCTCGTACTGCCTCTGCCATGTCGGTTACGGTTTCAGGGATTCGAGTTCCACGGGCGCGATATGTTCCGCGGGCAGCGGATCGCCCCCGTCGAAGAGCAGGCTGGCCAGCACCATAAGTTCCGCCGCGGTCAGCAGGACGAGCATCACGAAAATGACGGCCAGGCGTACGGCCTTCGCGTTTCGTGCGAAGAATCGTTTGAAACGCCCCGTGGCGCATTCCCATGCGCGCCGGAGCGCTGAAAGATGTTTTTTAACGGTCATAGGTTCCCAAATCTTTATTTTCGACAATCGTGAACTGTTCGATCATGAAGCCCTGCGGGTTGGCGTCCGAACGCGTGGCGTTCACTAGCCGGCAGGTCGTCACCAGGCTGCGTTCGGTGATCGTGCTCTCGCGCATGAGCTTCTGGCGGCCGAACGTGCGTACCCTGTACGGATAGGTGTCGAAGTCGCACTGCAAGCTGTCGATCTCCACGCTTTGGATGATGCCCGCCGCGATCAGGCGGTTGAAGTAGCCCTTCTCCATCAGGTCGCGGTAGTAGCTCAGCGCGCTGCGGTCCGCAAGGACCAGCGCCCGCTCGACGTTGCCCTCGATAGCCGCTTTGTCGGGCGAGAGGGTGAAGAATAGTTCGTGGAAGCGGCGCACATGTTCGCGTGCCTCGACCGGGCGGTTCTGCGCCAGGTCCTGCGAGAGGGCCAGCATCAGACTTTTGCCCTCGTCGAGCACATAAATCTTCTGCCGCTGCGCCTCCGCGAAGCTGAAGGCGCGCCATAGGGCGAAGATCGTCACCAGAGCGCAGCAGCCCAGAAAGACCATGCTGAAAAGGCGTATCTGCCGGAAGCTGCTCTCTATGTTTTTCAACGCTTTGAATTCCATCCTTTATCTTCTTTGGTTCATGTTATTGTTGTTGCCACCGGAGCTGCGGCTCCCGACAGCTCCGCCGCCGGAACCTCCTCCGCTGCCGCCCCCCGAGGTGTTCTGCGGATCGTTCTTCCCGCTGAATATCTCCTTGGTTCGGCCCCAGATGTTACCGGCCAGCGCCCCGGCTGCTCCAGCCACGTAATGGCCGACGACCGATCCGGCGCGGGTCACTAAACGGTTGTAGGATCCGAAGCCCCCTGCCTGCACGATCCACGAGGCGACGCTCGGCACTGTGAAGTAGCCGCAGATGCCGATGATCATGAACACCAGATATACGGCATTGTTCGCGTCGAAGAAGTAGAGAGGGTCGGCAGCCATCAGCTCCATATCCCGCTGCAGGGAGAGTACCTGCAGGCGCGAGAGTACGGCTCCGAACAGGTCTGAGACCGGCAGCCACAAGTAGACCGTGATGTATTTGCACAACCATTGGGTCAGCGTGGCCTGAAAGCCGTCGAAGACCGAGAGGGCGAAGGCGATGGGTCCCAGAATCGAGAGCACCACCAGGTAGAAGGTGCGGATCGTGTCTATCACCAGCGAGGCTGTCTGGAAGAGTATTTCCAAAATCCAGCGAAATCCTTCTACGATCAGCGAGCGTAAACCGAAGCTAAAACGTTCCTCGTACATGACCTCCATCGTATGTACATCGTTAGGCGAGAGGCCGAGTTCCGCGATTTGGCGGTCGAACTCTTCGTCCGAGACCAGATAGGCCGTTTCGGGATTGCGTGCGAGATTCTGCCGCTCCAGCTCGTCCTTGGCCGCCTGATGTTCGCTCATGTTGAACGTCTGACCCGTGAGTATCCGGTTCGTGCCCTTGACGATGGGACTTAGGATACCGTTAATGCCGCCCAGCACGAGACTCTGAAAAAAAACGATGCAGATGCCCAGCGCGAAGGGCCGCAGCAGAGGGAATAGGTCGATGGGCTCGGCGCTGGCCAATGCTTTCCACACCCGGTAACAGATGTAGAGCATGGCACCCAGGCCTGCAATGGCCGAAGCCACGGAGGTCATGTCGCCGCACAGGGGCATCATGTCCTCGTAGAGCTTGCCCAGTATGCCGTGCAGACTTTCGAAAGAAACGAGAGGTAAAACCATATCTCAATACGTTTTACGGGATTACCAATACTTCTCTTCAGCCGTGCCGTACAGGGAGAGGAAGCGCTCCATATCGTCCTGCCTCCGGGCTCGCGACAGCGCCACGCCGATGTTTTTACGCGTGTAGTAACTGGTCAGGTTGCGCAGGCGCGAGAGTTCCTCATAGCTTTTATCCACCACGTCGAGACGGTCCTTGTCGGTCATCGACAAATCCGAAGGATTGATGATCCCCTTCAGGTCGCTCAGGGCGTAGGTCGCCTCCTCCAGCAGGCGCGTGTAGCCCGAAGCGATGGCCGCCAGTTCCCGGACCGTGAAATTCCCGTCCGAGAGCATGCGGTCGTAGTTATCGACGTACATCTGAGAAATCTCGCCTACCAGCAGGATGCAGCGCTGCACCTTGCGGGCGTCGCGCACCAGATTGTTCACGGCCCGCAGCCTGTCGTAATATTCCTTGCCCTGATTGAAAATTTTTTGCGTCTCGCGGAAGTTTTGGATCATCGTCTGCGCCGTCGAAGAGGTCTGTACCATCTCGTTCGAGGAGTTGATAATGCTTTGCGTGAGGTTCGAGGGGTCGCTCACAATCCATTGAGCGCCGGCCCTGCCCGCGCAGAGGGCGAGCAGGGAGGCCATGATCATGATCTTACGGTTCATCGTTCTCTTTTTTACGTTCGAATTCACCCAGAGAGTCGGCCAGCAGGCGGTCCCGCTCCCGGTCGTACC
>ENA-UEQR01001631-UEQR01001631.1-human-gut-metagenome-genome-assembly--contig:-NODE-1631-length-12285-cov-6.029161_pt1 | contig 12285 bp, 8 predicted proteins | sample MGYA00242944_ERZ507941 | MGnify/ENA primary metagenome ERZ507941 (study PRJEB26167, sample SAMN06115398) | human gut metagenome | host: Homo sapiens | place: China:Chongqing | collected 2016-06-23...
ATAAAGTAAATATTTATGATATCCCGATTGTCGAGATTACAGCGCAGTACATGGAGTATGTGAATCAGATGAAAAAGAAATATCTCATCGGAACGGGTATTGTACTCGTTCTTCTCGCTGCCATTCTGCTAGGAGCCGGTCAATATATGCTCAACTACTCTCTTCGTCCCGATAACCGGGGAAGGGATTTGGCCGGCTCATGGCAGTATATGTTCGACACGTATCCTTATTTGAAGTCATGGAAAGACAGTTTGCAAAATGCAGGTGCTCTTAAAGATACATTCATCTATGCCCCGGACGATGTCAAAATGCATGCCTATTATGTAGCTGCTGCACAGCCGACGGCAAAAACCGCCGTCATTGTTCACGGATATACCGACAACGCTATCCGCATGATGATGATTGGCTACATGTATAATAAAGAGTTAGGCTTTAACATTCTCCTGCCCGATCTTAGAGACACAGGACTGAGCGGAGGAGATGCCATTCAGATGGGGTGGCTCGACCGCAAAGACGTCATACAATGGATGAACACAGCCAATGAAATATATGGGGACAGCACCCGTATGGTGGTACATGGCATCTCAATGGGGGCGGCAACAACCATGATGGTATCGGGAGAGCCTCAACCCGGCTATGTAAAATGTTTCGTCGAAGACTGCGGATATACCAATGTATGGGACCAGTTCTCCAAAGAACTGAAAGCCCAATTCGGCCTACCCCGATTTCCGCTAATGTACATTGCCGACCGGTTATGCCGGCTGGAATACGGATGGGGATTCAAAGAAGCATCCGCCTTAAAGCAAGTGGCCCGATGCCACCTCCCCATGTTCTTCATCCACGGAGACAAAGATGACTACGTGCCAACCCGGATGGTATATAAATTATATGAGGCAAAGCCCGAACCCAAGGAACTATGGATAGTTCCGGGAGCCGACCATGCCCATTCCTACCTTATCCACACCAAGGAATATACGGAAAGAGTAAGAGAATTCACAAACCGATATATTTAAACCCATAAGGAATATTAAGCCGTTTCATACAGAAGACCAAGGTTTTTTGAACGGCAGATTATTACGTCCCATTGCAATGGAACGTACGTCCTGCCACGGTGGGACATACGTCCCATTACAGTGGGACGTACGTTCTGCTATAGTGGGACGTAATAGCCGGACGTAGGAAAAGACTTAGCCTAAAGGAAGAAAAACCTTAGCCCGCCTGAAAAAGTGATTTAAGAAAACCGCAAAGAATATGCAAAAGCTTAAAACCGGAAAAGTAAAATTTTACCTGAAACATAGCCATTGTTTCAAGAAAATCGTTATCTTTACGAATAGAAACTTTTAAAACTACAAACAACATGTTCAATTCATTTGGTAATATTTTCCGATTAACGAGTTTCGGCGAGTCTCACGGTCCCGGTGTCGGTGGTGTAATTGACGGTTTTCCGGCAGGTATCGACATCGATATGGATTTTGTGCAGAAGGAACTGAATCGCCGCCGCCCCGGACAATCGCTCCTTACCACCAGCCGAAAGGAACCTGACACAGTGGAATTCCTTTCAGGCATCTTCGATGGAAAATCCACCGGCTGTCCCATTGGTTTCGTGGTATGGAACAAGAACCAACATTCTAACGACTACGAGAATATAAAGAATCTCTTCCGCCCTTCGCATGCGGACTATACTTATATGGAAAAATACGGCATCCGCGACTATCGCGGCGGAGGACGTTCATCAGCACGCGAAACAATTTCTCGTGTTGTGGCCGGTTCACTTGCCAAACTTGCCTTAAAGCAATTAGGCATCAGCGTAACAGCCTACACCTCACAAGTGGGACCTATCAAGCTGGACCATGACTACAAGAGCTATGACCTCGACCTGATAGAAAGCAACGATGTCCGTTGTCCCGACCTTGAAAAAGCAAAAGAAATGGCAGAACTCATCTGGAAAGTCAAAGGTGAAGGCGATACCATCGGAGGTGTGATTAGTTGTGTCATCAAAGGATGCCCCATCGGATTGGGACAACCTGTATTTGGCAAACTGCACGCCGCACTGGGAAATGCCATGCTGAGCATCAATGCCGTGAAAGGCTTTGCCTATGGACAAGGTTTCGACTCCATGGAACTGAGAGGCAGCGAACAAAATGATGTATTCTACAACAACGGCGGACGAATAGAAACAAAAACCAATTACTCGGGCGGCATCCAAGGCGGCATCAGCAACGGACAGGATATCTATTTCCGTGTTGCATTCAAGCCTGTCGCCACCGTATTAATGGAGCAACACACGGTGAATATCAATGGTATCGACACCACCATGAAAGCGAAGGGACGCCATGACCCCTGCGTATTGCCCCGCGCTGTTCCCATTGTAGAAGCGATGGCAGCCATCACTGTTTTAGACTACTATTTGATAGACAGAACCACTCAACTATAAAAAGTGTCTTTATCAAAAAGCCCAAAGAGCCAAACAGCCTGTCTGCTTCTCTTTGGACTTTCTATATATGCATTTTCCTTTATTTAAGTTTTATAATTTTTTTCTTTCCTCCGGGAAAGTTAACTTTAACCCGACAAAAATCATTCAGCTATGGAAATTAAACAATACATTAAAGAAAATGAAGCCCGCTTCATGGAAGAACTTTTCAGTCTCATCCGCATACCCAGTATCAGTGCATTACCCGAACATAAAGACGATATGCTTGCCTGTGCCCTGCGCTGGAAAGAACTGCTGCTGGAGGCCGGAGCAGACGAAGCCATGATTATGCCGTCTCAAGGTAATCCATTGGTGTTCGCACAGAAACATATCAGCGATGAAGCCCCCACCATATTAATATATGCGCATTATGACGTAATGCCCGCAGAACCATTGGAGCTTTGGAAAAGCCAACCGTTCGAGCCCGAAATACGTGACGGACATATCTGGGCACGCGGTGCGGATGACGACAAGGGTCAAGCGATGATTCAGGTAAAAGCTTTCGAATACGTGGTGAAACACGGATTGCTGAAGCACAATGTGAAATTTATCTTCGAAGGAGAAGAAGAAATCGGTTCACCCAGTCTGAATGCCTTTATCAAAGAACATAAAGAGCTGCTGAAAGCCGATGTTATCCTTGTTTCGGATACAAGTATGCTGGGAGCCGACCTTCCCTCACTGACTACCGGACTGCGCGGACTGGCATATTGGGAAATTGAAGTGACGGGGCCTAACCGCGACCTTCACTCGGGTCATTTCGGCGGAGCCGTAGCCAACCCCATCAATACCTTATGCAGCATATTGGCAAAAGTCATTGATGAAGACGGTCGCATCACTGTTCCTCATTTCTACGATGATGTGGAAGAAGTGCCTGCCGCAGAACGCGAGATGATAGCCCAAATACCTTTCGACGAACAAAAATATATGGCTGCCATCAATGTAAAGGCATTGAAAGGTGAAAAAGGATATTCTACCCTGGAACGTAACAGTTGCCGTCCATCATTCGATATTTGCGGTATTTGGGGAGGATATACGGGCGAAGGTTCTAAAACCGTGTTGCCATCAAAAGCTTACGCCAAAGTATCCTGCCGTCTTGTTCCACATCAAAATCATGAGAAGATTTCCAAATTGTTTGTCGATTACATCAATGCTGTCGCTCCCGATTATGTGAAAGTAAAAGTAACCCCCATGCACGGTGGCGAAGGTTATGTCTGCCCCATTACCCTTCCGGCTTATCAGGCTGCCGAAAAAGGATTCGCCAAAGCATTCGGGAAGAAGCCGCTTGCCGTTCGCCGTGGAGGAAGTATTCCGATCATCAGCGACTTTGAACAAATTCTGGGTATAAAAACCGTATTGATGGGATTCGGACTGGAAAGCAACGCTATCCACTCTCCCAATGAGAATATTCCTCTTGATATCTTCCGTAAAGGAATTGAAGCAGTGGTCGAATTCCACTTGAATTACTAATCATTTATTAAAACGATGAATGTAAATACAATATTCAAGTTATTACCTGCTGTTGTTTTATCGGTAATAACGATGGAAAATTGTCAGAATATGGATAAAAACGAAAATACTAAAGAAGAAAAAAACGCCATCGAAATAATTATGGCACGCAAAAGTGTCCGCTCTTATACATCCCGCCCCGTGGAAAAGGAGAAAGTAGACATCATGCTGAAAGCTGCTATGGCGGCTCCCTCGGCTGTAAACAAGCAACCCTGGGCTTTTATCGTGATAGATGACAGAGACGTATTAAACAAGCTGGCAGAAGTATTGCCCTATGCCAAAATGACCGCGGAAGCACCCATGGCCATCGTGGTTTGTGGTGATTTAGCCAAATCATTGAATGGAGAATTCGGCAAGTACTGGATGCTGGACTGTTCTGCAGCCTCCGAAAATCTGTTGCTGGCAGCCGAAGCTTTGGAGCTAGGGGCTGTATGGACAGCCATCTATCCTGAAGAACAACGTATAGAGAACGTACGCAAGGTTCTGTCATTGCCCGAACATATCGTACCTTTCAACTTAATTCCCATCGGTTATCCTCAACGCAATGAGGAAGCCAAAGATAAATTCAAACAGGAAAATATACATTACAACCAATGGTAACACAAGAGAGTATATCAAAAACAACTCTTGTTATCGTTTCGCTGTAGAAATAAACCGAATCCGCCCAAAGTAACTTGCTTTAGTACTTGGGCGGAAACATTCCTCCTCTCAGGCACCGGCAGTTACATCGGATACCGACTGCCTCCCGCTCATATTTCATATTCTCGATATATCATAAACATTAACCGCCTTCTCCCTTCCTCTTCCCAATAAAATTTGTAATTTTGCCGCCATTATCAAAAATCACACAACCAATGAAAGCATTAAAAGAACGAATCTTACGAGATGGCAAATGTTTTGAAGGAGGCATCCTAAAAGTAGATAACTTTATCAACCACCAGATGGACCCCATTTTAATGAAATCCATAGCTGTGGAATTTGTACGTCGTTTTGCCTCGACCAATATCAATAAAGTAATGACAATCGAGGCCAGCGGAATCGCACCCGCCATCATGGTGGGATACCTGCTTGAGCTTCCTGTGGTCTTCGCAAAGAAGAAAAAACCCGTTACCATGGAAAACATGCTCACCACCAGTGTATATTCTTTTACCAAAGACCGTTCTTACGACGTTTGTGTAAGTAAGGACTTTCTCCAAAAAGGAGACCGCGTTCTTTTCATTGATGACTTTCTTGCCAATGGCAATGCCGCCAAAGGTATTATCGACCTGGTAGAGAAAGCAGGAGCCGAACTTGCCGGTATGGGCTTTATCATCGAGAAGTCATTCCAACACGGTGGTGATTACTTACGCAACGCAGGCATACGCATTGAATCGCTGGCTATCATTGACAGTCTGGACAATTGTGAAATCAAAATAAGATAATCGTATGGAGGAAAAAGCAACCTCAACTCATACAACAGGGCTGATTTACGGACTGAATGACCGTCCTCCTGTACGAGAAGCTATCTTTGCGGCCATACAACATTTATTAGCCATTTTTGTAGCCATCATCACTCCGCCTCTTATTATTGCAGGAGCATTGAAACTGGATTTGGAAACCACAAGTTTCCTGGTATCCATGGCATTGTTCGCCTCAGGCATCTCTACCTTCATCCAATGCAAACGCATTGGGGGTATCGGAACAGGATTGTTATGCATTCAAGGAACCAGCTTTTCTTTTATCGGTCCCATTATTTCAGCCGGTATGCTGGGAGGGCTCCCATTGATTTTTGGAACTTGCATTGCTGCTTCTTCTGTAGAAATGGTCATCAGCCGTATCTTGAAATATACCCGTAAAGTAATCACCCCTTTGGTATCGGGAATCGTAGTAACCCTGATTGGAATGAGTCTGATTAAAGTAGGTATAACCGCATGCGGAGGAGGTGTTGCTGCCCAAGGTAACGGTACGTTCGGCAGTTTTGAGAATTTAGGGCTGGCACTGCTGGTACTTGTTCTTATCATATTCTTCAATCGAAGTTCCAATCGCTACTTACGCATGAGTTCCATTGTCATCGGCTTGATGATAGGTTATGCAGTTGCCTGGTGCATTGGAAAAGTCGATTTCTCTGCCGTACAAAGCTTCGGAGGAGTCAATATCCCCCTACCTTTCAAGTATGGATTGGATTTTGACTTCTCTGCATTCATTGCCTTGGGATTGGTATTCCTCATCACAGCAATTGAAGCTTATGGAGACATCACAGCCAATTCACTGATTTCGGGAGAACCGGTAGAAGGAAAAACATTTATCAAACGTGCCTCGGGAGGTATTCTTGCCGATGGATTTAATTCTATGCTGGCGGGGGTTCTTAATTCTTTTCCCAATTCCGTATTTGCCCAAAATAATGGAATGATACAATTGACAGGAGTTGCCAGTCGTTATGTAGGTTATTACATTGCCGGTTGTCTGATTCTATTGGGGTTATTCCCCGGTGTAGGATTGATTTTCTCTTTGATGCCTGAACCGGTATTGGGAGGCGCTACCTTGCTAATGTTCGGTACAGTTGCCTCGGCAGGTATCCGCATTATTGCCGCACAGAAAATCAATCGCAAAGCCACATTAGTGATGGCACTCAGTTTTTCTTTGGGACTAAGTGTGGAGATGGTTCCCGACATCCTGTGCCACTTTCCCGAAACAATAAAAAATATTTTCTCTTCCGGGATTACTACAGGCGGAGTGACGGCCATCGTATCCAATGTATTAATCCGCATGAAAGAATAAAAAAAGAGTCTATCTTTCAACTCTTTGATCATACTGCTATTTTGCAAGTTAGGAGTGTGTCAAAACTCAAATGGCCTATCCCATCGTAGCTGTAGGGGCAGGGTTCGCCTGCCCGAAGACACAAAGCAAACTGTTTTCGGGCGAGCGAACCTCGCCCCTGCGAACGAAACGACAGCATTATCCACGTTTTGACACAATCCTAAAACAGTTTGCCTTGTACATTTATTACTCCCAAGACTGTAACCGTTGGAATTATTTTTCCTTACCTTCCGTCTTCTCTTCTTTCTTTTCTTCCGGATTAATGATTCCCTTTACAGTCTCTCCAATAGGCAATTTATCAAGTACCCCAAGACTCGGAGCTACTGTCTTTACCAACGTATTCAAGAAATTACTTGTTCCACCGTTGCCTCCGTCAAACACTGTGATATTACCTAAATTGATATGTTCGAATGCTTTCACCTGTTCACCGGCAATTTCCTTCCACTGGTCTACCATCTTATACTGAATGGCGATTGCCGGATTCGATTCGGCAGCCTTCACCATAGCCTCGAAACCTTCGGCCTCGGCAAGCAATGATTTCTTCTTACCATCCGCTTCTGCTTCCAATTTCATCTTGATAGCCTGGGCTTCAGCCTGTGCCTGAGCCAGCAAAGCCTTCGCCCGTGCCTCTGCCTCGCGGGTAATCTTTTCTGCAACGGCATCTGCCTGCAAAACAGCTTCCTGCTTGGCTATTTCGGCAGGAACAATTTTATCAGCTTTCAATGAAGATTCTACTTTACGCGCCTTTGCTTCTTCCACTTCTTTTTGAGCGATTTCCCGGGCAGTCTGCACGGCAGCTTCCGAACGGGCAGCCGCTTCACCTGCCTGTTTATCGGCATTAGCTTGCGTCACTGCCAGTTCAGCATCAGATTGTGCAATGGCCTTTTGTGCTTCATTTCGTCCGATAGCCGCTTTTTTGGCAGCTTCCGCCTGTTTAATTTCCATATCCGAATTCAACTCGGCAATGCGACTTTCCTTTTCAGTATTGGCCTGTTCGATACGAATATTCTTTTCGGCTTCAGCTTTTGCCACCTGAGACTCTTTTTCAGCATTGGCAATGGCTACCTGAGAGATACGGTCTTTATCAGCATTGGCAACCGATATTTCCTGCTGCTTTTTAGTTTCGGCAATCGCAATATCTTGATCTTTACGAGTCTCGGCAACCTTTGTTTCACGTTCCTTAATCTGATTGGCTATTTTGATTGCACCCAGTTTCTCCTGTTCCTCAATATTTGCCTGCGCTTCATTCTGCGCTTTGCTCTCGGCTTCCTTACCTAAATTGACAATATAATTGGCGGCATCACGAATATCGCTGATATTGATATTCATCAGATAAAGTCCGAACTTACGAAGTTCCGTATCGATATTATCCTTTACCTTTGAAAGAAATTTATCACGATCCGAGTTCAGCTCCTCAATAGTCATATCGGCAATAACCAAACGCATCTGCCCGTAAACGACATCGGTAATCAGGTTTTGTTTGTCATCCATTGTCAATCCCAACATACGTTCGGCTGCATTTTGCATCACTTCGGGGTCTGTACTGATGGCTACGGTGATGGTGGTGGGTACATCCACACGAATATTCTGTGCAGACAAGGCACCGGTCAACTTACAGTCTATCTGCATCGGCTTCATAGACAGGAATTCATAGCCCTGTATAATAGGCCAAACAAAAGCAGCGCCACCATGATACAGTTTCGCCGACTTCTTATCATTGCCGGTCTTACCATATACAACGAGTACTTCGTCACTTTTACACTTACGGTAACGAGAAAGAATACCGATAAAAGTAAGCAAAATGACTGCTACCAATATAGCAGCCATAATCATCATTTCTTGTGTCATAGATTATTTCTTTAAAGTTTCAACTATTGAATATATAATATGCCATCTTTGTAAGCCGTAATGATGGTCCTGTCTCCGGTTTGATAAGTCTTTCCACTTTCCGAAACCACATCTATCTCACGAATAGCGCCATCGCGTTTTATCTGGACGGTATATTTTCCATCACCGTGTTTAAAATAAATGGTACTTTCCCTTCCTACCAATTGGTCTGTTTTTTCGCTGCGGTTTGGTCGTCGATTTGGATAATCAATCCGAGCAAGCGGAAAAGAGAATCAGGGAATGGTGCGAACAGGTAAAGAATGAGTTTGATTCAAAACCTTAATACTTTATATCTGTTTCCCGGTAACATAACAGAAGGAATATTATATCATACCATTCTTTTCATTAAAGGATGGTATGTACCAGATGCTCATCTCGTACACTACTGGATGAGCATCTGGTGTATAACAAGATGAGCATGCCGTACAGCACGAGATGAGCATCTCGTACATCTTATCTCTACTACAAATATATGCTGTCTTTTAAAGATACGTGGTCTGTGTCTTCTTGAAACAGATAAGGAAGATTAATGCTTAATATGTGAACTTCACTGCTGCCCAGCGGTTTTTCTCCTTATGATGTACGAAGGTCAGTCCGTTCTTTTCTGCTTCCCGGCGGATGAAAGGAATGTCGTCCACATAAAATCCACTCATATAAAGTTCCGATCCCGGGTGCATGCAGGCAACGTATTGCTTCATGTCGTTCAATAGAATATTCCGGTTTATATTAGCGATGATGATATCAAAGGGCCCTTTGCCAATAAGCGATGAGGCATCTCCTTGTGAAACGGCGATGTCGTCTACGTGGTTTAATTCAATGTTCTCAATAGAGTTTCGTACACACCATTCGTCAATGTCAATAGCGATACATGGGCGTGCTCCCCGCATGCGGGCGAGAATAGCTAAGATCGAAGTTCCACAGCCCATATCCAGAAGTGATTTATCTTTCAACTCATTGTCCAGTAACTCCCCGATGATGAGGCTTGTCGTTTCATGATGTCCCGTGCCGAAAGCCATTTGCGGATTGATAACGATATCATAAGTTGCCTGGGGTACATCTTTATGGAAGGTACTATGGATAACACATCGGTTATCGATCACAATCGGCTGAAAGAAATTTTTTTCCCATTCTTCGTTCCAGTCTTTGTCTTCCGCTTCAACGTATGTATAAGTGATCTCCGTATCGGGCAGAGGAAATTCGGTTATTGCATTTTTTATTGTATTTTCATCGCATAATGCCTGTTGTATGTATGCAGTCAGTCCGCCTTCGCTTTCAACAAAACTTTCAAATCCGGCTTCACCTAATACGGCAGCCAGTACGTCATTTACTGTTTCTGTGCATGGACTTGTATGGAATGTGAACTCAAAATACTTCATAGTTGTTTTTAATTTGGTGAATCTTTTGCAAAGATAGTTAGAAATAGGGATTTCCCTATTATCCTTTGGGGAAAATCTCCCTAGAGTGGCGAATCTCTTCCTTATCTTTGTAATGTGAATAAGTTTAAGTAATTACATAAACCGAGATGATATGAAAAAGATTGTTTACTTCTTGCTATTTGCCTTGTGCCTACCGATAGGCTTGCTGGCACAAAGCGTTGATGACGACCTTTACTTCGTACCTTCTAAAGACAAACAGGAGAAGAAAGAAACTCCGGTTAAGAAGGAACCGAAGAAACAGGTGACGACTAACATCTATACTTCACCGGGTACTACAGTAGTGGTTCAGGACCGTAAGGGAAGAACACGGGATGTGGATGAATATAACCGCCGTTACGATGCACGTGAAAATGAATTCGTAATGGATAATGATACCTTATATATAAAAGAAAAATCTAATCCGGATTTGGACGGAGAATGGGTGACGGGCGAATTCAATGGTACAACAGACGACTATGAATACGCTGAACGTATCATCCGTTTCCGCAATCCGCGTTTTGCTATCAGTATCAGCAGTCCGTTGTACTGGGATGTAGTTTACGGTCCGAATTCATGGGACTGGAACGTATATACCGATGGTATGTATGCTTATGCATTCCCGACGTTCAGTAACCCGCTTTGGTGGGATTGGCGTTATGGCTCTTACGGCTGGGGATGGAACTATGGCTGGGGATGGAATCGTCCTTACTACTCTTGGGGATATTACCCCGGTTATTGGGGCGGCGGCTACTGGGGTGGCTGGTATGGCGGCGGATATTGGGGACATCATCACCACTGGCACGGTGGTCCTAGCTGGGGCTGGGGCGGAGGTGGAAACCATTGGGCTCGCAACACTTATTACAATGATCGTCGTTCTAATTTTGGAAATAGTGGAGGAAGCGCTCGACGTTCTTCTTATACATCAAGCGGAGATCGTAGAATAGGTACAACTGTTGGCACGCGGCGTGCTAATACAGGGAGTGTTAGCCAGTCAGCTCGTCGGGGTGGTACAACAGAAAACTATAACTCTTCTAGAAGAACTGTAGGTACCCGTACTACAGATACGAGAGTAGGAACTGGTAACAATTCAAGTTCTTCTCGCCGGAATACCACATATACTCGTCCAAGTAGTACACGTAGCAGTTCATCATATGATAGCAATCGTTCCAGTTCTTCTTCCCGTCGGACTTATGGAACAACGGAAAATAGCAGTAGTCGTTCTTCTTCTACTTATAATCGTGGAAGTTCAACTACACGTAGCTATTCACCGTCGAGCAGCAGTCGCTCTTCTTCTAATTCCAATTATTCTCCAAGTCGTTCTTCCTCTGGTTCCAGCTATTCACCGAGTCAGTCTTCATCCTCTCGTTCGAGTGGTTACTCAAGTGGTGGAAGTTCCCGTTCCAGTTCCGGTTCGTCAGGTGGAGGTGGTAGTCGAAGAAGATAAAATGATTGGTTTTATTAAAAAGACATATTTATGAAAAATATAAGATTTGCAATAGTGATATTGTGTACTTTAGTTGGTACTACTGCCACAAGTGCACAAAACTTATACGATGCTGCCCGGTTAATGGGAAATGACTTGAATGGAACCGCCCTGTTTGTCGGCATGGGAGGAGCCATGGGAGCATTGGGAGGTGATATCTCGACGATGGGTACCAATCCGGCAGGTATTGGTATTTATAGAAGCAGTGATGTGATGACCACATTTGGCTTTAGCAATATTGGGTTAAAGTCTAATACAAATGGTAATAAGAATGAACTAGATAAGTTTAGAGGTTCATTTGATAATGTGGGATTTGTTATATCAAGTCGTATTGGAAATGAAACAGCTCTACGGTTTGTGAACTTTGGTTTTAATTATCGTAAGGTGAAGTCTTTTGATAAAAATATGGCAATGAATGGTTTGATGGAAGATATGGGAGGACCACTGTCGCAAAGTGATTTATTTGCTTCTTTGTCATATGGGCTTCCTGAGGACTATTTGAGTTCTAATGCTGCTTTTACTGACGGAGGGATAGATGCTGCACCATGGTTGGGAGCTATGGCTTTACGAACCAGAGTGATTGGATTGAATGATAGTGAGAATAATCAGTACGCTAGTAATGTAGGCTATAGAGTCGATTCTGAAGGCAATATTATTTATTTGCCTGTAATGGGAGAATATACTTCTAGAGAAAAAGGCGGATTGCACTCTTATGACTTTAATGTTGC
>ENA-UEQR01001659-UEQR01001659.1-human-gut-metagenome-genome-assembly--contig:-NODE-1659-length-12141-cov-7.347066_pt1 | contig 12141 bp, 14 predicted proteins | sample MGYA00242944_ERZ507941 | MGnify/ENA primary metagenome ERZ507941 (study PRJEB26167, sample SAMN06115398) | human gut metagenome | host: Homo sapiens | place: China:Chongqing | collected 2016-06-23...
GTTGCGGAGTTATTTTTCAATCACAGCAGCACAGAAACATTCCGCGACAAGCTGCTCAAACTGGTGCTTGCCGACAGCTCGCGTTTATCCGCGTCTGACGGTCAAGAGCCGGAAAAAACAGAAATCTTGCGATAACAGCCGCCCTGACGATACACTCCCCGTCCGGGCGGTTTCTATTTGAAAATCCTCATTTTCCCCAAGTCAAGAGCCGGGAAAAACACCCGAAAAATGCCCCTATTGCGTAACAGGGGCGCAGAAAGGAGAGTTTATGAGAACAGGGCTTACGAAGCAGGAAAAGACAACCGATATTTGGTTTGACGAGAAAGACCCGCTAATCCATATCCGCACCCACAACACCGCCTTGAAATCATAACCACCGACCGTGCCGGTGGTTATGATTATACAAAAAGAACAGCGGCGCAAATCAGCGCCGCTGCTTCGGACTGTATTTTCGGTGCTTAGTTCTTCTTGTCAAGCGCGCGGCGGAGAACCGGCGCGATCAGGCAGGTCAGCACGCCGCCGATCACGGCTGTGAGAAGCTGCGGCCAGGTAAAGGACGCTGTGACGGTGCTGAGCTTTGCCGCCGGGACGACAGCCGGTGCCACCAGTCGGACAAGGACGAGATACAGCGTCACAAACTTTGCCGCGGCAGCCAGCACCATGCTGCCGTATGCGGCGGGCAGCTTCCTTTTTTGCAGGAATTTGCCGACGAGCAGGCCAAACAGAACGGCGTAGACGGCGTTGCCCAGCGAAACGCACGGCACCATCGGCAAAAATGCCGGGCCGATGCCGAGCAGATACGCGCAGAACGGCGAAATGACCGCGACGGTCACGCCAGACCAGACGCCGCCGATCAGCGCCGCGATCGCCAGCACCAGATTGACGCATGAGCCGGTCACTAGCTGGCCGAGGCTCTTGGTAACAAACTGAACGGCGATCAAAAGCGCAAGACAAACCGCAGTCCGCGCGATCCATGTTGTTTTTTTCATAAAAAACCTCCCGAATTTGTATTTTGGTGCTATTATAGCAATATCATTCGAAAGCTTCGTTGCGGCTGCAACGAAAAAGGAGAAAACATGCTGACAGACGAAGAAAAGGAACTCCTGCTGCAAAACAGGCTTTTCGCGGAGCTTTCCGCAGAGCGGCTGGACGGGCTGCTGCAAAGGCTCTCGGCCCGCACGGCCTGTATTGGAAAGAACAGTGTCCTATGAGGCATGGGCGAGCGGGTCGACCACGCGGGGATCGTGCTGTCTGGTCGCGTGGATGCGTGGCGCTATACGCCCGACGGGCAGGAAAGCCTTTCTGCGGTACACGAGGCGGGCGGCCTGTTCGGGGATGTGCTGATGTCGGCCCGGACGGTCGGCAGTCCGGTTGAGCTCCGCACGGCAAAGCCGACCAAAATTCTGTTTTTTTCGCTGGACGCGCTGCTCCGCTGCTGCGCGGAGGAGGGCGGAGCGGACTGCATAAGGCTGCTGTCCAATCTGCTGGAGGAGATCTCGGAGAAATACTGGGCGCTGCAGGGCCATATCCGCCTCCTGTCCATCCCGGACGGTCGGACAAGGATGGAAGCGTATCTGCGGCAGGAGGCCCGGAAAACAGGCGAGATCGTCTGCGCTGGAATGACGCGCGAACAAATGGCCCGGTACCTTGGCATGAACCGCAGCGCACTTTCGCGCCTGCTCGGCTCTATGCAGCGCGAGGGCCGGATCGAGCTCCGTCGGGGGAACATCCGGATCACGCAGAACGACTGGGAAGCCTGAACGGAATCTCGCTGCGCACTGCCGTTGACGGCACGGGCAATTCACGGTATAATGAAAAAACCGAAGGAAACGGCTTCTCAATTCATCATAGGGAGTTTAAAATTTATGATTCAATCCTTGGAGCGCGCGTCCACGATCCTCCATCTGTTTGAACAACAGCCGGATTGGGGAATTACCCAAATCGCTGAACAAATGCAGCTGAGCAAATCGACCGTCTTTGGATTGGTATCGACACTGGAGCATCTGGGGTTCCTGAGCAAAAAGCAGGATACAGACCGGTACTGTCTCGGGCTGGAGCTTTACCGGCTTGGGAATCTGGTGGATACAGACATCCGCCAGCTGATCCTGCCGGAGCTTACTATGCTCTCCAACTTGCTCGAAGAGACGATCAACTACGTTCGTCCGGATGGAAGCGATGTCGTGTATCTGTTAAAGAAGGAGAGCCCGCACTCCATGCGCATCTGCACAAAAATCGGGCAGCGGTATCCGATGTACGCGACCGCCGTCGGGAAGGTGATCCTCGCATTTTTGCCGCGCGAACGGCAGGAGACTATTCTTCGCGCGGTTCAGTTTCGTGCCTATACCAAACACACGATCATGCGTCCGGAAATATTGGAGGAATCACTGGAGCAGATCCGGGCGCAGGGCTTCGCGCTGGATCGGGAGGAGCTGGAGTATGGTCTTGTGTGCGTCGCCGTGCCTGTTTTCAACAATGCCGGTATTCCGATTGCCGCGCTGAGCTGTTCCGGCCCTAAGATGCGCATGTCGGAAAAAAAGATCGCGCAATGCGTGCAGCAGCTGCAGCTGAGCGCGCGAAAGCTGCGCGATTTGGTATAACTCCACGTTTGTTCTGCATTATAGCACGGAGTTCTTAATTTTGCGTTCTTTCTGTATGCCTCAGCGAATGCAGAAGTACGGCTGAACGCCGAATATGCCCTTTGATTTGTCTGCGCCGACGCGCGCAGCGAGACAGAAAATAGACTTTTATATCGCAGGAATCCCGCCGCCGGCCCATGCCGGCGGCGGGATTCCTGCCTTTTACACGGATTTTGATTTTTTTGCACAATCCCTTGACAATTTTGCGATATATGGTATCATAGTGATAGAAAGAACGAACACTGTTCGTTATTATAGTACATGGAGGCACAATATCATGAAAAAGAAAACCGTCATTGATCTTTACAACATGAAAAAGAATGGGGAAAAGGTCTCCTGGATCACTGCCTATGATGCACCGTTTGCTTCTTTCGCCGAGCAGGCCGGGATCGACATGGTTCTTGTCGGCGATTCTATGGGCATGGTGGATTCCGGATTTGACAGCACCATTCCTGTTACGATGGATATGTGCATTGAGCACTGCCAGTCCGTCCGCCGCGGCGCACCGAACACATTTGTCGTTGGCGATATGCCCTTCGGCTCCTATCAGGTCTCCGATGAGGAAGCAGCCCGCAACGCCATCCGATTCCTGAAGGAAGGCGATGTGGATGCGATCAAGCTGGAAGGCGGCAAGAGCGTTGCCAGTCGGATCCGTGCGATCCGTAACTGCGGCATTCTGGTCTTCGGTCATATTGGTCTGACCCCGCAGTCCTCCGGTGTTCTCGGCGGCCACAAGGCACAGGGACGTACCGTAGAAAGCGCCCGTGCAGTCATCGAGGACGCTCTGGCTGTGGAGGCTGCCGGTGCGAACTTCATTCTGGTCGAGGCAGTTCCGCCCGAGGTCACCGCCGAAATTCATAAGCTTCTCAGCATTCCGGTATACTCCATCGGCGCCGGTGCTCCCTGTGACGGTCAGCTGACCATTTTTGCCGATACGATTGGAATGTTCCAGGCATTTACGCCGAAGTTTATTAAAAAGTATTGCGAAGTTGCGCCGATCATCGTGGACGCCTACAAGCAGTACAGCGCGGAGATCAAGAACGGCACCTTCCCGGGAGAAGAGCATGTCTACCATGTCATCGATGATCCGGCCTCCTTCAAAGCGCTGTTCGCTGAATTTGACCAGAAATACCAAAAGTGAGCCGCAGTCTCAGAACCGATCGTTTCATCAGCCATTTTTGATTCTTTCTTTCTGATGCAAAACGTCCATCCCTGATTGTATTCCCTCCTTCCCAAATGGCTGATATTCCCTGAAATTCGATCCCGCAGCATGCTCTTGCCCAGCATGCTGCGGGATCGAACTCTCATCAGGCCGGTGCGAAGTGCTGCCGGAAGCGGTAAGAGCCCCTGTTTTCAACGACGTGAAAACAGGGGCTCTTTGGCAGACCGGCTGTCAGGATACGTTCACAGCCAGCCGCCCGGGAATCGGGTAATAGGAGGGAAATTCAGAAATGTAATTACCAGTTGCCGCGCAGTACAGCGCCCTTCAGGAAGGAGCCAACGCACTTCTGGTAAATGCCCAGGTAGCCCTTTTTGGGATAAAGCTTCAGTTCGGCGCGCGCCATTCTGTCCTGCAGGACATCGTCGGGCAGTTCAATGCTGAGCTGCTTCTTCTCGATGTCGTAGCAGATGATGTCGCCGTCCTCCACTGCGCAGAGCGGGCCGCGCAGAGCAGCTTCGGGCGCAGCATACTGGAAGCAGGCGCCGGCTGCTGCACCGGAGGTTCTGCCGTCAGTGATGATAGCGACCTTGTCCTTGACGCTGCTGCCTTTCAGTGCTGCCGTAAAGCGGTATGCGCTTTCCGGCCCTGCCTTGACGCCCTGATAGCGGATGATCACGGCGTCGCCTGCCTGAATCTTACCGGCATGCAGCGCTTCGATCGCCAGGTCGCAGTCGTCAAAGACCTTGGCCGGGCCGCGGAACTGCAGCATGCCCTCCGGAACGGCAGAGCGCTTGACGACCGCGCCCTCCGGCACCAGATTGCCCTTGCAGAGAACCAGACCGCCGCCGGCTTCCAGCGGGTTTTCCAGCGTATGGATGATCTCGGGATTTCTGACCTTGCAGAGCTCCGGATTTTCATCCATGTTCTGTGCCAGGGTCTTGCCGGTGACCGTCATGACATCGGTATACAGGCGCTTGCGCAGCAGACCCAGGATCGCGCCGAGACCGCCGGCTTCCGCAAACTCCTGCATGGAGTGCATTCCGAGATTCGGGCGGACGCCGACAAGGAGCGGGATCTCACTGCTCGCCTCTGTGTAAACGCGGCTGCATTCCATGGGCAGCTCCGCTTCCGTGGCGATCGCCGGAATGTGGATGATCGTGTTCGAAGAGCCGCCGACTGCCATGCAGACACGGATGGCGTTCGTAATGGACTGCTCCGTAATGATCTGACGGGCCGTAATGCCCTTTTCCCACAGGGTCATGATCTGCTTGCCGGCCTCATAGGCATAGCGCTCCAGATCGGCAGAAACAGCTGCTGTCGAGGCATTGCCGGGCAGGCTCATGCCGAGCGTCTCTGCAATGATGTTCATGGAGTTGGCGGTTCCCATCATGCCGCATGCACCGGGGCCGGGGCATGCGTGCTCAACGACCTGATCGAGCTCTTCCTTGGACATGGTGCCTTCAAGCACCTTGCTGAGGCTCATGCCGATGCTGATGAAATCGCACTTCTCGCCATTGAGCCTGCCGGTCTGCATATAGCCGCCGGTAACGACGATCGCCGGGATGTCCAGACGGGCAGCCGCCATAAGAAGGCCGGGGACGACCTTGTCGCAGGTGCCGATCAGAACCATGCCGTCCATCTTGTTGCCTTCGACCAGCAGTTCGATCTCGTTGGTCAGCAGATCGCGGCTCGGCAGAACATAGGGACCTTCCGCGACGGAGTCGCATACGGATACGCAGTTGAACTCGAAGCCCATGCCGCCGGCGTCATGAATGCCCTCTTTCACCTTCCGGCCGACCTCACGCAGGTGCATATGGCCGGGATTCATCTCGCTGTATGTGTTGATGACCGCAATACGCGGACGGCTGAGATCCTCGTAGGAATACCCGCAGGCACGCAGCAGCGACAGCGGCGCATAGTATTCCTGGCACATCCGGTTTCCCATGCTGCTTCTTGGAAGTTTCTTTTCGTTACTCATGATTCATATACCTTTCAATATGGATTACTGCTGCGCTGACCGCAGATTTCTGCGGCGAATGATAATTTCGGTTACCATGACATACACCAGAATTGCAGCAGCGACAGCGTCGGCGATGAGATTCGGCACGATCATCAGAATACCGCCGATCAGAAGCAGGATCGACTTTGCTTTCGGCATTTGGCGCAGGAAGGAGTAGCCCTCAGCACCCATCGCGATCATGAACACACCCAGAACGCAGGTAAGCAGTGCTAGAATGAACTGACCGATATTCGTGTCAATGAACATCAGGGACGGATAATAAATGAAAACATAGGGGATCAGGAAGGACGGCAAAGCGATCTTGAAGGCTGCCCAGCCGGTCTTGGATGGGCTGGCATCCGCGATTGCGGCCGCAGCGTACGCCGGGATCGCGACAGGCGGCGTCAGGTTGGCCATAATGCCGAAGTAGAAGCAATAGAAGTGTGCTGCAAGCATCGGAACGCCCATCTTGACAAGCACCGGCGCAGCGACTGTCGCCAGAACGATATAGACCGCAACCGTCGGCATACCCATGCCCAGGAAGATCGATACGACCATCGTAAGCAGCAGCGCCAGCAGAAGGTTGCCGTGGCTGAGCGTGATGACGTAGTCGCCAAGCACGTTGCCGATGCCGGTGAGCGTCGTTACGCCGATGATCAGACCGATGCAGGCGCAGGAGATACCGAAAGAAATGCTCTTTTTGCCGCCGTCAATCAGACAGTCGAGGAATTTCTTCGGCGTGATGCGCGTTTCCTTGCGGAAATTGGACACGATCAGCACCAGAATGATACCGATGATCGCCGCCATAGAGACGGTGTACTGCATCAGGATCATCACAATGACGGCAACGAACGGAATGAGCAGATGGCCGCGCTTTTTCAGCGCTTCCTTCGCCTTGGGCAGCTGATCCTTCGGAAGACCGACCATGCCAAGCCGCTTTGCCCGCAGATGAACGGCAATAAACGCGCTCATGTAGTACAGAACCGCGGGGATGATGCCGGCCAGCATGATCTTGGAATACGGAACACCGATATACTCCGCCATGACGAAGCAGGCTGCGCCCATGACCGGCGGAACAAGCTGACCGCCTGTGGAGGCGACAGCCTCTACCGCACCGGCAAACGTAGGCTCATAGCCGATCTTCTTCATCAGCGGAATGGTGAACGAGCCGGTGCCGACGACGTTTGCGACCGCTTCGCCGGAGACTGTTCCGAACAGGGAACTGGCAATGACGGCAACCTTTGCAGGGCCGCCGGCCGCCTGACCGGACAGGGCCATCGCCATTTCCTGAATGAACTCGCCCATGCCGCACGCCTCAAGCAGAGACGAGAATATGACAAAGAGCGAAACAAACGTGGAGGCGACACCCAGCGGCGTACCGAAAATGCCTTCGGGGATCATAAACTGGTGGTCGATCAGACGTGAAAGACCGCCGGCCTTGATGTGGAAAATGCCGGGAACGTAGTTGCCGAACAGAGCGTAAAGCAGGAAGATCAGCGTGACCACCGCCAGCGCAGGGCTGACCAGACGGCGCGTTCCCTCAAGAATGAGGATGATGAGGATCGTGCCCATGACAATGTCCACATTGTTGGAAATGCCCATGCGCAGGAGGATCGCCTTATACTCTACGACAACATAGATGCAGGCAACCGCGGCAAGAATGCTGAAGATATAGTCGTACCAGGCGACCTTCTTGCCGGCTTTTTTGCTGGAAGCCGGATAGACAAGGAACAGCATCGCCATGACGAAGGTCAGATAAACGCTTCTCTGCTGGAGCGCTGGCAGCGTGCCGAATGCCGAGGTATAAATCAGGAATACCGAAAGAAGAAACGCCAGTGTGTTGACAAGAAGCTCTGTCGGCCGGTTCAGCCGGCGCACGTTATCCTCTTTGGAGAATTCCCGCAGGATCTCCTCGTTTTTCTGTTCTTCAGAAATTTCCGCGCTTTTTTCCAGAACCTCGGTTTTCACCTTATCAGCCAAGGATACCTACCTCCTTATAGTAGCGCTCCGCACCCGGATGCAGCTGGATGCCGGAAACCTCGATCGCCTCTTCGACACTCATGTCGGCAAGCGCGGTGTGGAGGATGGACAGTTCGGGGAGGTTCTCAAAAACAGCCTTGACCATCTGATAGACGAGCTCTTCATCCGCATCGGCGCGCGTGACCATAAGCTGGCCGTTGGCAATGGTCTTGACGTCTTCGGTCTGGTTGCCATAGGTGCCGGCCGGGATGGTATACGGGAAGTATTTGGCGCCCTCGCCGGTGGTAAGCTTTTCGATGGTTTCATCGCTCAGGGAGATGACCTTTGCCTTGTTGATCGACTCGGAGGTCATTTCAATGCAGACGGAGAACGGAGCCTGCGCAATGCCGATCAGGCCGTCGATGTGGCCGTCCTTCATGTTGTCGGCTGCTTCGCCGCTGCCGAGGTACTGCGGGTCAAAGTCGTTGAGTGTCATGCCGAATGCGCCGTAGACCTCTTCGGCTGCCACCACGTCGCCGCTGCCCGGGCCGCCGATGGCCAGCTTCTTGCCGAACAGATCCGCTTCGGTCTCAATGCCGGAGGAGGTCGTGACAAACTGCTGGAAAACGCCCGGATAGATCATGAACATGGCGCGCAGCTCGGGATAAGCGTTCCCTTCAAACTGACCGAGGCCGTTGACGGCATCGATACAGACAGAGGCATTGGCCATACCGAATTCAATATCGCCGCGCTGGATGAACAGAATGTTCTGGCCGGAACCGGTGGTCGCCTGTGCCGTATAGCTGCCGAGGTTTGCTTTGTTCCAGAACTGTGCAAAGACGGAGGAAACAGCGTTATAAGTGCCGCCGGAGGAACCGCCGCCGACAATATAGTCGCCAGTTGCAGCAGCGGTCGTCTGCGTTTGCGTGGTTTCCGTCTTCGTATCAGCAGTAGTATCAGGCTTGTTGGCTGGGGTACTTGCTGCGCAGGCGGTCATGCCGACGACCAGCAGCAGAACGAGCAGAATGGAAAACAGTTTTTTCATGTTTCTTTCTCCTTTGGTTTTTTGATTATTCAAACGGGATTTCCCCCAATTTGACCAAGTAAATTAAAGTACCATCCGGCGGATCTCATCCGCAGTCTTACCGGCAATGCCAAGACGCTCGGCAGTTCTGCCCTCCGCCATGAAGTCGCGCCCGCAGGCAGCGGAGGCCAGTGCGATGGCGGCGTCCGTCATCGGTGTCGCAATGCCGAGTACCCGGCCAAATGCCGCGATCGGAACCGTGCCGCTGAGCGTATCTTCCGTGACGAAGCGGTGCTGCACCTGAGGAGGGGATTTTACGCCCTTGTAAGCGGCGTTGTGCTGCAAAACGTTATAAAGCCCATCCTGATCGATTTTAAACGAGCGCTTGATGGAATCGGTCAGCGACAGGATCTCAAGGCCGAGCGCGGCGGCGATCGCCTTCTTCTCTGCGTCCATCTGCTCCACCATACGGGCAATGCTCGGCGTAATGCCCTCCATATAATAATCCCACGGAATATGGTTGTCGAGCTTATTGATGTTCATGACCGTCGGCATCGGATGAAGCAGTGCGCCCAGATTTTCCAGACTGGTTTCCAGTACGCTGCCGCCGGCGTAGAATACCGGGAATGCGCTCCCGATCACATCCAGCACATGTGCCGTATCCGAAGCAGGCAGCGCGGCCAGCTTCATAGCCTTCTTAATGCCGGAATGGAAGATGACACCCGGCGCAGTCGGCCTGCAGGAATAGATGAGGTCTGTGGATTCCGCAACATAAACGTGCTTGTGCATGCCGCACTTTGAAAAGATATTGCGAACCTCCATTGCGCCGCCGGTATGTCCCGGGTTCAGCACGATCAGCTGCTCATCGTGCAGCTCGGGCGCCATCTGCTCTGCAAGCGTATGATGTGCATCCGTTGTCGTGCAGACCATGATCACGTCGGCATCCGCGATCACCTGATGGATATCATCCGTGATGAGATCCGGCTTTTCTGCCAGATCATATTTTCCGGTCAGCGTAATGGCCGGCAGTGCATTTAGCTGCTCGATAAGCGCACTGTTCTTATCGTAGAGCTTGACCGGATATCCCTGACTTTTCAGGATAACCGCCATGGACGCGCCGCCTGCGCCCGCCCCGAGCACCGAGTATTTCAACATTCTCCTGATTCCTCCTTCGATTATGATAACAGTGTGAATATTTAGAAGTCTATCTGATTAACTATGCTAAATCATTTAGATTTCTAAACTACTAAAACAATGCTAGCATACATTTCTGTGTTTGGCAAGCCCACCGCACTACGGCATTTTTTACAAAATTCGGCTTGCATTTTTGTCGCCTTTTTTTGCGCCGCATGCTCCTGTTTGGCTGCGCGGACATTGCACGGGGCGGCTGTGTTCCGGCAGATCATGGGATGATACCGGCGTACGCCAACGGATATGACCTGCTTTGCGCAGTTTCAATTGACAAAGAATAGTATTTGTGATAGCATCTAAATATAGATATCTAAACAATTATAGAATGAGATGTTGGAATGAATAAAAACGAAGAAAACCTCATGCAGTCGGAAAAGATCCGGCAGGAAACGGTCAGATCATTGGGTGATTTAGGCCATACGGTTGGCTGTGTCATTCGGTTTACGCTGATGTTCAACGGCTTTATGATGCGCAAGCGCAGCTATGGCGGCGGCGAAAAACTGACGCTTGTCGAACTGATGCTTCTGCTGACGATTTCAGAAAGCGAAGGAATTTTTGCCACGGAAATCGCAAAAAAGTGGAGAAAGACAAAAGGCGCCATTTCTCAGATCCTGAAGAAGCTGGAAACGAAGGGCCTGATCGATAAGCAGCGCGATTCACACGACGCAAAGATGTACGGGCTGTTTTTAACAGAACGCGGACGCCAGATCATCGAGGAGTTCGATCAGCAGGATACCGTGGAAAGCCCGGTTATTCTTGAGAAAATGCGCGAGGAGTTTACAGAGGAGCAGATCAACAATTTCTATTGCGTCATGCGCAAATATACCGAGATTCTGACGGATGTCTGAGGTGCAGGTCGGAAAGCGCTGTCCGGTCGGACGATACCGCAAACGCAGCTTCTTAAATAAGTACATATAAAAATCCCGTGGGATCAGTGACCCCACGGGATTTTTGCTGTGCCCGGAACGATCCGAACGCGCGGCCGGCAGAGCCGGCGGCTGCATGGATTGTAAAAATAAATCAGAATGAGAGTAAAACAGATGCTGTACGTTCCTGCTTGAAAATGTCCGCCATCCGCCGCAGCGTCAGGTAACCGATGATTCAATCGACAGCCGCAGACGATTTATTCAGCGGTTACGCAAGTCCGCATCGTTCAGTCAGGGCTCATGTTGCCGCCCTCTTTTCTGTCATCGCTTTGAACGATGTGTGCCGAAAAGAGCTTCGAGAGCACCAGCACGCACGCGCCCATGCCGATGATCCAGCCCGCGCCGAGCCTCAGGAGATAGACGATCGCCGATCTCCGCGCGGCGTTGTCCGTTCCGAACGTGCCGGGCCCTAATTTCACGGTGTTTCCCGCTAGGGTGTATCTGAAAACTGAAAATGTGACCGGCAGCACGAAAAGGTCCGCTGTCTGGGCATGCTGGAAGCTTTTGGATACACCCGAAACAATTAGAAAAGGCATACGAACTCAATTGAAAGAACAGAGTTCGTATGCCTTTGCTTTTGGAGGTTATTCCCAAAAAATAATTTTGAGACAAACGCGCTCCTCGCTTTACCGTTTGTCCCTGTCCACGCTGCGGAGCGCCAGCATCGACAAAAGCGTATATCTCATCCAGAACGGTGCGGACCGCTTCTCCTTCATCTTCTTTCGTGGCTTCGGCACGGGAGCGATGCACGTGCTGTGCGGTCTGATCGTGGGCGGCGGCCTTGCATACATGTGGCGGCGGACGTGGCTGAAGATCGCAGGCACCTGTGGGCTGCTGGGCGCGGCCATCACTCTCCACGCCATCTATAATCTGCTCATCGCCCACGGCGGCGCGGCGCAGTACGTCGCCTACGCCCTGCCGGTGCTGCTGGTGGCAGCGGGAAGATGGTCCGCGTTCCGATTATCGCAGAGGAAATAACCGAATATCCACTCCCTGAGAGCTGCTTTTTGGCGGCTCTCAAATTTTTTGAAAAATTATGCGTTTTGGGTGAGAGTTTTTTCGATTTTTTGTACCTATATAAATAAAAGGGTTTTTATCACAGTTCCAGGCAAACAGGAGAGGAGGCTCAAGCGAAATGTACGACACCGCAAGACGGGTCGCACTCGTCAAGCAGCGGGTCCGGGAAAACACCTACCGAAAACGGCAGCGCGGCATATATGGACTGAGCGGTGCGTGTATGCTGC
>ENA-UEQR01001661-UEQR01001661.1-human-gut-metagenome-genome-assembly--contig:-NODE-1661-length-12140-cov-4.847882_pt1 | contig 12140 bp, 7 predicted proteins | sample MGYA00242944_ERZ507941 | MGnify/ENA primary metagenome ERZ507941 (study PRJEB26167, sample SAMN06115398) | human gut metagenome | host: Homo sapiens | place: China:Chongqing | collected 2016-06-23...
ATCGTCTCTGATGCAACTGAGGCTTTACTGGGAGCTATCTATCTGGATGGTGGTTTTGCTAATGCAAAGGAGTTTGTGCTGAATTTTATCCTGCATGATATTGAACACAAACAGCTCTTTTATGATAGCAAGACTATCCTGCAGGAGGTTGTGCAGGGAGAACATGAGCAGCTTACTTATGTACTGACCGATGAGTCCGGTCCGGATCATAATAAGAGTTTTACTGTCCGTGCATGTATTGGAGAGCGTGTCATTGGCAGCGGAACCGGACATACCAAAAAAGCAGCGGAACAGGAGGCTGCGTATCAGGCACTTCTGATGCTTAAAAACCAGCAAAGGGGATAGTACATGTATTTAAAAAGTATTGAGGTGCAGGGATTTAAATCATTTGCAAACAAAATTGTATTTGAATTCCACCAGGGAATCACGGGCATTGTAGGACCGAACGGAAGTGGAAAAAGTAACGTTGCGGATGCGGTGCGCTGGGTACTTGGAGAGCAGTCGGTCAAGCAGCTGCGTGGGTCTTCCATGCAGGATGTTATTTTTGCGGGTACGGAGAACCGGAAACCGCTCAGCTATGCGTATGTAGCGATTACACTGGATAATTCTGACCATAAACTGGCAATCGACTATGAGGAAGTCACCGTTGCCAGACGTCTGTATCGTTCCGGAGAGAGTGAATATCTGATCAATGGCAGTCCGTGCCGACTGAAAGAAGTTTCAGAATTGTTTTATGATACCGGTATCGGAAAAGAAGGATATTCGATCATTGGACAGGGACAGATTGACCGGATCTTAAGCGGCAAACCGGAAGAACGGCGCGAACTTTTTGATGAGGCGGCAGGAATAGTAAAATTCAAAAAACGAAAAGCGACTGCACAAAAAAAGTTAGAGAATGAGAGAGACAATCTGGTCCGTGTAAACGATATTTTGTCGGAACTGGAACGCCAGGTGGAACCGTTACAGCTGCAGTCGGAAAAGGCAAAAACCTATTTAAAAAAGAAGAATGAGCTGAAAGATTATGATGTCAACATGTTTCTCATGGAAACAGAGAGAATCGCATCCGAGCAGCGTGAAGTAGAGGAAAAATTCAAAATTGCAGATGAACAGCTGAAAGAAAGCACGGATGCAAGGGAAAAGATCCGCCAGGAATATGACCGTTTGGGCGAAAGCATCACGGAAATGGACGAAAAGATCAATGCAATCCGGGAAAATATCAGCAATACGTCTGTGATGAAGGAAAAACTCGAAAGCCAGATCCAGATACTGGCAGAGCAGATCCATACGGCAGAGATGACAGATGAACATCTGCAGAGCCGTCTGGATGCCATTGCGCGGGAACAGAAGGAAAAGGAGGAGGCAAAAGCTTCCTACGAGAAAGAAAAACATTCCGGTGATGAACAGCTTGCACAGGTACGGAAACGACAGGAAGAAGCAGCACAGACACTGGCAGAGATACAGAAACAGATTGCATCCTGTAATGAGGGAATGGAACAGGGGCAGAAAGAATTGTTTGCGCTGTTAAACCGCAGAGCAGATATTCAGGCCAAACAGCAGCGTTCCGATACCATGGTGGAGCAGATCAATATACGAAAAGCAGAGCTTGGAAAGCGTCTGCTGGACAGAAAAACGCAGGAAACGGATCTGGATTCGGTTCTTGCAGACTGCAAAAAAGATCTCGAAGAGGTCAGTGCGCATATCCGAAAACTTTCGGAGCAGGAAAAAGAATTAAGTGCAAAGGAAAAAGAATGGAGAACTAAGGCAAAGGAAAATGACCGTGCACTGGAAGAAAAGCAAAACGAATTTCACAGGCAGCAGTCTCGTCTGGAGTCGCTTAAAAATATTGCGGAGCGCTATGACGGATACGGAAACAGTATCCGCAAAGTGATGGAACAGAAAGAACATAATCCGGGATTACTCGGGGTTGTGTCAGATCTGATTCAGGTGGATAAGAAATATGAGATTGCGATTGAGACCGCTCTGGGTGGAAACATTCAGAATATTGTGACGGAAGATGAAGCAACGGCAAAGAAAATGATTGCATTTCTGAAGCAGAACCGTTTCGGACGTGCAACATTTCTTCCGCTGACCAGTGTAAGCGCAAGAAAAAATCCGAAGAATGAAGCGGCACTGAAGGAGCCCGGAGTCATTGGAATTGCCAGTCAGCTGGTAAAGTGTGAGCAAAAGTATGAGGAAGTGGCGGCGTATCTGCTGGGGCGTGTGCTTGTGGCAGATTCGATTGATCATGCGATTGCACTTGCAAAGAAGAATTTTATTACCTTTGGGTTTCGTTATCCAGCACGAAACCGCATTTTCAAAAACTATTGAACCAATATGGCAACACTTAACACATTGAGAACTCGCGGCGGCATCGTCGTTTCGATCGTCATCGGAATCGCCCTGCTGGCCTTCCTGCTCGGCGATTTCGGCAATCAGGGCGCCAGCGCGTTCCAAGAGCGCAAGATGCGCGTCGGAGAAATCAACGGGGAAAAGATCGGATATACCCAGTTCACCGACAAGGTCGACTACCTGACCGCGATCGTCGAGACCTCCTCGGGACGCAACAGCCTCTCGGCCGAGGAACAGGATCAGATCAGGGATCAGGCATGGGACTTTCTGGTCAGCCAGTATGCGCTCGAGCCCGGTTTCGAGGCGGCAGGCTTCCGTGTCGGCGAAGCCGAGCAGATCGACATGGTCGACGGCACGTATATCTCGCCGGTTGTCCGCAGCACGTTCATCAATCCCAACACGGGAGCCTATGACGGCACCATGCTGCGCCAGTTCGTGTCGAACCTCTCGCGGGACGCATCCGGCCGCGCGGCCATGATGTGGGAATACCTCAAGGATCAGATGACCAAGCAGCGCCTGGTACTGAAGTACATGGCACTGGTAGCGAAAGGCATGTACGTGACCGACCTCGAAGTGGATCAGGCCGTAGCCGGCTCCAACGTGGCGAGCGGCATTTCGTATATAGTCGAGAACTACGACCGGATCGCCGATTCGACGGTCAGCGTCACGAAGGAAGATATCCGCAAATATTACGATGCGCATAAAAACGCTTTCCGCCAGAGCGCCTCGCGCGACGTCGAGTACGTCATGTTCGACGTGCTTCCTTCCGAGGAGGACTATGCCGCTGCGGAGAAGGAAGTGAACGAAATGGCGGAGGAATTCTCCCAGAGCACGACGCCGATGCAGTACGCTACGCTGAACTCGCAGGCTCAGACCGATAATGAGTATGTCGGCGAAAATCAGCTTTCCGGCCCGCTGGCGAAGTACGCCTTCGGTCCCGACAACCAGAAAATGTACGGTCCCGTAAAAGAGGGCGACACCTATACGCTAGCCCGTGTCGTCGATACCAAAATGCTGCCCGACTCGGTTGGAGCCCGTCACATCCTGCTTCCTGCCGGACAGGCGGAGCTGGCCGACAGCATCGTGAAAGCACTGCAGGGCGGCGCCTCGTTCGCCGAGCTGGCGGAGGTCTACTCGAACGATCCCGGCTCGAAAAGCAAGGGCGGCGATCTGGGCGTCTTCGCCCCCTCGCAGATGGTTCCCGAATTCGGCGATGCGGTTCTCGCCAACGAAAAGGGGAAGGTCTTCACGGTCGATTCGCGTTTCGGAACGCACATCGCCGAGGTGACCTATCTGAGCAAACCGACCAAAAAAGTCCAGCTCGCAACGATCACCTACCGGATCGAGCCGAGCCAGACGACCCAGCAGGCGATCTACGCGAACGCCAGCAAGTTTATCGCCGAGGCTCACGGTTCGTACGAGAACTTCGACAAGGCGGTCGCCTCGAACTCGCTGTCGAAACGCGTGGCCCGCATCCGCAATACCGACCGCAACCTCAACGGCATCGACAACTCGCGTGAAATCGTCCGCTGGGCTTTCAACGGAGAGAAAGGCGACGTTTCCGCGATCATGGATATCGACGGCAACTACATCGTCGCAGCAATCACCGGAGTGACGGCGGACGGCATCGCACCGGTCGAATCCGTTTCGAAACAGATCGCCGATATCCTTCGCCTGAGGAAAAAGGGAGAAATGCTATCGGAAGAACTGAGCGGGAAAGGCTCGCTCGCCGAAACCGCATCGAAACTGGAGACCGAGGTGAAGGAAGCCTCCGGCATCGAGTTCAACTCGTTCTATATCGAAGGAGTAGGGGTCGAGCCCAAGCTGATCGGAGCCGTGACGGGTGTCGAAGAGAGCGCCCAGTCGAAACCGGTCGCCGGTAATGCGGGCGTCTACCTGTTCGACGTCACTTCGCGCAGCGCCATAGAGACCGTCACGCCCGAAAGCGAGCGCGTACGCCTCGAAGCCAATGCGCAGGCATACATCATCGAGCGGGCCAATCAGGCGCTCGTAGATGCGATCGAGATCACCGACAACCGGGTGAAGTTCTTCTAACTTCCCGGGGGAAGATCTTATTCATTATCAGGAAAGCCGTCTCCCAGTGGACGGCTTTCCGTTTTTCCGGCGTACAAAGACATATACGGGTTGCCGCCGTCTGAAAACTCCCCGAACAGCCGAGTGGGCACGATTCGGCCCGGCAGCACCGGTTCCGCCGCTCTTTCCGCCGGAATCGCCCGATCCGTAAGCGCTTCTCCTCTGGCCCGCACCGCTCCGGGATATGCCGATATGCAACTCCGTCGGCTTTTACACTGAACGTGCGATCGATCGGTCGGCCGCTCGGTCCGCTCCTATATCCCGGCCGGAACGGAAACTTGGAAATCTCAGAGGCATACACAGCATATGAATTATCAAAGCAAAAATATCCCCCATTCGCGAAGAAGGCTGAAAACCGCCCGTTCTTTCTCGGATTAGGAAAAAATTAATACATTTGCCCCGGATCGGTTTGCCTTTCCGCACTCAAGGAAGTAGGCAATAATAGGGAATCGGGTGAAAGTCCCGGACAGTCCCGCTGCTGTGAGGTTCCGTTTCGTCCGACACGATCTGTCGCCACTGGCGCCGCGCCGGGAAGGCCGTCGGACGGGAACGAGTCAGAAGACCTGCCGGTTCGTTTCGCGTTTCGGAGCTTCGTGGGTTAGGCTCCGGAATATGCAGATCGTCAAGTCCGAGCGACAAAGGGTAGACCGAATGTCAGGTCCGTCTTTTGCAGAAGAGACGAAAAGGGTGATTGATCGGAGAGCGTGGTGACAACGGAGAATCGGAACAAGAACGGCCGGACGGGCAAGTCGCATCGGCCGGCGGAATACGGAGACGGTACGGAGCGGCAGCCGAACCGCACGGAAGTCGCGCCGCGTGCCGACTCGATTCCCGCGGCAGCTTTCCGTTCAGGCGGACCGGCGCCCGCGACGGACGGACAAGTCGAACCAAACTTGTTGTTATGATAAAAAAAATCGTGATTGCCAACCGGGGAGAAATCGCGGTGCGCGTGATTCGCTCGTGTCGCGAGATGGGTATCAGCCCGGTGGCGCTGTTCTCGGAAGCCGACCGGCTGTCGAGGCATGTGATGCTCGCCGACGAGGCTTATTGCATCGGCGGAGCCGCCTCGAAAGAGAGCTACCTGAACATCGACCGGATCATCCGCGTGGCCCTGGCCTGCGGAGCGGACGCCGTGCATCCCGGCTACGGATTTCTGTCGGAGAACGCCGACTTCGCACGCCGGTGCGCCGAGGCGGGGCTCGTGTTCATCGGCCCCCGGCCCGAAACGATCGACGCGATGGGAGACAAGATCTCGGCCCGCAGGAAAATGATCGAGGCCGGCGTTCCGGTCGTTCCGGGCACGCAGGAGAACCTGTCCGGAGCCGACGAAGCCGTCGAGGCCTGCCGCCGCATCGGCTTTCCGGTCATGCTGAAAGCGTCGCAGGGCGGCGGCGGCAAGGGAATGCGTCTGGCGCGGTCCGAGGACGAGGTCCGCGAGGCTTTCGTGGCGGCACGCTCCGAGGCGGTGGCCTCGTTCGGCGACGGAACGATCTACATCGAACGCTTCGTCGAAGAGCCTCACCATATCGAGTTCCAGATTCTGGGCGATACGCACGGAAACGTGATCCACCTGTGCGACCGGGAGTGCTCGGTACAGCGCAGACATCAGAAAATCGTCGAGGAGAGCCCGTCCCCGTTTCTGACGCCGGAACTGCGCGAGAGGATGGGCGCCGACGCCGTGGCCGCGGCCCGGGCCGTCGGATACGTCGGAGCAGGCACGATCGAGTTTCTGGTGGACAAGCACCGCAACTACTATTTTCTGGAGATGAATACCCGTTTGCAGGTCGAGCATCCGATCACCGAGGAGGTGACGGGCGTCGATCTGGTCCGCGAGCAGATACGCATCGCAGCGGGCGAGCCGCTGTCGCTCGCGCAGCCCGACATCGTGCAGCGGGGCCATGCGATCGAATGCCGGGTCTGCGCCGAGGATGCGGCCGCCGGGTTCATGCCGTCGCCGGGTCCGGTAAGACAACTGTCGGAACCCGGAGGTCCGGGCGTACGCATCGACGGATACGTCTACGAAGGATACGATATCCCTATCCACTACGACCCGATGATCTCCAAACTGATCGTGCACGCCGACACCCGTGAGCGAGCGATCGCGCGGATGCGCCGCGCTTTGGACGAGTACCGGATCACCGGTGTCAAAACGAACATCGGCTACCTGAGCTCCATTCTCGGCGTGCCCGACTTCGAGCGCGGGTCGTACGACACGTCGTTTCTGGAAAAGAACGCCGTCCTGCTCGGCTCCGCCGCTCCGCAACAGGACGAACGAACCGAGGATCTGGCCATGATCGTGGCGTATATGAACTATATCGTCGATACCGAGAGCGGCGCCGGCGCGACGGCCGCGACGGCCGGCGACCAGACGAGCCGGTGGCGCGAATTCGGCAAGCGCAAGGGCGTCATGGGCATGTAAAACGAAAAAGGCAAAAAGTATGGAAGTACAGATAGCAGACCGCACGGCCGAAGTCGAGCTGATCGAAAAGAACGGCAACGGCATCCGGCTCTCCGTCGACGGCAAAGCGTACGATCTGGACATGGTGATGACCGACCGGGGCATCTGCTCGGTGCTCTGCGACGGACGGTCGTACGATATGGAAGTCGAGCGCCGCGAGGGCGGCAAGAACTTCACGGTCAACAGTCGCTTCGCCTCCTACGAGGTCAGCATCGTCGACGCGCAGGCCAGGTACCTGCGCAACCGCCGGCGCGACGACACCCGGCAGGACAACGACCTGTGCGCCCCCATGCCGGGCAAGGTGGTGCGCATCGACGTGGCCGAGGGCGACCGGCTTCAGGCCGGCGACACGGTCGTCGTCTTCGAGGCGATGAAAATGCAGAGCACGCTGAAAGTGACGGGCGATTGCATCGTCCGCGAGATCGCCGTCCACGAGGGCGACACGGTGGCCGGCGAGCAGCTGCTCGTGCGTCTCGACGTGATCGTCGAAGAAACGGAAAACCAATAACGAAGAGAAGATGGAAAACGAAAGGATATACGAGGATTTCGAGCGGCGTAACCGGGCCGCCGAAGAAGGCGGCGGAGCCGACAAGGTGAAGAAACAGCACGAGGCGGGCAAAATGACCGCCCGCGAGCGGATCGAAACGCTGCTCGACAAGGGAACGTTCGTCGAACTGGACAAGTTCGTCGTGCACCGCTGCACGAACTACGGCATGGAGCGCCACCGCATTCCGGGCGACGGCGTCGTGTCGGGCTACGGCAAGATCGACGGCCGCCAGGTTTTCGTCTACGCCTACGACTTCACGGTGCTGGGCGGCTCGCTCAGCGCCACGAACGCGCAGAAGATCGTCAAGATTCAGACGATGGCCCTCAAGAACGGCGCGCCGGTCATCGCGCTGAACGACTCGGGCGGAGCCCGCATACAGGAAGGCGTGGAGAGCCTGACGGGCTACGCGAACATCTTTTTCCAGAACACGATCGCGTCGGGCGTCATTCCGCAGATCTCGGCCATTCTGGGCCCCTGCGCCGGCGGAGCCTGCTACTCGCCCGCGCTGACCGATTTCATCTTCATGGTCGACGGCAAAAGCCACATGTTCGTGACCGGCCCCGATGTCGTGAAGGCCGTTACGCACGAGGAAGTCGGCAAGGAGGAGCTCGGAGGGGCCTACACGCACAGCAGCAAAAGCGGCGTGGCCCATTTCATCGGTCCGAGCGAGGAGGACGTGCTGATGAGCATCCGCGAGCTGTTCGGCTTCCTGCCGTCGAACAACATGGAGGACGCCCCGGTCGTCCCGACCTCGGACGACATCCACCGCGAGGACGAGCGGCTCGATACGCTGATCCCGGCCGATCCGAACGTACCCTACGACGTGAAAGAGCTGATCGAGTCGGTCGTCGACGACCACTATTTCTTCGAAGTGATGCCCCATTTCGCTAAGAACGTCGTGATCGGATTCGCTCGGCTGGGCGGCCGCCCGGTCGGCATCGTCGCGAACAATCCGGCTTTCTTGGCCGGCGTGCTCGACATCGACGCCTCGGACAAGGCGGCACGTTTCATCCGCTTCTGCGACTGCTTCAACATACCGCTCATTACGCTCGAGGATGTACCCGGCTTCCTGCCGGGATGCACGCAGGAGCACGGCGGCATCATCCGCCACGGCGCGAAAATCGTCTATGCCTATGTCGAGGCGACGATCCCGAAAATCACGCTGATCCTGCGCAAGGCCTACGGCGGAGCCTATATCGTGATGTCGAGCAAGCAGACCGGATCGGACGTCAATCTGGCCTACCCGACGGCCGAAATCGCCGTAATGGGAGCCGAGGGGGCCGTCAACATTCTGTTCCGTCACGCCGACGAGCAGCAGCGCGCGCAAGCCGTCGAGGAGTACCGCGAACACTTCGCGAATCCGTACCGGGCGGCCGAGCTGGGCTATGTCGACGAGATCATCCTGCCGCGTCAGACCCGTTTCAAGCTGATTCAGGCCCTCGATATGGCGCACAACAAGATCCGGAGCAATCCGCCCAAGAAGCACGGCAACATGCCGCTGTAATTTTCCGCGCAGCGGCGCAGATTACCGTTTTCCCCGAACGGCGGCCGACATCGTGAGCAATCCGTCTTCCGCCCGACAGAAGCAGGAGATTCCGTAACAGAGAGAACGGTAGCAGGGAACCCGCATCCGCAGAAACGTTCCGCCCCGCAAGCGGACGATGCGGAAGGACGACCGGTCCCAAGGCCGCCTGCAACGAGCCGCCTTCCTGGTCGTTACAAACGGAAACGAAGCCTTGCGGCTGAACGCATGTTCAGCCGCAAGGCTTTTTCGACCTGCCTCCGCCGTAACCAAATTTCCCCGGCAGACCGGAAATAGCCTGCCGTGCCGGACATAAGGAATCGGGGGTTCGTCCGACAGAGTCGTTCACGGAACCCCGCCGGAATCGTCAGCCGTCCGCCGTAAATCAGCCGGGCAACGACAATCCGGACAATAGTCTGAAAAAGAGAACGTTTCGCTTTCCGCGAATACGGAAGACCCGTTCACAGCATAACCGTCACGAAGCCCGACACGCCCGAAACACGCTCTGCATTTTATCGGGAACGATCGCCGGCAATCCGGAGTCCCTTTACCCGAAAAAAGCATCGGCCCCGGCGCAAAAACGTGCCAAGGTCGATACTCCCATTCTCATACGGCCGAAACAGGCTTTCTCCTATCCGCAGGCAGCCGTATCGAAAGCCTTCGCCCGCTCGCGGACCGGTCCGTCATCCCGATCCGGCCGAGCTCCTATCGCCCGGTCTGTTCCGCCGGAGTTTCGGCATTCTTGACGTAACGGTCGAGCCAGCTGAAAAATTCGCGGTTCCATACGAGCGAATTCTGCGGCTTGAATACCTGATGCGCCTCGTCCTCGAACGAAACCAACCGGCTCGGCACGCCCATCAGGCGGGCGGCCGTGAAAGCCTGCAGGCTCTCGGTGTACGGAATCCGGAAATCCCGCTGGCCTGAGAAAATCAGGATCGGCATATCCCAGTTCTTCACGAACTTGTGCGGAGAGTTGGCATACGAGCGGCGGGCCACCGGCGAGTCGCTCCAGTAGGGACCGCCGAGGTCGTTGTTCGGAAACCAAAGCTCCTCGGTCGCGCCGTACATGCTCTCGAAGTTGAACATGCCGCAGTGCGCGATGAACGCCTTGAAACGCTTCTGATGGTTTCCGGCCAGAAAGAAGACCGAATACCCTCCGTAGCTCGCCCCGACGCAGCCCAGCCGGTCGCGGTCGACCCACGGCTCGGCCGACACGTCGTCGATCGCGCTCAGATAGTCGCGGATGTTCTGTCCGCTGTAATCGCCCGAAATCTGATCGAGCCACTCCTGCCCGAACGACGGCAGGCCGCGCCGGTTCGGCGCCACGACGACGTAGCCCTGAGCCGCCATCAGCTGCAGGTTCCACCGGTAGCTCCAGAATTGGCTCACGACGCTCTGCGGACCGCCTTGGCAGTAAAGCAGGGCAGGGTATTTTTTAGACGGATCGAAATCGGGCGGCAACACGACCCAGACGAGCATCCGCTTGCCGTCGGTCGTTTCCACCCAGCGCTCCTCGACTTTCCCCATTCGGATATGTTCGTATATCTCCGCGTTGGTGTTCGTGATGCGCGTCATCGCGCCGTCCGACGGATTCACGTCGAACAGCTCGGTAGGCGAGCCGAGCGTAGTCATTTCGGCCACGACGCGCCCGCCCGCCGCCGAGAATGCGTTCAGATCGTGCGCTCCGGAAGTAATCACGCGCACCGGACCGCCCGAAAGCGACACGCTGCAAAGCTGGATCGTCGCGCGGATCGGCGACAGGAACAGCAGCGTCGAGTCGTCGGCCCAACGGACATTGCCGGCATTGTAGTCGAAACCTTCGGTCAGATATCGCTTGCTTCCGTCGGCGAGACTCATCACGAACAGCCGGTCCTTATCCGATTCGTTGCCCGGGCGCTCCATGCTCGTAAAAGCGATCATCGAATCGTCGGGCGAAAAGACGGGATACTTGTCGTAGCCCGGCATTCCCTCGGTCAGATTGCTCGTCCGGCCCGAGGCTACGTCGTAGAGATAAATGTCCGAGTCGGTGCTCAGCGCGTACTGCGTACCCGTCAGTTTCTTGCAGGTATAGGCAAGCTGAGTGCCCGCATGGTTCCATACGATCTCCGACGCATCGAAATAGGGAGCCAGCGGGGCGTCCCACGGCTCGCCCTCCATGATGTCGGTCCCGCCGGTCACCCGGCCGGCCATGTCGGCGACGAACAGGTGCAGGTAGCTTCCGTCGTCCCAATAGTCCCAGTGGCGCTCCATCAGATCGTCGTATATTTTCGCCTTGGACCGTCCCAGATCGGAATAGAGCTCCGACGAGCTCCGCTTCACGACCGGCACACGCTTGATATACAGAATCCGGTCGCCCGAAGGAGACACCGAGAATCCTTCCACGCCGCCCTCGATGTCGGTCACCTGAGCCAGATTGTTCCCGCTGGGCGCGGCCGACCAAACCTGACCACTGCCCGTGCGGTCGGACAGAAAATAGATTTTCTTTCCGTCGGCGCTCCACTGGACCGACGACTCGTTGCTGCCGGGATCGGTCACACGGACGGCCTTGCCGCCTCCGGCCGGTACGGACCAGATGTCGGTCGTCCCCTTGTTCTGCTCCATATCGTAGCGGGTCACCGTATAGAGCACGGTGCGCCCGTCGGGCGAAAGGACGGAGCCCCCCACGCGTCCCATTTTCCACATCACCTCGGCAGTCAGGATGCCGGCGGCCTTCTCCTGCTCGGTCAGCGAGTTCTTCGTTTCCATTCTGTCGTTTCTTTTCTGCGGGCCTTCGGCGCACGATGCCGCCGCGACGCACAGCGCCGCGCCGAGCAATACGGTTACGGTTTTCTTCATGGCTATATGTTCGGTTGGATCAGTCGGAGAGTCCCGCCTCGCGGAACACGTCCCGGATTGTGTAGTAAGCTCCGGACAAGCGGGCGGGAATCTGCTCGCGCGCGACCCACTCGGCCCGCGTAATCCCCTCGGCGGTCTGCGGCCGGGGAGCGACGGCTCCCGCATAGCGCATCCGGTACCAGCTCGTCCGCTTGAGCACCCAGCGGTCGCCGATGCGGTAGCAATGATAGGTATCGGCGATCTTGTCGTCCCGCCGCAGTTCCTGCAACGGCAGCGCGCACTCCTCGGACACCTCGCGCACGGCGCACTCCTCGATCCGCTCGCCGCATTCGAGG
>ENA-UEQR01001665-UEQR01001665.1-human-gut-metagenome-genome-assembly--contig:-NODE-1665-length-12116-cov-3.709860_pt1 | contig 12116 bp, 9 predicted proteins | sample MGYA00242944_ERZ507941 | MGnify/ENA primary metagenome ERZ507941 (study PRJEB26167, sample SAMN06115398) | human gut metagenome | host: Homo sapiens | place: China:Chongqing | collected 2016-06-23...
AGTACAACATGAGCCTGCAGGACCTGAACGCGGTCAACACGCAGGAGCAGCTGGACTATGCCAAGTACCTGGATCAGCTGGGGCAGTTCAACACAGACCGGAACTTTGCCTTCAACCAGTATCTCTCCGACTTCGATATTCTGCAGAATCAGCTGGCTTCCCTCCAGGGGCAGGACAGCGTAGATTACAACCGCTGGATGGACAAGGTGGGGCTGTACGAGCAAAAGCAGGCGGAGGAAACGGACCTGGCCCGGGCCCAGGTGGATGCCATTCTGGCCGCCGGCGGAAGCCCCAGCGCGGATCTGGTGGGCGCCCACGGATACGGGAGCGAGTATGTCCAGGCCCTGGAGGAAGCCTACCGGCGGCAGGCTGCCCAGCAGGCAGCCGGCGGAGGCGGTCGGTCCAGCAGTTCCGGAGGCGGGAAGTCCAAGATGACGCTGACCACGGCCAAACAGGCAGCAAACGCCGGCGTCTTTTCGGACGACGTTCTGGCTGTCTTGCGGGAGAACGGGTATACAGACGAGATGCTGAAGGCGATCTATGGATACGAGCCAAACAGCGGCGGAAGCGGAACGATCACAGACGCCTCTCAGCTGGGGGCTGCGGCGCTGAATATCGCGAACGCCATGAGCCGGGTTAATTCTCCGTCGCAGTTGGGGACGTGGGCCGAAAGAATCTCTGATGCGCTGGATGACGGCAAGATCACAGAGGCGGAAGCGGAGTTCCTGCTGGATGCAATCGGCTATTAAGGAGGCAGAACATGGCGAAATTATCTGTACAGGAACGGCTGGAACGCCTTAGAGAAGCAGGAAGGAAGCAGAGCGGCCAGGGAGGACAGCAGTCCTCCCCCGCTCCGGCTGCGACATCCGGGAGAACTACGGCCGGAATGACCGTCCGGGAGCGGCTGAACAGGCTCAAAGAAGCGGGGCGACAGCAGTCCCCCTCCCTGCCGACGGTGACCAGTCAAGCGGCGGGCGAAACCGCCGGAAGAAAAAAGGCTGGGAGGCCAACAACTGCCGGAAAGCCGGGAAAGATCACATCCCCGGCACGGGAGGCGGAGCGCCGGGCGGAGGAGCTCAAAGCCTACCTTGTCCGCGAGGGAAACGTTCCTGCCGCGCTGGTCGAGCACCATGCCGAGGGCATCGCATGGGGGATGCTGCGGGAGCAGGTCGCCGCTTCCGACGTTTCCTACCGCAGCGAGGTGCTGGATATTCTCGATCGTACGCCCGTGTGGATATACGACGCCGAGGGCAAGATCGTCGACGGGCGGAAAAAGCGGCTGATGGATTTGCAGGGGGGAGAGCCTTACCGACACATGCTGGAACATTTTTTTCCCGATTTGCGCAATAGCAGCAATACCGCTCTCTATCTGTGCGTCGAGGCGAAAGGCCCCGAGAAAGAACCGCAGCGAACGGTGTCCGGCATATCCGGAAACGGCGAGGCTCCTCGGCCCGATGCGACCGGCTCGGCCGACGGTTCGGTCTCCCATGCGACGGCGCTGCCTGCCGAGTCGTCCATGGAGAGAATTTCCGGTCCGGTTCATCCGTTTCCTAAGCACGTCATCGGACTGCATGCGGGATACTGCGCTTCGTGGATTGCCTCTTACGGGCTCTCCTCTTCGACGAGACCGGGTTACGAGGCGGGCGTGACCTATCGGGTCGGGCTGAGCCGGCGGTTGCCGTTTTATTTTCGGACGGGGTTGACTTTCATCGGCAAGGGATACGAGATCAACGGATTCGACGACAGCCGTACCGCGATGAATTACTTGCAGATTCCCGTAGGCATCGATTATGCCGTCCCTTTGGGTAGGCGATGGGCCGTCGTACCCGGGGCGGGACTCTATTATGCCGTCGGCGTGGGCGGCAAGCGCGAAATCGGTCGGGAGGCGGTGTCCGTTTTCGGAAGTCAGGGCGGATTCTCGCGTCACGACATGGGATTCTCGTGCGGCGTGGACTTGGCGTTCAGTCGCTTCAGCCTCGGAGTCGCTTACGAAGCCGGACTGATCGATATCGACAAGTCCGACACGGTGTACGGGAACGACAGCCGGATGGTCGGATACAAGAACGTCAGGAACCGTTGCTTCCTGATCAGGACGGGCGTTAATTTCTAAATTCGGAGAGCGTGATGAAAAAAATAGTAACTCTTTTGATTTTCGGCCTGATGTCCTTGGCGTCCTGCACGGAGTACGACGAAGTGGCCATGTGGAACAAGAACGAGGATATGGGCTCGCGTCTGGCCGCGCTGGAGAGGCTGTGCGATCGGATGAATACCAACGTCGCCTCGTTGCAGCGGATCGTCGAAGCGTTGCAGGCCAATGACTACGTGACCGGCGTGGCTCCCGTCGTGGAGAACGGCGAGACGATCGGTTACACGATCTCTTTCAGCCGGAGCGGTCCCGTTACGATCTATCACGGGAAGGACGGACAGAGCGGAGCGACTCCCGTGATCGGCGTGAAACAGGACACGGACGGCCTTTACTATTGGACGCTCGACGGCGAGTGGCTGGAGGACAGTCGCGGCGACCGGGTCGTGGCGCAGGGGCCGGCGGGTCGGTCTGCCTACGAGCTGGCCGTGGAGAACGGCTACCGGGGTACGCTCGAGGAGTGGCTGGCCTCGCTTAACGGCAACAACGGCCGGTCCGCTTATGAACTGGCCGTGGAAAACGGTTATCGGGGTACGGAAGAGGAATGGCTTGCCTCTCTGAAAGGGATCGCCGGCGATAAGGGCGACGACGGAAACACGCCGAAGCTGAAGATCGAGAACGGTTATTGGTACGTTTCCTACGGAGACGACGACAACTGGGTGCAGTTGGGTCAGGCTACGGGGGAGGACGGACGGCCCGGTCAGGACGGCGATTCGATGTTCAGCGGCATCGACGTTTCCGATCCGGACTTTGTTGTTCTGACGCTGGCCGAAACCGGGGAACGGATCAGATTGCCGCGCTACCGGGAGAAGTTCGACCTGCTGTTCGAAAAATCGGATACGGAAAAAGTGAAGGAGATGGAGATTGTCTGCGGGGCGGGAGAAACGGTCGAAGTTCGTTACGAGCTGACGCCTGCCGGAGCGCAGGTCGCCATCGAGTGCATTTCGCACAGCGCTTACAAGGTCTCCGTGGACGAGGGCGACAGGAGAATCCTCGTCTCTGCGCCGGACGATCCGGCGGCGGTCGCCGATCCGCAGAGCGAGATTCTGGTTTTCGCATCCGACGATGAGCGCACCATCATGCGCAAGCTGGTCGTAAAGCAAGCGAAGTATATTCGCTACCGGGCGACCGAGCAGTTGCGCGTGACGAACGAGTCTTTCCCCGGTGATCCGTATTTCCGGGGCAAGGAATGCGAGTTTATCGACGGGCTGAGTTCCTATGATCCGGTTACCGGAGAGGGGAAGTGGGGCTATACGGGCACGGTAACGCAAGTGGAGCCCGGCGCTTTTGGCGGAGAGACCGCGCTGCAAAGCCTGACCTTGCCCGAGGGGATCGAGTATATAGGAAGCAATGCGTTCAATAACAGCGGGCTGGAGGAGATCGTCCTGCTGGAAACGCTCGTGGAGATCGACCGGTTGGCATTTTCCAAGACCCGGCTGACCGAAATCGTCATTCCCGGGAGCGTGGAGCTGTTGCGCGCTTCGGCGTTCGAGGGGAAAAGCAACGGCGGCTCGCCGCTGGAGAAGGTCGTTTTCGAGGGAAATAAAATCCGGGAATTGGAGTTGAGGACTTTCTCCTATTGCGATCGTCTGAAAGAGATTGCCCTGCCCGAGGGGCTGGAATCGATCGGATACAACGCGTTCGACGGTTGCAGCGCGCTGGAGAGGATCGATATACCTGCCAGCGTGACTTACGTCGGCGAGGCCGCCTTCGTTTACTGTACCGGCCTGAAAGAAGCGGTCATAGGCGACGGTGTCGCCGAGATCGCGAAGCGGGCGTTCGCCGAGTGCACGGCGTTGAAGAGGGTCGTCATCGGCCGGGGCATCCGGCGTATCGGCGACATGGCGTTCAATACGAGAAGCAGCTGGGATCAGATGACGCTGGAATCGGTTACCGTATTGTTCGACGATATTTCCTCCGGCGATTTTCCCGTGCTGGAGAGCGGACAGCGGGGCGTGTTCCCGAAGCCCGGCGGGTGGGATCCGGTGTCCTATAAAATCTATGTTCCTCAAGGGACCGGAGCGACCTATCGGGCAAAGTGGGCCGATTACGCTTTTCTGATAGAGGAGAAGTGATACGGCCGGCGGCTCTCGGGGCAAGCCTTCGGGCACGGTCCCGTTCCGGCCGATCTTTTTTCCCGAACCGTGCAGGAACGCTCTTTCCTGCACGGTCCGTTTTTTACCGCGGAAGAGCCCCGACCGCGCGGCGCGGAACGGGGGCCGAAGGGCATGGCGTTTTGTGTGCGGGCGGGCGAAAAGCTATTTGACGATGACGGACGATACGATCCGGATGCCCGAGGCCTCGTTGATCGCGTCCATCAGCGCGGAACGCCGCATGAATACCTCGTTGCGCGCCACCGACGAACTGAGATGAACGAACAGGCGTCCGCCCGTCCGAAGCTCGATTTTCGTCGTGTAGGAGGCGATGACGTTTCCCACCAGAACGGGCCACAGGTCGGGAATTTTCGCCTCGGCGATCTTGCGGGCGATGACGGGCGTGGAGCTGAAAAAGTCGTTCAGCGCGTCGCCTATGCGTACGGGGTCCCTGCGCCTCATGATTCCTCCACGATTCCTCCGGATACCCGGAACAGCTTGTACGCGCACTCGCTTTCGCGCAATATGCCTTCGAGCCGCGTTTGGTTGCAGTCCGTAATCAGTATCTGGCCGAACCGCTTGTCGGCTACGATGCGGATCAGCTCGCCGACCCGTTGCAGGTCGAGCTTGTCGAATATGTCGTCCAGCAGCAGGATCGGCCGGGAGCCGCACCGGGCGGCCACGATGTCGTACTGCGCCAGCTTCAGCGCGACCAGAAACGACTTCTGCTGTCCCTGCGAGCCGTATTTGCGCAGCGGGTAGTCGCCTATGCTCATCAGCATGTCGTCGCGGTGTACGCCCCCGGAAGTGAACTGGTTGATCCGGTCCCGCTGGGCCGTCTCGCGCAGGATCCGGTCCATCGGACGCTCGTTGAGCTCCGAGCGGTAGCCGAGGCCGACCCGCTCGCGGTCGCCCGACAGCGCCGCGTAATACCCGGCCACGACGGGGGCGAGTTCCGAGACGAGCTCCTTCCGCTTTTGCCAAAGCGTCGCGGCGAGCGGGCAAAGTTGCGCGTCGAAGACCTCGATCAGCTCCTCGAATCCGGGCGACTGCTGCCGTTTGAGCAGCTTGTTGCGCTCGGCCAGCAGCCGGTTGTACCGCACCAGCGCCGAGAGATATTCGCGGTCGAGCTGGGAGATGAAGCTGTTGAGGTATTTGCGGCGCTCCTCGCCCGACTCGTTGATCAGCGCCGTGTCGGACGGCGTGACCAGAACCAGCGGAATCAGGCCGATGTGGTCCGACAGCTTCTCGTACTCCTTGCCGTTGCGGCAAAGCTTCTTCTGGCCCCCCTTCTTGAACGAGCATACGATACGCTCGGTGCGATCTGTCGCAGGCTCGCCGTAGCGACCGTCCACGAGGAACGCCTCGCTGCCGTGCCGCACGCACTGGGTGTCGGACAGGCCGAAAGCGCTCTTGCACATCGAAAGGTAGTGGACCGCGTCGAGCAGATTCGTCTTGCCGGTCCCGTTGTCGCCGACCATGCAGTTGATCTGCGGCGAGAGCTCGATCTGGGCCTCGCCGACGTTCTTGAAGTCGATCAGGGAAAGTCGCTGAAGGTACATGTGGGGACAGAAAGTGTTGCCGGGGGAAATCCGCCCGCGATCGCGATCAAAGGTAGGCATTTTTTCGGCAACGTCCAAGGCCGGTCCTTGCTTCGGAGCGGCCGGGGGCCGTCGTCCTCCGACGGCGGAAGAACGGGGCGGGCGGAAAGCCGGCGTCTAAAAATAACGACAAAAAGGGGCGGAATAGTTTTATATTCGCCAAAAAAAGTTACTTTTGCATTTCAGTATGTCTTTCACTTTAATTTTCTGAAGCAATTATGACGGAGAAACACAAATCGCAGACCGAGGATCCCGAAGTGGCTATTCAGTCGGCTATCGGCCGGGTCGAGGGTTTTATCATGAACAACGGCCGCTCGTTGCTTACGGCGCTGATCGTGGTGGTCGTGGTGGTCGGCGGTTTTTTCGGATATAAGTACCTGATCTCCGGTCCGCGTGCCGAAAAGGCGGCGGCCATGATGTTCGTAGCCGAGCAGCAGTTCGCCGTCGACTCGTTCGCGCTGGCGCTCAACGGCGACGGCAACTTCGCCGGGTTCCTCGAGGTGATCGACCGCTACGGCTCGACCGACGAGGGCAATCTGGCGCGTCACTATGCCGGAATTTGCTATCTGAGGCTGGGCGAGTATCAGCAGGCGCTCGATTACCTGAAGGAATATTCCGCCTCGACCAAGTCGGTTCCCGAGGCGCTTTTGGCCGCGCAGAACTGCGGCCTGCAGGGCGATGCCTACGCGCAGTTGGAGAATTACGCCGAGGCGGTCCGGATGTACGAGAAGGCCGTTGCCGCGAGCGATAACTCGCTTTCGGCACCCTACTATCTGAAAAAGGCGGGAGGCGTATACGAGAAGCTCGGCGATTACGCCAAGGCCCTGGCTGCCTACGAGAGGATCAGCGACGACTATCCCGCCAGCATGGAGGCGCGCGACATACAGAAGTATATCGGGCGTATCCAGCAGCAGATGTAAGGCCGACGCGCCTTGCGATCATTTTGATAATCCGAAGGTTGCGGCCGCAAGGCGGCAACCTTTTTTATGAAAAAGCGGTATGGCAACAATACACAGAAATGTCTCCCGGCTCGATCCGCAGCTGCCGTCGGCGGCCGACATGAAGTTCGGAATCGTCGTTTCCCAGTGGAATCCGCAGATTACCGGCGCTCTGCTCGAAGGGGCCGTCCGTACGCTGCGCGCGGCGGGTTGCGAGGAGCAGAATATCATCGTCAAGGAAGTTCCCGGAACATTCGAACTGGCGCTCGGAGCCCAGTATTTCGCCGAGTATACCGATGTGGACGGCGTGATCGTGCTGGGCTGCGTCATTCAGGGAGAAACCCGTCATTTCGACTATGTGTGTCAGGGCGTGACGCAGGGCGTGACCCAGCTGATGCTGTCGTCGAACATGCCGGTGGCTTTCGGCGTGCTGACGACCGAGAATCTGCAGCAGGCGATCGACCGGGCCGGGGGCAAGTACGGCAACAAGGGCGACGAGGCCGCTATGGCGGCGATCCGCATGGTCGCCCTGCAGATCGAAATGGCACCTGACGAGAGCGAAGACGACCGCAAGAAAGTCAATTGAGGTTCCGTAAGGAATTGCGACGGACGTCCGAATAGAGTTCGCCGTCGAGCAGTTCGGCTGCTCGACGGCGAACTCGTTATGTGCGGGCGACCGGACGTTCCGCGAGGCTTTACGGGGGGGGGAGCGGTTCGAGCGCAGACGATCCGGCGGAACCGCGTTTGCCGGGCCGGCTTGTTGCGCGTTTTTCTGCCGTTGCGGCATCGGCCGGCTGTGACGATGCGGTCCGTGAAAGGTGCGGACGATCTGTCCGTTATACTTGCTTTTTATGGGGAATTTACTATTTTTGTTCACGAAGCCGCCCGTTTTTCGATCCGGTTTCGGACGAGGGGCCTGCGCATCCGTTTACGTTTTTTAAATTTCGTGCTATGAAGCGTTTGTTATGTGTTTTCTGCTTGATGGCGGCCTGCCTGGCGCTCGTTTGCTGTACCGAGGATCGGACCGGGGGAGGCGAGCCGCTTCCGGCGCCCGCTCCCGAAAACTTGACTGCTCAAGAGGGGGACGGACAGGTCGCTCTGCGCTGGACGGAACCCGTAAGCGACGGTTTGTTGGAGTATGATGTCCGCTGGAATCCGGGCGGAGGGCAGAGGACGATGCACGTCGGGTTCAACTATCTGGTCGTCGACGGACTGGCCAACGGAACCGAATACGCTTTTTCCGTGACCGCCGTGTATGCCGACGGCCGGCGCTCGGATTCCGTCTCGGTCAAGGCCGTTCCGCATGTCGGACCTTGGCCCGAGGAGGGCGTGAACGGGACCTATATCAACAACGGGATCGTTCAGCTCGGCGTCGATATGGATCGCGGCGGAGCCGTTTTCCATTTTTCCGAAGTGAATACGAAGCGCAATCTGCTCAATCATGCCGACGAGGGCCGGTTTATCCAACAGTCTTATTACGGGGAGGCCGACGGCAGCGATTGGAACGGCCAGAGTTGGGTATGGAATCCGATTCAGGGCGGGGGATGTCGCGGAGAGAAAGCCCGGGTTATTTCTCAGGAGATTACCGAGAACAGTATTCGCGTCGTCTCGACGCCCGTTCATTGGGCGACCGGCGAGGCCGTGACGGACTGCGAGATGGAAGAGCGCATCACGCTCGACGGCCGGATCGCCCGCATTCATTATACGTTCCGCAACACAGGGCCCGGGGCGGCCGATCATCGGGCTACCAGTCAGGAGATGCCGGCCGTTTTCGTCGATTATGCCCTGAAGAATCTGGTCTACTACGACGGTTCCTCGCCCTGGACCGGAGGTCCGCTGCGCAGGGACGTGCCGGGCTGGCCGAACGAGGAGCGGACGCGGACCGAACATTGGGCCGCTTATGTCGACGACAGCGACTGGGGCATAGGCGTGTATACGCCGGGCACGCCGCTCTCGACGACTTATCGTTTCGACGGGCCTTCCGGGCCGACCGGAGGCGGATGTTCCTATTTCGCCCCGATCCGTAACTTCGCCGTCGCGAAGGGGCTGGTGCTTGAGTACGACGTTTATCTGTATATAGGGACGGTAGAGGAGATTCGCAGCGCGTTCGATGCGATACGGACCGACGGCTGGGAAATCGACGACAGCGGTTTTCCTGAAGGTTATCTCTACGTGAAGGAGAGCAGCGGAGTCGCGGTCGAGGAGCTCGAATCGTCGCCGTCGGAGGGCTACACCTACCGCTGGACCGCGACAAGCGGCGAGGCGTCGGTGACTACGCAGCGCATAGCTGCCGCTATACCCGGTCCGGTGCTGACCTTCATGTACAAGAGCGATCGGGACGTGCCTCTTTCGGTCGTTCTCGACGAAGATTCGCAGACTCCGGTCCGGATCGAGCCGCTGACCGCTTCTTCCGACTGGCGCCTCTACGAATTCGATATGGGGCAGGCGGTCGAGCAGTGCGGATGGGGCAGTATCGGCTCGCGCATGCAGCTGTTGCTGGGCGGAGGTGCCGGTGCCGTGTTGGAGATAAAGCAGTTGCATATGCGGGAGCGAAACGCCCATGAAAACGAGCTGGCTTCGGCTCTGTTCATCGAGCTGCAGGAGCCCCGGTCCGATCTCGAACGGTTCGAGGATTTGACGGATTATTTCAGTTACGAAACCGGGTTCGCCTATCTGTTGCAGGCTGAAAAGGGCGGCATCGATCCGTATATTCATACGGCGGCCAGGAGTCGGGCGATCGCTTCGGACGAAAACTATCTTTCTTTTGAATACAAATGCGAAAAAGGCGGTACCGTAGAGCTTTTTCTCAAAATAATTGCCGGAGGATCGATCCCGGGGCTTTCGTTCCCTGCAGCTTCCGATTGGACTCCTATTACGTTCGATCTGAGCGAGGGAAAGGCGTCCGTGCTGGAAAAGTTTCCCGATGCGTGTAGCGCTGGAGGCCGGATGCGGTTCGACATCGATGGAACGGACGGGGCCCCGCTGTACATTCGGGCTATCCGTATTCATAGATAGTCCGTTCTTTCGGCGATTTGCGTCCGAATGGCTCGGGAGGCTGAACTTCGGGTGGGGTCGGCAGATGCCTTCGGACGAGATCGAGACGGGTTTCCGGCCGTAGCGAAAGTCCGTCTCGATGTACGGAGACAGCCCGGTCGTATCGTGCATGGTTTCCCGGAACGGGTCGAACGGTCGCAACATGCTTGGCGACAGTCGTGTCCGGATCGTTACGGGGCTATGCTGTGCCGGATATAATAAGAACCGGCCTTTCCTTATTCGTGCCGGACTAAGGCGGAGCGGCGCGAATCCTCTTCCGGCAGGAGAATGTGCCGGCATAGGATAACAATCGGAATGCCGGACCTTGGCTATATGTAGACTTTAGGCATGCCTTCGCGGGCATTGTCCGGGCAGTGTTCCGGTCCGCCGGTACGATGCAGGGGAAGCGCGGGCGCGTGACGGTATCCGTTGCAGCATAATTACGCCTTTTCTGCAGGGAAAGCTTCGGAGGGATGCTTATTCTGCAAGGCGGATAGGGTCGGAAGGCTTCGGCTGACTCGGCCGCACGGCTTTGGGAGCGGCCGTAGACTGTTGCCGTTTAGCGGCCGAGCAGTTTTTCCTGCCATTCCTCCTCGCGGAAGCCTACCAGTACGAAGTCGGGGCCGACGAGCAACGGTCGCTTGACGAGCTTCCCTTCCGTCGCAAGCAGAGCGATCAGCTCCCCGTCCGACGCTTTGGTGACTTTTTCTTTCAGATTCAGTTCCTTGTAGCGCTGTCCGCTCGTGTTGAAGAATTTGCGTGCCGGCAGTCCGCTCGTGGCGATCCACTGCGACAGTTCGTCGCGTCCGGGGTTCGACAGGACTATGTCGCGGGATTCGGCTTCCACGCCGTGCTCGGCGAGCCAGCGGGCCGCTTTGCGACAGGTGCCGCAGGCGGGGTAGTGCAAGAACAGGTATTTCATGGCATGCAGTTTTGTACGATGCAAAGATACGTTTTTCCTCGTACGGAAAACCGCGCTTTCGCTCGGAGATTTCGGCGCTTCCCGAAAAAACGGCGGTCGGAGCGTTCCCCGATGCGAACGGAGAGCGCCCCGACCGGCGTCGGCCGAGTCCGAGACTATCGGATCATCTTGTCGATCGTTCTTTTCAGAGCGGCGATATCGTGCTGGTAAGAGAGTATATCTTCCTCGTGGTCGAGCTCGTCTTCGAGTATCTCGACGGCCATTTTGGCGGTCGTATAGTCGATGCCGCTCGTGAAGTCGGCGATGTCCTGATAGCGCTTGATCGCGCAGCGCTCGCTGCGGAGGTTCTGCTCGAGGATCGTTTCGATGTACGGGTCGCTGGGAACTTCGTACCGGCAGCGCGCCATTCGGGTCCACTCGTCGGGACTCAGCACGGGCGTTCCGCCGAGCTGAATAATACGCGTAATCAGTTTTCCCGCATGCTCGAGCTCCTCGTCGGCATGCTCGAGCAGCTCCGACTCGATCTCGCTGCGCATCGGGCCCTCCATGACGCGGGCCCCGACCCAGTATTGGTAATAGGCGAGCCATTCTTCGGCCAGCGCCTGGTTCAGCATTTCGGTCAGTTTTTGTACGTCGAGGTTCAGAACCTCCGCAGTCTCCTGTTTCATCGTCTTGCGTTTTTTAGTGGAAAATGTATGCGTGGATTATTGCAAAGACTGTGCTAAACAGCAAAAACGGCACATGGATACGGAACTGACGTCGCCTCCGTAGGTTTCCGGCTCTTTCATCCTCGTTTCGGAGCCGGAAGGTCGGGCCTCGTACGATCCGGTTTATTCCGGAAGCGGCGGAATCCGGCTTCATTGGAACGCTTTTTTCTTGTTCGGAGCGACGAAGGCTGACGGAGAAGGCCGACAAAGGACGGAAATTTCTGCCTATTCCCTGAACCGGTAAAGCTGGTCTCGCAGCCGGGGCATAAAACCCGCCTCGCGGATCGCGCGGCGGATGCCTTCGGCATCGAGCCGGTTGCGGGCTCCGGCCGACGAGACGACGTTTTCCTCGATCATGATCGAGCCCATGTCGTCGGCTCCTCCGTGCAGGGCGATCTGAGCCGTCTGCTTGCCTACGGTGAGCCAGGATGCCTGTATGTGGCGGATATCGGAGAGTACGATGCGGCTCAGCGCGATGATGCGCAGGTATTCGAGCGGAGAGAAGAAGGCGTCGACGCCTTCCTTTTCGAGCCGGGTTCCGCTGCTGCGGAAAATCCACGGGATGAAGGCGACGAATCCGTACCGGCCGGGAGGGCATTCGGCCTGCAGGTCGCGGATCTTGATCAGGTGCTCGACGCGCTGGCGCGGCGTCTCGACGTGGCCGTACATCATCGTGGCC
>ENA-UEQR01001667-UEQR01001667.1-human-gut-metagenome-genome-assembly--contig:-NODE-1667-length-12094-cov-10.817009_pt1 | contig 12094 bp, 10 predicted proteins | sample MGYA00242944_ERZ507941 | MGnify/ENA primary metagenome ERZ507941 (study PRJEB26167, sample SAMN06115398) | human gut metagenome | host: Homo sapiens | place: China:Chongqing | collected 2016-06-23...
AACTTATCCCGTGAAAATCTGCGTGGTACCCAGCGAACAATACGGCGACCGCTACGCCTGCGTCAAGGTGGAGGTTTCTCAGAAGAAGCCTGTCCGCTATGAGCTGGGCATGGTGGGCAACGAGGAGTTGGACACGGCGCTGGGAGATGACGACTACTTCGGTTTCGGCGTGGATGCCGGGATGGGGTGTATTGCGGACATCCAGACCCAGGCGGCCTTCAAGACATACTGGGCCAAGCGGCTGGAGGTGGACCCGGACATCGACCCCTACAACGACTTGTTCTGTGACTTACTGGAGGAAAACGCCCAAGCCCACCCAAAATATCAGGGGGACTACGGCGACTGGCTCAACTGGACGGTGCCGGACACGGACTGCAACCTGCCCATCTTCGCTTCCGGCTGGGGTGACGGTTACTATCCCGTCTACTTCGGCTATGACGCCAAGGGCGAAGTCTGCGCCGTGTATGTGCGCTTCATCGACATTGAAGCCAGTTACAAAGAGCAGGAATAAGGAGGCGCGCTATGGAATTACCAAAACGGGCGCGGACAGCGGACTGGGAAAACGGTGTCCTGACCTTAGACGGAGAAAAGAAATTTGAAATTCCGGAGCTGACCATGGAACTCATGGAGCGGCTGGCCGGTTACAGCCTGGTGGGATTCCATGTGAAAGATTATCCGGCGACGGATGAACTGCTTGCCCCCTTTGCCGGGCACAAAAGCATGGTGAATTTCGGTGTGGAGGACGGCGCGCTCACTGACGCCTGTTTCCCCGTCTTTTCCGCTATGCCAAAGCTGCGCTATCTGCTGTTGGACGGCAATTCCGCCATTCACGGCAGGGGCCTGTCCGCCTTGCAAGGCTGCAAGCTGGATCTTTTGACCCTTAACCGCACCGGGCTGGATGATGCCGGTCTGCTCCAGGCAGCCTCCATCTCCAAACTCTCCCACATCCAGATTGACCATACCGCTGTGACATACGAGGGCCTGCTGGCCATCGCCGGCAACAACTATATCAAGCCGGTGGCCCATGTGCAATTTGCCAAGGAGCAGATGGAACACTTCTCCCGGCTCCAGCGGGAAAAGGCCCAAAAGCCCGTCCAGCTGGATGAACAGGCGGCGGCGGAATGTCGCAGAATCTTGTCCGCTTTTTTTGCCGAAATGACAGAATGGGAGCAGTATATGGAGCAGGCCGGGTTTGAAGATGCTGAGGCGGTGCCCCGCCTGCTGGCGATCTGGGAGAAGTATGTGAGCGAAAAGCCCCGTCCGGGCTATCGACCTCTGGGCCTCTCATACAGCGCCCAGGGCACCTACAACGGGGAAGAATTCCTTGACGCAGAGCAGATCACCAAAAACAAGCTCTACATCTACACCAGGGAGAAAAACACCGGCTTTGACCGCCGCTTTCTTATGAAGCGTGTGGGCGAAGGCTGGAAGATTGATGCGGTGCAGGAGCGGCTGAACGGCTGGCAGCGCACGGAATTGTGAGGCATCACATGGCTTGGGAATATGAAACCTTTGGCCCGGACGGTCAATGCAAATTGTTCGGTGTGAACATCTTTGACTACGACTGGCAAACCACCGGCAAGCGGGTAAAAATCAAAGACCCCATCTATCACCAAGACCATACCTTCGAGGTCTGGCAGGTAGAGATTGATGGGCAGATCCACCGCTTTGCTGCTGGAGAGTTCTCCAACTGCGTATGGGGATTTTATTTAGAGAAAGACGGATGAAAGGAGCGTGTGGGCGTATGAGCCGAATTGTTGATGAACCCTACTTTACATACAGTGCATACGACGCCCTCACCTCCGGCATTCAGGTGAAATGCCCCAAGTGTCATGGCACGGGCGTGGTGACCGCGGATGAGGATAATGCCTATTTCCGCTGCCTGAGCTGCGGCCATCGGGAGACCCGTGACCGGACGATCTACCGTTATGATGTCCATAACCAATGCAAAAACTGCGGCAGGTACTACCGGGTTGATATTGAAGATACGGCAAAGCAGCACTTTTCCGTTCTCCATGTGGCCTGCCCCTATTGTGGGACAACGATGTCGGGAGAAGTTCATAAAACAGCGGAGGCGTTTTCATATATTGGCGAAATCAAGGATGGACGAGAACCTTACTTCGACCTGGAACTTTGGTTTTTGACCTCCTTCCAGGGTAAGCCAGTCTGGGCACTCAACCGGGAGCACCTTGCCTATCTGATCGGCTATCTCAGCGCCGACCTGCGGGAAAAGCCGATGGGAAGAGCGAAAATGACCCAGGCTGACCATCTCCCCACCTTCATGAAAACCGCAAAGAACCGGGAGCGGATCGTGAAGCTGCTGAGGCAAATGCAGGAGAAATGAGGATGGAACAGAAAGTAATTTACAACGGCCAAATTCTTACTCTGACTCACTTTTGGGCAACGGGAGAGCCTTGCCTGTGGATCACCGACCCGGAGCAGATCGGGATGCCCAAAATGGAGTTTATGGGAGGCCACCCGGACGAATACTGCATTTTCCTGAAAAATCTGACGGAAACAGAACTGGCACAGATCACATCTCTGGACGGCGCTCCACTGGATGTGAAAGAAGAACTAAGCGACATCGAATGAGGAGAACACTATGAAAGACCTTTGCCAATACGGAAACCGACCGGAGGACGAATGGGAAATCTTGCCCTGGATACCTGACCCGCGCCCGCCCTTCAAAATTTGGGCGAAGCCGGAGCAGATCGCGCCATTCTTTCTCATTCCCCACCACCCCTATGCGATCTCCCTTCTGCTGAAAATCAGTGACGGATTCCGGACAGAGGAATTCCGACGGCTGGGACTGATCGGCAGCAGCGAGGATTGGGAGCGGCTTGTCCGGGGCGTGATCCAGGAGTTCGAGGAAAACAACAGCGGCGTGGATCTGTTTCACTTCGACTCCGACGAAGATGTGTTCTGCGTGTACTCCCAATACATCGACGATTTGATGATGCTGGCCAAAATGATCCGAGCAGCCTGTGCCGATGAAAAAACGATGCGGATGTATCTGAACATGAGCGAGGCAGCGGAAGCATGAGAGAGTTAACTACTCAAACAGGGATAGTAGTAAAATGCAGTAAAACGGCCATTGAATTTTTCCAAAATGCTCAGTCAGTGGATTTCTTTTCTGTGCTGGAGATCCCAGAGGAATTCCAAGGTATAGCGGTTGAGTTTTATGATTTGATTATGGAAAATGATCATCTTGCGGCCTTGCTGGGCTGTCGCGGCAATTATGATATTGCAATACAGATAGATGAGGTAACCGGCACCATGACGGGGTGGCATTGGTTCAAATGAGGGAAATGGAATGATCGAGTATATCAAGCTCTTTTGGGAGGGCGCACCGGAGGGTGAACCATCGGTCATCCTCTATGAAGTGGATACCGAAAATGAGCGGTTGGCCCTCCGCTCCATTGACATCTTTGCGGATGGCCGCACCCGCAACATCCCTGCCCTTTACGACGGCGCCATCGAGATCACACCAATCCTCACCGTGGAGGAATTGAACGCCCATGTCTGGGGCGAGGAGTTCCACGCCTGCGTTATAGAGAAAGCGGAATTTGAGGCCATCTGGGAAAGCCGATTTTATAGCGGAGCGTTTTGAAAAGCGAGGAATGACAATGGTTGAGATCAATCGCGTCTGGCTCAATGTGGATACAGACACCAACAAAATCACACTATTCGGCCGCCCCCGTGTATCCATCCGTGTGGATGAGTACATTTGGAGTTTGATCGAAGAACATATCGTGAAGCCCCATAAGCTCATGCGCAGCGAAAAGCATAGGTATCTGCTGAAAACTTCGTTTGACCGATTTGATCCGGTGCGGCACCAATATTATCCACTTTCCCCGTACAACGGGCCGCTTCGGGAAGGCGTCAAGCCGGACAGCGCAAACGGATGGTATCCCCGTGAGGACTTTGCAGACTCTGAGGAACGCACCACCTGGTTCTCTCCCGATAAAATCTGGACAAACTGCGGCAACAAGGTTCTGGATGTCAATATTGATGCCGCCAATGTGAGCGAGAGCATCACCCCCAGAGAATACGCAGACTTGCTGTTCGATGGGATTGGTGCTGCACTGGTGTTTAACTTCAAAAGGCTCAAGCGCGAGGAGTTTGATGAGCTGAAACCCAGGATCGACTGGAGCATGGTAGAGAGCTTTCCCTTTCCAGCAGCCTTTGAGGAGCAGCAGTACATTGGGGACGAGGGCAAAATTCATGTGTATTCCTGGGATGGCCGGCAGGAAACGGACCTTGTAGGCCCCTATTCCGTGCGGGAGTTGTATCTGGAGCATTTCGGAAAATAGTTGGGAGGAATCTGATGAAACAGACAGATATTTATACTGAGGCTCTGATCTGTCTGCGCTCAATCCTTCAGGCAGACCATCCGGAATTCAAGAACTGGATTGACTGGTTGGAGCGGGACATTCAGGACTGGAACCAGCGGCGGGAGGTTACCCATCATCTTCGGGCATACGGTGGTATGGGCTCATTCAATGATCTGCCCAGTATGCGCGGAAATCACGACTACATTTTTGACTTTCTAAAGTCTGTGTGCTATGCCTTCGGCCATCTTTATGGCAAGCGGGAGGGCATTTTGCCAGAGGCATTGATGGAGGAGTGCCTCCACGATGTAGAGCAGGCAGCCTATCACCCCCATAAGGCACTGAACCAAGCCATTGCCCAGCACTTGATGCAGGGCGATTTACAGGAAAACCTGGATAGGCTGTAGGAGGACTTGTTATGAACAAAAGACTATTCCGCACCCAATTCAATCAAATGGAAAACATCGAGAAGCAGGTGCTGATGGAGAGCCTGGCTGCCCGTTATGATATGACCTTTCTCGGTCTACATACTTTTGACCGCTGGGGCCAGAGCTGCACCACCGGCATCTTCAAGAAAGATGGTCGGGAGTTCGTCTTTGTCCCCGGCGATACCGTCACCCTGGGCTGGGAGCAGTTTGCCGTGGGACTGAATCAGGAGAGCCGGGAGGAATTGGAGTATCTGTTCCGGGAATGGGAAATGGAACCGCAGAACCCGGAGGAGATGATCCGGGAAAGTATGGCTCCCGTTCGGCAGGCGGCCATTGGCCCCATGCTGGTGGGCCGGGAACTGGAGGAAATTAACTGGGAGCCAGTCAAAATGGACGATCCCAGGCTGACTGCCCACCCTGACTGGCTGAAGGAGTTCCGGGATTTTGCCTGGAGTAACAGCAGCAGTCTTACCTTGCATCAGTCGGCCCGCATTGAGCGGACAGAAAAGGGCTTTCAGACCTGGATCTATAACCGCACAGACTACGATGCGCTTCTTGCCATGCTGGAAAACAGGGGCTTCTCCCTGCCCACGGCGGACGAGTGGGCCTACCTGTGTGGCGGCGGGTGTCGGACCCTGTTTCCATGGGGAGATGGGTTAGACTACTCCATGCGTCTGCACTGGTTTGAGGACATGGATGAGGATGAGAACCGGCCCTATGACATGGAGGAACCCAACTTCTTCGGCCTGTCCATCGCCTACGATCCCTATATGCGGGAAGTGGTGCAGGCTGATAGGCTTACCACCTGCGGTGGTGACGGCGGGTGCAATATCTGCGGCGGGCTGGGTCCATTTCTCGGTTTCCTACCCTGTTCGCCCCACTGTAAGCCGGAAGTGCAGGAGGACAATGAACTAAACGGAGATTATGACTTTTATCGGCCTATCATTCGGCTGGAGAACTATGATTGACAATAGAAGCTTGATACAAAATAAAGAAAGAGAGGTGCCGACATGGGAGCATGGGGCATAAAAGCATTAGAGCGTGACGAAGGACTGGATGTACTGGACATCCTCAAAAATGAATATGTACCGGAGCATCCGGTAATGGATCTGGGCGAGATGATCGAACTGATGAAAGAGGAAGTCATGCTGGGAGCTGACTTCTCACAAATCGACTTCCTCTTTGACAATACTGCGATGGCTCTGGCGGAGCTGTATTTCCAATGGAAGGATAACAGCAAACTGGACTACGATCATGAAGAAGCTATATGGGATAAAGTCACCGGTTTCACAGCATCCAAAGAAGCCCTTGCTTTCCTGCTGCGGCAGCTCACCGACATCAAAAACGAGGTGCCGGACGAGGACGGCATCCGTGAGATTGTGGATCTTTGGAAGAACGAGGACAGCGGTGAGATCGCTCCTGCGTGGTTGGAACACTTGAATCAGCTCATTGATCGACTGGATTCAGAACAGGAGGCACGACAAATGTATATCAAAAAATACTGGGGCAACTTTATTGGCGGTTCCGATGACAGTCTGAACCTTGTGGCATTTTTGGAAGACCAGAAGAAAGAGGAGATCCCCCTCAGCGAGATATTTGCCAAGATTGGGCTGGACAAACAAAACTGGGACTTCCGCCAGACCGTGGAGTATCTGGAGTTTACACACTCCGATGGCGTGGAGATGGACTTCCACTTCGCCATTGATGTGGTCACTGATCTGGCCGCCATCCTGCTGGAGTGCAGCGTCAGCGGCAGTGTAAACCTTCAGGATCTGGACGAGTACAACACCCCTGCCCGCCGCATCCGCATCACCGTCACGCCAGAGGAGCATGACGCCATGAACAAGGCACTGGCGGATTTTGCCCAGAATCCGCTGGAATATGACCTCAGTGAGATGATGGACAACGAGGAGATCCAGGAGATGGCTCGGGATGTGGAGGCGCTGCGGAAGGAACTGTACGAGGCCGCTGGCCGCAACCGGGACTACCATGTGAAAGCGGAGGATGTGAAATCTCTGCTCCCTGACTGGAAGGGTGCCGATGGCTGCATCGCCACCAACCGCATCACAGTAGAGGGCCGCAAGGTGGGCTACTGCTACAGGGAGGAGCCGGACGGCGGCTGGGACAGCGGCTGGCGCTTTACCGCCGGTGATGAGAGCGACGAGTACATGGACGACCCTAACAACGCCGGGATCTACAAGCTGAACACGATCTGCAATGACGATCCCGACATCATCCCTTTGCTGAACACCCCCGCTCCCTGCGCCTTTGAGCGGGATGAAAATGGCGTGTTCCAGCAGATCAAAGACTGGAAACCAGATGAGGACGAGGAGGACCCTGATATGGATATTTTGAAGCAGTGCCAGAAGTGGCATGAGGAGGACAAACACCAGAAAATCGTTGACGCACTGGAGGCAATCTCTGCCGAGGAGCGTACCCCGGAAATGGATATGGAGCTGGCCCGCGCCTACAACAATCTGGCGGACTCCAGCGAGCCGGAGGGAAGGAAGCTGCTTCACCAGGCACTGGAACTGATGCAGTCCCATGAGGAGGAACTGGGAGATACTTATTCCTGGAATTTCCGTATGGGGTATGCCTATTATTATCTGGATCAGGAGGGCCGCGCTCTGCGGCATTTTGAAAAAGCTCTGGAACTGCATCCCGGTGATGATCCTAAGCTCAACACCCGACAGGACATGGAGGAACTAATTGACTCGTGCAAAAAGGGTATTTCTCTGCCGCAGTTCTGGGAGTGCTTCCGGGAACGGACAGAGAACTGGTGGGAAACCTTTGCCGAGATGGAAGCAGAGCTGCGCCAGATGATGGACGAGGACAAAGATCACACCCGCGGTGCGGAGATCGTGGCCCAAATGGAGGAAACCCTGAATTTGGTTTTTGACGAGATTTCCTTCGAGATGGGCTTCAACGGCGAAAAGCATGAGCTGATCCTCACCCCGGAGGGGGATAAGGTCAAACTGTTTGAGCTGGTCTACTTCCAGAAGCACGCCCCCAAGGAGGTGCTGGAGCACTGGAATATCCTTGTGGGCCGTCAGCCTCTCCAGAACATCGGCCTGCGTACTGAGGATGGCTGGGACATCTCCGGGGAGGATGTGCAGATCTGGCTGGAGGAGCAGGGTGAAAACAGCTTCGCCATCTCCGCCTACTGCGAAAAGCTGCTGCCTATGCTCCGGGAGGAAGAAGGCCGGGCCTGGTGGATGCTCACTACCCTCACCGACCAAGTGCTGGGCGAGATCTCCCACATGAGATACATAGACAGCTTTGATGTGCTGGAGGAACCCAAGGCAGAGCCGTCCTTCCTCCTGTCCCAGCTGCCCGACAAACTGCGGGAGCAGGGCCTGGAGCTCTCCACCGACCCGGAAGCCTATCTGGAGAGCTACCTTGGTTACAAAATGGAACCCAAACAGGACCCGGACGCCGATTGGCGGCTGGATGTAATGGCCGGTTCCACCTGCTGTGTGCCGCTCATCAACGGCTATCTGAATGCCGACAATGATTTTATGGACGATCTCCATGCCGACGGCGCGGTGGCGGGCTTCTTCTGCTATCCCCTGGATACCCTGCGGGAGGAGGAAGGCAGTCAGAAAATTTTCGACTTCCGGGACAAACTGGAGGAAGTGCTCACCGGCGGGGATGGTTCGGAAGTGCTCACTCTCACCGGCGGGGCTACCGGCCTCTACTGTGGCTATGTGGACTTCATCGCCTGGGACATCCAAGAGGCGCTGAACATGGCGAAAGAGTTCTTTGAAGGCACGGACATCCCATGGGCCATCTTCCACACCTTCCGCCGTGAAGCCGGTTCTGTACCCCTAAAGCAACAAGATGATGGGACAGAAACTGAGAATCAGGATGACGAGTTGGACGAAACGCTGACGGGCATGGACTATATTCCTTACACCCAACAGAACGCCGAAGCATTCTTCGCTCAGCTGGAGCAGTGGAACGACGAAGACGAGTACACCCGCTGTATCCAGGCACTGAATGCCATCCCGGAGAACTGGAGGAACTACCGCACCGCCTACGCCCTGGCCCGTGCACTGGAGAACTACGCCATCATCGGGGACCATGACGAAGGTACTTTGAAATCCAAGGGAGACAAAGCCCTTCTGAGGGCCATTGAGGTGCTGGAGTCCGTCCGGGAGGAAGGCCAGGACAAGGCGGAGTGGAATATGCGGATGGCCTATGGCTATCAGTATCTCTACGGCCAGGAGGAAAAGGCCATTCCCTACGCTCAGCGGTGGGCAGAGTTGGACCCGGAGGATGAAAATGCCCCGGCAGTAATTCGGGAGTGTAAGGCGGAGATTCGGAAACGCCAGCGCAGCCGGAAGAAGAAGGCCAAATTCGTGCCCGGTGATACCCCCTTTGAGGGTTTCGACCTCACCAACTTCTGGGATGATAATTGGTATGCACTGAAAGAATATGTCAGTGATCCGCCTTCCGATGAGCTGATTGCCAGCGTGGAGGAGGAGCTGGGCTACAAGCTGCCCGCCGCCTACATCTGGCTGATGAAGCAGCACAACGGCGGCATTCCGGTGAACACCTGCTATCCCTGCGATGAACCTACCTGCTGGGCAGATGACCATGTGGCCATCACCGGCATTTTCGGCATCGGACGAGAAAAGAGCTGCTCCCTCTGTGGAGAGCTGGGCAGCCAGTTTATGATCGATGAGTGGGAGTATCCTGCCATCGGTGTGGCCATCTGTGACTGTCCAAGCGCCGGACACGATATGATTTTCCTGGACTACCGAGCTTGCGGCCCCCAGGGAGAGCCTGCGGTAGTCCATGTGGATCAGGAAAACGACTACAAGATTACCCATCTGGCAGACAGCTTTGAGGAATTTGTCCGCGGACTGGAGCATGAATCCCTCTATGATCCGGATGAAGATGTAGAGGATCTTGAGGATGACGCCGACGAGGAGGAAACCGACCATAAGGGTTCCTTTGCCGGATCTGTGCTCCTCTCCAAAGCAGAGTGGGACAAGGAGCAGTTGATCCGAGATCTGCGGGAAGAATGGGGCATCGTAGATGAGGAGCCGGATGAGGGCGACGAAGATGATGAGAACAGCGATGACGCTGTGGTAATGCGGGTCGGCGGCATGATGCTGATCGTGACACTCTTCCACGGTCACATCCCGGACAATGAAGCAGAGATCAACGCCGAAAACAACTATATGTGGCCAGAGGCCGTAGAGGTGGCCAAAGCGCACAAGGCCCATATCATGGTGGCTGTGTTGGGCGAGGAGGAAAAACTGCTGGAACGGGGCAAGCTGTTCACCAAGGCGATGGCAGTGTGCTGCAAGCAGAAATACGCCACCGGTGTCTACACCAGCGGCGTGGTATTTGAGCCTCGTTTCTATGAGGGCCTTGCCGATATGCTCAAAAAGGACGAACTGCCCATCTTCAACTGGGTTTGGTTCGGCCTGTACCGGAGCGAGGGGGGCCTAAACGGCTACACCTACGGCATGGATGTGTTTGGCAAGGAGGAAATGGAGGTGTTGAACACCGACGCTGAGCCGGAGGAACTGCGGGACTTTTTGGCCAGCCTTGCCTCCTATGTGCTGGCGTGTGATGTGACGCTGCAAGACGGCGAGACCATCGGTTTTTCTGCGGACGATAAGCACACCATCACCCGCAGCCCCGGTGTCTCTCTGCCAGAGGAACAGATGACCCTGAAGATCGGTTACGAGCCTATAAAGGGAGATCCGGAGGATGACAGCTGCGACCACTCAGACAATGATGACACGCAGGATGAGGAAGAATTCAGTAATCCCGAAGTCTACACCGAGGAGGAGATGGAAGCCGTCGAGGAGCACATTGAGCAGTATTTCGGCAAGTTCGAGAATGTGTTCCATGAGCTGGTTTCTCCCGACATCCATGTGGACATCTGCGTGGTGCCGCCCTCTGAGGAGCGGGACTACTGCACCCTGGTCACCATGGGCATGGGCGCTCACCGGATGAATGTGCCGGAGGAACTGGCGGAATATAAGCTGGAGCGGGCGGAGCTGGCCATTGCCCTGCCTGCGGACTGGAAGCTGGATCAGGAGTCCATGAAAGACGAAAAGTGGTACTGGCCCATCCGCCTGCTGAAATCCTTGGCCCGCCTTCCCATTGCCAGCGATACCTGGCTGGGCTTTGGACATACCATGGATAACAAGGAGAACTTTGCGGAAAATACGAAGCTGTGTGCCGCCATTCTCACCGGCCCCCAAAGTACAGAGGAGGGCGGCGAGGTCTGCACCCTGCCGGGCGGCGAGGAGGTCAACTTCTATCAGGTCATTCCGCTTTATGAGGACGAGTTGGACTATAAACTGGAACATGATGTAGACGCTCTGCTGAACAAGATGAGGGGGATCAGTTTTGTTGTAAACCCCACTCGTCAGAATGCGATCACCCGTGGCACCCTTTCCAATGATAATTTTGACGGTGAGATGGACGACGCTTCCTATCACCTTGAGAGCATTGAGGAGAAGGAACTGCCTATTGACCCCATCAATGCTTATAACCACATGGCCATCTACTTGCGCTGGTGCATGGAGCACGACCTGATGGGCGAGGACTTCCTGAAAGAATACAGCGAAGTGGCCAAACAGGTCAAAGCCGACCCTGTCAGCGTGGATCTGCGGGAGTTTATCCGGGATGAGCTGGACGGCTGTCTGTTCTCTGTGCTGTTCAATCAGCAAGGCCGTGCCTTTGCAGGCTATTACTACGGAGAGGGCGACAGTCCCTACTATCCTGCCGACATTGATGACTATGCCCTGAAATATTTTGGTCCGTCCCGATACCACTCCAATGAATTTCAACAGGAGGCATACTTATTCATCCCATTTGATGAGAAATACTATCAGACCATGGCTCAAGTGATTGAGGAACGCTTTGAAAACTGGCAGGGACAGGACTTCGACGAGGACACGCTGGAGCCTTCCGAAGTGGCTCATGCCATCATGGAGTATCTGGACTGCGAGTGTACCTATTTCCCATCCATGGCAGATGATGACCCCATCATGTCGGCATACAGCTACGCCCAGCGGCTGGGGGTACGGGAGGGCTTTGTTCCCGTACTTATCCAGGCGGATGATGAAACGCTGTTGGAATGTCTGGTAATGAACGCCGACCCGGAGCATGATGCGGACTGCTATGAATTTGACCTCAAAACGGTAGAGGAGTACCGGAAGAAGATGCTCTCCGCTCCTGTTAAGGACGGAAAGGCGATTTTGGAGGAATTGACCGGCCAGCGCAAGGAAGAAGCCGAGGACGATGATCTGGACTGGGAGGAGGAAGTCCTGGGCGAGATGGAGGGCGGAGAACCCAACGACCGCT
>ENA-UEQR01001676-UEQR01001676.1-human-gut-metagenome-genome-assembly--contig:-NODE-1676-length-12058-cov-17.920290_pt1 | contig 12058 bp, 15 predicted proteins | sample MGYA00242944_ERZ507941 | MGnify/ENA primary metagenome ERZ507941 (study PRJEB26167, sample SAMN06115398) | human gut metagenome | host: Homo sapiens | place: China:Chongqing | collected 2016-06-23...
CGGCTACAAACAAAGCCCCCTTGCGCAACTCATCTTTAAAAGAAGGATCACGCAACAGATACAAATTCTTCAAATACTGATCATACTCTGGCATAATATCTTCAAGTGTATGATCTTTTCTATTATCCCAGTAAAGATATCCAAGCACCTGAAACGCAAATGGATATCCTCTTGTAAGAAGTGTCATCTTGTCAGCCATTTCATCATTAATATCAAATATTCTCATGTAATGGCTTTTAATAGCTGTATAATTAAGCGGCTCTAATATAATCTTAGGTGCTCTGTATAAAAATGTAAGTGACTTTTCATTCTGTAAATCATATATATTCTCATACAATCCTGTCATCAAAAGATATATAGGATATTCTTCTCTTAAAAATATCTGAAATGAACTTGCAAATATTTTAATATTCTCTGAATTAATAACCTCATCAATTGTTATAAGAAGCCTTTTCCCCAGACGTTTTATGTGAGAAAGCATTATCTCAATAACATTTTCAATATCAGTAACAGGAACAGCATTCTCTACTGTTACCCCCAGTCCAAATACTGAAAAGTCAAGCTTTGCTTTAACAAATACTGCATGCATTTCTGGAATTGCATATATCTTTGCTGCCAGACTCTGTAAAAGATCACGGTTAGGATTAAGCTCAACTACTATCCATTCATCTGACCGTTTTCGTATCTCTGACGCAATGTTAGTCATCATTACAGTTTTTCCTGAACCTCTTACTCCTGTAATCATATATATCTGATTAGGCGATTCTTCCGCTGTAAAATCTCCAATTATTCTCTCTGTCTGTGCAATTCTCGAAATATACTGCACTGGTTTTTTCCCAAATGATAATGTAAACGGATTATTCATGCGCAGCCTCCTATATAAGTTTATATAATCTTTTATAACTTTTTGTTTGTTTTATAATTTTATATAAGTTTTTATAACTTTTTATTTATTATATAACCTTTTATAACTTTTATCAATTGCAAAATAAAAAATCCTGCTCTCTAGCAGCCCAAACCACCTGAAAGCAGGATTAACATTTTAATTATTAACACATTACATTAAGCCTTGTGCTCTGTTGTAAGCATTACATATCTTATTAGAATTCTTGATAAGAATATGCATTGCAACAAATGGTCCAATTCCACAGATAAAAGCACCAAATATCTGCCATAAAAGAACAGTTGTACCATTCTCCTGGATTGAAAGTCCATAACGAGGTCCGTTAGCTGCAAGTCTGTTACCAAGATTATAGTACCAGAACCATGCATATATACCACATGTTATGAGTGATAAAAGAACAAATGCAACAAGCCCTGATGTATTCTCTCCATCTCCATCACATGCAATATTAACATCATGTGCCATCTTGTAAATGAAATAATAGCTGTATATTCCACATGTGATAATTGAAAGAATTATGTATGAAGCAAGACCTCTGTCATCCTTTAATCTTGTACCTGAGTATGGTGGGATTGTGCCATTATTATAACCATTGCTGTAATTCTGATTAGCATTGTAACCCTGATTATAATTCTGGTTATTGCTGTTCCCATTGAAACTCTGCTTTACTTCATCAAAAGCACTTCCTAACTCTTTCTCAACCTTATTGAATACCTGACCTGCCTGACCAGCAATATCCTGCTCTGGTGAACAATTTGCTCCACAATATGGGCAGAACTTTGTTGAATCCGGAATCTGTTTTCCACATTTTGTACAAAACATATTAATTCTCTCCCCTTCATAAATTTAGTTTCTGAATGATACGGAATAGGATATTGTTCTGTGGCTCAAAAACCACTACATTGCCATCTCCAATAAACATTCTATACAAGTAAACTATAACAAATGCCCCTGCTATTGTAAACATAAAAATTTTATAAAATTTAATATTTATTTTAGATTTAAAAAGCATAGCTATCACAACAACTGGCGGCAGAAAAAAAAGTGGATGATACATGAACGCATCATGAATATTAAAATGCAGTAAAGATATCCATGCCCTTGACATTCCACAGCCTGCACATGATATTCCTGTTATGTATTTTATAGGGCATGTAACCCCGAAGCTTTCTAGTATCACATACAGCACAACAACTGCCGCAACTGATGTTATCACTTCTATTCTTCTATGCGATTTTCTTTTATATGCATTGCCTCCGCTCATTATTCCCCCTGATAATGCTTTTTATTACATTATAATCTCTCCTGCAAGCAATGCAAGACAAGGAAGCGTAATTATGCTAATCAATGTAGACAAAGTAACTGCACCAACTGCGAGCTTCTGGTCGTGACCGAACTTAATTGCAAAAAGTGTTGTAATAGCTGCACACGGGCATGCCTCAAGTATAATTGTAATAACAGCAACCATTCCACGGGCATGTATCAGATACATAACCAAAGTACAGATTACCGGTATAATAAACATCCTGAGAATAACTGTAAAATACACTCTTTTATCCTTTAAGATACTCAATAATGGGAACTGTGAAATAGTAATTCCTGTTATTATCATAGACAATGGAGTATTCATGCCCCCGACAACGTTAAATGTATCCTTTAAAACATCCGCAACCGGAATTCTTGCGAGGAATATAACAAGACCGATAGCAACCGATATAATTGGTGGGCATGTAACAATCTTTTTTAACAATTCCTTGAAACTCATACTCTCTGAAACATACACAATTCCGACAGTCCATAAAAGAATATTAAACACTGTAACATATACGCTCGCATACAGTACACCTTCTGAACCGTACATCGCCTGAATAAGTGGAAATCCCATATAAGCCGCATTAGAAAATGTAGTTGCAAATCTTATAATACCGCGCACTTCATTTTTCATCAAAAATGTTATGCCAATCGATAAAGCCATTCATATACATATAGTAAGTATGCTGTAAAAAAGCATTCTGCCCATATTCTTAAGAATCTCGGCATTATATCCTGACATGTAAGAATTAATAATCATGAATGGAACAACGAAATATATAAGAAGGTTAGAAAGCATACCCTTGCCCTCTTCATTAACCATCTTAATCTTTCCTATAACAACTCCACTCAATATAAGTATGAATAATTCAAATACCTGCTTCGCAGTAATAAGCGCTAAATCCACAGCTCTCTTATCCTCCTTTTCATACACGCAAAAACATGTTATATATTTCATCTTCTGAAATATATAACATGTTAATAGCAAAGTCAAGTAAAAATCTAATACTTTATCTCTGGCATAAGCTCTGCACTTATTACATTAAGCATACGTTCCATTGTCTCTAACTCTTCTTTAGAAAATCTGTCTTCAATCCTGCCCATCACAGTCTTAAGATATGTATTGCTGATATTATAATAATCTATATACTTCTGTGTTACCTCGAGATGATACTCTCTCTTGTCTTCCTCAGACTGTACTTTCTTTAAGTATCCCTTCTTAACAAGGTTATTAATCTTATACGCCGCGTTAGGAGATGATATATTTGCCATATCAGCAAACTGTGCCACAGTAGGTTTATCAAGTGCATATATTATCTCCATGCAGAAAGTTTCTACAGTTGTAAGAGATGTCTCCCTCTCCTGTAGCTTTTCAAACATTTTCTGATAAAAATGCATCTTAAACTTCGTATATACCTTACTAAAAGAATCCTGCAGCACCTTACTTTACCTCCAAAGCTTTTTTAATTGTTTATTATTATAACAATAGCTCTATTCTATTGCAAATGTAAGTTCAGCTGACACTGCAAGTTTTCCGTCAACATAAGCTTCTGCCTTTCCTACTCCCACAGGACCTTTTCTTGCTATAATCTCGCATGACATTTCAAGCACATCCCCAGGTGTGACCTGAGCCTTAAACTTAGCATTTTTAATTCCTGCAAAAAGTGCTATATGTCCCTTATTCTTTTCTTCCGACAATAAAGCAACTGCTCCAGTCTGCGCCAGTGCCTCAATAATAAGTACTCCCGGCATTACCTTCTTCTGTGGAAAATGTCCTACAAAATGCATTTCATTGGCAGATACGCATTTAATACCACAAGCCTTCTTTCCAGGCTCACACTCTGTTATCCTGTCTACTAATAGAAATGGATATCTGTGTGGCAGAATCTGCTGTATTTCATCTGAATTAAGCTGCATGATTACACCACCTTTCTAAGCACGATGGACGCATTATGTCCACCAAAGCCAAGTGAATTAGACATAGCATAATCAACTCTTGACTCTCTTGCCTTATTTGGAACGATATCAAGATCACAGTCATCATCCGGCACCTGATAATTAATGGTTGGTGGAATTATATCATTCTTTACAGCAAGTGCCGATATAATTGCCTCAACAGCACCACTTGCACCTAACATATGTCCTGTCATCGACTTTGTTGAGCTTACCGCAAGCTTGTACGCATGTTCTCCAAATGCCTTCTTTATCGCGTTAGTCTCGCCCTTATCATTAAGCTTTGTACTTGTTCCATGTGCATTAATATAATCAATATTCTCTGGTTTTATTCCTGCATCCTTAACAGCCTCAGTCATTGCCTGTGCCGCCATGCTTCCGTCTTCGAGAGGGGCTGTAACGTGGTTTGCATCACATGTTGAACCATATCCTGCAATTTCACAGTATATCTTAGCGCCTCTTTTCAGTGCATGTTCATACTCTTCAAGAATAAGCACACCTGCTCCTTCTCCCATAACAAATCCGCTTCTTTCTTTATCAAACGGAATAGAAGCCCTGTTTACATCTTCTGCTTTGCTTAATGCATGCATTGATGTAAAACCACCAATTCCAAAATCAGTTATACAGCTTTCTGCACCTCCGCACACAATCACATCCTGATATCCATCCCTGATCTGTCTTAATGCATCTCCAACAGCATTGGTTCCACTGGCACATGCAGTAACAACACATGTACACATTCCATGTAGTCCGAATCTGATTGCAACATGTCCTGCCGCCATATTAGTTATCGACATTGGCACAAAATGTGGCGAAACTCTGTCATATCCTTTACTTTCGCCTCTTAAGCATTCTCTCTGTATAGTTGTAAGTCCACCAATTCCACTTGATAATATAACACCACATCTTAATGTGTCTTCTTTGCCAAAATCTATAGCTGAATCCTTCACTGCTTCATCTGCAGCAGCAAGTGCATATATCGTGAAATCGTCCATTTTCCTTAATTCTGCTTTATCAACATACACTTTAAGCATAATAAACAGTGACATAAGTGAAACTGCCGTTATCAGTTCCTTACTTTTGGCAACCTGGCCTTCTTTTCGTATATCATCCAGCTTCTTACTTGTAGCCGGTTCTGTCTTTTCTCCTCCTGGTCCGTCTTTAGCAAACAGCTGGAGGTTCATGTAAAGATAAGTTCTTTGCACTAGCTCATTCCCCTTACTAACATAGCAAATAATCTTTCTATCTCATCAAGTATAAAATCAGATACTGATGGAAGCATTGAAATTGTAAACAAAATTACAAATATACCTACGAATATCTTTAGCTGCATACCAACAACAAACATATTCATCTGAGGTGATACCTTGGCAAGAATCGCAAGCACACAGTTTAACATAAGAATCACTGAAAATACCGGAAGTGCAATTCTGAATCCTATAACAAAAAAATCTGACATAAAACTTATTATGGCAGTGTATATTCCTACGCCAAATTTTACCCCGCCAATTGGAATAACTTTATATGTCTCAACAATTGCAGCGACAAGATACTGATGCATACCTGAAATTATAAGCAAAAGCATCATCATATAGTAATATAAATTTCCCATGATACCAACCTGCATTCTTGTTGTAGGGTCATAAAGCTGTGCCATTGATATACCGATATCCATATCAATAATCTTACCTGCAAACATAATAATCTGCACGCAAAAAGACGTCACTGCCCCAAGAAGGATTCCAACAATCATCTCCTCAACAACAATTATCGCATAATCAATCATGCCATTATACTCAACTGTCATATCAGGAAAAAGCGAATATACCAAAACTGTAAGGCACAGCGCAAATCCAGCCTTTACCTTTCTTGGTACATTTGCCATATTAAAAAAAGGCGCAGCAAATACAAAAGATGCCAGCCTTATTAATATCAAAACAAATAATTCAAATTGCTCCAATGCAAATGTAAAATTCATAACACACTATCCTGCCATCATATATACTGACCAAAGCTTCCCCAAAGCATCTGCATAAACGAAACTATCTCATTAAGAAGCCAGTTTCCCATAATCATAAGTGCAATCATAATTGCAAGAAGTTTTGGAACAAATGTAAGTGTCTGTTCCTGAATAGATGTAAGTGTCTGAAAAAGACTTATAATAAGTCCGACAATCATTGAAACAAGTAAAAGGGGCATAAAAAAAGAAGCCCCGTCGCTGTTCTGCTTTGGGAGCCATCAGGCTTTACCCACTGCGCAGTGCAGCGACGGGGCTTTAATCCGCTTCGACCTCGCCCATATCATAGAGGTCGAATGTGTCATCGGGCTTGACTACCAGCTTGTGCTGCCGGTATTTCTCGATGTCAAAGGCGTTCCGCTTGTCATAGTCGGAGAGCTGCCGGTACTTTGGATGCTTCGTAATGTCGTATTTGTTACTGAGAAAAGGTCTCACGCCTCGAAGCTGCAAAATACACTTGGCTCCGTCCATGACGGCGATCTCATCCTGAGACATCAGTTCCTTGCCGGTCTTCTGATAATTCAAGCCATAAGAGTTGTTGTTGGAACGGGTTTCTGAGGTGTTGTAAAGGTCGATTGTCTCCTTGCCCAGCACCTCGCTGATTTCCTTGAGGGTCGATTTCTCCTTGCCGCCAAGGAAAAGTGTGCAGTCACAGTTGCCCGTGATGGTGTCCGCCGCATCCTTGTAGATGGTCTTGAGCTGAGACTGGGACTGCAAGATGATTGACGCCGAGATTTCCCGGCTTCGGATGGTTGCGATGAGCTTATCAAACTTCGGGATTTGACCGATGTTCGCAAACTCATCGAGCAGACAGCGCACATGAACAGGAAGCCGTCCGTTGTAAACGTCATCTGCTTTGTCGCAGAGAAGGTTGAAGAGCTGGGAATACATGATTGCCACGACGAAATTGAAGGTGTCATCGGTATCGGAAATGATGACGAACAGCGCCGTCTTCCGGTCTCCGATGGTGTCCAGCTCCATCTCATCGTAGCTCATCAGCTCCCGCAGCTCTGCAATGTCGAAGGGCGCAAGCCTTGCACCGCAGGAAATCAAAATCGACTTAGCGGTTTTGCCAGCAGCCAGCTTGTATTTGCGGTATTGCTTGACCGCAAAGTGGTCAGGGTCGCGGGCTTCCAGCTCATCGAACATGACATCCACGGGGTTCTTGAAGGTCTCATCGTCCTCTCTGGCTTCTGAGGCATTGATCATTTCGAGCAGGGTAGTAAAGTTTTTCTCGTGATCGGGTGCCTCATACCAGATGTAGCCGATGAGAGCTGTGTAGTAGAGCTTTTCCGCCTTGACCCAGAAATCTTCGCCGGACTTATCGCCGTCTCCCTTCGTGTTGACGATGATCGTATTGACCAGCTTGAGGATGTCCTTCTCGCTGCGGATGTAGCTGAACGGGTTGTAGTGCATGGATTTCCGGAAATTGATGGTGTTCAGCGACTTGATGACATAGCCGCCCTTTTCGAGCATCTTGCCGCACTCCACCAGTACCGTACCCTTCGGGTCAGTCACAACATAGCTGCTGTGCATCTGCATCAGGTTCGGCTTCACGAAAAAGCGTGTCTTACCTGAGCCGGAACCGCCGATGACAAGGATATTTTTGTTGCGGGCGTATTTCGGCTGCTTCGGGCGGCTGTTCATGGTCAGGAACTCCGTCTGCGTCAGAATGACGTTGTTGGAGAACTCCGGGTCCATGTACGGCTTGATGTCCTCCGGCTTGCCCCAGCGAGCAGATCCGTATTCTTCGCCCTGCCGTAACTTCTTGCGATTCTTGCCTTTGACGTAGACCGCCAACTTGAGCAGCGCACCGGCAATCAGACCGATGAGCAGATCGACGGGCTGAAAGCTGGGCAGCGGATTTGCGAAGGCTGTGCCGAACACGGCAAAACCGTTTGTCAGCTTGTCGATGAACTCTGTGCCGGGTGCGAGACGAAATACGGCGGCAATCTTATCCGCAAAATAGAAGGCGAAGACATACGGAAGGTTCAGAAGAATGAGTTTCTTCACATCGGGTTTGTTCACAGCTCCACACCCCGATCCTTGGTCTTGACCTTGACCTTCTCCTTGTGCTGCGCCTTGCTCTGTGCTTTCTCCTGATCCAGCTTGTGCCGGATGGACGGCTGTTCCTTCTGCTTGACAGTTTTGGCAGAGAACTCCTTGAAGGCGGCGGTCATGACATCAACGTCCCGTCCTTTGAAAAAGACAAGGTAGCTGGGCGGCTCAACGGAAACGTCCTTCTTGAGCGCAAAGTCCAGACCGTATTTGCTGGCAGTCCGCTCGAAAGACTTGATATTGCCATCCGTCACTTCAATGTTGGAGATTGCGGCGTTCTGGCTCATCAGATGCTTGATGGACTGCTTGCCGCGATAGGTTTTGGGATGCTGCATCTGCTTCTGCGCCTTCTCGATCTCCTGAACGAACTTGTCCAGCGCCTTTTTCAGCACCTCGGCTGAAATTTTTCCGCCCTTGATCATGATTGCAACAACTTTGGTGTTGACTTCATCCTGCATTGCTGCGTTTACCTCCTTTCGTTGGAATGATTATGGGGACTGCTGCCGAAGCTAAGGCGGCACAATCCGGCGATAGATGATTTTCATTTACACTGTCCTCCTTTCCGAGCATTGCTCACGATGGTATTCATTAAAGAGTGTCTTCACAAAGGCTATAATCGTAGGTCTTCGGCTTCTTTGACCCTGCCGATCTGTCCTGCCCGTAGAAATCATGATTGACGAGGGCGGAGTAGTAATTGTCTATCGTCAGAGAAGCGTTATACAGAGCGGTCAACAGGTACGCCCGGATATTACGGATGTCTGACGGGTTCTTGTTCATTGCTTCCAGAACGTACTCTATGTGGCTGCTATTCAGCTTGAGAAAGCGGGACTTAACCACTTGCTGCGGCATATCCTCGCCATTGATACGGATGGTCGGAGCGGTAGAGCAGACGGCATCCAGCATGATGTCCATGATCTCCCGGAAGCGGTCTTTATCGAACTTCGGATCCTGACAGAGAATGTTGTAGTCAAGATTCTCTTTGATAATCTCTTCATACTCGCTTCGCTCATCCATCCTGTCCATCCCATCAAGATTGATGGATTGATAGTTCTTTGAGAGAGTATTTCTTTCTTGAGTAATTACTTGGATAGTATTTCTTTGTGCGGGATTTTCCCTATGGGGATTCTCCACGTCTGGATTCTCCACATCGGGATTTTCCCTGTGTGGATTATCCCTGTGTGGCAAACCGGCTTGCGGCATCTCATAGATGTCGAACTCCGTGCTGACCATTCTGCCCTTATCATCTCTGCCACGGTGACGGACAAGGTAGCCGTTTTCCTCAAGCTCCTTGAGTGCCGAAAGTATGGCGTCGGGACCTTCCTTGCAGAGTGCCGCAAGACCACGGGTGGAGAACTGCCAGCCGTCGTTGAAGGACAGCATCTTTGAGAGAAGACCGACTGCTTTGAGGGAGAGGTTCTTATCTCTCAGGTGGGTATTGCCCATGACCGTGAAGTCACGGGTTTTATTGACGCGATAGACTGACACATGATCACCCTGCCATTTCCGTAGATACTTCAACGCCGCAGATTCCAAAGTAGCGGATGCGGATGACGTTCTTGCCCTTCGGGGTGAAGTAGGTCTGAGAGCCGGTATAGCGGAAGGTCACGAAATCCCGGACGATGAAGAGTCCTTCGTTGCTCTTCTTGTTGTAGGGAAGAAGCTGACCGGAGGGAGAGCGGAACAGATACCCTTCGTTAAGCAGGAATTTGACGAACTTGCGCTCCGAGATTTTCAGTTCCTTCGCCGTGGTGCGAATGTTGGTGCAATCATCTGGATTGACGAAGGCGTCAAAGTAATCGGCTTTCGGTCTTGCGATGCCCAGCTCCGCTTCAAGGGCATTGGCGCGATTCGTTTCCTTGAGCAAGGTCTGCGCAAGCTCTATGATGACCGCCGGTTCCTTCTGAATGCGGTCCAGCAGGGATTCCGTCATGTAGCAGCCGGTCTTGCGGATCATGGGAACAACCTCATCGAACAGCCAGTGTTCAAATCTTTCCGCCGAGGGGAGTTTGCTATGGACAATTAGCCTGTAAACATCACCCTCCGTAATGTAGGAAAGGGACTGCGTACCGCCGCTCGTAAGGGTGTCCCGTTTTAGGACACCCTTGCAATGGTCAATAATTGCCTTGCCGGGTCTGGCATATCCCAATGCTCTTGCAACATCTGAGCCGCAGAACAGAAGTGTTTCTCCGTCGAGGATCGTCCTCACCTCACCGAACTGTTCATTCTTGAAGACTTCGATTTTGTTATCCATGACAGGTTTCCTTTCCGGCATCAGATGTGCCACTTTGATTTTTGAGTGTAGAAACGGGATTGCAGCAGTAGGGACACTCTGCAAACACGCAGGACTGATATTTCCAGTGAGGACGGTGAAAGCGGCAGCTTCGGCACTCAGGGAGAATGCCATCCGCGCCGCTGTCAAAATGCTCAAAGCCGGGTATGGTCTGCATCAGCAATTCCAGTGCTTGCAGATCACCGGCTGTCATGCGTTTCATGCTTAAAAACTCCTTTCCTTCGCCGCATCGCCAGCAAATATTCCGGCTTTTGGGCAACAAAAAAAGAGGGTTTGCTTCTTACTCCAAATTGGAGAAGAAACAAACCCTCTTCGTTTACGATGTAGTTCAGATGATTTCTCGGATGGTATGAATGACACCGAGCAGCAGCCCGATGAAGAAGGCAAGTCCTCCGATAAGACCGCCTATGATTAAGTTCAATGCGAAGATGCCGACTGAGCCGGAGATACCGTAGCCGCTGGGAACGAGCCAGAGGCACATCCTCCGGATGCCGAATGGCAAGCCGACGCAGATCCACATAAGGAAGTAGTCACATACGCCGTCAGGCATATAGATCGGCTTGAGAAATGACGCGAGGCAGAACGCAAGCGCGATTGGAAGCAGAACCTCCTTCAAGAAGACTTTGATAGCACCCACTATATCCTCCTTCTGCCGGAAGTGTGCAGCGGCACACTCCGGCTTGCTTGATTATTGTGAAAGTCCTTTGTTTTCGGTCAAAAAAAGAAGGGACTAAGCCAGAATGCCTTGGTTTTCAAGGTCTTTCTGATTTAGTCCTATTATCGCACAATAATCCTTTGTGACAACGCAGTTGATTTTCCCGTCTTCGATGTCATCAATCATCCTTTGGAAACTTGGACGCTCGAAATTTGTCCCACTCCATCCGTCGTCAATGTACTCGTCTACAACGGTCAGCCCATGCTCTGCGGCATACTGTCTAAGCATCATGCGCTGGGTCTGGATACTGCCGCTTTCCCCCTGTAATTCATCGTCACGGCTCAATCTCAAATATAGTGCAGTGTTATAAATCGTTGTATTGTATGGTTGTTTCACGGTTAAAAATCCTCCTTCTAAAAGAAACAACCCACGCTTATACAATACTCGCTGGTACAAGTATATCATAAGCGTGGGCTGATTGACAGTCGTTATTCCGTATTTTTTCAGGAAGCGGCGGCAGCGTGCTGGATCACATCTTCCAGCAGGCTGTCAAGCGGCTTCCCATCCTGTGCGAAATGCTCCGATACCTTGATACGGACTTTCCCCATGACAAAATACTGGGTGCCGTCTTTTTCGGTAAGCAGGGTGCCGCTGTTTTTGTTATTGCTCTCGTTTTTGCTTTTTGCCATAGGCAGTTACCTCCATAAATGAAATATGCCCGACAAGGGAATGTCAGGCAGGTGTACAGCCGCAGACTGTCTCCGTGTCAACCAAACCGTGTCAACCGGCAGAAAAGACTTTGAAAACAATCCATAGGCGCTCTATTATTACTTTTTACTTTTTCTTTGATTTCTTGGTTGACATGGTTGA
>ENA-UEQR01001678-UEQR01001678.1-human-gut-metagenome-genome-assembly--contig:-NODE-1678-length-12055-cov-4.542745_pt1 | contig 12055 bp, 8 predicted proteins | sample MGYA00242944_ERZ507941 | MGnify/ENA primary metagenome ERZ507941 (study PRJEB26167, sample SAMN06115398) | human gut metagenome | host: Homo sapiens | place: China:Chongqing | collected 2016-06-23...
TATCCTTCATACTGATTGACTCGCCGGGAGTCAGACTGAGAAGTGTCCCGTCCGAGAAGTCGTAGTACTGATGTCCGTATCTGTAGGCTTCACATTTGCATTCGCTCAACAGAATCGTGTAAAATCCGAATTTGAAATCCGTATGGGAGGATAAATCGGCTTTTGAAAGGTCGATGACACTGACCAGAGGGTGCAGCGTCTTACTCCCCATGCAGCAATTACATTGATGCACACTTCCTATCTTAAGTACTTTATCTCCCATGACGTAACTAATATCCTGATTAGTGGAGCTGTTTTTAGTTCTGTTGCTTATATTCGTTTGGCGTACATCCGACATTCTTCTTGAACAACCGGCTGAAATGCTGCGGATACTGGAACCCCAGTTCATACGCAATCTGGCTGACCGTCTGGCTACCTTCTAATATCCGTTCCTTGGCAAGTTCTATGATCCGGTGCTGGATATATTCCTGTGCCGTTTTTCCTGTTTCTTTCTTGATCAGGTCTCCGAAGTAATTGGAAGAAAGGCAGACTTTGTCCGCAAAGTATTTTACAGAAGGAAGTCCTTCGGTAAGTGCAGTCTGATTCTGAAAATACTCGTCCAATAACTGTTCGAACTTCACGATGATATCTTTATTCGCCTGATTACGGGTGATGAATTGCCGTTCATAGAAGCGCATGCAATAGTCGAGCAATAGTTCTATATTGCGGACAATGAGCTGCTTGCTGTGTTTGTCGATGGCATGTTCCAGTTCGATTTGTATTTTGTGGATACAGTCGGTCACGATTTCCCTTTCCTGTTCGGAGAGATGCAGTGCTTCATTCACTTCGTAAGAGAAGAAACTATAGTGTTTGATGTTCTGCCCTAAAGAAGTTCCCCGGATTAAATCTGGATGAAATAAAAGACCGATAGATTTTGTACGAACAGGTGTCTGCTTGCGGTTATCTATCCCGATAACCTGTCCCGGAGCCATGCAGACAACGGTTCCTTCCTGATAGTCATAATAGTTACGCCCATATTTAAGGTCTCCGCAATTAATGTCTTTCAAAAACAGAGAGTAGAATCCGATATTCATGTGATAGTATTCTACTGTTTTTGTCGCTTTTGAAAAGTCGATCACATTCACTAAAGGGTGCAAAGTTTCCAGTCCGAATAATTGGTCGTACTGATCAATAGTTTCAATTTTGGTAATTTCATCCATACGGCTTACAGTTTTATCATAGGCAAAGATAAAACTTTTAAGAATATCTTATCTATATCATATTTGCAAAACAGTAATATAGGTACAAGAATCAGTAATTTGTATACAACGTTGGTAGTCAAAGGCAGAATTAATATCTTTGTGGCAGATACTTAAACGTATCCTTGACGGGAAACCGGTTATTATCCCCGGTGACGGAAGTTCCTTGTGGACACTGACACATTCCAAAGATTTTGCCAAAGGATACGTAGGACTGATGGCTAACCCTCATGCCATCGGGAATGCCTTCCATATCACCACAGATGAGAGTATGACTTGGAATCAGATTTATCAAACCATTGCCGATGCGCTGGGGAAACCTTTGAACGCACTCCATGTGGCTTCCGATTTTCTTGCGAGACATGGCGGGAACTATGACTTTCGGGGCGAACTGCTGGGGGACAAAGCCGCAACGGTAGTCTTTGATAATTCGAAAATAAAACGCCTTGTGCCGGACTTTATCTGTACAACTTCGATGGCGGACGGTTTAAGACAGTCAGTGCAATATATGCTTTCGCACCCCGAAACACAGACTCCTGATCCGGAGTTTGATTCATGGTGCGACCGTGTAGCCGACGCGATGGCTGCGGCAGACAGAGCTTTTGAAGCAGAATAAACGTTAGTTGAATAAGTGACTCATCTTGTTATTGATGATTGAAATATCCTATTAGCATATCCTGATTAGCTATTAGCTAATCGGATTATGCTAATAGCTAATCAGGATATGCTAATAGCCGAAACAAGTCGATCATAATGAGTAGCGTAGTTAATAAAGACCGTTCCGTCCCTGCTGAACCTCTATCCGGATACCGAAATTACCATTGGAGGACTTCAGTTCGAATGCTCCCCGGAAATTATTCTTCTCCCAAGGCATGGCACTACGGTTGGGCACTTTCCATCCGTCTTTGTCATAGTCTCCGTATGTATTGATTTTCCATCCGTTTTTCAGTTTGAAGGTACCCATCTGCATGAACTGCGGTGAAGACGACAATCCCCAGCCATACCCATATCCGAAACCGGAGAAAGGGGAAGAAAATGCGTCGGTGAATCCCTGCGTATAGGTCGCGTCTGTATTCAGACGGAATATCTGATTATAGTCTTTACTCACATCCGGTACATCGAGACTGAATTTCGGAAGTTTGGGAGGGGCCACATTCATTAATCCCATATCGAGCAGGAAGCCACCGAATTCCTTTATATTGCTCGACGGAGCACGACGAATACTATCGGAAGGAACTTCCGACTGTGCGGATGCAAAACCGACCGATAATATCAGCGAAAGAAATAGAATCAGTTTTCTCATCTTCGTAAAGGTTGATTGATGACAAAGATAGAGATTTTTAGTCTGACTGCCTGCTTCCGTTATGTTTTCTTAGAGAAAAATCCTTTAAAAAGGAGTGTGCCGCTGTCTCGTCGGGATGGTGTCACTATCCCGCTGAGATAGTGTAAGTATCCTGTGGGGATAGTGACACTATACCAGTAGGATAGTGACACTATTTTAGAGCTTAGCTTGCAATGAGTTTATAGCCAATTCCCCGCACATTGACGATACGTATTTGCTCATCCTGCGACAACTTATGCCGCAGTTTCGTGATGAACACATGCAGACTCCGGGAATTGAAGAAACTGTCATCTCCCCAAAGTTCCAGCAGAACGTCCTGCGTATTGACCACCTGATTCCGGTTCTCACAAAGCCGTTTCAGTATTTCCGACTCGCGGTGGGAGAGTTCCTGTCTCACTCCGGCATGCAGCAATGTCTGCGCGACCGGATCGAACAGATAACTTCCTATCTCAAAATGGCTGGTAACCTTTGTTTCCGTGAAGCTGAACGCTTTTCCCATCAGCGCCTTGATACGTATGATCAGTTCCTGCATGCCGAAAGGCTTTTTCAGATAATCGTTTGCTCCGAGTTCGAATCCTTCTACTACATCGTTGATGGCCGAACGGGCAGTCAGAAACAGTACAGGTGTCTGCTTGTCCGTCTGCCGGATGCGGCGTACCATTTCGAAGCCGTCCATTTTGGGCATCATCACATCGGCCACCAGCACGTCCGGCCGAAGTTTAAAGAAAAGATGCAATCCTTCTTCGCCGTCGGAGGCGGTATGGATGGTAAAACCGTTTTCCTCGAGCGTATCTTTGATAATCATGGCGAGTGTCAGTTCGTCTTCCACCAACAATACTGTAATGTCGTTTTTGCTCATGGTTTTGATGTTTTAGATAGTAATGGTAAATGTACTTCCTTTGCCGGATTCACTTTTGACGGTGATGGTGCCTCCATGTTTTTCGACCATGCTTTTGACATAGAAAAGTCCTAAGCCGTATCCTTTCACGTTATGAAGATTTCCGGTCGGAACGCGATAGAATTTGTCGAATATATGTTTCTGCTTATCCAGGGGGATACCTATTCCATGATCGGAGACGGTGATAGTCACTGTTTCCCCCGTTTGGCGGCACTGAATCATAATCTCTGCTTCTTGTTTCGAATATTTCACGGCATTGTCTATCAGGTTACTGATGATATTGCTGAAATGAGTGCGGTCGGCTACTATCGTCAGTGCTTCCGGTTCTGTTTCCAGTGTTATGTGTACGGGGATATCCGCTTTTAGCTGGTGCTGCTCTATTAAAGAAGTAATCAGTTCTTTCAGACAAATCTCTTCGGGGTGCAGTCTGAACGTCTTGCGGCTTTCCATGCTCATGGAAAGAATCTGTTCGACGAGTCCGCTCAAGCGCTGTAGCTGTTCTTGGCTGATGCGCAGATATTGGTCACGTTTGCTCTTCTCTTCCGCCTGGTTGAAATTCAGCAGCGCATCGTTGGCGGCATACGCCACGGCAATCGGGGTCTTTAACTCATGCGTGATGTTGTTCGTAAAGTTGCTCTTCATTTCTTCCAGCGTCTTTTGTTTCAGCAGTGTGCGGATGAGGAACCAGAAGGAAAATCCGAGGATGAGGAAGATGACAAATGAAGTGACCAGGATGCCGGTCATTTGTTTCCATACCAGTGAGGTGATGGGTTCCATTATCAGTTGGTAGCGTTGACTGTGATGCCTGTTGAATTCGTAATCGTAGCGGATGGCTTTCGGGCTGGGGATATAGGTGCTGTCTCCTGCGATGCCCAGTGTATCTATGAATGTCTGGGATGAATCCTGAGTGGCTCCGCTGTATATATATAAGGTACGGTGAGGCACATCTATGTTGTGTGCTTTCAGTACATCGGTCAGTAGACTGTCATATTTTTGCAGGTTGATGTCGATGTAGGTGTCCACGCCGGAGTGCATACCCTGTTGGACGCTGAGTATGAGTTCTTTCATCGAGTCCTGTCTCTTTAATAATACATCGAGTCCGCTTTCGCTGGAGGCAACGGCGCTGGCATCCGGATCATTGTCATTGACGGCCAGGGTATCTACTGCTGTTTCCGTGCGTGTATGCAGGGTGTCTTTGTAGGTACTGTCCGTATAAGAGACGGTCTGGCTTGTCACCAGCGACTTGCCGTCTGCACCATATCCGGCGGAAACGGTGACCGAACCATGTTCCACATTATCCTTTTGCAGTTCGTTGACGCGAAGCACGATTTCATTAAAGTCGCTCGTACGCATGGCGTCTTTGATATTATTGTTCATTTCCTGCTTCATCGTGCGGTAAAGCCCTGTCAACCAATATGTCTGGTAAACAAAGATGCCTGTCAGCGAGCAGATGACAAGGATAATGATATGTTTCAGCGGTAATTTCATACGGACAAAGATAGTATGAAACTGTTATTTTTCTTCTCTTTGATAAGACTAAATAACACTAGATAAGCCGGCGATAACGTAAAGTTTCGTTTTTTCTCCCGTATTTTGCAGCATACTCAAAAATAAATGCGATATGAAACGAACTTATTTACTGCTTTTGTTACTTTTCATGTATTGGATGTACGCTTCTGCACAGCAGGTACAGACAGCGCAGGAACCTGCCGACAGCGTAAAAAACGTAGCCTATATAGACAGCCTGTATCGGGAACTTCCCGAAGTCATGATCACCGGCGAACGTCCGGTAGTAAAAGCCGAACAGGGGAAACTGGTATACGACGTTCCGAGACTGGTCGGCAGCCTGCCGGTAGACAATGCCTATGATGCGGTAAAGAACCTGCCGGGAGTTGTCTCCATGAATGATGCCCTGATGTTGGGAGGGCAACCGGTCACTGTGGTTATCAACGGAAAAGTGAGCACCCTCTCTGTAGAGCAATTAAGCAACCTGCTGAAATCAATGCCCGTCAGTCGGATTGAAAAGGCGGAAGTGATGTATTCCGCTCCGGCACGTTATCAGGTGCGCGGACCGATGATCAATCTGATACTGACTTCGGGCATGGGAAAAGAACCTTCTCTTCAGGGAGAACTATATACCGCTTACAGCCAATTACACTACGAATCTCTGGCAGAGCGTGCGAGCCTTCTATACTCCGGACGCAAATTTTCTGCTGATCTTCTCTACTCTTACTCTTACAGCCGCGAACGGAGGGAGACAGACAAGGAAGCGCTTCACACGCTCGCCGACGGTTCGGTGCATCCGATGAATATGTATGATATCACTACTTCCCGCCACAACAATCACCAGATACGCCTTGGGATGGACTATGCCTTTACCGACAAGCATTTGCTGAGCTTGGTTTATACCACTGCTTTCACCGATGTCAAACCTTACGCCACAGTCACCGGTGCGCAGAACTCGGTCACCGATTCGCACTCGGAAGGACAGCTTCATAATGCCAAACTCGACTATCAGACTCCTTTCGGACTGAAAGCCGGAGCGGAATTTACCTATTATCATGCTCCCGGCAGTCAGCTGCTTTACAGCACACTGGGAGAAGAAACACTGAACTTCCTGAGCAAAGATAACCAACGGATCAACCAATGGCGTTTCTATGCCGGACAAGAACATACTTTGGGCGCAGACTGGGGATTGAATTATGGTGTTGCTTATACGACCGCATTGGACAATAGTTATCAAATGTATTTCGATCCCGAAACGGAAACTTTACTGCCGGACAACAACATGCAATCCCGTCGTCGCGAGCAGACGCTGAACTTTTATGCCGGACTCAGCAAGAGCTTCGGTGAGAAACTTTCAGCGGATGTCTCTCTGGCTGCCGAGCAATATCATACGGATATGTGGAACGAATGGAGCCTGTATCCGGTTGCCAACCTGACTTATTTGCCTGCTCCGGGACATATCCTGCAATTTTCATTGAGCAGCGACAAAGAATATCCGGAATACTGGAGTATGCAGAACTCCACTTCCTACATGGGCGCTTATTCCGAAATTCAGGGAAATCCCTTCCTTAAACCGGCAACCAATTACGAAGCTAACATTAGCTATATATTAAAAGGTAAATATGTGCTGACCGCCTATTACAGCCGCACGAAAAACAAGGAAATGCAGACGCTTTACCAGTCTCCGGAACGTCTGGTCGAGATCTATAAATGCTTTAACTTCGACTTCTCGGAACAGGCGGGCTTGGTAATGGTAGTTCCCTTTAAAGTGAAGAAATGGCTGGACTCCCGCATCACGGCAATCGGCTTTCGTTACCGTCAGAAAGACAGTGATTTCTGGGATATCCCGTTCGACCGCAAACTGTATACGTTTGTATTGACCATGAACAATACCTTCACTCTTTCCACCAAACCCGATTTGAAGTTTACTCTAAGCGGATTTTATTAGAACAAGGCGATACAAGGCATTTTCGACCTTCCCCGTTCGGGAAATCTGGATGCGGCCCTGCGCTATACTCTCCCAAACCGAAAAGCACAACTGACCTTGAAATGCCACGACATATTTAATACTTCCACCATTTCGACTAATGTCCGTTTCGGACAACAGAATGTGAAGAATCACTATATGAAGACTACCCGTGCCTTCGGTATTTCCTTCAACTACAAATTCGGAGGATACAAGGAGAAAAAGCGGGAAGAGGTGGATACTTCCCGCTTTAAATAATAAGTATTACCTATTTTCTGCATACTCATCCAGTACGCGCTTGATACTTTGTCCTATTTTTACGTAATCGGCTTCGTTCAGATTGGCGAGCGAAACACGGATACTCCATTTCGGTCCGGCAAATCCGCCGCCGTTCAGCAGGACGAGCGAAGTCTCGTTGGCAAGGCGGAAAACAACGTCGAGCGGATTGTAGGTCTTTTGCAGATAGTCTACAAATTCGTCACCGTAGAATTTTTTCGCCCATACCAGCATGTCGATTTCCGAATAATATCCGGCACGCAGCGGGTCTTCTATCAACGTGAAGCCGGTGCTGTCCCAGAGTGCATGCAGTCGACGGTGGATGATTTCCTGCATCTTTGCCTTGTACCGGTCTTCCTTGTCGAGAAGAGAGAAAGCGGCGAACAGGCTCATCTGCATTTGCTGGGGCAGCGAGAGTCCTGCGGTATGGTTCAGCGCAATCTGCCGGCTGTCGGCTACCATGCGGTCAATAAACTTCATCTTCTCGGGGTGTAAACTGAGGCTTGCATAACGCTTGTTTAAGATTGCTGTTTGCTCCTCCGACAGGCGGGCAATCATTTTGTCGTAGATGTTGTCTTCGTGTAGGGCTATCACTGCATTTCTCCATCCTGTGGCTCCGAAATACTTGGAGAAGGAATAGACGCAGAGTGTATTATGCGGCAATTCCGCCATCAACGAACGGAAGTGAGGTATGAATGTTCCGTACACATCGTCCGTAATGATCATCAGATTCGGATTGTCATTCTTTACGATGTTGACAATACGTGCGGCAGTCTCCGGGCTCAGCGCGTAACTGGGCGGATTGCTCGGATTGGTGATGAACAACGCTTTTATCTGCGGATTCTTCAGCTTATCGATATCTTCATCTTTATATTGCCAGGTGTGCAGCCCGTCCGGTGTCATCTGATCGGCAGATATTTCGGTAACATCGAACTGATAGCGGCGTAATTCCGGAATCTCGATGTAAGGCGTGAAGACAGGAATCATCAGGGCGATGGAATCCCCTTGATTCAACAGGAAGTTTTCCTGCAATGAATCGAATACATAGCACATGGCAGCCGTTCCGCCTTCGGTAGCGAAAAGGTCGAAAGTGCCTTTGGGCGGACGGCGGTCGCACATTTCCTGTGCCAGATAATCCTGTACGATCAGTTCGGTGAAGTGCAGGATACGGTCGGGGACAGGATACTGGTCGCCGATGACCGATTCCGCCCATTCATGAACCAGTCTGTCCGGATCGGCTGCGTGCTCCATCAGCATATAATTATAGGTTTCTTTCAGTAACCTGGCTCCGGCTTCTTTCTCGTTCTCTTTGAGGAAAGCCTCGAAGCGGGCGGCTATTCCTTCCTGTTGTGGGATGCCTGCTATTCCTTCTTCCAGGGATTGGACACGGCGACATTCGCAAAGTCCGAATTTTCCTAACAGGAAGAATGCTTCACGCGGTTCGGTCGCAATCCAGTTCGGGTTGCCTCGTCCTGCGTTCAGCATGGTATGGGCCATTTTCTTGATACTCTCGTCAGCCATTTCGATGAGCTTGTTTTTAAGTTCGAAAGGGCTGATCGTTTCCATCTTTTTGGCAAAGTTCTTGGTGATAGCTGTGCCAGTTGTTTTCTTTTCCATAATGGTTTTTATTATTTTGATACTTAATTTTGATTTCCTATACATTCACTATACTGACATTTACATGAGCAATACGATGGCTACTCCCCAGATAATCAGTAGTGTATTACCGACTGCATACGTCACGGTGTATCCTAACGCGGGAGTGTCGCTTCCCAATGCATCCTGAATAGCTCCCAGTGCGGCGGTTGTGGTACGTGCTCCGGCTGTACATCCCAGTGTGAGGGCAGGGTGGAACTTGAACAGATATCTTCCCATCAGCAGTCCGCTGAGAAGAGGGATGGCGGTTGCCAGTGCACCGACGATAAACAGGCTGAATCCTACTTCCTTGAAACCGGTCACGAAACTAGGTCCGGCAGCGATGCCGACAACAGCGATAAACATATTCAATCCCACATTATTCAATACCCACAACGAAGGTTCGGGGATACCGCCAAAGGTCGGATGTTTGCTGCGCAGCCAGCCGAATACGAGTCCTGCGATCAAGGCACCTCCACTGGTGGACAGGCTGATCGGGATACCTCCCAGGTGAATGGCAAGTGCGCCGACCAGACCACCGAGCAGGATACCCAGTCCCACGAAGATCATATCTGTCTGGTTGGTGGGGCGATCGATATAGCCCATCTGTTTGGCGGCAGTTTCTACTTCGAGTTTTGTTCCGGTCAGTTCGAGAATATCACCGGAGTCGATCACTGTCTGAGCAAGTACCGGAACATTGATGCCTGCTCGCTTGATACTGCGGATACTGACTCCGTGCATGAATTTCAGCGCACGGATCGTGGAGACCTTTTCGCCTGCGAATGTGCGGTGGGTGACCATTACCGGAAGCGTCTCTGCCGGAAAGTCGAGCAGTTGGGCGTCGATCACTTCCGGACCGATCCAGTCTTCTTCGCCGATTGCATATTCACGGCGGCCGCTTAATACGACTTCATCGCCCGGTTGTAGAAGCATATCCGGGGTGACTTCTTCTATGACGCCCTTTTGCCGTACGCGTTCTACAAACAGCCGTTTATCGTTTTCCACCAGATAGTTCTCCAGTTCGCTGACCGTTTTTCCTTTGCCGAACCATTCGTTATCTATTTTATAAGCACGGAATACGACGGGGCGGAGGGCGGTGTAAAATCCGGGTTCATCTGCTTCGGAAGTTCCCATTTTGGCTTCCAGCTCTTTGCAGTCCGCTTTCACCTTCTCCAGTCCGCCCAGCATTTTGGGACCGAGTGAAGCCAGAATCCATGCGGAACCTGCCGTACCGAAAATATAAGTCACAGCGTATGCTACGGGGATGGCATTGATAAATGTCGCTTTCTGCGCATCGCTGATGCTTAATTGATTGATCGTGTCGCTTGCCACACCGATTACTGCGGAAATGGTCTGTGAGCCTGCCAGCAATCCGGCAGCCTCGCCTACATGGTAGCCCATGATTTTGGCAAGTATCCATGGGGCGATGAGGCTGACAAAGCACATCAGGACGGCAAATCCTACTTGCGGCAATCCGTCTTTCTTCAATCCGCGAAAGAATTGCGGACCTACCTTATAGCCCACAGCGAATAAAAACAGGAGGAAAAAGACAGCTTTCATCGGGCCGTCTACACTAATGTTTAATTGTCCTACCAGTACTCCGACCAGTAGCACGCTGGTTACTGTTCCCAACGAAAATTTTCCTATTTTGAATCTGCCCAGCCAGAAGCCGGCGAATAAAGTGAGGAAAATGGCAAGTTCGGGATGATCCCTTAATTGATTAATAATCCATTCCATATATGTTGTTCTTGTTTAGGTTATGTTCTTAACAACAGTTCTTGTACAAAAAGAGTTTAGGGGAGTATGTGCGTTATCGTCATAGTTTATAAAAATATAAATTAATTGTGCGGAAGTTCCGGGCAAACGAGAGAGCGTCTTAAATTTCTCAGTTTCGCTTTTTTGTTATACTTTTGTCACTTCAAATAAAACTAATCATATTCTGTATGAAATCAGACATAGAAATAGCTCGCAGTGTCGAGTTGAAAAAGATCAAGCAAGTTGCCGAAAGCATCGGAATCCCTCGTGAAGAAGTCGAAAATTATGGTCGCTACATCGCGAAGATTCCCGAACAACTGATCGACGAGGAGAAAGTGAAGAAAAGTAACCTTGTCCTGGTAACTGCCATCACAGCGACAAAGGCGGGTATCGGCAAAACTACAGTATCTATCGGTCTCGCCCTGGGACTGAACAAAATCGGAAAGAAGGCGATTGTCGCTTTGCGCGAGCCGTCTCTCGGTCCTTGCTTCGGCATGAAGGGAGGAGCAGCGGGTGGGGGATATGCACAGGTGCTTCCGATGGAGAAGATCAACCTTCATTTTACGGGAGACTTTCATGCGATTACTTCCGCGCATAACATGATTTCTGCTTTGCTCGATAATTATCTTTATCAGAATCAGGCGAAAGGTTTCGGATTGAAAGAAATTCTCTGGCGTCGGGTGCTCGACGTGAACGACCGTTCGTTGCGCAGCATCGTAGTCGGACTCGGACCCAAGTCGAACGGCATCACGCAGGAGTCAGGCTTCGATATTACTCCGGCTTCGGAAATTATGGCCATTCTCTGCCTTTCCAAAGATGTGGAAGACTTGCGCCGTCGCATTGAAAATATTCTGCTTGGTTTTACATATGATGACCAGCCTTTTACGGTGAAAGATCTCGGAGTGGCGGGAGCTATCACGGTATTGCTGAAAGACGCCATCCATCCGAATCTGGTGCAGACGACCGAAGGTACCGCCGCTTTCGTACACGGCGGACCGTTTGCCAATATCGCTCATGGCTGTAACTCTATTCTTGCCACCAAACTGGCAATGTCATTCGGTGACTATGTGATTACGGAAGCCGGATTCGGCGCAGACCTCGGCGCTGAAAAGTTTTATAACATCAAATGCCGCAAAAGCGGACTCCAGCCCAAACTGACTGTGATTGTCGCTACGGCGCAAGGACTGAAGATGCACGGTGGTGTCAGTCTCGACCGCATCAAGGAACCGAACATGGAAGGACTGAAAGAAGGATTGCGCAATCTGGATAAACATATTCGTAATCTTCGCTCCTTCGGGCAGACGGTAGTGGTTGCTTTCAATAAGTTTGCCACCGACACGGACGAGGAAATGGAAATGCTGCGCGAGCACTGCGAACAGTTGGGGGTAGGTTACGCCATCAATAATGCGTTCAGCGAAGGTGGTGATGGAGCGGTAGAT
>ENA-UEQR01001679-UEQR01001679.1-human-gut-metagenome-genome-assembly--contig:-NODE-1679-length-12054-cov-9.393922_pt1 | contig 12054 bp, 7 predicted proteins | sample MGYA00242944_ERZ507941 | MGnify/ENA primary metagenome ERZ507941 (study PRJEB26167, sample SAMN06115398) | human gut metagenome | host: Homo sapiens | place: China:Chongqing | collected 2016-06-23...
GTACCTGCAATCACTTCACAAAAATAATACAAAGAATGAATAAATTACTACTATTTATGATAACGGCGGTTAGTATTTTTAGTTGCACAAACGACTACGATCCGGGGCTCATTGAAAATTTAGGCATGAAAGAGCAACCTTTAAGAATAATAACAAAGGTGCTGACAACAAAGTCTCCTAATTTTATGCAAGAATTTACAAGAGGATCGGTCATCGGGTTGCATGTCGTCTCGGAAAGTACCGGCAACATCTACGATAGTAATCCGGATTACAAAAACGTGCGGGCTGAAGCCTTTCTGGTAAACAACAAGCTGAACTGGCGCCAGTCACCCGATATTTATCTGAACGAGGAACCAGTCACTGTTTATGCCTATTACCCGTATCAGTCGCAGGTTAATTTCGACCCGGAGAATATCCCGGTCCGCATATCGCCAGACGCTTCCCTGACGAAAGAGGCTTTCCATCCGAATATATTGATTATGGGTGCTTTGGTAACGGCAACGCTTGCTTGTTATGTGATTGAGGTCTTACGGCCCGGGTTTCTTACCTGCAAACGTTTTTTCTTATTTATCAGTCCGGTTGTTTTTGGTGGACTGGCTTACCTGACTTATCGTTTGTCGGGAGGTGAAATTCATACCTACTATTCAATAAGGGAGGTTTTCGAATACTTGAATATGGATGTTTTGCTTCGTATGACAGTCTTTCTGCTGACTTTGTTTTATATGATTCTGCCCGTTTATCTGATAGCAAGGTACAGTAAAGACTTCAATGTTTTTTTAGCAGAGAATGTTTCCGATCCGGAAGAATATGATTTGGAATGGTTAAGGAAAACCATGATAATTTTGATTGTTCTGTATGGTTTCTATCTTGTCTTATTGCTGACCAATACACCATTGATGTATGTGATCGACAAAACAGTCCTGTTGTTCGTTTGGTATTATTTCTTTTATAAGGCGCTATTTCTGAAGGTAGTTGTTTTGGAGCATTCTTTTAAAAGCGGATGGGATCTTCCGTATCAAGAGGACGACAATGACGATGATGAACACAGGGTTCTCAGTAAACGCTATGCAGAGGAAGTAAGTGCATGGTTTGAAAGAGAAAAACCGTATCTTCGCGAAGATTTACGTCTGACGGATTTGCAACGGATCTTCCCTATCAGCCGTTCTTATCTTTCCCAATTGTTTAACCGGGAGTTGGGACAATCGTTCTCCGATTATGTCAACCAGTTCCGGATCGAGGAAAGCAAGCGCTTGATGGATGCCGAGCCGAATGCCAGTATACAGGAGATTGCCGAACGTTCCGGATTCCATTCGATCAGTACGTTCCGGCGGGCTTTCCAGAAGTGTACGGGCATGATCCCGTCGGAGTATAAGAATAACAAATAAATACATAACGATCTTTATTCTATCATGGACACTGTTCAAACTACTACTGCCAGACCGCATATTGTTTGGCTGGATGTTCTTCGTCTTGTCGCCATCTTGATGGTGATTGCCATCCATTGCACTGATCCGTTTAACGCTTCGCCTGAATCGCGTGCCAATCCGGAGTTCAATTTCTGGGGTTCTGTTTATGGCTCCATGCTGCGTGCCAGTGTGCCGCTTTTTGTGATGATGACCGGATTTCTTTTGTTGCCGGTCAGGCAAGAGGCTTCTGCCTTTTATAAGAAACGCATTCCACGTGTGTTGTTTCCATTTCTGATCTGGTCTGTTTTGTTTGATCTGGCGCCCTGGTTCATCCAGTGGATAGGAGGCAGCCCGGAACTGGTGACGGACTTTTTCCCTTGGGAACCGAACCCTTCGGCCTCGTTTGTAGAGGCGTTGAAGACGATCGCTTTGATCCCTGTAACCTTTACGGTCTATGCGACGCCAATGTGGTATATCTATGTGCTGATAGGACTTTATCTGTATATGCCGGTCTTTTCCGCATGGGTGGAAAAGGCGTCGGATAAGGCGAAGCGTATGTTTCTGGCGTTTTGGTTTATTTCGTTGTTTATCCCTTATCTGACGGAGTTTGTTTCGCATTACCAGTTCGGAACCTGCTCATGGAATTCATTCGGTCTATTTTATTATTTTGCCGGTTTCAACGGCTATTTGCTGTTAGGACATTATTTAGGGAAAAGAACGGATTGGTCGCTTGGCAAGACTTTCTCAGTGACGGTTCCGCTGTTTTTAGTTGGCTATTTTATTACATTAGCCGGTTTTCGCTATATGACATCCGATCCGAACGTGAGCGAGGAGGGGATGGAGTTGTTCTTTACTTATTGTTCGCCTAACGCATTGTTGATGACGGCAGCCATTTTCTTGTTGGTACGGAAAGTACGGATTACTTCGCCGGTTATTTGCCGTGCCCTTGCCAATCTGACCAAATGTGGTTTTGGCTTGTATTGCGTGCATTATTTCTTTGTCGGCCCTTCCTATATGTTCGCGCAGTGGATTGGAACACCTATTCCGGCCTTGGTTCCTGTTTCGACCATTCTTACCTTTATTTGTTCATGGTCATTTACTTATCTGGTGAGTAAGTTGCCACATGCGAAATATATCATAGGCTAAGGTGCTTTTTTATTGTTCGGCTGTTTGTACAAATGATGTTAAATAGACATTTTGAGGTGAATAACGTATCTGTTTTACCTCTATTTTTGTGTTGTAAAACATAATTATGCAATACTAATGCGGGTGTGTTTTGCATGAGTCGTTTTAAACAAAAAGAGAGAAGCTATGAAGAAGTTTTTTAGAAAGTGCCTCAGATGCCTTGAAATATTAGGTGAATATGGAATGCAGAAATATGGTATGAAATAAGAGGTAAATGTGTGTTTGGTAGGGAATGTCGGTACGGCATTCCTTTTTTTATTAGAAATGATGTTTTTCTATATAATGTAAAAGCTTGGCGGTGCGTTAAGCGTGGGGGTAGAATAGTTTTGACACCGCCAAGAATGCTTATTTGGATGAAGGAGAGGAGAGGCGGTAACTGACGAATGCGACGCGCCTACTATCCGGAGCCCAGGAATTGACATTGATTGTGCCCTGTCCTCCGAATAACTTGACTAATGTTTTTGGCTTTCCTCCTGTGGCTGGCATAATCCTAAGTTCAACGTTCTTATTGGGAAGATGCTGCCCCGGTTCCAGATCTCCTTTATAATAAGTGATAAAGATAACGGATTTACCGTCAGGCGAGACATGAGGAAACCAGGAATTGCGGGTTTCGTCAAACGTCATCTGGGTTTGTTCGGAGCCGTCTTTCTTCATTCTCCATACTTGCATCAAACCCGTGCGTACGGAATTGAACCAGATATATTCTCCGCAAGGGGAATATTCGGGACCATCGTCCAATCCTTCTGCTGTCGTCAGCTGTCTTTCTTCTCCTCCTTCAACTGGAATAACGTAAATGTCATAATAGCCTTTCCGGTCGGCACAATAGGCAAGTTGCCGTCCATCCGGGCTCCATCCGTGTAGGTAGCTAGGAGCAATCGGGGTGATCAGGCGAGGTGTCCCTCCTTGCATCGGGAGGGTATAGATGCGTGATTTGCCGTCTTCTTTCGTCCCGTGGCTGATAGCTATCTGCTTGCCGTCGGCAGTTATGACATGGTCGTTGTTGCATCGGGTGGCAAAGCCAGTGTTTATCATTTCAGGTTCGCCGGGCGAATCGGGGGAGAGTTTGTACAGTTTTCCCCCGCTATTATACACGAGCCACTGGCCGTCGGGTGTCCAGTTTGGAGCTTCGACACGGTAGGGGAATTCTTTGACTACGGTGCGCCTGCCGTTTGTTACGTCCAGTACTTCCAATATGCTGGTTACGTCGTTTTGTTGGGCGGATGCGAGCGACGTGAAAGCCGCTAAGAGAATCATACAACAGGTTTTCATAATGATTGAGAATTAATATGCGCTGAAAGATACTAAAATTAGCCGGGACGATAATGACCGTAAGGGATTAATTTTTTCTTTTCCTTGGTTTTCTTTAGGTAGCATTGATCCAGGAGCAGGGTGCGGTTTACTATTTTGTGCACTACCCTGAAATTGTGGTCTATCAAGATAATGCCTCTTGTCCGGGCGCTTTCGGTGATGTGCATACGTATTTCTTCTGCAGCAATAGGAGAGGCGTTGAACGGTTCGTCCAGCAGGAGATGGCCAGCTTTGCTGTAGAGGATAAGTTTGGTCACTTTCTAATATTCCATAGAATGTGATAGGAGTATCTATAAAACAACAGGTGTGCTGTTGATTAAGTATAGACAGCGCACCTGAAAATGAAAATTATTTGTAAAGAGAAGATTTTACCACTTATTATACAGCACCACTTCGCGAGTACCGCGTACGCTCATAGTCGGAAACCAGAGATCTTCTGCTGTCAGACCGCATTCGTCGACGGCTTGCAGGCAATATTCCAGTTTGCCGAAATCGGCATCGACATTGTTCGTCCCAAAGGTGAACTTGATTCCACGCTCTTTCGCTTTGCGGATGATGTCGAAGCTTGGAATTTTGTAGCGTGCGTTGATTTCGAGTGCAATGTTATGTTTTTTCAATACATCCAGGACGCGGTCGATACGCTCATCGGTCCAGTATTTGGCATACTCTGCATTCAACTCTTCCGGCAGGAAGGTAGGATTGGCATAGATGTCGGCCGGCTCATTGGTAAGGATCTTGACGGTCTGGTCCACCAAGTTATCCATATATTGTTCTTTGGTAACACCGTCGTAGTGTACCTCTTCGGGGCGGTATATCCTTGACAGACGTCCTTTATGGTCCACAATGGTCATTCCGTCGGTAAAGAGATAATCGAATACGCCTAAAGCCTTCTGAGAGAAGGTGGCTGTCCACTTACGGCCTTCACCTTGCACACCGCGCAGGAATGGCATGTCTTTTACTTCGTTGTAGTATTCGTACACTTCCTTGTCATCGGCAAGCATACGGCCTACGCCGCCCTCACCGGCATTGGGAGCCACACCGTAGTTGATACCGTAGTTCATTGACATGGCGTGCGCCATCTCCTTCGTCAGGCCGCCTTTCAAATGCACGTGGTAATCTATCACGGGGAAGTTTTGCTGCTGGAAACGGATCACAGCATCGTTCTGTTCGTCTATCCGTGGCATTGTATCTGCCTCATTGACCACGTCTTTTTTCAAGCGGGTCATGTTGAGGTTACGAAAGGCTACATCACCGCTCATACCTTTTAGTGCAATAGAACCGCGGCTGAGCAAGCGCCCGGCATACTCTTTTGTACGATAAGGGTGTTCGGGTTCGGTATAGCATACTACTACCGTATCGTTTATGGCAATCATTATGTTATGCCCGCGTACAGCAATTTCAAAGTCGAACCACTTCCCGTCTTCAGCTAATGAACGGTAGAGGTTACGCACGGATGTGAGGCTGCCGCTTTTACGTGTGCCGTCGATGGCTCCGTTCCGGAATGCTACCTCATAGCCTGATTTCCCGTCGGTATGATGGAACAACAAGGCCGCTTCCGCATTTTCCCCGGTGAGAGCTTGCCCGGTAAGTATAAAGTTCTCATATTCTCCTTCAGCAAACCAGGTCGATCCGGCTGTCACGGTTATTTCATTACCGTCGGCAGTTCCCATTTCGGGACTGCTGAAACGGTCTAATGGTTCTGCAACGTTGTATCGTACGCAGCTGGTAAGCCCTAAGATACTTATCAAGGCCACTATTAATGCTGTACTGGTTTTATCAATCATAATGTATTTTGTTTTAGGTAATTACACATTAAAGCGGAAATGCATGATATCGCCGTCCTGAACGATATATTCTTTTCCCTCGACACTCATCTTTCCGGCTTCTTTTACAGCAGATTCCGAACCGTAGGAAATATAATCCTCATATTTGATGACTTCGGCGCGGATAAAGCCTTTTTCAAAGTCGGTATGGATCACACCGGCGCATTGCGGGGCTTTCCATCCTTTATGGAAAGTCCAGGCACGACATTCGTCGGGACCGGCGGTCAGGAATGTTTGCAGGTTCAGGAGTTTGTAAGCGGACTTGATCAGGCGGGCAACGCCGGATTCTTCCAAACCGATCTCCTGTAAGAACATCTGGCGTTCTTCGTAGGTGTCGAATTCGGCAATCTCGCTTTCGATCTTGGCCGCTACGACCAATATTTCAGCTCCTTCGTCTTTTACGGCTTCGCGGACAGCATCCACATATTTATTACCGTTGACTGCGCTTGCTTCATCTACGTTACAGACATACATTACCGGTTTGTCGGTCAACAGGAATAGATCGTGTGCGATCTTCTGTTCGTCTTTCGTATCGAAAGAAACGGTGCGGGCACTTTTACCCTGTTCCAGTGCTTCCTTATATTTGCAAAGTACTTCGTAAGCGATTTTAGCCTGCTTGTCACCGCCTGTCTGAGCCTGTTTCTGCACTTTGGCAATACGGCTGTCAATGGTTTCCAAGTCTTTGATCTGCAATTCGGTGTCAATGATTTCCTTGTCGCGAACCGGATCGACACGGCCGTCCACATGAACAATATTGTCGTCATCGAAGCAACGCAGTACATGCAGGATTGCATCTGTTTCGCGAATATTGGCAAGGAATTTGTTTCCCAGCCCTTCTCCTTTGCTGGCGCCTTTTACAAGGCCGGCGATGTCTACGATTTCCACCGTAGTAGGGATAACACGCTGGGGATGTTCGATTTCTGCCAGTTTGTTCAAACGTTCGTCCGGTACGGTGATCACGCCGACATTCGGTTCGATCGTACAGAACGGGAAGTTAGCAGACTGTGCTTTTGCATTCGATAAGCAATTGAAAAGAGTAGACTTTCCTACGTTGGGAAGTCCTACGATGCCACATTGTAATGCCATTCTATTTTGTTGTTATGATTTATTCAAACTTTGTTTCCAGACTGCAAAGATATACAATCTTTTGTATTTATGTTGCCGGATACAGGCGAACCGGATATAGAAAATATTGTTTGGGCGAATAAGCGGGAGAGGAATTTGAGTCTTTTAATAATCCAGTATGGCCCGAACCTGCCGCTTTTCCTTTTTGGGGCATATATCGAGGCGGCTGTTTGCCATATTGAATGCTACTCCCAGATCGATCACGCTGTTGTCTTTGCACCAGTATTCCTCGTCGTATAAAAAAGTTCCTTGATACTTGGCGAGGAACATGTTGAATTCCCGTTGCCTGGTGTGCAGTAATACCAGATTGAGCATATCCGGCAGATGCCAGTTGTCTAAGGTCCCTTCGGAAATGGACTCGCAATAGATCAAGGCATCGAAATAATCGAGTGTCTGTTCCCGTATCTCCATTACCGAACCTTTATAAGGGGCTATATCGGGTTCTATATGCTGACCGGGAGAATCTGCTCCAGCCTGTATGATCACGCCGTTTGCATAGAGATCTCCGACTGCCGGAACCCGGAAAGGGGGAAGATGGATACCTTGCGCGATCTTATATCCTTTTTCGGGGTAATAGTAAGTGAAATGGCTCAGTGATGTCGTGAGGCGGATGGAACGGATGTGGCTGGCTTCATCCGGGATAGCGATTGAAATACCCCGATTCAGTATCTCTGTATCCGGTGTTATGTAACGATACAAGGGGAACTGTCCGGATGTGAATTCGAACGCTGCTTTTTGTACGGATACTGGAAGATTGTCAGGGAATATGAAATACATAATTTTCCAATTGCTCCATCTGTCCCCCTAAGACGGAAAATATAATAAAAGCGTGGGAACTGCCATCTATCCAAGCAAGAGGTATCGCCAAACACCTATCCAGCAGATAGACAACAGCCCACGCTTGATGTTTATATATTATGTATATATATATACAAAAAACGTGAGGCAATTGTTGTCTACTGTCCTTGCTGGATGAAAAATTGGCGATTTTCTTGCTTAAGGACAATATGATAACGCTTCTGTTTTACTATGTGATATTGCAACTCCTTGCAATAAATTTCACGACAAAGATAGTGTATAAATGCTGTGATTTATAAACTTTATGTGTTTTTGTTAATGCGCTTCCAGCCAGTTTACCCCTTCACCGCAGTCGGCGATCAAGGGAACTTGCAGTTTGATTGCATTTTCCATTTCATCCAACACGATTTGTTTCACTTTTTCCAATTCGTCTTTGTAGACGTTAAAGTTCAATTCATCGTGTACCTGCAGGATCATCTTGCTCCTCAGACCTTCGGTTTCGAAACGGTTGAAGATGCGAACCATGGCAACTTTGATGATGTCGGCTGCACTGCCCTGGATCGGAGCGTTGATCGCGTTTCGTTCGGCATATCCCCGTACGATCGCGTTATGGGAGTTGATATCCGGCAGGAAACGTTTGCGCTTGTAGATCGTCTCTACATATCCTTTTTCTTTCGCCACCTCGATGCTTTCGTCCATGTATGCACGGATGTCCGGATAGGTTTTGAAGTATCCTTCGATCAACTCTTTTGACTCTGCGCGTGGGATGCTCAGCCGTTCGGCCAACCCGAAAACAGAGATTCCGTAGATAATGCCGAAATTGGCCGTTTTCGCTTTCCGGCGCATGTCGGAAGTGACTTCTTCAACCGGAATACCGTATATCTTGGCGGCTGTGGCGGCATGAATGTCGGCTCCGCTGCGGAAGGCTTCTATCATGTGGGCATCCTGGCTCAGATGGGCCATGATGCGAAGTTCGATCTGCGAATAGTCGGCGGAGAAGAAAATACAGTCTTCGTTTTCGGCTGTAAAGGCTTTCCGGATTTCACGTCCCAACTCATCGCGTACCGGAATGTTTTGCAGGTTCGGATTGGTAGAACTGAGGCGGCCGGTCGAGGTGACTGCCTGGTTGTAGGACGTGTGGATCTTGCCGGTTTCCGGGTTGATCAGTTCGGGCAGGGCGTCGATATAGGTGCTGAGCAGCTTCTTCAGCCCGCGATATTCGAGCAGCTTTCCCACGACGGGATGTTTGGAACGCATTTTTTCCAGTATTTCTTCACTCGTGCTATAGCTGCCTGTCTTCGTCTTCCTCGCTTTCTCTTCTATCTTGAGGTGATCGAAAAGGACTTCGCCGACCTGCCGGGCGGAATTGATGTTGAACTTCATTCCTGCCAGTTCGTAGATCTCTTTCTCCAACTTCTTGAGTGCGGTCGTCAGTTCCTCGGACGATTGTTTCAAGGCGACGGTGTCAAGCGTCACTCCCGTATATTCCATTTCAGCCAATACATATATTAAAGGCATCTCGATGTCATAAAAAAGCGATTCGAGTCCTTCTTTTTCCAGACAGGGGGTAAAATAGTTTTTCAGCTTGAGCGTGATGTCCGCGTCCTCGGCGGCATATTCGGCTACTTGGGCAACCGGGACGTCACGCATGGTAAGTTGTTTCCTTCCTCTCGGGCCGATCAGTTCCTCGATCCGTACTGTTTTATATTTAAGGTATGTTTCGGCGAGGTAGTCCATACCGTGACGCAGTTCGGGATTCAGAAGGTAGTGGGCGATCATCGTGTCGAATAGAGGGCCGGCTATCCGGATTCCATATTTGCGGACGGCAAGGATGTCGAATTTTATATTTTGTCCGATCTTGAGAGATTTCGGATTCTGCAGGGCGGGGGAGAAGTGGGCAAGAACTTTGTCGGCTTCTTCGCGGGCTGCCGGAACAGGGACGTACCAGGCCTCGTTTTCCTTCACGGCGAACGACATTCCGACCAATCCGGCCTTCAATGGATCTATACCATCTGTTTCCGTGTCAAAAGCAAAAAAATCCTGTTCGTTCAAAAACCGCCCTAATTCTATTCTTTTTTCCTCTGTATCAACAAGATGATAGGTGTGAGGAGTGGACTTTAAGTTCGCGAGAGTCGAATATTTGGGAACAGCCGTAGGTTCGGTCGCAAATTCTTCAAAGAGCGAGCCTTGAATTGGGCCTGCCGGAGCTGCTTTTTTTCTTGTATCGGTTTTTGCTGGCGCCGGTGCTGTTTTGGATTCCGTTTTGACTTTTTCCGGCTCTCCGCTCATTCTGTTAATAAATGTTCTGAATTCTAATTCAGTGTAAATCTCTACGAGACGTTCCTCATTCATCTTTTTACGGATGCATTTGGCAGCATCGAACCGGATCGGTACATCCGTCTTGATTGTTGCCAGGAATTTGGAGAAGCGGATCTGCTCCATGTTCTCCATGACCTTCTTTTGAAGGGAGCCTTTCAGCTTGTCGGTATTCTCCAAAAGATTTTCGATCGTTCCGAATTCGGCCAATAATTTCTGGGCGGTTTTTTCACCGACACCCGGACATCCGGGGATGTTGTCGGAACTGTCGCCCATCAGTCCTAAAAGGTCGATCACCTGGTCGACGGATGTCAGGCCGTATTTGCCCAGTACTTCGGGTACGCCCATAATCTCGTAGTCACCGCCGAAGCGGGGGCGGTACATGAATATATGTTCGGATACCAACTGGCCGTAGTCTTTGTCAGGTGTCATCATATAAACTTCGAAACCTTCTTTTTCGGCTTGCTTGGCAACCGTGCCGATAACATCGTCGGCTTCATAGCGCGGAACTTCCAGTATCGGGATGTTGTAGGCTTCTATGATGTCTTTGATGAAAGGGACCGACTTGCGGATATCTTCCGGCGTCTCTTGCCGTTGCGCCTTGTACTGTTCGTAGGCTTCGTGGCGGAAAGTCGGACCTTTCGGGTCGAAGCCTACCGCAATATGGGTCGGGTTTTCACGTTTCAGGACATCTTCCAGGCTGTTGATAAAACCGAAGATGGCCGAAGTGTTCATGCCTTTGGAGTTGATACGCGGGTTCTTGATAAAAGCGTAGTAAGACCGATAAATCAATGCATATGCATCTATGAGGAATAACTTCATCTCTTTTAACACGTTTTAGTGTGACAATTGTCGGTAAATGTACGAAAAAACTCGCTTACTCGATACTTTTTGTTACTTTTGCGCATCTTAGGATCAATTATGAAGGATAGAAGTAAAATAGAACAACCGGTTGCCGTAGAGTTTCAACGTTTTAATGATGAGTTTGCTGCTTCGCTGCGAAGCGAAACGAATCGTTTGCAATCAGCTATTGACCAGATACTGAATGCGAGCGGAAAACATGTCCGCCCCTTATTAGTACTTTTGACGGCTAAAGCATGTAGGCAGGTAACGGATAATACGATCAATTCGGCTGTTCTGTTGGAACTGCTTCATACTGCCACACTGATTCATGATGATGTGATCGACGAGACAAAACAGCGTCGCGGGGTTCCTTCCTTGAATGCCATATTCGATAACCGCATTTCTGTCTTAGTGGGCGATTATGTCCTTTCCACCGCGTTGATCCGTTCTATCCAGACAGGTAATCTGCAAATCATAGGTATTGTTTCCAATCTCGGACGCGATCTTTCGGAAGGGGAGATCAAGCAGTTGGAAACGGCCGAAGAAAGCATCATCGACGAATCCTGCTATATGCAGGTGATACGGAAAAAGACGGCCATGCTGCTTTCCGCTTGTGCCGAGATCGGTTCCATCTCTGCCGGGGCATCCGGTGAAATGGTGGAAAAATGCCGTGAGTTCGGCGAATACTTAGGTTACTGTTTCCAGATCAAAGATGATATCTTCGACTACTTCAAAGAGGCGAATATCGGCAAACCGACTGGCAACGATATCCGGGAGGGAAAGGTCACGCTCCCCTTGCTGCACGCGTTGCAGACGGGTAGGAGAGAAGAGGCAGAACATTGCCTTCATATCATAAATGAAAAAGACTTTACCACAGAGAATATAGATTTGCTGATTGATTTTGCGAAAGCGAACGGGGGAATCGAATATGCTGAACAGCGTATGCAGGTATATCATGACAAAGCGGTCGAGGTTTTGATGACACTTCCTGAATCGGAAGCACGCGAAGGTTTGCTGCTGCTTGCCGATTACATCGTAGAACGCCGTAAATAGATTTTCGCGTATTTACTGTCACTCTATCACTTTTTTTCTTGCATCCTTTGTATATCAACATGTATTGAGTGTGATAGATGCCCTTTTCATCTATCACTCCTGTGTCACTCTCTATCACACTGTCTCGTCCTGATTTTGGTTGACTGTGTATTAAAAAAATCCTGTTATAGGTTGTCTATAAATGTAAAAAAACAGAC
>ENA-UEQR01001683-UEQR01001683.1-human-gut-metagenome-genome-assembly--contig:-NODE-1683-length-12027-cov-7.779331_pt1 | contig 12027 bp, 6 predicted proteins | sample MGYA00242944_ERZ507941 | MGnify/ENA primary metagenome ERZ507941 (study PRJEB26167, sample SAMN06115398) | human gut metagenome | host: Homo sapiens | place: China:Chongqing | collected 2016-06-23...
AGATAGGGTCGGCTGTTTTTATTCACAACTAAAGACAGAAGTTATTCACAATTTCTCAAAAAGAAGTTCCGAATAATCAATTGGATTGGAAACTGTGTTTTACAGGAAGTAATTTGGCGCGACTTGGCAAACGAGGTTCAAGAGACACAATTTTCACCGGTTGAAGTCAAAGTAACTATTTGGCAAGATGCAAAGTCTGAAAAAAAAACTTACTTGAATCGAAGTTTAAGATGAGATGTGTGATTGGTTTAAATAGTTAAAGTTGACTTTAATTATTTAGAATTAAAAGAAAAGGCCGGCAATTGCCGGCCTTTCCACGGTAACAAAAGAGATTAGGTATCGATATTTCCCGCTAACAAGGCATTGTCCTCAATAAATCTTCTTCTTGGTTCAACCTCGTCTCCCATTAATTTTGTAAAGACTTGGTCCGCCGCAATAGCGTCTTCAATCCTCACCTTAAGCAGACTGCGCTTAGTCGGATCCATTGTGGTTTCTTCCAGCTCTTCAGCCTTCATCTCACCCAGCCCTTTGTAACGCTGCATCTTTTTAACACCGGCTTTACCGATCTTCAGGATGAACGAAATAGCTTCACTGAAATTGGAGATTGGCTGGATTGTTTCTTTGTTGTTGGTCGTTCGTACCAGGCAGGCACCCTCATGCAGCAGGTTCTTAAATGTGACGGATGCTGCTGTCAAAGTCAGGTAATCCGGCGTCTCAATGAAAGCCGGTGTAATTCTGCTTTCGATAATATTGCCGAAATGTGTGCGTTTAACAATAATCGTCGGAATGTTTTCTTCCACAGCGTAACCGAGAGAAATAGCCGGATCAGTTATTTTAGAAACCAGCTTCTCTATTGAATCAGCAGCTGCTTTGTCTGAAGATAAGTCAATCGTCGCGCCGGCAGCGATCGCGGTTAGGACGCTGGCATCAACAAAACGAGAGAATTTAGAAATAATATTCTGGGCGTCGCTGTAGGCTAAGAAGTATTCCTTCAGTTTGTCGCCTGAAATTCCCTGTTTGTTTTCAAAGGCTTCTTTAGAAACGTAAAGATTAGTTCCTGTAATACCTTGGTCTACAAGGAAGGTATACAGTTCTTTATCGTCTTTGATGTATCTCGTCTTCTGACCGTATTCAACTTTGTAGAGCGGAGGCTGGGCGATATAGACATGTCCTCCCTCAATGAGTTTCGGCATTTGACGGTAGAAAAGTGTCAGCAGCAGAGTGCGGATATGAGCACCGTCCACGTCAGCATCGGTCATGATGATGACACGGTCATAACGCAGCTTATCCAAATCAAATTCGTCACCGATACTGGTGCCTAAGGCCGCGATTAAAGTTGCAATCTGCTCACTGGAAATCAGTTTCTCGATTCGTGCTTTTTCAACGTTGAGAACCTTTCCTCGCAAAGGCAGGATCGCTTGGAAAGAACGATCACGACCTTGCTTTGCAGAGCCGCCGGCGGAGTCTCCTTCCACGAGGAACACTTCACAGAGAGAGCGGTCTCTTTCTGAACAGTCGGCTAATTTGCCGGGAAGACCTGCCGAGCCGAGCAAGCCTTTTCTGCGTGTCGTTTCTCTCGCTTTGCGGGCCGCTTCTCTGGCGCGGGCAGCGTCCATAATCTTTTCGCAGATGATTCTTGCGTCTTTAGGATTTTCCTGAAGGTAGCTCTCTAAGGCGGTTCTAACCACTTGCTCTACTGCGGGACGTGCTTCTGAGGAGACCAACTTATCTTTTGTCTGAGAACTGAATTTCGGTTCAGGCATTTTCAGCGATAAAACGCAGGTCAAGCCTTCGCGAATATCCTCACCGGTGAGGTCAATCTTCTCTTTCTTGGCAAATTCCGATTCCTCAATATAACGTTTGATGACGGCTGTCATCGCACTTCTTAAACCATTGACATGCGTACCGCCGTCTTTTTGAGGAATATTGTTTGTGTATGCCAGGAAATTTTCTGTGTAGCCGTCGGTCCACTGCATGGCGACTTCGACGTTGATGTTTTCTTCCGGATTCACTGTAACTGTCTTGTTGGTGTAAAAACAGTTGTCATGGATCTTTGTTTTGTCTCTGTTAATGAAATCGACAAATCCGCTTACGCCGCCGGCAAATTGGAAAACTTCATCCTTTCCTTTTCTTAAGTCAGCCAAATGAATCTTAACGCCGTTGTTCAGGAAAGAAAGCTCTCTGAGACGGGAGGAAAGAACTTCGTAGTGGAAGTCCACCGTACCGAAAATTTCTGCATCCGGCAAAAATTGAACTTCAGTACCGCGTCGATCGGTAGCTCCGCTGACATGCATCGGAGAAACTTCGACCGGACCGTTAGGAGTTTGAACTTTCTCAACGAGTCTGTCCTGAAGAACACCTTTTTTGAAGTTTAAATAGTGCTCTACTCCCTCTCTGCGTACGGTGAGTTTTAACCAGGAAGAAAGTGCGTTAACGCAAGAAACACCTACGCCGTGGAGACCGCCGGAAACTTTATAACTGTTTTGGTTGAATTTTCCGCCTGCATGAAGCTCTGTAAGAGCGATTTCTGCTGCACTTCTTTTTGGTTCGTGCTTATCGCTCATCTTTACATCGGTCGGAATACCACGTCCGTTATCAACGACGGTGATGGACTCATCGCGATTGATGGTGACGTTGATGTGATCAGCATAACCTGCCAAGGCTTCATCGATAGAATTATCGACGACCTCAAAGACAAGGTGATGAAGCCCTGTTCCGTCAGACGTATCGCCGATGTACATGCCGGGACGCTTACGAACAGCCTCCAGACCTTCTAATACCTGAATTGCGTCCTCTCCGTAGCTTTCCTCGGCAGAGTAATTCTTGTCTTGCATTTCACTCATTATTTGGCTTACCTAATATTCTGACCGTGAATTTCAAAGTTAAATTTTCATGGGCATAACGACAAACTTGAAGTTGTCGTTATCCGGCATTCTGATTAAAGCCGGATTTTTCTGTTCGCCTAAGGAAATTCTGACGGAGTCGTTCTTCAACACATTCAAAACTTCGATGAGGTAGGCGACATTAAAACCGATTTCAATCGGAGAACCACTGTATTCAACGGAGATTTCGTCTTCGGCTTCCTCCATGTCCGCATTGTTGGCCGCGACATTAAGGTGCCCCGGTGTGAGGTTCCAGCGAACTCCCATAAGTTTGTCGGCTGTTAGGGTTGCGACACGCTGCAGGGAGCTCAGAAGTTCCTGACGTCCGACTCTGAATTCTTTTTCATTGTGTTCGGGAATGACTCGCTGATAGTCCGGGTAACGTCCTTCAACAAGCTTGGATAAAATCTCGATTCCGACGAATTTAAATTTGATTTGACGTTCGGAAATGTAGACTTCGATGGGGTCCTGAGAATCGGGAATCAGCCGGACTAATTCTTTAACTGTCTTTCTCGGCAAAATGGCATCAAGCTTCTTATCTGCCGTTTTTTCCGCTTCGACATCACAAAGTGCCAGTCTATGGCCGTCGGTTGCAACGCCTCTTACTTTGTTGTTTTCAGCACAGATATAAACTCCGTTCAAAAAGTAACGGACATTGTTGACTGCGCAGGCAAAAGAGACCATGTTCAAAAGATATTTGAAACGAAGGCAGCTCATCGTAAAAGCATGTTCCAAATCTACTTCAGTAATAACAGGGAACTCTTCTGCGCTGATTGTTTGGAGCTCGAACTTACTCTTGCCGGAGCTCAGGACTACGTGATCCCCTTTCTTGGAGAAAGAAAGCGGATTGGTGTCGGGAAGCGTCGCCAGAATATCCGTCAGTTTTCTTGCGGAAATCGTCGTGGACATTTCTGAATTTTCTTCACCTATTTCTGCAACGGTCAGGATTTGGAGATCAAGGTCGTTCGCGACTAAGGTTACCTGCTTCCCTTTTTGAACAAACAAGATGTTCGAAAGGACCGGCAAAGGCTGCTTTCTCTGGACGACACCGCTCACTGCCTGAATAGGCTTAAAGATATTCTCTTTTTTGGAGTTAATGAATACAGACGTTCCGGCTGCCTTATCCATGTCTTCATTCGCGGCAGCAGATCCGTTATCTAACTTAGTTTCATCCATTATCGATCTCCGTTAGTTCCAATTTTTTAAATCTTGTTCAATCAAATGAAGCGTGTGATTCAGTTCTTGGTTCTGAGCACGTTCTTTTGTGATTTTCTTAACAGCATATAGAACGGTAGCGTGGTCTCTTCCGCCGAATGCGTATCCGATCTCAATAAGACTCTTTTGAGTTAGCTCTTTTGCAAGATACATCGCTATTTGGCGCGCATATGCGACATTGGCCACCCTTCTCTTTGAGTGCATGTCCGCGATTTTGATATTGAAATGTTCAGCAGTGGACTGCTGAATATTTTCAATTGAGATACGTCCTGTTCCCGTAATTCCCTGCAGAGCCTCTTTAGCAAGCTCCTCGGTAATAGGCTTTTTAAAGACTTCCGCACGCATAATCACGCTATTAAGAGCACCCTCGAGCTCTCGAATATTCGTATTTAAACGAGTAGCAATGAGGTAAGCGACCTCTAACGGAAGTTTGACGCCCTGTTGTTTGGCCTTCTGTAAAAGAATCGCGGCTCTTAATTCAAACTCGGCGGGCTCAATGGAGACGGATAGACCGGCTCCGAATCTTGAAATCAAACGCTCATCAAAGTCAGATAACTGACGAGCATAGGTATCGCAGGTCAAAATGATCTGCTTGTTTTTTGGAAGCAGTGCTTCAAAAATATTAAAGAGACGCTGCTGCGTCCCGCCGCGTTTGCATAAAAACTGAACGTCGTCGATCAGGAGAGCATCGAGATTTCTGTATTTATTATCAAACTTTTGAATCTTCTCGTCAGAGTAGCGGCCGCCAGCAGACAGGGAAACGACCTCATTAATAAAACGATTCGCTGAGATGCACAAAAGATTGGTGTTCGGATTATCCTCGAGGATCTTTCGGCCGACCGCGTGCATCAGGTGAGTTTTTCCTAAGCCGACACCGCCGTAGATAAACAAGGGATTGCAGCGCTCTCCGGGAAATTCTGCAACTAACATTGCCGAACTTCTTGCGACGCGATTGGCATTTCCAATGACAAAAGTATCAAAAGTCAGACCGGAGTGGAGGCCGCATTTAGTCGCAATTTCATCGATGGACTTTGGAGCTTTTTCCTCTTCCGGGAAAGTATTGGCAGGCCCGGGCAAAGGCTCGGAAATCATCGCGCCTTTATTGGGATCTTTCACCGTTATTTTAAGTTTTATCTCACGGCCGCAGATTTCGGAGGCTTTTTCCTCAATATCTTTTTCATACTGAGCCTTGATGAATTTACTATGTGGAACAGAAGGTACACTAATATTAATAATGTCAGGCTCGCTGTCCTCAGTGAATTCAACCTTTCCAAACCACGGAACGAAGACTTCTTCAGGAATAGTATTCTTGAGGAAGGCTAACACCGACTTCCAAACTTCACGCATTTAAGTTTCCGAGAATAACTTGTCGACTCTGAGTCTATTTTCAAACTAAACGATCATTGTACCTTATTTGGCGTTATCTCCTATTAAGATAATAGGGGTATAGCAGGCACAAATAAAAAGGCGCTAAACACCGTCTAAAACGCCTTAAGCCCCGATTTCGTAATTTTTGCGACAAATCTGTTTACGAATAAGAAGAGCGCTCAAAAAGGAGGGCTCCATAAAAAGCCGTAACAAAATAATTTCTTTTAATTTGACAAGTTACGTTCTTATGAAGTCTAATATGTGGTTTCTCAAATTAGGGGATCGGTCCCCTAAAAGCATTAGTAATTTTAGTTTTTGCGGCCGTTCGCCTGGCCGATTTAAAAGGAATAAAAATGGCAACAAAACGTACATACCAGCCTTCTAAGGTTAAACGTGCTCGTACACACGGTTTCCTCGTTCGCAGCCGCACTCGCGGCGGCCGTAAGGTGCTTGCTGCTCGTCGTCGCAAAGGACGTCACGTTTTAGCTCTTTAATCCTTAAGGATTATTCAAATTAACGATGGCGTTAGGGGGCCGGGCTAATTCTTTTCCTCAAAAAGCAAAAATCAAGAAGTCTCAGGATTTTTTGACCGTTTTAAAAGCAAGAGGGAAAGGAGTCGTTAGACTTTCTGGACAATGGTTCGAGTTGAAGGCAGTCCTTACCCAAGGAAAAGTCTCCTCAAGATTCGGTCTTACGGTCGGAAAACATTTTTCTAAACGTTCAGTAGATCGAAATTTGGTGAAAAGAATATTGAGGGAAGCCATTAGGCACTCGGTTCTTACTCATCCCGCTGAGTCCCCTTCCGCACTCCAAAGCCGAACATTCGTTCTCCGCTTAAAAAAGAAAGTTCCGGTGCCTGCTGAAGGCGCCCGTCTAAACTCTCTTAAAAAAGAATTATCGGAGGATGCGAACCGACTGTTGAGCCAGTTAGAGGCAAGAATTCAGGTTCTTGATCAAGGAAAAAAAGATGATTAAAAATCTCTGTCTTTTCATGATCAGGGGTTACCAGTTTCTTTTTTCGCCTTGGGTTGGCCACAACTGTCGGTTTCTTCCTACCTGTTCTCAATATTCCTACACATCCATACAGCGATTCGGTGCCATCCGGGGAGTTTGGCTTACGTTTTTTCGGATCCTCCGCTGCAATCCCTTCGGAGGAAGCGGGATTGACGAAGTTCCTGACAAATTCAAGTGGAATTGTTGGTGCCGGGATTGTTCGGATCAGGAATCTCAGGCGTATTTTTTTCAATCTAAATTAGAGAAATCAAATCATGGGAAGTGATATTCAAAGAGCCCTCCTATGGATTCTTTTCGGTCTTTCCGCCTTTATGCTGTACGACCGTTGGGAAGTCTACAACGGCCGCCCGTCTTTCTTCGGGGCTGAAACCCAGCAGGTTGCAACGACGGAAGCACCCAAGAATGAGGCAGCCCTTCCGAGCCAGTCGCAGACGGCTTCTCTGCCTGCTGAAGCTAAAACAGCAGTGAAGGCTGAACCGATTCAGGTTGAAACAGACCTCCTCAAGCTTTCCTTTGATCCGGAAGGTGCCGTTATCATCGGTTCTGAACTTCGAAAAGAAAAGCAGACCATTCCTTGGACGGATACCGGCCTTGTCGGCATGATTCTCGGAAACAAAGCTGACACGCCTGCTGATGTAGTTCTTTTCACCGAACAAAAAGGAAGAACGTATTTAGCGCAGACCGGTTTAATCGGCGGTCCGTACCCGACGCACAAGACTCAATTTAAATTGGTCCCCGGCCCGCTTAAGATGGCTGACGGGCAGGATAATCTTACCGTTAAGTTCGAAGGCGAATCCGGCGGTGTTAAGGTCGTTAAGAGCTTTACGTTCGAACGCGGTCATTACGGCATCAAAGTTTCTCATGAAGTGGTTAACAACACTGCATCCGAGATCAAGCCTTCTGTTTACTACCAGCTGACCCGTGACGGTGAAAAACCTGAAGGCGAAAGCACTATGGTCAACGCTTATACCGGTGCTGCTGTCTACACCGATAAGGATAAGTTCCAGAAGGTTAGTTTTTCTGACATCGCCGACGGAGATAAAGATTTCCAGGCAAAGGCGGATAACGGCTGGATTGCTATGATTCAGCATTACTTTGTCTCTGCTTGGGTACCGACACAAGGCGTAGAGCGTGAAAACTATACGAATACGGTAGGTGAAAAGCTTTATGCCGTAGGCAGCATCCAGCAGATGGATACGATTGCCCCTAACTCCTCCAAGACAATTGAAGCTACGCTTTACTCGGGTCCTCAGGATCAGACTCGTTTAGACGCTATTGCTCCGGGACTGTCCTTAGTTGTGGATTACGGCTGGCTTACTTTCTTAGCGAAACCGATTTACTGGCTTCTTTCTTTCCTTTACGGAATTGTCGGTAACTGGGGCTGGGCCATCGTTCTGCTGACCTGTATCGTTAAAGCCATTCTCTATCCGCTCTCCTTGGCCGGCTATCGCTCTATGGCCAAGATGAAAGATCTTGGACCGCGCATGAAAGCGCTCAAAGAAAAATATGGCGACGACAAGCAGCGTCTTAACATGGCAATGATGGAGATGTATAAGACAGAGAAGATCAATCCTGTCGGCGGCTGCCTCCCGATTGCATTGCAGCTCCCCGTCTTCTTAGCTTTGTACTGGGTGCTTCTGGCCTCTGTTGAACTGAGAGATGCTCCCTGGATCTTCTGGGTTACTGACTTGGCAGCCCCTGATCCTTGGTTCATTCTTCCGATTCTTATGATCATCACGATGGTCATTCAGTTCAAGCTGAACCCCACACCGCCTGATCCTGTCCAGGCGAAAATGATGGCCATTATGCCGTTTGTCTTCGGTATTATGTTTATCTTCTTTGCCTCCGGTTTGGTTCTTTACTGGCTTGTCAACAATATCTTGTCGATCATTCAGCAATATGTTGTGAACAAACAAATAGAGGCAGACAGAATAAAACGGCAGTCTAACTAATAAAAAATCGGGTCCATCTCTCTGAGTCGGACCCGAATTTTTTTGTTTTATTTTTTGTTTTATCTTTTTTGCCAATAAACCAAAAGCAGGATCGGCCAAACCCAAACGCTGATGATCCAAAGAATTAAGGAGACAAGAGTCATTGGTTTGGTCGAATTTCGGGTAATGAAACAAAGTATTCCTGCACCAAGCACAGACCATGCAAGGATTAAAATGTAGGCCGTTGCTCGGGCAGTGTAGGAGTCACCGATGAAGCTGCCGACCCAGGCAGCGATCGGGAGTGCGATTAGGACAGCGATGGCGGCTCCGACGAGGCGAGACAATTCGTTGTTATTCTGCTTCAAACTCATTCTTAGGTATCTAAATGTCTTTAGTGAAAACTTCACCAATCATAGCAATAGCGACCGGAAACGGAAACGCTGGCGTTGGTATCGTTAGAATTTCCGGCGGGGAAGATGATGTAAAAGCTCTTTTCCAGAAGATGTTCCCAGGAAAAGAAATCAAACCCCGTTATGCAGAATTGCTTCCAATCCGAGATACTCAAGGTCAAATATTGGATACCGGTATTGTTTTATATTTTCGGGCACCTTTTTCTTATACCGGAGAATCTGTTCTTGAACTGCAGGTTCACGGCGGCAGAGTTCTTCTCAACTGGATTGTCCAGGAAGTGCTAGTACTCGGAAAAGAGTTTGGCTTAAGGCAAGCCCTCCCTGGTGAGTTTACGGAACGCGCTTTTTTAAATGGAAAAATTGATTTAGTTCAGGCTGAAGCGGTCGCAGATCTTATTGAAGCAAATTCCAGGAATGCGGCAAAAGCTGCTTCTCGTTCTTTGACGGGAGAATTTTCCAATAAAGTTAACGTATTAAATGAAGCATTAATTAATCTTCGAGTTGAAGTTGAAGCTATTTTAGATTTTCCTGAAGAAGAGATTGACTTCTTGTCTGAATACCAGAGTCAGAAAAAGTTAGAAGATATCCAGAATAGACTAGAGAGCGTTTTGGATTCCGCACGTCAGGGCGAGATCTTGCGAGACGGTCTGAGAGTCGCACTCGTTGGCGAGACCAATGTCGGTAAGTCCAGTCTTTTGAACTATTTAGCTGGCGAAGAAATTGCTATTGTTTCTGACATCGCCGGTACTACTAGAGATAAGATCCAAACTGACCTTATTATTTTCGGAGTGCCTTTTCACTTTGTAGATACAGCTGGTATTCGTGAAACAGAAGATCGAATTGAACAGATTGGCATTGAAAGGACTAAGCAGGAAATATCCAAGGCTGATGTTATTTTAGAAATTAGAGATATTAGAGAGCGGCAAAATCAGAATAAAGACTCGATGAAAACAGCCCTGGAAATGATTAAAGGAAAAGATGTTCCGATCATTACTGTTTTGAATAAAGTCGATCTTATTTCATCCCCTATTCTGAACACAAAAGATGTTTCACGTGGAACGATTATTGAAACCTCAGCTGTGACTGGAAAAGGGATGCAGGAATTGAAATCCGAACTTCTGAAACTGGCAGGTTTTTCAGAAAATCAGTCAATCTATATGGCTCGAGAGCGTCATATCCATAATCTACTTAATGTTAAAGAATCTTTAAAGCGAGCCGCTTCCTACCTGAATTCAAGTAGCCCTCAACTTGAGTTATTTGCAGAAGAATTAAGAGGAGCTTCCGATGAGCTGGGAGAAATTACCGGGAAGATATCTTCTGACGATCTTTTAGGAAAAATCTTTAGTGGTTTTTGTATTGGCAAGTAAGCTGTTTCACGTGGAACAAAAAGATGAGTTATTGTTATCCAAATGAATACGAAGTAATTGTTGTTGGCGGAGGAAATGCCGGTATTGAAGCGGCAGCCGCCTGCGCAAGAATGAAAGCTAAAACGCTTTTAGTTACCCATAATTTGGACAATTTGGGTCAGCAGTCTTGCAATCCATCCATTGGAGGCATCGGGAAAAGCCATTTAGTTAAAGAAGTCGATGCATTAGATGGTTTAATCGCAAAAGCTACGGACTTTTCCGGTATTCAATTTCGGGTTTTAAATGCATCTAAAGGTGCCGCTGTTCGCGCTACAAGGGCACAAATTGATCGGCGTCTTTATAAATATCAGATGCGAACAAGAGTCGAAGCAATAGAAAATTTGTCTTTGATTGAGGAAGCGGTCGATGCTCTGCTTCTTGAAAATGGAAATGTTGCTGGTGTCTATTTACGATCAGGAATCTCGATAAGGGCTAAGGCTGTTGTTTTGTGCGCCGGAACCTTCTTGAACGGTAAAGTTTTTATTGGTCAAACTTCATACCTTGCCGGCAGATCCGGTGATCCTTCATCCGTAAATTTGGGAATTAACCTTGCAGAGTTAGGTTTGCCGAAGGCCCGATTGAAGACTGGAACGCCTGCGCGACTGGACGGCAGAACAATCGATTTCTCTAAATGTGAAAAGCAGCTGGGCGATTCAGAGCCGGTTCCGGTCTTCTCTTACATGGGTTCTCCTGAGGATCATCCGCAGCAGGTGCCTTGCTGGATAACAGATACGAACGAAAGGACCCATGACTTTATTAGGAAAGGTTTAGACCGTTCGCCTTTATTTACCGGTGTTATTGAAGGGATTGGTCCGCGTTACTGCCCTTCTATTGAAGACAAAATTCATAAGTTCGCTTCTAAAACTTCTCATCATGTCTTCCTGGAGCCGGAAGGGTTAAATACCTATGAGTATTATCCCAATGGAATCTCAACAAGTTTGCCTTACGACGTTCAGGTGAATTTCATTCATTCCATTAAGGGCTTGGAAAATGTACACATCATAAGACCCGGATACGCGATTGAATATGATTATTATGATCCGACTCATTTGAAAGATAATCTTGAAAGTAAGGAGTTTGATAATTTATTCTTGGCAGGTCAGGTAAACGGTACGACCGGCTACGAAGAGGCCGCAGCCCAAGGCTTGATGGCAGGTATCAATGCTGTTTTAAAAATTAGAGATGAAGAGCCCTTCCTGCTCCGCAGAGATCAAGCTTATCTCGGTGTGATGGTAAATGATCTGATCACTAAAGGCGTGAATGAACCGTATCGTATGTTCACTTCGCGAGCAGAATATAGGCTGAGCCTGAGGGAAGATAACGCAGATGAACGGCTTACTGAGATCGGTTATAAGTTGGGAGTTGTGTCGGAAGAGCGCTGGAAATTCTTCCAGGAAAAAAGAGAGCGACTGGCAAGGGAGACAGAACGTCTTAAAGGTATTTGGGTGAATCCGGGAGTACTGGATAAATTCAGCTTAGAAGAAGTTGTGGGCGCTGAACTTTCTAAGGAATCACAACTCTATGTAATGCTGAAACGACCGGAAGTAGATTATCAAAAACTCAAATTATTGAAGACAAAAGGCGGCGAAACGCTGCTGCCTCCGCCCTATCTTTCGGACGAAGAAGCCGAAACGCTTACGACTAAAGTGAAGTATTCCGGCTATGAGGATAAACAAAAAGCTGAAGTTCAGAAGAATTTGGAAAAAATAGAGACGGTTATTCCAGAGGATTTTGATTACGATTCTGCAAAGGGACTGTCGTTTGAAATTACACAAAAATTGAAAAAGATCAAACCCAGAAC
>ENA-UEQR01001693-UEQR01001693.1-human-gut-metagenome-genome-assembly--contig:-NODE-1693-length-11986-cov-9.764800_pt1 | contig 11986 bp, 10 predicted proteins | sample MGYA00242944_ERZ507941 | MGnify/ENA primary metagenome ERZ507941 (study PRJEB26167, sample SAMN06115398) | human gut metagenome | host: Homo sapiens | place: China:Chongqing | collected 2016-06-23...
ACATATTCATTTTCCTGTAAAAACTGCAGCACCTCATAGCTTTCATTATTTTTTTGCTCCACTGCTGTTGTCTCGGATATCAGTTTAAGCTTTGAAAAATCTATCCCGCTGTAGTCAAAATATCCTTTGTAAGCAGACAAATCATTTTCTGCCTGTGATTCATCATCTGCCTGCAAAACCTCTTTATATTCACTCATATCACTAATATCCTTCATATGTGCTTTTGCCATAATGATTGTCCCATCCTCAAGCATCCAGATTGTATGATTTTGTGTACCATCATACTTCTCAAACCTGATTATCCAGTAATATGCCGTATATGTGTTAAAGGTATTATCCGATGCCTTTTTCGCTGCTGCCTCCCATGTATACCAGTTAGAATAGTCAGGTGAAAGATTTACAGGATAGAGCTTTTCTTCATAAAGCTTTTCTATGCTTTTTCTGCATGTGGCAACTGCCTGATAATCCTGCTCATCCATCTCATAAGAGGCAGCATCATCTGTCGTGCTGTCCCACTGCCCATCTATGAGCGAGAGCTTCTCCGACAATTTCAGATTGGTAGATGCTTCCTTTGCCATTACAGAGCCTGAAGGCAGATAGCTTTTAGGAACCTTCGCCACATGATCATGTTCACTTTTCTGGTTTGCCTCAAGCACTATGCCAGGCACCATGATGCCTGCTATTACTATACAGATTACTGCAACAGACATTATTATTAATTTGAAGCTGTCTTTTTTCATATCTTCCTTTAAATCTTATAAATTTACCCTTTTTTTATATCTATATTGCGTTCAGATTACCACGGCAGCAAAATCCTCATCGTTGTTCCGCATCCGGGTTCACTTTCCACTGAAAGTACTGCATTATGGTGCTCTAAAATGATTGCCACAAGCGACATTCCGATTCCGGCACCGCCCTCTTTTCTGGCTCTTGATTTGTCTGCCATATAAAACTCATCACAAATTTTTGCCGCCTGTTCCTTAGTCATTCCAATTCCGTGATCAATTATGCAGATTTCATATGCCCTCATACATTTCCCGTCATCTGTTGATTCGGCTTCGCCTATATCCGTTTTATCTTTACGTATATTACAAGCCATATTGTCCACAAATTTTCCTGTAACCTCAACCTGCTGACCTTCTTCTGATGCTTTCCTTGCATTATCCATCAGATTGACAAGTGCTGTAACCAGAAGTTCTCTATTCACAGTCAACACAGTATCCTCTATCTCTGTTTCTATAGTAAGATGCCTGTTTTCGTATGCAGGCTCAACAACCTTTACCACCTCTGCACAAAGATCTGCCATATGAACCCGCGCTTTTTCAATATCATGCCGGCGCAGATATATCAGCTCAAAAAGCTTCTGCGACATGCTCTCCAGACGTTTTCCCTCCGAAAAGATATATCCAAGCGCCATCATCTGTTCCTCTCTCGGAAGCTCCATTGAACGCATCGTGTCTGCATATCCAATAATTGACGTCATAGGGGTTTTTATCTCGTGGGTAAAATCCGCTACAAACTGCTCACGCCTGTGCACCATATCGTTAAGCTCGTCCACATGATCCGATACTGCCTGCGCCATGATATTAAATTTCTGCGCAAGAAGCCCTATCTCATCATGACTTTTTACGTTTACTCTTGTGGCATAATCCCCCTGCGCTATTTCCTCGCTGACATGGTTAAGCTTCTCGAGCGGCTTTGTCATGTACCTGCTGATAAAATACATTGCTGCCGACTCTGCAATCAATATGACTATTATTATCAGCCTGAAATAGTTTATCTGCTCATCAAGCAGTGTATACGCCTCTGATGCATCGCATTTACTTACTATCCAGAGATTTTTTTCATCTATCACACTCTGCGATGTAACATAGATATAGTGCTTTTGGGATTCTTCTTTAATCACATAGTTTTTGTTTCCTGTTGTGAGATTTTTGAAAAGTGTATCACCTATCCTTGCATCACTTTTATCATCTGTATATACTTTTTCACCATCAAAATATATATAGAAAAATGAATCCCTTGAGCGCACACTGCTGCTTACACGGCTTCCGATCTGCGGAAGTTGCACGGCTATTGATGATGCGGAAATGCTGCTCTTTTCTGCATTGCTGTTATCTGCATTGCTGTTATCTGCATTATTGTTATCTGTATTATTGTTCGAAGTTTCAGAATTATCTGAAACTGAATTTAAAAGCTGCAAAAGCTCATACTCCACAGAGGACTGTACCAGATTATTCTGCACAATAGCATTTTTTAGCTGTGTCTGCTTCGCCAGCTCAAAATTCTTGTGTATCATGAGGTATCCCACCAGCCCCAGTCCAAGTGAAAGCAGTATTAAGTTTGTGAACAATACCTTGTACCTGAATTTCATTTATCCCTCTTTTTGTATATTACGCTTACCCATATTTAATGATCTTTAGTTTTCTATTCTTCCAGCCTGTATCCTGCCTTAAATACGGTTTTAAGGCAGTCGCCTATGTCAAGCTTTTTGCGCAGTCTCTGTATGTGAAGATCGAGAGTCCTCGACTCGACAGAGTACTCACTTCCCCATATTTCTTCATATATTTTTTCTCTGAAAAGTGTGATATTTTTATTGCGCATCAAAAGCTCAAGCAGCTCAAATTCCTTTGGTGTAAGCTCTATATGCTTCCCCGCCTTTGATACATTCTGGTTTTTCGTATCGATAGCTATATCCTTAAAGGTAAGCTGCTGCTCCATCTTATTATAACGTCTTAGCACTATATTTACCCTGGCTAAAAGCTCAACTATCTCAAAAGGCTTTATCATATAATCCTCAGCACCGGACGTAAGGCCTCTTAGCCTGTCATCTAAAGAGGCTTTGGCTGTGAGAAATATCACAGGTATGCCAAGTGGCTTTATGTATTCCATAAGCTCAAAGCCGTTTAACTTCGGCAGCATTACATCAAGTATTATCAGGTCAAAATTTTTCTCTTCCAGAATATCTGCTGCCTCCATACCATCAAAGGCACAGGTGCAGGTATAGCCTGCTTTCATGAGATTTAATCTGATGAGGTCCGATATCGGTTTTTCGTCTTCCACTATAAGTATTTCTATCATGATGTTCCTTCTAAAATTTTATGTTCTTTATATAAATCTTTGCATATTCCTCTTTTGCTGTCAATCCTAAGGAGCATGTATCAGCCAGGATTATGCATTGCTTTTTCTATATTAACAGATACTTGTATCTAAAATGTATCAGGCGCAAGCAATTACATACGAAAAATCCGCCACGCGCATTCCCCGGCATGACGGATTTTCTTTAATCATATTTTCCTGTAACCTCTTATTTTTAAAAATGACATATAGTAACCCGCTTATTTAATATCAATCTGACACATCTTCATGGTGATTAGTGCCGCCTCATGACTGTCCGGTGTGACACCTGCACAGCACGATGCATCCACTGAAACCGGCACGTCCGGAAACTGTGCTTTTAGAATAAGTGCATTTGATACAACACATATATCAGTACACAGTCCCACAAGCTCAATCTCATCAAAGCTGCGCTCATTCCAGTTCGGCCATCCAAAATTCGGCTTGTCGATACAATCTGCGCCTGCGACATAGAGACCATCAGCTATTTCCCAGCCCTTTGTTCCCTTTATGCAGTGCTTCACAGGAAGCTTCTTTCCTTCCGGTGTATCGAGGTAATCCTCATCATGTGTATCCCTTGTATAAATTATTTCATCACCATTTGACCTATATTCTTTAATCTTTGCAGCAACATTTCCAACAATCGCCTGAGCTTCCTTTGTGCCAAGTGCTCCGTCTATAAAATCATTCTGCATATCTACAACTATCAATGTCTTCATATTCTGCTCCTTTTCTGTCATATATCCTGTAATTTTTTCATTATATAATAATTTTTTTTACCCCGCAACAAAACCTGTCATTTATACTAAAAAAGATGCGCAAAACTAATACTATTTTACGCATCTTTGACATATTTTATATTCTGAATAATTACATTTATTTCATGTACTCAGGTGTCACATTCCTGCCCATGCCCTCAAGCATTTCCTTATCACTTCTGATTGTGGCACACGCTACTGTCGTAAGCATGTTTCCTGTAATTGTAGCTGATGCTCCAGACTTGAATGCAAGCTCTCCGTCATTTGTAAGCAGCGCCCTTCCGGCGCCGAGACGTATGTCAGCCTCTGGATTTATATATCTGAAAAATGACACTGTACGCAGTATATCAGGCTCACTGATATGCTCAAGTCCCTCAAGCGGAGTGCCTGCAATCGGCATAAGCGCATTAAGCGGAATGGAATCCACTCCTACCTCTGCAAGGCTGACTGCCATATCCAGCCTGTCCTCCCAGGTCTCACCCATTCCGATGATGCCGCCTGAGCACGCATACATGCCCTCTGCCTTCACCTTTTTAAGCGTCTCAATCTTCATATCATAGGTGTGTGTGGTGCATATATTGGGGAAATTACGCTTTGAGGTCTCTATATTATGGTGATAGCTGCTGACACCTGCCTCGTGCAGTCTGTGAAGCTGCTCTGCTGAAAGAAAGCCCATTGATGCACATAAATCAATTTTGCACTCTCTGTTCATGGTCTCATATGCATGTATTGCCTTTTCAAATTCCTCACCTGTCAGCGCTTTTCCAGCTGTAACTATCGAGAAACGGTCTACGCCCTCTCTCTCATTCATCCTGCAGGCCTCAAGTATCTTTTCCTCAGGTAAAAAATCATAAACCTCACAATTTGTATGATTATGTGCTGACTGCGCACAATATTTGCAGTCCTCAGGGCATTTTCCGCTTCTTCCGTTTATTATCGAGCACAAATCTACCTTGTCGCCGATAAACTTCTCCCTGATCATATCTGCGCCCTTACACAGCTCGTCTAAATCACATGTAAGGAAAAATGATAGGTCATCATCCCTTGTGATTCTTCTTCCGTCTATTATCTCCTGTGCCAGTGTTATTAGATCCATTTTAATCTCCTTCGTGTCCTGTATTTCTTTTCTCATTTAATAAGTATCATTATAATACATATCATCCGTTATAATTGTCAACTATAAATTTTTTCTCGGTTAACAATGATAATAAAAAAACAGAAAAACGTCAAGATGTTTTTATATATTTAAACCAGCATAATCAATGTTCCTGCTATGATGAGCACCAGTCCTGTAAAGGATTTAATCGTCAGTTTTTCCTTAAATACGAAATATGAAAACACGATTGACACAACTATGCTCAGCTTATCTATAGGCACTACGACACTCGCAAGTCCGTCCTGCAGTGCCTTGTAATAGCAAAGCCATGAGCCGCCTGTTGCAAGTCCCGAAAGGCAGATAAAGCCAAGCTCTTTTTTCTCTATATGCTTTATGGTGTGCTGTTTTCCTGTGGCAAATACCACTATCCAAGCCATGATAAGCACCACTATCGTCCTTATCGCAGTTCCCAGATTAGAATTGATTCCCTCTATGCCGACCTTTCCCAGTATTGAGGTGAAGCTGGCAAAAACAGCAGACAGCACTGCATAAAACAGCCATCCATGAGAATCCCTGGCCTTATTCTGCTCTTCCTGTGATATCTCCTTTTTGGTGATCATCATATACGTTCCAATTGCTATAAGCACCACACATACCAGCCTGAGTACGTTTATCTCCTCTTTAAAAAAGATAAATGCAAGTATAATGGTCAGTATTGTGCTTGATTTATCAATCGGCACCACTCTGTTTACATCGCCAAGCTGAAGTGCTTTAAAATAACAAAGCCATGAGGCTCCGGTAGCGACTCCTGAAAGCATCAGAAATATCCATGTCTTTGCTGACACAGCTGTGATCTGCCCCTGCGCTTTAACCACAAATACCATAATCCATGAAAAAATCAAAACTACAATTGTCCTGATTGCAGTTGCTACGTTTGAATCAGTTTTTTTGATACCACACTTTGCCAGTATTGATGTTATACCCGCAAAAAATGCGGATCCAAATGCATATAATACCCACATATTTTCCTCGGTCCAGCGCTAGGTCAACTCCGTTGTCCGGAGTTCGAAACCTCCATTCTTCTAAATACAAAAAAACCGTTCAAGGAACGGCTTCTTTTACGCTAATGAGACATCGGGGATTCGAACCCCGGACAACTTGATTAAAAGTCAAGTGCTCTACCACCTGAGCTAATATCCCATATATTCAGATTGTAACAGGGCTAGTTGGATTCGAACCAACGAATGCAGGAATCAAAATCCTGTGCCTTACCGCTTGGCGATAGCCCAACAATGATAGTTGCTACCGCAACAGGGTGGATACAGGGATTCGAACCCTGGGCCTCCAGAGCCACAATCTGGCGCGCTAACCAACTGCGCTATACCCACCATATTTACTTCATATGGTCCATATGGAATTGATATGAAATAAAAAATGTGCCTGAAGGGATTCGAACCCCCGACACCCGGCTTAGAAGGCCGGTGCTCTATCCAACTGAGCTACAGACACATATGGGATACTGCAAATGCTGCAATATCTAAGCGGGTGATGGGAATCGAACCCACGTATCCAGCTTGGAAGGCTGGTGTTCTACCATTGAACTACACCCGCATGTAGTCGGGGTGACAGGATTCGAACCTGCGACCTCCTGGTCCCAAACCAGGCGCTCTAGCCAAGCTGAGCCACACCCCGAAGGATTTGTTTGCGTTCTTTCCGTGACGCAAGAATTAGTATATAGCAAAGATAAGAATATGTCAACAACTTTTTTTATTTTTTTTATATTTTTTTAAAGTGGCTGCCGGTCAGCTTAATAGAGCTTCCCGGCAGGCATTTTATCCGTATATGTTGCAATTCAGTGCCTATACCAGTATAGCGTTTTTTAATTAAATGCTATACTAGATCACCTTCACAAGCATCTCTTTCATGGCGCGAAGAGCCTTGCCCCGATGGCTTATGGCATTCTTCTGCTGCGGAGTAAGCTCTGCTGAGGAGCAGCCGTACTCATCTAAATAGAAGATAGGATCATAACCAAAGCCGTTGGTTCCCGCTATCTCCCATCCTATGTAGCCCTCCATAGTCTGTCTGGTCACAAGCTCCTTTCCATCAGGAAGTACTGCTGCGATAGCACACACAAAGCGGGCTGTACGCTTCTCCTTTGGCACACCGTCAAGGCGCTCTATAAGGTTATTATTCTTTATATCATATGAGGTATCCTCGCCCATATAGCGCGCTGAATATACTCCAGGCTCCTTATTCAGATAGTCAATCTCAAGTCCTGAGTCGTCAGCGAGAACAATTGCATCCGTGTGTGCCGCAATTGCACGCGCCTTAATGAGTGCGTTGTCCTCAAATGTCTTTCCATCCTCCACGATGTCCACATTGATACCGGCTTCCTTCATTGAACGGATATCCACATCACAGTCTGAAAGTATCTCTTTGATTTCTCTGAGCTTATCCTTGTTTCCTGTTGCAAATATGATTTTTGTCATAATATATTTCCTTCCTTCTTTTTCTATTCGGACAATCTCCCGATACAGCTAGTATCCCTCATCAAAGGCCTGCATGATTGCATTGTATATACCCTGCGCTGCCTGTTTCTGATAGTCTGCATTGGCCAGATTGTCAAGCTCCTGTCTGTTGGTCATGAAGCCCACCTCCACAAGTGCAACCGGAGCCTCACTTGTTCTTATTATATATATGTCATCTGCAGGAAGCAGCCCAAATGCCCTGTTTCCTGTCGCAGCTGTCACGTTATCCATACAAATCTGTGCAAGGTGTTTACTTCCGAGCTCTTTGTCATCTGACTGGCTGTAGAGCACCTGCGTACCCGAAACTGCAGTGAAATTGCCCTTTTCATATGAGTTGCAATGCACGCTGATAAATAAATCCGCATCAGCCTTATTGGCAAGTGCCGCTCTCTGCTGCAGTGTAGGATTGGTATCTGTTGTCCTGGTGTAGAATATCCCAAGCCTTTTGTCACCTGAATAGCTGTCAAGCTGTTCCTTAAGTGCCAGCACTATGTCCAGATTGATGCTTTTTTCCTCTATTCCGTTTCGCACGGCACCGGTCATACGGCCGCCGTGACCTGCATCTATTATGATGACCTTATCGTATATATCATGCAGATTGACAAAGCTCAGATAAAGATATCCATTCTCTATGCGCTGCTTCACCTGATAGAGCTTGTCTGTAGTGATAGCTATCACACCATCTGCCCCCTTGCGGTAATACTGCATGGAGTCTATATGATTTGACCTGCCTGTCATGGAATACTTCGTAAAGTAATTGTCCACATCAGCCTTAAGCTTTACATAGACCGTCTGCGTCAGGGCATCGGTTTCCACCGATATACTCTGGCGCTCCCCTTCTGAGTCGTCCGGCAGCTCTATCCTTAAATCATCCTCAAAGCCGGCTCCCTCCTGCAATATCTCATCAGGGTTCTTCTCCTGCTTTGCATCTGTGGAAGCCTTGACATAGTTTTGCAGCACATTATCCTCCAGTGCTTTTGCCATATCATACTTCTCATTTATAGCCGGAAGCTTTTCAAGCGTGACCGGCACGATAAGTGCAAGCATAACGAAAAATACTGTTATTATCTTTAGAATATTTCTGTACATATCATCTGTTATCAGAAAAGGCCTTTATACAGAGGTTACAATCCTGTTTTTCCTTTACATTGATATATGCCACACCATCATAGCTGATGTAGCCCTCGCCATCATCCAGATTGACCGTAGACATGTATGCTTCTCCCGAGTTGTACTCTATAGCCATCGGATGAGTCGAGCCCGGTGTATTTATATAAAGTACAATGGCATAACGCTCACCGGACTCCAAATCAACAGGCTCATCAAAATCAACAGTGTAATAGCCTGCATTTTTTAGTGACCCCTCAGCCACCAGCGTCTTATTTTTAAAAGAATACTCATTCTCAAAATTCTTAACTACATACAGCTTGTATGAGGTATCCGCTGCTGTAGCATAAAAACTTGCAGCCCTTAGCGATTCAGCCGACTGTGCTGTAAATATGTTGGCTCCGTACATATCCTCCTTGTCGTAGCCCATCTTTCCAACCCAGCCACACAGGTCACTCTGGTATATATTATCATAATTGTCAGTGCTCTCTATATCTGTATAAACAACATTGTGAGTGCCCACATTTGTATCGTAGTATGACACATAAAACACCCCATTGTCTCCAAAACTGCTGCCCCAGCTGTTCTGGCATATAAAGGCTCCATCTCCTTCCAGATCCACATTGAAGTTTTCCTTAGGGTAATTGTCATCCCAGCCAATTATAACCACATCATGATTTGGCTTGTTTTGACCCATGTAACAGTAAGAATTAGTCTGCTTATTGTAATAAGGCGTCTTTGTCTTTGAGCTTGCTATTGTACTGTAAAGCGATGTCTGCACACCACCATATTTGAAAACAGCCTCCTTTATGCCCTGATAATCCTTTCCATCTATGATAAGCATCTGCTGCACATGCTTTACTGCAGCAAGATCATCGCGTGTCACTCCATCTCCGTAAGGATCATCCGCGTCATAAACCGGTCCCTGCCATGCTGCCAGATATGCCATTCCCATGGTATACTCTCCACCGTCATACTGATTGACGTTGAAGGAATTGCTCATACTCATATGATCCACGGAAAACAAAAGCTGCTCCTCCGGCATAAGGGCTGACTCAAGTGCACTTGTGGCCGCAAAAGCCCAACAGGTGCCATAGCTGCCCTGATCCCTGATTAGTGACACACGCTGTCTTTCCCTCAGATCATACTTTGTTGGCACCGTTGATACACCCTCGGATTTGTCTGTCATAGTGAGTGTATTTGTCGCCGTATCAAAGCTGCAGGTCATATCCAAAAGTTTAGACAGCTTGTCTAAGCTTGCATAAAACTGCCCCTTATACTGTACAAAGCCATTGTCATCTGCCAGCTTGAAATCCGCTGTCAGACTGTGCTTTTCCACCAAAAGCTCATTTTGGTTGTATACATGTGCACTGCTGTTTAGTGCATCGCGAAGCATAGACACGGGAACCATTATATTCCTGTTCTCATCCATATACACATGCTCATCCTCGCTCGTATACTCCTTATTTTCTATCATAAGCCTGATGGTGGTGCCATTTACATCAGCAGCCACAAGCGGACTCCATATAGTATTATCTATCTGTGCTCCTCTGAACGCGCCAAGTGTAGAGCTGTCCTTTGCATATATGTAAAAATTAGACACAAAGATAAGTGCCAAGATGAATGTAAATGCAATATATCTCTTTGAATATTTCATATACCCTGCTAATCCTTTTTCCTTCTCGGAGGCTTAGGCCCCATAAACTGATAAAAATATGTCTTTATCATACCATTGTAGATTTTCCTGTTTTTGTCAGCTTTTCTGCCGATATAGCGCTCTGTATCCTCATAGCTCGTAATCAGATACATCGACCATGCATCAAGCCTCTTATAAGCTTCTCCAATCTGTGAATACAGTGCCGGGAGCGCTGATTTCTCCTCGAGTCGCTCACCGTATGGAGGATTTGAGATAATAAATCCGTACTTCTTCGGGTGATGCAGGTCAGCCACAGCCCTCTGCTGGAAATGAATCATGTGCTCCACTCCGGCTCTCTTGGCATTTTCCCTGGCTGCAGCCACCACATCAGGGTCAATGTCATAGCCCTGGATGTCCACCTGCACATCCTTATCTATCATATCCTCTGCCTCCTGCACAGCCTCATACCACAGCTTTCTTGGTATGATATTGGTCCAGCTCTCAGCTGTAAACTCCCTGTTCATACCGGGTGCTATGTTTGCTGCCATCATGGCTGCCTCTATCGGAAATGTACCACTGCCGCAAAAAGGATCTACAAGTATTCTGTCTGCATGCCATGGTGTAAGCATGATGAGCGATGCTGCAAGTGTCTCTGTCAGCGGTGCCTTGCTCGTTGCCAGACGGTATCCTCTCTTGTGAAGTGAATCCCCCGATGTATCAAGTGTCACCATCACCTCATCCTTGTACAGAAAAACCCTTACCGGATACTGTGCTCCGTCCTCCGGGAACCAGTCAATGTGATAAGACCTCTTCATTCTCTCAACCATAGCCTTTTTCACGATAGACTGTATATCAGATGGTGAAAAAAGCTTACTCTTTATGGAAGAAGCCTTTTTCACCCAGAATCTGCCGTCCTTGGGAATATAATTTTCCCATGGGAGAGCCTTTACATTTTCAAAAAGCTCATCAAATGTGGCAGCCTTAAAGCGTCCTACCTGAAGTAATACTCTCTCTGCGCCTCTTAAGAATATATTCGCTCTGCATATAGCCTCAGCATCGCCCTCAAACGATACCCTGCCGTCCTCCACACGTGTTATCTCATATCCCAGATCATATATCTCCCTCTTGACTACTGCCTCAAGGCCAAAATGACATGGCACAACAAGCTCAAATCTATTCATATATTGTGTAACTGCCTTTCTATAATTGTACTTTACATTGTTATCTAATATTGTTGCATAAATTTCAATTTTTTTAAATAGTTTCAGCCATATTTCTGCAACTTTTTTTGATATCCGCACATAGCATTGTATCCACCTATGACTGTCGCTGTATCAAAACCGCGATTTCCCAGATATCTGGCCAGCTTCATGCTGCTTCCACCATGCGTGCAGTAAAAAATCACACTCTGTGACACATCGAGTTCACTCTCATATGAATCCGTTATATCCATAGGCATGCTGAGTGCGCCTTTCCAGTGCGACCTGTCGTATTCCTCTCTTGTTCTTATATCTATAAGCAGTGCATTCATTTCTTTTTGCACCTTATAAAGCTCATCCGCATAAACTATTTTAAATTTCATACATCCATACGCCAAAATACGAATTTACATTATGATATTCATTTTATTATGAGATGTGAACTGCGATAAATCACCAAAATCATTATAACCGGCACTTTAGTACTTTAATTCTTTAATAAATTAACCCGTTTTATTAATATTGTATTATTTTGTGTTTCAAGG
>ENA-UEQR01001694-UEQR01001694.1-human-gut-metagenome-genome-assembly--contig:-NODE-1694-length-11986-cov-3.968679_pt1 | contig 11986 bp, 8 predicted proteins | sample MGYA00242944_ERZ507941 | MGnify/ENA primary metagenome ERZ507941 (study PRJEB26167, sample SAMN06115398) | human gut metagenome | host: Homo sapiens | place: China:Chongqing | collected 2016-06-23...
GGCGAGCGGCGAACCGGTGAACAGTCGGATTGTTTCCTGCGAAAGAATCCGGCGGCCTGCATAGCATCCGTCGTTGAGCATCATTTCGCAGAAACGGGCCATTTCCTTGGCCGTCGAGAATAGCCCGGCGTTGCCTCCTACCCCGCCCATCAGAGCGCCCAGTTCGTCATGGACGTAGCCTTGTACGGTGCCTCGGTTCAGAATGTGGTCGTCCTCGGTCGGGACGCAGTGCTCCATGTCGCAGGTTTGCAAGGGATTGTACCCGCTCAACGTGCAGCCCAGCTCCGACAGCAATGCGTGGGTCAGCCGGTCGAGGGATTCTCCTGAGACCTTTTCCGCGATCAGTTTCAGCAGCCAGAAGTTCGTGTCGCTGTACTGGTAGCTCCCCCTGCGCTCCGGCTTGTAATCCTCGATGATCTGCCGCATGATCAGCGTGTCGACGGCCGGGTTGACGTACAGTTTCGAGGTGGCCTCGCGCCAGCCGGCGCGTGGAGTACGCGACAGCAGCAACGTGTCGATGGCTACGTCGCGGGCCACGAAATAGTTTTTCCCGATCCGGTAGGGATATTCGGCCGACAGCTTGCCGCTGAAAAGGCGCCCTCCGTTCGCATTGCGGACCAAGGGCGTATAGAAAGTCTGCGCGCGCATGCCCGAGGTGTGAGTCAGCAGTTCGCCGAGCGTGACGCTTTCGGCCGTCGTGCCGGCGAACTCGGGGAGATATTTCACGAGAGGATCGTCGATTCGCAGCAGGCCCCGGTCGTACAGGCGCATGACGACGAACGTAGTGGACACTACTTTCGTGCATGAGGCCACGTCGTACAGGTCCCGATCGGTCACTTCCCGTTTCCGCGAATAGTCGTGATAGCCGTAGTTGCGGGCATAAAGAACGCCTTCCCTGTCGCCGATGACGAGCTGGGCCCCCGGGAACGCCTTGATTTGCATGGCGTCGAGTATCATCGAGTCGAGCGACCGTTCCAGTCGCTCGGGCAGTCCGCGGTCTTGTCCGTGCATTGCCGCGAGGGCGAAAGCGAACAGCAGAGTGAGCGCGTATTTCTTCACGTTCGGGAAAGTTTTGGAATTCAAATATACGAAACCTTTCGGTAAACCGTATCGGAATGCGGATTTATCTTCCGGCGAAAATCGTTTCCCGGGAAAGACCTTTCTTGCGCTCGGCAGCCTCGGCCAGCTCCGTGTAAAACCCGATTCGCTCGGCGCAGATTCTTTGCGTGAGAACCCGGAGCGCCTCGGTTCCGCGTAGCATGTAGCCCAGCCGTTCGCGCGTGTAGCGGAATACGCCGCGCCGCGTTTCTTTCGGAGCGCGGCAAAGCAGTTCGTAGCTTTCGGCCTCGAAATCGTCATGGCAGGGGAAAATTTCTGCGAACTCGCGGGAGTAACGCTTGACCAGTCCGCCCAGTTCGTCGAGCGGCAGCGTTCCGGGAGAATGATTCGTATGCACCGTCCATACGGTGCGGTAGAACTTGTCGCAGGCCTCGTGAAGCCGCCGGGCGCTTTGCCGGTAGTTTTCGGCGGGTAGCAGCCGGGTCGTGACGCTGTACAGCAGATTGACCGCATCGGGAAAATATTTCTCGAATCCGGCGACGGCTCCCTCCAGCGCTCGGAGCGGATCGGGCCGCGCGCAATCGCACGGAACGTGCCCGCCGTTGTCGTACAGCAGGATGCCGTTGCGGACGAGGCCGTTGTAGAACAAGTGTCCGCGTTTCGATTGTTCGGTCAGCGTGCCGACGGACTCGACGATGAATCGGGGCGTCGTGTGCCGTCGGAATCTGAAAAGTCCGTCGTAAGTTCCGGCAATTCGGCGGCGGAGTGTCCTGCTTGCTTTCTTCGTTTCGGTTCCTTCGACGAAAACCGCGATTTCGTAGTCGTGACGGTAAAGCGTATGCCGCCCGCGAACGACGCTTTCGCTCCACGAGACATAGTCTTGGCCCGCGTGGCTTCCGCCGAGGATAATCAGGCAGCAGTCGGGAATATGCCGGACCGTGAGCGAGCGCAGTACGCGCAACTCCTCTCTGCAACAGGGCGGCAGATGCTCCGTCGATGTTTTCATAGGGTTTGTCGGTTTACGGATAGGCCGACGGAGCAAATGATCCTCCCTTTGGAAAACGCTCCCTCAGCGCGTGGGAGTAATGCGAAGATCCTGCCAACATACGGCCGTCTCGCCGTTGCTGCCCTCGATCGACACCCGGATAGCGCGGACGGGCTTGTGCGGTTTCCATACGATCTGTCCGCTTTCGTTCAGCGGTCCGGCCTCGATGAAGGAGCGTCCGTCGCTCGACCACGCGACCCTCCCTTTCGTGACGATATAGCGCGTGACGTTCGGAATGCCCGTGCGCAGGTCGACGGACTCGCAATCGACCGGCTCTTCGAACGTGAACAGAATGTAGTCGCCGGCCTTACAAGGCGATGCGACGCGGGTGTAAGTCCCGAAATGGTAGTCGGACGCATTGCGCAACGGAAACCTTTTCGACGGTACGAGCGAGCTGGTGACGCGCACCGGCGGCTCGATATAGGGCGACGGGCGCAGTCCGAGCGTCAGCGTGTCGGAGCGCTGCGAGCGGTTACTCAGCGCGAGGATCAGATCGGCCGTCCGGTTCCGCTCGTCGATGTAAAGCCGCAGGTCGTTGAACGGGTTTGTTTTCTGCCCGTTGCGGATGATCGTGTAGGCCGTGTCGGGACCGTTCACTTCCATCCGGTCGATCTTCGCGTTGTCTTGCTGCTGGGATACGCTCAACAGCCAGAGCCCGTTGCGATCGACGTAGCGTTCCAGCGGAATGCGGACGGTCCGTTCGCTGCCGGCACCCAGCGCGACGGTCGTGTCGGCCGTAGCCGGAACGGCCGGGCTGTGTCCTTCGCCGTAGAAGGTGCGGAACAGATAGCGTTCGGGATTTTTCGTCCGGATCGGACCTTCGTATAAGGCCGACGCGAGCGTCGGCTCGCTCGAGTCGTTCGTATAGCGGACCTCTCCGTCGGGATGGGTGCTGCGCACCGTAATCGTTCCGTCGTGGTAGTCCGCCTCGGGCGGAAACATCCGGAAGCGGATGCCCATGGCGCTCAGGCGGTCCAGATGGCCCGATGTCAGCCGGGCGTAGAAATCGTTCCAGTTGCGTCTTCCCTTTTCGGTCCAGCCCGCCTCGGCCAGCGCGCAAAGGCGGGGATACCCTTGATACTCCACGAAACGTTCGGGACGGTCGAGCAGTTCCGCCCATTGGGCCGCCTCGATGCCGAGGACCAGTTCCGGACGACAGCCGCCGATTCCCGTATCGTCCGGGTCGAACGAATAGACGCGGCGCGTATCGACCAGCCATGCCCATGTATGTCCTCTCTCCCACCGGCTCTGCTTCATGTCGATATAGCAGTACTGGGCGGGCATCATCACGACGGGCTGCCCGGCGCGAACGGCTTCGGCGCAGGCCGCTGTGTCTTTCCACGCATAGATGAGCGTGCTCTTGTCCGGTCGGTTGTCCTCGAGCACCTCGTTCCACGCCGCGCAGCTTTTGCCTGTTTCGCGGACGATCGTTTCGAGCCGGCGAACGAAGTAGCTTTGAATTTCGGAGACTTTCCGCATGCCCTCGGTCTGCATCAGGGCCTTGCACCGGGGACAGTTGCTCCAGTATTTCGTGCTGACCTCGTCGCCTCCTATGTGAACGTATTTCGACGGAAACAGGGAGGCCAGCTCGGTCAGGATGTCGCGCAGCATCGCGAAGTTCTCCTCCCGCCCGGCGCACAGCACGTTGCGCATCTCTTCGGGCGGATAGTCTTCGCCGGTCTTAAGGCAGAACGTTTCGGGGTAGACGCTCGTCAGAGTCTGGCTATGGCCCGGCAAGTCGATCTCGGGAATGATCTCCACGGCGCGCGATGCGGCGAAGCGCACGATCTCGCGCACGTCGTCCTGCGTGAAATAGCCGCCGTAGCGCCTCTCGCCCGATCCGTAAGAGGGCGGTAGCGCTTCGCCGGGTCCCCGCCATGCCCCTTTCGACGTGAGTTCGGGATACTTCTTGATCTCGATGCGCCAGCCGTTGTCGTCCGTCAGATGCCAATGCAGCCGGTTGAGCTTGTGGCGGGCCATCCAGTCGATGTACGCGATGACCGTTTCCTTGTCGAAATAGGTGCGCGAAACGTCGAGCATGACGCCCCGGTAGGGAAAGCGCGGCGAGTCTTCGATCAGATAGCCCGGAATCTCGACCGTCTCGGCCCGCCCCGGGGCGGCCGTGTCGTACACTGAGGCGGGCAACAGCTGGAAAAGCGTTTGAAGCGCGTAGAAGGCGCCGGCATAGTCGCGGCCCTCGATCCGGATTTGCGGGATCGTGACGTCGAGCGTATAGCTCTCGGAAGGTAGTTCGCTTTTCCGGCTTATTACGATTTGGCGTACTCCCCGGAGGTGTTCCGTCACAGGCAGCCGGTAGCCGGTCAGGCGTTCGAGGTGGTCGTTCAGGTAGTCGGCCAGCCCGGGAAAGTCGGGGCTTACGATCTCCGTATGGCGCGTGAGCAGGAAGCTCCCGTCTCGCCTATCGGCGCGATTGGGCAGGGGAATCAGGTTCTGGCCGAGGGCCGCGGTGGTTGTCAACAGCCAGACCAAAGTCAGCACGAACTTATTCTTCATACAGCAGGTAGGGCTTTCGGGTTTGTTTGAAGCGTTCCACGTCGTCCGCCCAGCGGGCTTTGATCCGGTCGGCTCCGGCGCCTTGCAGGATCATCTGTCGGACGTAGTCCGTGCCGATCAGTCTGTCGAACATCGGCGTGAAGAATTTTTCGCCCAGATTCAATTGCCGGTAGCAGTCGATCACGTATCCGAGGTCCACCCCCCTCTCCCATATCCGCTCGTCGGACGGGGCGGTCCGCAGATCGACGCCGTGGCAGAGCTTGTCTTTGAGCGGCGGATTCTTGGCTCCCGCGTTGCTGCGCGGCGTAAACGAGAAATCGCCCTGCAGCTCCGGGTGTCCGTATGCCTGAAACGGGAAATCCGTTCCCCGGCCCAGGCTGACCGGCGTACCCTCGAAAAAGCAGAGCGACGGATACAGGTAGACGGCCCGCATGTTGGGCAGGTTCGGAGACGGCGCCGTCGGCAGCCGGTATCGCGACCGGTGCGTATAGCCCCGGCACGGAATGACGGTCAGTTTGCAGCGCAACCCGTCCCGCAGCCAGCCTTCGCCGTCGATCATGCGGGCCAGTTCGCCGAGCGTCATGCCGTGCACGACCGGAATCGGGTGCATGCCGACGAACGAACGGTGCTTCGCTTCGAGTACCGGGCCGTCCACATAGAATCCGTTCGGATTGGGGCGGTCCAGCACGATCAGCCGCTTGCCGTTCGCCGCGCAGGCTTCCATCAGGTAGTGCATCGAAGAGAGATAGGTGTAATAGCGCAGGCCGACGTCCTGGATGTCGAACAGCAGCACGTCGAGCCGCTGCATGATCGAGTCGGGCGGACGCTTGGTCGAGCCGTATACCGACACGACGTCGATTCCGGTTTTCCGGTCGCGGTAGCTCGCGACGCTTTCTCCCGCATCGGCCTGCCCCCGGAAGCCGTGCTCGGGCGCGAAGACGACCCGAATGTCCACGCCCAGCGAGCGCAGCGTATCGACCAGATGCGTCCGGCCTACGGTTCCGGTGTGATTGGTCATGATTCCGACCCGCCGTCCCTCGAGCAGCGGCAGGTAGCGGCCGGTCTGTTCCGCTCCGGTTTCGATGCGGTCTTGGGCCGGCGCGCCGAGCGAGGCGAGCAGAAGGCCGAACAGCAGGATGATCTTTCGGTTCATTTGGCTTTCGTTCTATGGTTTCGGAACGGACGAAAGTTCGGGCCGGCGAGTTAGGCGATCTGCGGCGGACCGCGGTGGAATGGCCGAACAATCTTGACAAAAATAGTATTTTTTGGCCGAATCTTTTATCTTTGTACGTAGTAATGCAAGAAATGCTATGGACCGAAGATTAGTTGCCCTGAAGCGACTGCTCGACGTGATGGACGAGTTGCGGGTCAAGTGCCCGTGGGACCGCAAGCAGACGTTCGAGTCGCTTAGAATGAATACGATAGAGGAAACCTACGAACTGGCCGACGCGATTCTGGACCATGATTTGGATAATGTGAAAAAGGAGCTGGGCGACCTGTTGCTGCATGTCGTCTTCTATTCCAAAATGGTCTCCGAGCAGCAGGCTTTCGACATAGGCGACGTGGCCGATGCGATCTGCGACAAGCTGATTTTCCGCCATCCGCACGTGTTCGGCGAGACGCAGGCCGAGGATGCGGAACAGGTAAAGCAGAACTGGGAAGACCTGAAGCTGAAGGAAAAGGCGCTGGAGCATCGGAAAAAACGGGTGCTTGCCGGCGTGCCGCGCAGCCTGCCGGCTTTGGTCAAGGCTTACCGGATCGGCGAGAAGGCCGCAGCGGCCGGATTCGACTGGGAGAAGCGGGAGGACGTATGGGAAAAGGTCAAGGAGGAGACGGCCGAGGTACAGCGCGAGATCGCCCGAAGCGACTCTTCGCGCGCGGAGGAGGAGTTCGGCGATCTGTTTTTCGCGCTGGTCAATGCGGCGCGTTTGTACGGGGTCGATCCCGAGGCGGCGCTCGAGAAAAGCAACCGCAAGTTCATCCGCCGCTTCACGCATATCGAAGACCGGGCCGAGCAGCAGGGCCGTTCGCTCCGCGACATGACGCTCGGGCAGATGGATGCGCTGTGGAACGAGGCCAAGGAGATGGAAAAGAGCGGCGAGAACGAGCGGTAGCCATCGCGCCGAAATTTCTTCGGACAGCGTCCGATAACCGTTGCCGGGCTTTTCAGAGCCGCTTCCCTTGCGTATCGGCGTAGACGTCCGGATTGCGATAGGCGGGCGATTTGTAGGAATTCTTGGCATAATGCCGGGCTGCGGATCGGACGGGAAACAGCGTTTGCGCGCGAAACGGTTCTTATGTGCGGCCGAGTGAGCGGGAGGCGGGCTTTTGCGGCTCTCGGGAAGTCGGGAGGATGGCCGTCGAGCGAAATCGGTCGGGCTGTCATCGGACGGTTTTGGATACATAAACGAAATAGGGATATATATGGCACTTGTCAGATCGCTCCGGGGATTCGTTCCCGTTATCGGAGAAAATACCTTTCTGGCCGATACGGCCGCGATTATCGGCGACGTGACCGTCGGCCGGGACTGCAGTATCTGGTTCGGCGCCGTGCTGCGCGGCGACGTGAACAAGATCACGGTCGGCGACCGGGTCAATATTCAGGACGGCGTGGTCGTCCATACGCTTTATCAGCGCTCTGTCACCGAGATCGGCGACGACGTTTCGATCGGGCACAATGCCAATATTCACGGAGCCCGCATCGAGAGCCGCTGCCTGATCGGCATGGGGGCGACCGTGCTGGACCATGCGGTAGTGGGAACCGGATCGATCGTGGCGGCCAACTCGCTCGTGCTGTCGCGCACGGTGATCGAGCCGGGCAGCGTCTATGCCGGCGTGCCTGCCAAACGGGTGAAGGACGTGACGCCGGAACAGGTTCGGGACATCATCGAACGGACCGCGCGCGACTATATGATGTACGCTTCGTGGTACAAGGAGTAAAAGCCCCGGGTGTCTGAACGGTGGCAGAAGATGCCTGCTCGCCTTCGGAGCGCGTATGCGAGGCGGGAGGGCGGGTCGGCCCGGGCGGCATCTACGTTTGCCGGAACCGTAAAGACGAAACGTCGGCCGTAAGCAGAAAAGTCCGATATGAAACGCATGATCCGTTACGGCATGAAGCCGGTCCGCTACAGAATTGTGGTTATCAACGTGCTGCTCGCGCTCGCGCTGACACTGCTCGTGAATTTTTCGTTCTTTCTGATCGGAGCGGATCCCCGGGGGCGCCGCCCGCCGATCCGGACCGACTACGTCGTCGTGCAGGTCGTCTATTTTTTCGTCGCGTCGTGGGCCGTCGTGTCGCTCAATACGGTCCGTCGTTTTTCTCTGGTGCGCAAGATTTTGCTGAGCGTGGCGGCGACCGTCGTTTTTTATCTGCTCGTTCCGGGTCTGAACCGGTCCGGCGAATGGTATGTTCAGCTTTCCGCAGGGCGTCTTTACAATCCGTTTCTGGTCATGAAAGCCTCGTTCATGCTGGTCGTATCGGTCCTGTACGGAAAGATATTCGAGTTGCTCTACCAGAAACAGCATATTACGATCGAGAACGAACGCCTCAAAAACGAGAATCTGCAGACGCAGTACAATATGCTGGCCAATCAGATCAGTCCGCACTTCCTGTTCAATTCGCTCAATTCGCTGTCGATGCTCGTGCGCGAGGGGCAGAACGAGAATGCCCAGCTCTATATCGACCGGCTGGCCGACACGTTCCGCTACATGCTGCGTTCGGGTCGCAGCGAGCTGGCCACCCTTTCGGAGGAGCTCGACTTTATCGAGGCCTACCTTTATCTGCTGACGATCCGTTACCAGAACAAGCTGTTCTGCGATATGAGTATAGACGAGCGGTACCGCAACTGGCGCCTGCCCGTGCTGTCGTTGCAGCCGCTTGTGGAGAACGCCGTCAAGCATAACAGTATTACGCTTGCCCGGCCGTTGCGCATCGCAATCCGTACCGAAGGCGGTATGCTCACGGTTTCCAATCCCGTTATTCCGAAAATCGATACGCCTCCGGGGACCGGAATCGGGTTGACGACCCTCTCCTCGCGCTACCGGCTGCTGATTTCCCGCGTTATACGGGTCGTCAGGGAGAATGAGCTGTTTCGGGTCGAGCTTCCATTGGTGAAACCTTAAACGATATTGAACGATATGTCGATAAAACGATTGACTTTCCTGTTGTGCGGTTTTCTTTTGTCCTGTCCGTGCGCCGGAGCGGCATCCGAGTCCGATTCCGTTTCTTTGCCCGGAGAAGGAGGAACGCTTCCTGCCGTCGAGTATCCCTATTTCCCGGATCGGCAGCATGCTTTTGTCTGGCGGAACTGGACGTCGGTTCCGGCTGCACGTTTGGCCGAGGTGCTTGCAACGAGCGAGGAGAACGTGAACAGGCTGGCCGCTTCGATGGGACTGCGTCCGCAGCGCGGAATCGAACCGTACTGGAGCGATGCGAGGGGCTATATCACCGTGCTGCGCAGGAACTGGCATCTGTTGCCGTACGATCAGTTGCTTACCCTGCTGGGACTGACGCGCGAGGAATTGGCATGGCGGCTGATCGAGGACGACTTTCTGTTTGTCAAGCTGGGCAATGTCAAGCCCGCTTGCGAGCCGTTGCGTTATCGGGCTCCTGACGAGCGGGCGATGCGAGGAGCGGCCCGCATCGATTCGCTTTTGGGGACGTTCGGCCGAGAAGCTTTTGCCCGGGAAGAACCGCGTTTCTCGTTCATCGAGGAGTTCCGGCGGGCCCGGCCCGTGAAGCGGGCCGGACGGACGGAGACGGAAAGTCCGGAGGAGCGGTTCGACCTGCGTCTGATCTTTTCCTATTTTGCCGCATACGGCGATCCGCTGACCGATCCCGATCTGTCGTCCTATCCGGAGGGGCTTTTGCAGCGTTTGTCGGAAAAAGGGATCAACGGCATATGGATTCATTCGGTGCTGCGGACGCTGGTGGAGCCTGACGGTATTTTTCCGGGGGCCGACGATGCCTCGCGGCGCATCGAGGGGTTGCGCCGGCTCGTCGAGCGGGCTGCGAGATACGGCATAGGAGTATATTTGTATGTGAACGAGCCTCGTGCGATGCCCGGTTCGTTTTTCGAGGCCGATGCCCGGCGAAGGTCTCTTTCCGGCACGGCCGAAGGCGATCTGAGGACTTTATGCACGTCGTTGCCGGAGGTCAGAAGCTGGCTGAGCCGTTCGTTGGAGAGCGTGTTCCGGCAGGTCCCCAGACTTGCGGGCGTTTTTTCGATCACGGCTTCCGAAAATCTGACCAACTGCGTTTCGCACGGAAACCGTGCGGGATGCAGTCGCTGTGCGGGGCGTTCCTATGCAGAGCTGATCGCCGAAGTCAATACGGCGATTTCCGAGGGGGTTCTCGCCGGCAATCCGGAAGCGCGGGTGCTGGTTTGGGATTGGGGATGGGACGACTCGCAGGCCCGCGAGATCATCCGCCGCCTTCCGAAATCGTGCTGGCTGATGTCGGTCAGCGAGTGGGCGTTGCCGATCGAGCGTGGCGGAGTCGCCTCGGCCGTGGGCGAGTATTCGCTGTCGGCTGTCGGGCCGGGGCCGAGGGCAATGGCCCATTGGCGCTATGCGAAAGAGGCCGGATTGAAGACGGTCGCCAAGGTCCAAGTCAATGCTTCGTGGGAAATGGCCGTGGTTCCAGCTCTGCCCGTGCTGGATTTGGTGGCCCGCCATGCCGGCAACCTGGCCGCCGCTTCGACGGACGGCGTGATGCTCAGTTGGAGTCTGGGCGGCTATCCGTCTGCCAATCTGGAACTGTTCCAGTCGCACGGGGACGGCGACAGCGAGGCGGCCTTGAGGCAATTGGCCGAAAAGTATTACGGGAAGCGGGCCGCACCCGAAGTGAGAAGGGCGTGGAAAGCTTTCTCGGATGCGTTCGAACAGTTCCCCTATCACGGTCTGACGCTTTACAGCGGCCCCCAGCATATGGGACCGGCCAATCCGCTCTATCTCGAGCCGACGGGTTATCGGGCCAGCATGGTGGGAATTCCCTACGATGCGCTGGACGATTGGCGCTCGGTGTATCCTGCCGAGACGTTTGTCAGGCAGATGGAGAAAGTGGCCGAAGGATTCGCATGCGGATGCGAGGCGCTGCGTTCGGCCGTTGCGCTCGCGTCGGGGAAAAAGCGACTCGCCCTGAAGCGTGAGCTGGGGCGTGCCGAAGCGGTCCGCATTCACTGTGCCTCCTCGGCTGCTCAGGCTCGTTTCACGATGGAACGAGACCGTTTTCTCGCATCGTCCGATCGGGACGAAAAGCTCCTCTGCCTGGAGCGTATGCGTCGGGCCGCCGAGTCGGAGGCCGCTCATGCCCGAGAGTTGCTGCCGTTGGTGAAGGTCGATCCGGTTATCGGATACGAGTCGTCGAATCATTATTTCTATGTTCCGCAGGATCTGCTCGAGAAACAGATCAATGTCCGTTTCGTGCTCGACGGAATCGAGGAGCAACGGCGAAATCTTTCCCATTAAACACTTAATACCGAGAAAGCATGAATGTCCTGATTGTCGAAGACGAGACGGCGGCTGCCACCAACCTGAAAGCCCTGCTGCTCCAGATCGATCCTTCGATCCGTATCGAGGCCGTGATCGAGACGGTCGTCGAAACGGTCCGCTGGGTAAAGGACAATCCCCTGCCCGATCTGATTTTTATGGATATTCATCTGGCGGACGGACAGGCTTTCAAGATTTTCGAGCAGATAGACATCGAATGCCCGATCGTTTTCACGACCGCGTACGACCGTTATGCGCTCGATGCTTTCAAGGTCAACAGCATCGACTACATTCTTAAACCGATCAAGAAAGAGGAGCTTCGCCGGGCATTCGACAAGCTTCGCAGACTGTCAGCGCCGCAAGTGGCCGAGTATGTCGAGCAGACGAACCGCTTCGTGACTTCGCGTTCGCGCGGTTTTTTGATCCCGTTCCGCGACAAGCTGGTGCCGCTGACGCCCGAAGAGATCGCCTATTTCCATACTTCGGACGAGCGGGTTTCGGTAGCGACCCTCGACGGAAGGACGCTGCCGGTGGACAGGTCTTTGGATACGCTGATGGGACAGCTTCCTGCGGCCGATTTCTACCGTGCCAACCGGCAATTCATCGTATCGCGCCGGGCGATCGCCGACCTGTCGGTCTGGTTCGGCAGCCGCCTGACGTTGAATCTGTGCGTCAAGACTCCCGAGCGGATCGTGATCAGCAAGGCGCGCGTGCCCGAGTTCAAGCGTTGGTTCTTGGAAGGGGTATAGTTCGGGTTGGGACGTCTGCGGAAGTCCGGAGAATATGCGCTTCGATAATTTATTGGTCTGATTTGTTGCTGCCGCATGATTTTGTGTCGTTTATGAAATTTATCCGTTATGTATTGGGAACATGCCTTTT
>ENA-UEQR01001701-UEQR01001701.1-human-gut-metagenome-genome-assembly--contig:-NODE-1701-length-11948-cov-7.910538_pt1 | contig 11948 bp, 8 predicted proteins | sample MGYA00242944_ERZ507941 | MGnify/ENA primary metagenome ERZ507941 (study PRJEB26167, sample SAMN06115398) | human gut metagenome | host: Homo sapiens | place: China:Chongqing | collected 2016-06-23...
GAATTTCTTTAGCAGCATGATTATAACAAATGATGTGTCGCTTATAACATTTGTCCCATTTGCAATAATGATGCTTAAGCAGTGTGGTAGGCAGGAGCTTATGATACCAGTAGTTGTATTGCAGACGATAGCTGCGAATCTTGGAAGTATGCTGACACCGATTGGTAATCCGCAGAATCTGTATCTGTATGGACTGGCTGGAAAAGGAATCGGAGAATTCATAATGTGGCTGCTGCCATACACAATAGTTTCAGCCCTGCTTCTGGTTATATCAATCCTTCTTATAAAGAATAAGAACGAAATAATATGTATAGAAGATACAGACAGCGAAGCTGCACATAATACATCAGTGCCACGAGTCATGGCCTACAGCGTATTATTTATTCTTGCACTTTTAGTTGTCGCAAGAGTGTTGACATGGTATATACTTGCAGCAGCCGTTCTCATAACGGTATTACTGCTGGAGAAAAATGTGCTTGCGAAGGCAGATTATGCACTGCTATTAACATTTATCGGCTTCTTCATATTCACAGGCAATATGGGAAGGGTTGAACCTGTGGCACATTTTCTTGCAGGAATTGTGAATGGCTGGGAGCTGGAAGCCGGAATAATAACAAGCCAGTGTATAAGCAATGTTCCGGCGGCACTGTTATTATCAGAATTTACAGACAATATAAAGAACCTGGCAATAGGGGTGAACATCGGAGGTCTCGGTACGCTCATAGCGTCAATGGCGAGTCTCATATCGTACAAGCTGTATGCCAATGAAGTGCCAGAGAAAAAGGGAAAATATTTTGCCGTATTTACAGTTTACAATATAATATTTCTAGTGGTGCTGTATGTGTTTACGAAATTGATATAACATATGGAAAATCTTACATAAAACAGGAGGGGAAGAAATGTATGGATGTCCAGGTTGTGGAGCCGAGTTAAAATACGATATAAAAACAGGTAAATTGCGGTGTTCACGATGCGGTAATAAATATGATGTACAGGCAATAAAAAAGGACAAAGATGCTGAAAGTTCTCTATATGAAATAAATGAATATGTATGTCCGTCCTGTGGCGGAAGAATATATACGGCAGATAATACGATAGCGGGATTTTGCAGCTATTGTGGTGCATCTGCAATTTTACAGCAGAGAACGGAAACAATAGATGCGCCGAAATCAATAGTCCCTTTTAAAGTTGAAAAGCGTGTATGTAAGACAAAATTCAAGAATTTTGCAAAAAAGAATATGTATGTACCTGATGAATATAAGACAGCGGACGGAATCAATGAATTCAGAGGAATATATCTGCCATATCATAGTTATGATGCGGAGGTTGCCGGTGTTTATGATGCATATGGCAGTACAGAGACAACTAAAAAGAAAAAGAAGAAAATATATACAACAAAAAAATACTGGAAAATACACGCGCCAGTTCATGGTTATGTAAAAGGTATTACACATGATGCCTCGGGATTATTCCGGGATGATTTAAGTGAGGCGGTAAATGATGCAACTGATTCAAAGGCAGTAGTGGATTTCAGACCAGGTTATCTGTGCGGATTTTACGCAGATATGTCGGATGTGCCAGCTTCAGAATATGAGAATTATGCATATGTCAATTCGAAAGAATACATAAATAATCAGATTAAATGCAAAGTCGGAAGCAACATGTACATAAATAAGACAGAACAGGAGCCACAGATTAAGATATCCTGTAAAGAGGACATTTTAAAACCGGTATGGTTTATGTCTTATCAGAACAGAAACAGGGTAGCATATGCTGTTATTAATGGACATACAGGGAAAATGAATTGTGATCTGCCGGTAGATTTTAAGAAGTTTTTTGGTGTGTCAGCAATCATATCAGCCATTTTATTTATAATTCTTATGTGCTTTCAGAGTGTCATGTTTACAGCAAAGACAATGATAGGAATAGCAGCAGTATTTAATCTTATAGCAGGTTTATTTTACGATGCCAACATAAGAAAAATGTATGACAGGGAAATAAAAAGAACTTATAAATTGAAAAAATCGGACATATCAAAATTAGTTGCAATTACAGTTGGAGCATTTATGCTCATGTACTTTATTATAAGTTTTGTTATAACAGTTAATTCTGAATACAGGGAAAGCAGCAAGTGGGTTAAAGCTGTAATATGTGCAGTAACATTTGTAATGCAGGTGATTATGATTATTAAGAACTATCATAAATATGAGGCACTTAAGAAGAATAATACAGTGCCATCACCGGTTTTTGTGCTTTCAGTTATAATTAACATAATCATTATGGCAGTCGCAGTTATTAATCCTGTGCATGATATATGGTATTATGTCGCGACAGCCATGGCATTGGCATCAGAAGTAATTGTGGTGATTGGAATTATAAGAGATTATAATTACAGCTGTACAAGACCATTGCCGCAGTTTAAAGAATACAAAGGAGGACAGGAAAACATTGAGATATCTTAAAAAATTTCTGACGGTAATTATAATTTTCTGTTCCTTTATTATATGCGGCATATCTGGCACACAGCAGGTAAGCGCCAGTGAAAGTGGTAAAACTGACACCAGTTATACAATAATATATGATGATAGTGCTTATCTGATAAAAGATACTGATAAGCCGCAGTTGTATGATGTTATGGAAAGCATATCCAAGGATACAAATGTTATATTTTATACAACAGATTCAACAGAATATGGAAGGAACACAGCTGATATCTGTCAGAATTATTGTGCAGAACATTTTGGCAGTTCAAAGACTGCACCAGTAATAATGTTTACAATAGACATGTATAACAGAGAAATATATATGTACTGTACAGGCAGTACGCGTAAAATAGTCCGGAATGCAGAAGCTAATTCAATAACAGATAATGTCTATAAAAGTGCTACAGCAGGAGATTATGGCAAATGCGCAATAAATGCATTTACACAGGCAGAAAATTGCCTTGCAGGTGGTAAAGTCAAAAGACCAATGCAGATTATTAATAATGTGTTACTGGCTATGCTGCTCGGAGTAACTGCTAATTTTACAGTTCTTAAAATATCAAGAGCAAGCAGAAAATCAGCAGATAGATGTGGAGAAATGGTTGGAATAGCGAACAATTCATTTGTTAGTGTAAAGGTCAGCAAGGAACTGATAAAGGAACATACTACGGTAAGGAGGAAGTCATCTGATTACAGTGGTGGCTCTGGCGATTATTCGGGTTCTGGAGGGGGTTCGTCTGACGGAGGTGGAAGTTCCGGCGGAGGACATAGCTTTTAAATGACTCTATAAAAATAATGGGGAGATAAATATGGATTCAATTAATATGTGCTACGAAATGTGTGATTATATAGAGCAGAATGGCATTGTGAAGCTGGCAGGAAATACAAGGCTCCGCGACAATCTTAAGAAGGAGTTTCTGCATTTTCTAATATATATATCAATGATAGATGAAAGGTACGGCGAGCAGGAAAAAGCATTTATAAAGAAGAAGCTGGGGTTTGAGGTCAGTGCCTTAATGGCGGCTGATATTAAGAACCGCAACATGCTTGGAGCAGGCTATATTATAAAAATGCCAGAGACATTTAAGTATTTTATACTTGCCAATGCAGGCCACAAGATTAAGAACGACAGATACGACAACAAAGAGGCGCGGACGCTGGCAGAAAGCTACAGGAAGCTTGGACAGGAATATCTGGCTGCGAATACTGAAAGCACCGAGGTCGAGATAAATGTTTTATCATCATACTGCGTGATGCTGGACGAGAACCTTAAAGCCTATGGTCTGCTGCAACCTGACTACAAAAGTGTTGCAATACAGGCAGACGCAGGCGAAAAAGAGCAGAGTGCCGATGAACTTATAGCAGAGCTTAATTCACTTACAGGACTTACAGCGGTTAAAGAGGATGTCAACGCACTTATTAATCTTCTTAAAGTCCAGAAAATGCGCGAGCAGATGGGAATGAAGCAGACAAGCGTCAACAAACACCTTGTATTCATGGGAAATCCCGGAACAGGAAAGACTACAGTTGCAAGGCTGCTTGCAAAAATATATAAAGCAATAGGAGCAATCTCAAAAGGACATCTTGTGGAGGTAGACCGTTCAGGACTTGTGTGTGGTTACATAGGTCAGACAGCGACGAAGACTGCAGAGGTAATAGAATCAGCACTTGGAGGAGTCCTGTTCATAGATGAAGCTTATACACTTACTAATGGAAAAGGCCAGGGCGATTTCGGACAGGAAGCTGTAGACACATTATTAAAAGGAATGGAAGACCACAGAGATGATTTAGTTGTAATAGTGGCAGGTTATACAGAACTGATGGAGGAATTCTTAGATTCCAATCCGGGACTGCGTTCAAGATTTAATAAATTCATTAACTTCGAGGATTATACAGCCGAGGAAGAGGTTGAGATACTTATAAACAACTGCAAGAAACAGGAATACATGCTTTCCCGTGATGCACTTGAGGAAGCAAGAAGATTCTTTACAGAGCGTGTAGCCAATAAACCGGAAGGCTATGCCAATGCAAGAGATGTAAGAAACTATCTTGAGAAAGCGATATCTAATCAGGCTAGCAGGATAGTGGGGCTTAAGGATGTTGATAAGAATATATTGGCGATGCTCGAGAAGGAGGATCTGGTGGGGATTGAGTTGTGACATACGGGAGGTTGTGGCAGACGGACGCGGCGGGCGGGGGATAGTGTCATTTTCAGGCACGCTCCCGCTCGGTGGAAAACGCAGCTGTACTAAATTCGCTGGTTTGCCGCATAAAATGCGGCTCCCAGCTCATTAAGTGCAGGCGTTTTCCAACGGTCTGAAACTAACACTATCCACCCGCCACCGCTTACTCCGCAAGCGTCTCCAGATGTCGCTCGCCGCTCCAGATGTCGCAGGCTCATCTGGAGAGGGAGTGGACTTTAGCGTGTAGGGAAGGCACAAGGAAGTCCAAAAAGGAAGCCGAAGCGTGGCAGATTGGATGTTGAAGCGGGGAGAAGGTGAGATGAAGTCCAAAAGGGAAGCCGAAGCGTGGCAGATTGGACGTTGAAGCGGGGAGAGGGCGTGATGAAGTCCAAAAGGGAAGCTGAAGCGTGGCGGATTGGATGTTGAAGCGGGGAGAAGGCATGATGAAGTCCAAAAAGGCAGGAGAGGAGAAAGGCTAAAAATAAAAAAATACCTGAAAAATACGTTGGAGCTTTCTTTTTTTAAAGAATATTTCTATCTTCGCAAACGTTTTACATGATATGCGTTTAGCGATATGTACCGTCCTTTTGAATATTATTTCGTTTTAGCTTATATCATGGGTACCTTGAAATTCCACTGGGGACTCTGATTCCGGGGCAGTTATTGCCTTCACTTTCGAATTATTCAACATTTTATTTCCGAGACGTCTCCGACGTTTGTGTTATTGTAATATCATATAATCTATAAAATCAGACAAAATTATGCAAAAACAGCTATTATTAGGTGTCGAAGCAATAGCTCAGGGAGCCATTGACAGCGGAATTTCAGGCGTATATGCCTATCCCGGTACTCCTTCGACAGAAATCACCGAATATATTCAGAATTCTAAAGAGGCTATCGCCCGTAATGTACACCGGGCATGGGCAGCCAACGAAAAGACGGCCATGGAATCGGCTTTGGGAATGTCTTACGCCGGCAAAAGAGCCTTGGTATGTATGAAACACGTCGGTATGAATGTGGCAGCCGATTGCTTCATGAATGCAGCTATTACCGGAGCTAACGGTGGACTGGTAGTTACCGCAGCCGACGATCCTTCGATGCATTCCTCGCAAAATGAGCAGGATTCCCGGGTATATGGTAAATTTGCCTTTGTACCGGTACTCGAACCTTCGAACCAGCAAGAAGCTTACGAAATGACCCGTTACGGTTTCGCTCTCTCAGAAACGGTAGGTTCTCCCGTATTGATGCGAATTACCACCCGTCTGGCCCACTCCCGTGCCGGAGTCGAAACGCACGATAGCCTGCCGGAAAATCACTTGCACTTGCCGGAGGATAAACGCCAGTTCGTACTGCTCCCGGCTATCGCCCGTAAACGCTATAAACTCTTACTTGAGAAACAGGCGGATTTTGTAAAAGCATCCGAACAATCTCCCTTCAATCAATATATCGACGGTAGTGATAAATCACTCGGAATCATCGCTTGCGGAATTACCTACAATTATCTGTTGGAAAATTTTGACGGTGGCTGTATCTATCCGGTAGTAAAAGTCAGCCAATATCCGTTACCCCGTAAGATGATCAAACGTCTATTGCGCGAGTGTAAACAGATTCTGGTACTCGAAGAAGGTTATCCCGTTGTAGAAGAAATGCTGAAAGGGTACCCCGGCCAAGACAACATCATGGGACGCCTGGACGGCACCCTGCCCCGGGATGGCGAATTAAATCCGGACTTAGTAGGCAAAGCCCTTTGTTTCAAAACCAAAGAAGGAGCCCCTGTACCTGAGATCGTCGCTCCCCGTCCACCTGCACTCTGTACGGGTTGCAGCCATCGCGATGTCTATAAAGCCCTCAACGAAGTCATCGCGACCTATGGCGAAGGACGGGTATTTTCAGATATCGGCTGTTATACTTTAGGTGCACTTCCTCCTTTCCAGTCCATCAACTCTTGTGTCGACATGGGAGCTTCTATCACGATGGCCAAAGGAGCCTGTGACGCCGGATTATTCCCAACGGTAGCGGTTATCGGCGACTCGACTTTCACCCATTCCGGTATGACCGGTTTATTGGATGCCGTCAACGAAAAAACGCCGATCACAGTGATCATCTCCGACAACGAATCGATTTCTATGACCGGAGGTCAGGAATCCTCGGCCCTGGGAAAAATAGAATCGATCTGCCAGGGTATCGGAGTAGAACCCGAACACATCCGGGTATTGCTGCCGGTACCCAAGAACCATGAGGAACTGTGCCGAATTATCCGGGAAGAACTGGAATACAAAGGAGTATCGGTCATCATCCCCCGGAGAGTATGCATCCAGAAAGCAGCCAGGGACAATAAGAAAAAATAGAATAAGTAATAAGCTACAGGCTAAAGGCTAAAAAGTTAAAGGTAAAAAATTATGAAAACAGATATTATATTAGCAGGCGTAGGAGGGCAGGGTATTTTGTCTATCGCAGCGGCTTTGGGCTCGGCTGCACTGACTAACAATCTATACATGAAACAAGCCGAGACTCACGGTATGAGCCAGCGAGGCGGTGATGTACAATCTTTCATGCGTATTTCAGACCGCCCGATCTATTCGGACCTGATCGCCAAAGGACGTGCCGACATCATCTTATCCGTAGAGCCGATGGAAGCTCTTCGTTACCTCCCCTATCTACGGGAAGGCGGATTTGTGGTGACCAACTCCACACCTTTTATCAATATCCCCAACTATCCCGAAGTAGAAAAAGTGATGAGTACACTCAAAAGCCTTCCCCATCAGGTGATTATAGATGCCGATACCATTGCTAAAGAATCTGCCGGTAACGTCAGAGCCAGCAATTTCGTCATGTTGGGAGCAGCTTCTCCCTTCATCGAAATTCCGTTCGAATACCTGGAAGAAGGCATCCGTGCCATCTTCAGCCGCAAAGGCGCTGAAATCGTAGAGATGAACCTCAAAGCCCTACGTGCGGGCCGCGAATTCGCTCAGAATTACAAGTAACGGACGAAACGGTAAAAGCGGCTAAAACGGGAACAACGGCAAAAATGCCTCCTTCCTCCCTGCCGCTTTTACCGTTCCCTTTTTCTTTTCCACCACTTCCACCGTTTCATCCCTTCACTTCCTACTTTTTTCACTTTTTACCTTTTACTTTTCACCTTTTACCTTTATTGTATTATCTTTGCTCACCAAATAGTTACAAGTTTCCGGTACTGCCGGAAGTGATCGGAATCGCTTCAAAGTGTTTGGAAAACCTGTACTAAACGGTGTAATTCAGCAAATATTAATCTTAAAATCCTTTCGACTTTTTCAATCGTTTGAAGGGATGATAACTTAAATAATGTAACATGAAAGGACTGAAAATTGTTGTTCTTGCGAAGCAGGTTCCCGATACCAGAAATGTGGGAAAAGATGCTATGAAAGCGGATGGAACTGTAAACAGAGCAGCCTTACCTGCTATTTTTAACCCTGAAGATTTAAATGCCCTGGAACAGGCATTACGGATAAAAGATAAAATTGAAGGGACTACAGTGCACATTCTGACGATGGGCCCCGGCCGTGCTGCAGAAATCATACGTGAAGCCATGTACAGAGGCGCAGATGGCGGATATTTGTTATCCGACCGTGCTTTTGCCGGTTCCGATACCCTGGCCACTTCTTATGCGTTAGCTTGTGCGCTCCGGAACTTGCAGACCGACCTGCTGATCTGCGGCCGTCAGGCTATCGACGGAGATACGGCTCAAGTGGGGCCTCAGGTAGCTGAAAAACTGGGGCTGCCACAAGTCACTTATGCAGAAGATATTCTGGATATTACAGCCGGCAAGATCACGATCAAACGTCGTCTCGAAAGAGGTATAGAAGTGGTAGAATGTCCGGTACCCTGCGTCGTGACCGTTAACGGTTCTGCTGCCCCCTGCCGCCCCCGTAACGCACGCTATGTGATGAAATATAAATACGCCCGGGCTACCCAGGAAATGCAGGATGCCGATGAAGATTACCTCAACCTGCTCCAGGAACGTCCTTACCTGAAAATTACCGAATGGAGTGTCAACGACATCACTTGCGAAGCCCAGGAACTGGGATTGAGCGGTTCTCCGACGAAAGTGAAAAACATTGAAAGCGTCGTATTTCAGGCCAAAGAAGCCAAAGTACTCGAGCCTAGCGACACAGCCATCGATGAAATGATGAAAGAACTGATCGTTAACCATACCGTGGGGTAAGGTAAAAAGTAAAAGGTAAAAAAGTAAAAAGTAAAAGGCGAAAGGCTATAAGCTTAAGCTATAAAAGCTAAATATTTATGAACAGTGTATTTGTATATTGCGAAATAGAAGAGGGTATTATTGCAGATGTAAGCCTCGAGCTACTGACCAAAGGACGTACCCTTGCCACTGAATTAGGCGTAAAACTCGAAGCTATCGTATTGGGTAGCGACCTCAAAGGAGTTGAAAAACAAGTCTTCCCTTATGGAGTAGACGTACTTTGGCTGGGCGATGACAAACGTCTGGCTCCTTACACCACTCTCCCTCATACCTCCATTTTAGTCAACCTGTTTAAACAGGAAAAACCTCAGATCGCTTTTATGGGAGCTTCCAGTATCGGCCGTGACCTGGGTCCCCGGGTGTCTTCGGCCCTGCACAGCGGTCTGACAGCCGACTGTACCAGTCTGGAAATCGGAGATTATGAAGACAAGAAAAACAATAAAATATATCACAACCTGTTATACCAAATCCGTCCGGCTTTCGGCGGAAACATCGTTGCTACGATCGTAAATCCGGATTGCCGTCCTCAGATGGCTACCGTCCGCGAAGGAGTGATGAAAAAAGAAATCTTCAATGCGAACCACCAGGGAGAAATCAAAATGATCGATGTGAATCAGTTCACCACTCCGGAAGATTTCGTCATCCATGTGATCGAACGTCACATGGAAAAATCCAAAGTGAACCTGAAAGCAGCTCCGATCATTGTTGCCGGAGGCTATGGTGTCGGTTCGAAAGAAAACTTCCAGTTACTGCATGAACTGGCTACCGTTCTAGGCGGAGAAGTCGGAGCTTCGCGTGCTGCCGTCGATGCCGGTTTTTGCGAACACGAGCGTCAGATCGGCCAAACCGGTACCACCGTACGTCCTAAACTGTACATCGCTTGCGGTATTTCAGGCCAGATCCAGCATACTGCAGGAATGGAAGAGTCTGCCATGGTGATTGCGATCAATACCGATAGCAACGCCCCGATCAATAAATTTGCTGATTATGTCATCACCGGCGACCTGAATGTCGTTATCCCGAAGATGATCCAGTATTACAAGAAAAACAGCAAATAAAACTTAAAATCAAAACATTATGGCTAATTTTTATACAGATAATGAAGATATAAAATTCCACCTCGGCCACCCGTTGATGGAAAAGATCGTTGCCCTGAAAGAGCGCAATTACACGGAAGCCCAGCAATATGACAACGCACCGCGCGACTTCGAAGATGCTTTCGACAACTATGATAAAGTATTGGAAATTGTCGGAGAAATTTGCGGGGATGTCGTAGCTGTGAATGCCGAATCGGTAGATGCCGAAGGCCCGCAGGTAGTCGACGGTCATGTAAAATATGCCGCCGGTACCCAACAAAACATCGATGTGATCAATCAAGCCGGCTTGAACGGTATTTCTCTCCCGAGAAAATACAACGGTTTGAATTTCCCGATCACCCCGTTTATCATGGCCGCCGAGATCGTTGCCCGGGCCGATGCCGGATTGCAGAACATCTGGGGATTACAGGATTGTGCCGAGACGATCAACGAATTTGCCAGTGACGAACAAAAAGCCAAATACCTGCCCCGCGTATGTGCCGGCGAGACCTGTGCGATGGACCTGACCGAACCGGATGCCGGTTCCGACTTACAGGCCGTACAGCTGAAGGCAACCTATAACGAAGCCGACGGACAATGGTATCTGAATGGTGTAAAACGTTTCATCACCAACGGGGACGGACATATTTCCTTAGTACTGGCCCGTTCGGAAGCCGGAACGAACGACGGACGCGGACTTTCCATGTTCATCTATGACCGCAACAGCAATGCCGTTACCGTACGTCGTATCGAAAATAAATTAGGGATCAAAGGTTCTCCGACCTGTGAGCTGGTATTCAAAAATGCTCCGGCCGAACTGGTAGGCGAACGTAAAATGGGATTGATCAAATACGTGATGGCACTGATGAACGCAGCCCGTCTGGGTATCGGCGCCCAATCGGTCGGTATTGCCGAAGCCGCTTATCGCGAAGGATTGAAATACGCTCAGGAAAGGAAACAGTTCGGTAAGGCCATTATCGAGTTCCCGGCTATTTACGAAATGCTTTCCAATATGGAAGCCAAGTTGCATGGTATCCGTTCCGTTCTTTATGAAACAGCCCGTTTTGTAGATATGTACAAGACCTATTACCATATCTCCAAAGAAAGAGCCCTGGACAAAGACGAACGCAACGAGATGAAGGAATATCAGAAATTAGCCGACATCTATACTCCGCTACAGAAGCTTTTCGCCAGTGAATATGCCAATGAAATCACTTACGATGCCTTGCAGATCCACGGTGGATCAGGATTTATGAAAGACTATCCTATCCAGCGTTACGTGCGGGATGCCCGAATCACCAATATTTACGAAGGTACTTCCCAGTTGCAGGTAGTAGCTGCCATCCGTGGCGTCACCACCGGACAATATGCAAAACATATCCGCGAAGTATACGAGAAAATGGAGATCGCTCCGGAACACGAATACCTGCGCGAAACCCTGAAATGCATGACCGGTAAACTCGAAGCCGCAACAGCCAAAGTAGCTGAAGCCGGCAGTACCGAATATACCGACTTCCATGCCCGCCGTCTGGTGGAAATGGCCGGTTATACCATTATCGGTTACCTGTTGCTGCAGGATGCACAGAAATGCGATAAGTATGTGAAGTCTGCCGAAATTTTCATCAATTACGGTAAAGCCAAAGTAGCTGCCCACGATGAAATGATCAACAGCTTCAATCCGGACAAACTGGGAATCTATAAAAAAAATTAAAGCTAGTGATCAGATAAATTAAAAACGTCCTTTCGGGGACGTTTTTTTATTCTAAAGCATCGGGTACTTATGAATTTCAGTAACTTCTGTTCCGAAATTAAACACGCCTCCATAAATCACTTTTTGATTTTCATCCGGAATAATAAAATCAATGAAATTATTTAATTCATACACCTTTCCCAACTTTCCATTCCAACTCATCACAACAATTTTAGTGGGATATTTTCGAGCATCCTCAATTTTACATCCTTCCCA
>ENA-UEQR01001705-UEQR01001705.1-human-gut-metagenome-genome-assembly--contig:-NODE-1705-length-11933-cov-8.369602_pt1 | contig 11933 bp, 7 predicted proteins | sample MGYA00242944_ERZ507941 | MGnify/ENA primary metagenome ERZ507941 (study PRJEB26167, sample SAMN06115398) | human gut metagenome | host: Homo sapiens | place: China:Chongqing | collected 2016-06-23...
CAAAACCACTATAAGACGATTTTGAGAATGTGCGTGTGGTGATTCTGAATAGTTACAATAAAGAATTAGGAGATACACATAAATGCATTTTGATAAAGTTGGCTTTATAGGACTCGGTCTGATTGGCGGCTCGATAGCCAGAAAAATGAAAGAAAATAATCCAAAGGTCTCAATTATCGCAACAGCCGGGCATCAACAGACCATAGAGGATGCCTTTGGGCTTGGTCTGATAGATAATAATGAGCTTTTAGAGCTTAACTCTTTTAAAGACTGCGACGTAATATTTCTGTGTGCACCGGTAAACAAAAATATCGAATACCTCACACAGCTTAAGGATATCATAAAGGATGACTGTATCATCACAGATGTAGGCAGCACCAAAACCCAGATTCACGAAAAGGTTATAGAGCTTGGCCTTGAGCGCAATTTTATCGGCGGTCATCCTATGACCGGCTCTGAAAAAACAGGCATACTCAATTCAGACAAGCAGCTTTTGGAGAACGCCTACTATATTATCACTCCTACTGCAGCAACTACTGAAGAAAATCAGAATGATTTCAAACAGTTTGTACTTTCACTGGGCTCGATAGCACTCATTTTGGACTACAGGGAGCATGATCACGCTACCGCAGCCATCAGCCACCTGCCACATATGATTGCATACTCTCTTGTCAATCTGATTGAGCATATTGATTCCGAAAAAGAGACCATGAAAACTATCGCTGCCGGAGGCTTCCGCGATGTGACACGTATCGCTGCAAGCTCCCCTGTCATGTGGGAAAATATATGTGAATCCAACAAAAATCAGCTGCTCTCACTCATGGACCAGTATGAAGCCAATTTCCATAAGCTTCGCGAAATAATTGCAGAGGGCAGTTCTCAAAAGATGCTCGATTATTTTCAGGACTCAAAGAATTACAGAGATTCACTCACACTGCCCGGTGCCAAAATCCGCAAGGATTTCCACGAGGTATTTGTCGATATTGCTGATGAGGCAGGCGGTATTGCAGTGCTTGCAAGCCTTTTAGCCTTCAATGGCATCAGCATCAAGAATATCGGCATCATAAACAACCGTGAGTTTGAGGAGGGTGTACTGCGCATAGAGTTCTATGACGAAGATGCTCTTGAATCGGCTATCAGCGTACTTAAAGAAAGAAACTATACTATTCACCGCAGATGATTTATCCCGTTATATGGTTTTATTCCCAAAAACAAAGAGCCGTAAAACGAATTTGATTCGTTTTACGGCTCTTTTTATACCGTCCAATACAGCACTGTTTACAAATAAGCAAAAAACCAATAACACTTTATTAATATACGCTCTCCTCAAGTACCTCATAGAAATTCTCAAAGGTCTTGCGGCAGCAATAAGGGTCTATTATCTCAACGCCCTCTGCCTTAAGCCCCGGCAAAGTAAATGACATGGCTACGCGATGATCATCATACGTTTTGATTTTACAAGGCTTAATACACTCTGCCGGATAAATCCTTAAGCCATTTTCAATTTCTTCAACCCTCACACCTAATTCCGTCAGGTTTTCCTCGATGGCGTTTATCCTGTCACACTCCTGCAGACGAATATGCGAAATGCCCTCTATCCCTACAGGTTCATTTGCAAACGGTGCAATCGCAGCAAGTGTCAGCGCCTGGTCTGAGAATGTTGACAAATCCCAGCTTCCGCCATGTATATTGGCATTCTTTGGTGGCATACACACTATGCCGTCTGCCTCGTCGGAAATTGTGCAGCCCATATCCGCAAGCACATCAAGAAATGCCACATCTCCCTGCAAGCTGTTCTGGTGCACCCCAATCACCTTTGACTTAACATGTAAAAGCGGGCTCATTGCATAAAAATAGCATGCAGCCGACACATCCGGCTCTATATCATAGTCTAAGCTTTCATACGCCGCTTTCTTAGGGATAATAAAGCTGTTATTCTTTTTGTCCTGCATCACATCGAGCCCAAACTGCTTCATCATAAGACGCGTCATCTCAACATATGCCATACCATGCGTTCCTGTGACATTAATCGTAAAGTCCTTTTCCATCACTATAGCCGAGATAAGAAGGGCACTCAAAAACTGGCTGCTCTTGTCTACGTTTATATCAACAGTATCAGCATACTCCCCTGTATTTCCGATGGTAAAAGGAAAATGATATTCCTTCTCATCATACTCAATATGGGCACCCAGCTTTTCAAGCGATACAAGCAGATCCTTCATAGGACGCTTCTTCATCTGCTCAGAGGACACTATATGGTATCTGCCCTTTGACAGTCCAAGAAGAGCTGTAAGAAAACGCGCAGCGGTACCTGCACTTCCCACATCTATCTCAGCTTCATTCTTTGGTATCCTGCCTCCAAAGCCTGTTATTGTTATTTCTCTTTTATCCTCATCCACCAAAACCGGAAATCCCAGACGAATCAGTGCATCTATAAAATGTCTCGAATCATCACTAAAAAGACACCCTTTTAAAACGCTGCGCCCGCTTGCGAGTGCAGCGATTAAAAGGGCCCTGTTTGTGATACTCTTTGAGCCAGGTACACTGGTTACTATATCATGTGGATGATTTACTTTTTTTACTTTATAAATCATTGAAAATCTGATAAATATCAATCTTGAGTGCATCAGTGTCTGTCATACCGATAAACACAGCACCATAGTGATATACTCCTTCTTCACTGTCTGTTCTTCGTACAATCTCGACAACCGCATCCACAACCTCCTTGGTCCAAATTTGGATCTTGGTGTCATAATATGTATGTATATCAAGAGGTACCTTTGCATTAAATCCGATACCGCTTCTGGAAATATCTGTGACATCCACATGACAATACTTAAGTGTTGTCACTCCGTCCTCATCCAGCCGCTCTAACTGTACCGATACATCAATGTCAAGTCTTTTATGTCTTCTCTTTTCTTCCATTCACTTTACCCCATCTATTATATTATTGACTAAGGGAACAAATTACCCTCAAACAACATATTAGTATATATGACTGATTTTTACAAGTAAAATTTATTCAGCTGCCTCATCGTCCATATGCATATCATTCGTTATAAACATAGCATCACCAAAGCTGAAAAACCTGTATCTTTCCTCTACAGCCTCTTTGTATGCATTGAGGACATGCTCTCTGCCTGCTAATGCTGACACAAGCATGACAAGTGTAGACTGCGGCAGATGGAAATTTGTAATCAGACAGTCAATCACCTTAAAGCTGTATCCCGGATAAATAAAGATATCCGTCCATCCGCTACACTCTTTTAACATGCCGTTTTCATCGGATGCTGCCTCTAAGGTACGAGTGCTTGTAGTGCCGACAGATATTATTCTGCCACCATTTTTCTTTGCATTATTAATCTTGTCTGCAGCCTCCTGTGACACCATGTAAAACTCAGAATGCATATGGTGATCAAGCACATTATCCACCTTTACCGGTCTAAACGTGCCAAGCCCCACATGTAAAGTCACCTCTGCAATATCTACGCCCTTATCCTTTACCTGCTGTAAAAGCTCCTTTGTGAAATGCAGTCCTGCCGTAGGCGCAGCGGCCGAGCCGTCATACTTTGCATATACTGTCTGGTAGCGGTTCTTGTCCTTTAGCTGATGTGTGATGTATGGAGGCAGCGGCATCTGTCCGAGCTTATCAAGTATCTCCTCAAAAATACCCTCATAGCTGAACTGAATCAGCCTGTTTCCATCATCAACAACATCTATTACTTCACCTGTTAAAAGTCCGTCACCGAATATAATCTTTGTGCCCGGCTTTGCCTTTTTACCCGGCTTTACAAGAGTCTCCCATACGTCATTTTGTCTGCGCTTTAGAAGAAGTATCTCTATCTTTGCCATAGTGCCTTCCTTCACGCCAAAAAGACGTGCAGGAATGACCTTTGTATTGTTGAGCACAAGGCAGTCGCCCGGTCTTAAATATTTAACAATCTCCTTGAACACATGATGGCTGACTTCTCCTGTCTTCTTGTCAAGCACCATGAGTCTTGAGCTGGAGCGGTCCTCCAGAGGATCCTGTGCTATTAGCTCCTCCGGAAGATCATAATCAAAATCTTTTACGTCCATAATTTTCCTATTCCTAACACTATACTAACGTCTAACCACGAAGTGTGATACCTGCAGTCTCTTTAAGATGAGCAAGTATATCCTTTACAAAGCCCTCGACCTTCTTAGTCTTAAGCTCCTCATCCTTTGGTGTAAATACTACACTGTACGCCATGCTCTTCTTATTCGGAGGAAGCTGTACACCCTCGTAAACATCAAACAGTGTAACATCTGAGACATAATCACAGGCTTCCCTGATACCGTTTTCAATCTGCTCACATGTGATATCCTTGTCCACAACAAAAGCAAAATCTCTCTTCTCATCATCAAATTTTGAGATTGGAGTAAATACTCTGTCCTTTCCATACCACTGTGAAAGAACTCTTAAATCAAGCTCCATCACATATGCCGGTACTCTCATGTCAAGCTCATCGCATATCTCATATCTTACCTGACCGAGATATCCGATTTTTTGTCCGTCACAGAATACCTCTGCTGTCTGATATGGATGAAGGAATGGCTTTTGAGCCGGCTTGTATGTAAACTTCACATCAAGCGCATCTGCTACAGTCTCAGCCAGTCCCTTTATAGTAAAGAACGATTCATCCTCACCGAATACGCCTGCGCAAAGTGTCTCTCTCTCATCCGGATACTCTGTAAGCGGAAGCTCCTTTGCGATAAAGATATTTCCCAGCTCAAAGATTCTTCCCTCCAGGATACCCTTCTTCTGGTTTCTTGCTATGGCATAAAGCATCTCAGAAGCAAGTGTTGTTCTCATAAGCGAGAGGTCAACATTGATTGGGTTTATAAGCCTGATAGCATGTCTTTCAGGTGCATCCTCCGGGAATCTGAGCAAATCAAGGTCAGCAGGTGAGAAGAATGAGTAATGTATTCCCTCATACGCGCCTGCTGCACAGAGCACCTCTTTTATCTTGCGCTCTGTCTGCTGTCTAAGGTTGAGTCCTCCAAGTGTAACCTGTGCTGTAGGCATGAATGCAGGAATGACATGATCATAGCCATACATACGGATAACCTCCTCGGCCACATCCGGATAATCCTCCATATCCTCACGGTATGCAGGAATCATGAGTGTCAGCTCATCGCCGCTTACAACCGGTGCAAAGCCTAAATTTGTGAGTATTCTCACGATATCCTCTGTAGGTACCTCTATTCCAAGCACACCATTAACCTTTGCAATAGAAACCTTCATCTCTTTTGGCTCAAGCGAATTTCCTGTAGTCACCTCAACGTGAGTTGAAGAAACCTTACCACAGCCAAGCTCCTCCATCAGGTGAAGCGCTCTCTTCATGGCCATGGCTGTTGTGTACTCGTTTACACCCTTTGAGTAAAGTGCACTCGAATCAGAAGCCTGTCCCAGCGCACGAGAGCTCTTTCTGATATTATCTCTTGCAAATTTTGCAGATTCAAACATCACCTCTGTTGTACCGTCGTTAATCTCAGAGTTTAAGCCGCCCATGATACCGGCGAGCGCAACTGCCTTCTTTCCGTCACAGATAACCAGGTTATTGCTGTTTAACTCAAATTCCTTCTCATCAAGTGTGACAATTTTCTCTCCATCGTTTGCACGTCTTACTACAATCTCATCTCCCTCAAGGTATGAGTAATCAAAAGCATGCATTGGCTGTCCGAGCTCTTTTAAAACAAAGTTAGTGATGTCTACCACATTTGAAATAGAGCTTATTCCGACAAGTGCAAGACGTTTTCTCATCCATGCAGGTGACTCGGAGATTTTTACATCATGTACATAGTGAGCTGTGTAGCGAGGACAGATGTCCTGTGCAAGAACCGAAACCTTGAAGTTTTCCTTCTTCACATCATCTGCAGTATAGTCAAGCGCAGGCTCCTTAAGCTCTTTTCCCAAAACAGCAGCAACCTCTCTTGCCATGCCATATATACACTGGCAGTCAGGTCTGTTTGCTGTGATTGCAATATCAAAAATCCAGTCATCAAGGCCGAGGATAGGTTTTACATCATCTCCCGCCTTAGCATCCTCAGGTAAAACCAAAAGTCCGTTGTAGCCAGCACCCGGATAGAGGTCCTCATTTAAGCCAAGCTCTACGCCTGAACATAACATTCCATATGAATCATATCCACGCAGCTTGCCCTGCTTTATCTCCATCACGCCCTCTATTGTAACGTGATCCTTTGCTGTGGCATATACTGTTGCGCCGATAAGTGCAAGAGGATATTTGCCCCCTGCCTTTACATTGTCCGCTCCACAGCAGATCTGGAATGTGCCATGTGCTCCGGCATTTACCTGACACAGGCTTAGGTGTGTCTCCGGAATCGGCTCACATTTTTCTACAAGGCCGACTACTACGTTTGAGATATCCTTTCCCACCTCATATGATTCCTCAACCTCGAAACCACATGAGAATAATTTTTCCTCTAACTCCTTTGGTGTTACATCTATATCTACATAATCTTTTAACCAGCTAAGTGGTGTTAACATAATTTTTGCCTCCTGTTATATATTCAAGAAATGAATCTAGTTGTCATCAATCTGGTCTAATACCCTAAGGTCTGACTCGAATAAAAGCTTGATGTTGTTAATTCCGTATTTGAGCATTGCAATACGCTCAAGACCAATACCAAATGCAAAACCGCTGTACTCATTTGTGTCTATGCCACAGCCCTCAAGCACCTTTTTATTTACTACGCCTGCACCAAGCACCTCAATCCAGCCTGTGCCCTTGCATAAAGAGCAGCCCTTGCCGTGGCACTGGAAGCAGCTTACATCAACCTCTACAGACGGCTCTGTAAATGGGAAGTATGAAGGACGAAGACGTGTTGTGACATTCTTTCCGAACATCTTCTTTACAAGCTGGTCAAGCATACCCTTTAAATCGCAGAGTGTGATGCCCTTATCTACCACAAGACCCTCCATCTGTGTGAACATAGGAGAATGTGTCGCATCATCATCTGAACGGAAAACCTTACCCGGCGAAACAACCTTGATAGGCGGCTTCTTTGCTTCCATTACATGAATCTGTCCTGCTGAGGTCTGTGTACGCAGTAAGAACTCAGGTGATAAGTAGAATGTATCCTGCATATCACGGGCCGGATGATCCTTTGGAGTATTTAAAGCTGTAAAATTATAGTAATCATTCTCGATTTCTGTACCCTCGTAAACCTCAAAGCCCATAGATGTGAAAATCTCTGAGAGCTGGTCCTTTACCTGTGTTACAGGATGAAGATTACCCTTTTTACTTCTCTTTGCAGGCATAGTGACATCTATTTTCTCACTCTCATACTTGCGCTTGAGTGCCTCTGCCTCAAATTTCTTAACCTTCTCATCAAGAAGCTTCTCAACTGCCTCACGTGTCTCATTGACCCACTGGCCTACCTTTGGTCTCTCATCAGGAGCAACATCCTTCATGCCCTTTAAGACTGCTGTGAGCTCACCCTTCTTTCCAAGAATTGCAGCACGCACATCATTTAATTTTTCAAGGCCGTCAGCCTTATCAATTTCAGCAAGTGCTTTCTCTCTGATCTGTTGAATTTTGTCTCTCATCGAATTTCACCTCATAATATTTTCTTAATTTGCATAAACTCGTAAATCCAAACTTGAATTCGCCGTTTATGCGATAAAAAACGTCCCTGCATGGCTATTAAACCATGCAGGGACGAAAATTCCGCGATACCACCCTGATTTCCATTGAAGAAATATCCAATGGACTCTCATTGATATGTGTAACGTACATAACACGTCATGAACTACTGTGCTTCATCCATGCAGCTTCAGTGTGAACTTCAATCAATAGCCTTTTTGTAAGACTGCTTTCAGCCGATGACAATCTCTCTCTGATCAAAGTACTATAATCTACTATGCACCTTCATTGCTTTTATTATATATAGCTGCGACATATATATCGCAAATACTTATTTCTTAATAACACATAAGTCATTTTAGCACAATCTCTATATTTTGCAAGTAGAAAATTTTATATTTGATTTATATTTTATTTCTAAGCCCCTTAGGATAATGGTTTTTAACCTGTGTGCCATTCACCTTGCCCCAGCCGGCCGTGTATCCGTCCACACACACAAGTGCCCAGCCCTTTTTGCATTCAGCCGCCTGCTCATCAGATAACATAACTGACTGACCATTGAAAAAGCCGATAGTCTGCGGATTGTCACATGTAAGCTTTACTACGTTTTTAGCATCATTTAGCTTAAGTGCAAGTGCCAGCGAATGCGACGGCTCAAAGCGCTGTTTTTTAAACTCTCCTATATGAAGCCCTGCTCGCTGCACCTTAAGTCCTTTAATATCTACTTCCATATCAGGCAGCCTGTAGAGCTGCTCCCCAAACATAACAAGCCTTGAGTTTTTTATCCATGCTGCCATATCCTCTGATATGGTCTCATCAAGAAACTCTGAGAGAAGCTTCATATTTTCTTTTGTGAGAGCCGGCTTTGTTTCATTTTTCCTATTCTTATTGTTTTTGATTTTTTTTGTCTGCCTATCGGACTTAAAGCCTGTGTCCACACAGCCTCTTCTCACAAGCTTTGCCACAAAATGCCCTTCTCCGTCCACCTTATGCGGCCAGAAACGCTCCATTTCTTCTAGTGTAAAATCAGTATGTCTCTCCAAAAAATACTCAATTACATCCTCATTTTCTTCCCTCGAGAAGGTGCAGGTGCTGTACACTATCACGCCTCCCGGCTTAAGCATAACCGCAGCATTATCCAGTATTTCCTTCTGCCTTGCCGCACAGATTGCCACATTTTCCATGCTCCACTGCTCTATTGCCTCAGGCAGCTTTCGAAACATTCCCTCTCCTGAGCAAGGTGCATCCACCTGTATAGCATTAAAAAAGCCTGGGAAATGTGAAGCAAGCACAAAGCTGTCCTCATTTGTCACAATCGCATTTTTGATTCCCATACGCTCTATATTCTGCGACAAAATCCGGCTTCTTTGTGTGTTAATCTCATTTGATACCAAAAGTCCGCTGTCTCCTAAATATGTGGCAAGCTGTGTGCTCTTTCCACCGGGTGCCGCACACAGGTCAAGCACTCTCATACCCGGCTTTGGAGCTAAAAGTGCAGCCGCCGACATGGCACTTGGCTCCTGTATGTAGTAAAGCCCCATCTCATGATACGGATGCTTTCCCGGACGCACATTCTCATCAAAGTAATATGCCTCATTTGCCCACGAAACCCTTTTATCTGAAGAAATTCCAAGTACCTTCAATATCCGCATTCTTTCTTCCGGGCTTTGAACCTTTAATGTATTGAATCTGAGCGCCTGAAATCTGTTATTGTCATAGCTGTATAAGAAATCATCCCACTCATTGCCCAGAAATGCCTTCATCTTGTTTTCAAACTCTATCGGTAAATTCATTGTCAAATCCTCTTGTTTTCTTACGAAATAATTACAATGTATCTTACTATCACACACATAGTCATGTATCTAAGCACTTCGATATTACCACATTTCTACTATCCATGCTATCAATTTTTTTAAACGTAAAAATTCACCTTTAAATCGGCTATAGTGGCTGCTAAATATAATAAAATCCCGAAAGTTATAATAATTGAGGCATATCACTGCTCACTATGTACACTGCTTATATCCACCACTGTCACATCCTTATAATAATACCCGATTATATCCTTATAGCCGCTTCCTGCCTTTGCCAGCTTATCTGCCCCATACTGGCTGAAGCCTATTCCATGGCCGAAGCCTCCGCCGGACAGTGTATAGTGACCATTTGCACCGGCACTCACACTAAAGAAGGCGCTTGGTATCATCGACATATTCTCCCTCACAGAGCCATCGTTTAATGTAACTTTTTTCTGATAATGCCCTAACGCCTTTCTTATATCATTCTCCGCCGTAAAGGTCTGCGATTTGTTTCCATAATTTATTGTGAGCGAAAGTACATAACCAGAATCCGATGTCTTATCGACAGAAATACCTGTTGCTGTGCCGTACTGAGGATCATTGTATGCCGATAAATCAAGCTCCGAGGTCCATCTGTAGTATGGCGAATTGTCATCCACCGACTCCACCTTGTGTATAAAATCCGGTGTACTCGAAGACCATACCTCCATATCCTCGGTTTTTCCGGCAGACGTAGAAAAATAATAGCATGTTATTAAGCTTCCTCCACATGATACAACCTGTCCTGCTGTAGCTTTTACAGCCTCATCGGTCGACTGCTTTGTTTCTGAAGCGTTATATACCTGAAAAGCCGTGGTATTGTCAATATTTGCTCCGTATAGCGCATACTGTGTATTTTTCATCTGTGAATATACAAAGGTTCTCGCGCAAACAGCCTGAGCCTTAAGCGCCTCTGCATCAAATGTAGATGGCATCTCCGACGGCAGCACATAGCGCACATATGTCTCCACATCGACTGTATTCACCGCCACAATACCTTCCTCTGTCCCGATAAACTCAAATGAGCCCGGATAGCTCTTACCGTTTATGCTGACATAATTGTCCGCTGAGCTCACCTTTATCCGGCTTTTTTGTGCATTTGCCATATATGCACCCACATCGTCAATAGCATTGCTTCCACAGTCAATATCATCCACATAAATGTTAGCTGCGGCAGCTGCCGCAATTGTTGGAAATGCAGCCTTTCCATCGTTTTTTATAAGCACTCTTATGTATGTAAGGTCAGGTACCTGTCTTCTGACAATGGCACATATCCTGCCGGAATCAAGTATGTAAGAAAGTGTTTCACTTCCTATTATCAGGTCAGAAACCGATATTTCCTTAGGTGAAGTGCCTGTCTCATCATACACCGGCAGCTTGTCTGACTGCATTGGAATGTCACCCTGCCCTGCAATCTGCATGGTACCGTCTCCGTACGACAGCATCACACCTGATATATCATCCGGCTTTACCTGTATCTTTTTCACCTTCGAACCACTGATTTCAATATCACAGACACCTGTAAAGCTCTCCTCCATGGTACCCTTTGCCCTGTATAGATCTCCATCACATATGAAAATCAGCCTTCCATCGTCATTTGACACAATATATGCATTCTCATACACCATATCCTTCGTCACTGCCCTCGCCTGCTTTACAAGTGTCCCTTTTTCCTTTTGCTCCATAACAATTGCAAAAACAATGACCACGCATATCACAGTTATCGCAAGCATTATCCAGACCATCTGATTCGGTTTTTGCCGTCTTCGTCTTCTATTTGCCAAATTTTTGTTCTCCTTAACACCCAAATAGTGACTAAGGAAGTGGCATCATATTCTAACAGGTTCTTTTCTTCTTCCGTATCCCCCCAACTTCGTGCAGATGTCAGCCAACGGTCAAAATTAAATTCAGGACGTGTACGAAGCAGCTCGTCCACATCTTCCAGCATTTGCAAGAAGCGTTTGCTATGCAAAGCGAAAGCCTCTTTGTCTCTATTCAGGAAAGCTTCGGCAGCTCTTTTATGGATAACTTGTCCCATATTGGTCATCATTTGCCTTTGGACATCTATCACATCAAAACGATAAGGTTCAGAATTCTTCAGTTTATCGGCATCTTTGAGTAACAAACCTTCGGCCTGAATGACCAATAAAGGAGAATATGGAATTCCCAATCCCGCATTAGGCCCTGATTTTTTTACATTAAGAGCAGGACGTGCAGCAATGATAGAACTTCGTTCGGTACCATTTGTACCGGGACGATAAGGTCCCTCCAATAAACAAATCATAGCTTGCTGAGCCGAGGGAGAGACAGCCCCATAACGTCGGTTGGCATATTGCTTAAGCCATTCCTCAATGGCTACTTCCCCTTTATGCAAAAGCATCTCAAATGCCAAATCATAATATACAGGATTCTGTTCAATAGCTTCCATAAACAAACCGGAGCCATGATGCTTATAAAAGTCATCTAAAGA
>ENA-UEQR01001707-UEQR01001707.1-human-gut-metagenome-genome-assembly--contig:-NODE-1707-length-11930-cov-5.456340_pt1 | contig 11930 bp, 8 predicted proteins | sample MGYA00242944_ERZ507941 | MGnify/ENA primary metagenome ERZ507941 (study PRJEB26167, sample SAMN06115398) | human gut metagenome | host: Homo sapiens | place: China:Chongqing | collected 2016-06-23...
CCGGCTCTGACTTTGTCGAGATGTTCGTCGGCGTCGGCGCGAGCCGCGTGCGCGATCTGTTCCAGCAGGCGGCGAAGGTCGCCCCGGCTATCATCTTTATTGATGAGATCGACGCCATCGGCCGCACGCGAGACTCCAAATTCGGCGGCAACGACGAGCGTGAGCAGACGCTCAACCAGCTGCTGGCCGAGATCGACGGCTTTGATTCGAGCAAGGGCGTCGTGATCCTTGCTGCGACGAACCGGCCTGAGATCCTCGATAAGGCGCTGCTGCGCGCCGGCCGTTTCGACCGCCGCATCATCGTCGACCGGCCCAATCTCGCCGGACGGTACCAGACGCTGCGCGTCCACACGAAAAATATCAAGCTGGCCGAGGATGTCGACCTGCACAAGATCGCGCAGGCGACTGCGGGCGCGGTCGGTGCAGACCTTGCCAACCTCGTCAACGAGGCGGCGCTGCGCGCCGTGCGCATGGGGCGCAAGGCTGTCAACCAGCAGGATCTGCTGACGTCCTTTGAGCTTGTCATCGCGGGCACGGAGAAGAAGGGCACCGTCCTGACCGACACCGAAAAGCGCATCGTGTCCTACCACGAGGTTGGCCACGCGCTGGTCGCGGCGCTGCAGAAACACTCACAGCCCGTCTCCAAGATCACCATCGTCCCGCACACTTCCGGCGCACTGGGCTACACCATGCAGATGCCGGAGGAGGAAAAGTTCCTGTCCAGCAGGGAAGAGCTTATCGTCGAACTCCAGACCATGCTGGGCGGCCGCGCCGCTGAGCAGGTCGTCTTCGGCATCGCCACGACCGGCGCGTCGAACGACATTGAGCGTGCGACGGAGCTGGCCCGCAAGATGGTCACACAGTACGGCATGAGCGACAAGCTCGGCCTCATGGCGCTGTCGACCGTCTCGAATCCGTATCTCGACGGCAGCACGATGATGAACTGCGCCGACTCCACCTCCTCCGCGGCGGACGAAGAGATCCACAAGCTGCTCATGGACTGCTACGCGGACGCGAAAAAGCTTCTTGTCGAGCACCGTTCGCTTCTTGACGAGATCGCGATGTACCTGCTGAGCAAGGAGACCATCACGGGCGACGAATTCATGGCTTACGTCAATGCTGACAGCAAAAAACTGACGGACGGCAGCGAGGCGGAAGAACCGCCCGAGCAGACCGAGGCCCCGTCCGAATCCGAATAAAACCACTCGTGCCTCTGCTGAAAAGCGGGGGCACAGTTCGTTTGTCCCAAACTCCCGGCCTTCTCCTGCCGTGGAGAGGTGCATTTTCAGGGAAAATGACGCAGAGGAGTCCGGGGAGCTCCCGTGCCGGTGCGGCACAGAAAAAACAGCGCGATCCCGCTTGACGCGCAGGGGGAAAGCCTCTATAATAGGGAAGCTTTTGCGGCAAATGATACGAAAAAGAGGAACTGTCGTTATGGCAAGATCGCGTCCCGCCCGTGCGGGCGGTATCCAGATGACCGAAGGGCCACTATACAAAAATATCCTGCTGTTCAGCGTCCCGCTGATCTTCTCACAGCTTTTGCAGGTGCTGTTCAACATGGCGGACGTCGCTGTTGTCGGAAAATTTTCCAGCGCGACGGCGCTCGGCTCCGTCGGCTCTACGTCAACGCTTGTCACGCTGTTTACGGGCTTTCTCATCGGCCTGTCCAACGGCGTCAATGTCCGCGTGGCGCAGTATCTCGGCGCACGTCAGGAAGAAGACACGCGAAATTGCGTCCACACGGCGCTGATTTTGTGTACGCTGTCCGGCGTCGTGATCGCGGTTTTGTGCTTTTTCCTGGCCGCGCCGATGCTGGAGCTGCTGAAAACGAAGGACGATCTGCTGCCCGGCGCGGTGCTCTATTTCCGCATTTACGCGCTCGGTATGCCGGCGCTCGGCATTTTCAACTTCGGCAACGCCGTCCTGAGCGCCAGCGGTGACACGAAGCGGCCCCTGGCCTATCTGACGGCGGCAGGCATCCTGAATGTGATCCTGAACCTGTTCTTCGTCATCGTCTGCAAAATGGCCGCCGACGGCGTGGCGCTGGCAAGCATCATCTCACAGTATCTGTCGGCGGTTCTGGTGCTTCTGCACATGACGCGGCTGACAGACAGCTGCCGCGTGGAGTGGAAGCTTCTGCGCCTGCATGGCAGCGAGGTCGGGCGCATTCTCGGCCTCGGCGTCCCGGCGGGGCTCCACCATATGATCTTTGCGCTCATCTCGTTCGATTCGACCATGGTGTCCGGCAATGCCGCCGCGGCGAATACCGATACCATCATCTACAACATCATGATGGCGTTCTACACCGCGTGCTCGACGTTCATGGGCCAGAACTGGGGCGCAGGGAAAAAGGACCGGATGATGAAGAGCTATTACATCAGCCTCGGCTATTCGTTCGCGATCGCGGCGGTTCTCGGCGCGGCGTTTCTTCTGTGCGGCGAACCGTTTCTGTACATCTTCACAAACGACGCGGACGTTGTCTCCGCAGGCATGGAGCGGATGCGGATCATGTGCTTCTCCTACTGCGTCAGCGCCTTCATGGACTGCACCATCGCTGCCTGCCGCGGCCTTGGCCGCAGCTTTGTGCCGACGGTGATCGTGATCATGGGCTCATGCGTGTTCCGCGTGATCTGGGTCTATACGATCTTCGCGCATTTCCACACCATTCCGTCTTTGTATCTGCTCTACATCTTCTCGTGGACGATCACTGCCGCGGCGGAGATCCTCTATTTCATTCGCTGCTGCCGCCGTCTGCGCACGGCGCAGACAGCCTGACGAAGACGCGCACGATTCTGGTCATATCTCCGCGTGATGGTTCGGATCTCACGCGGATATAAGCTGCTATGATGTGCCCCCGGCCCTGTCCAGACGCGGACAGGGCCGGGGATTTTCCATTCGTGCGCATATTCGCCGATTTTTGACTTGAGAAGTGCGGGAAAGCGTGATAAAATAAATCAAATTGGACCCTTCACGAAAAGGAGCAGAGAATACTATGGCACTGAGAAAGATCGTGACGGTGGGCGACCCCATTCTGACGAAGGTCTGCCGTCCTGTCACAAGGTTTGACCAGAAGCTTGCGATTTTGATCGAGGACATGATCGAGACGATGCACAACGCGAACGGCGTGGGCCTTGCCGGGCCGCAGGTCGGCGTGATGCGCAGGCTCTGCGTCGTCGATACCGGCGAGGAAGACGTAGAGCTTGTGAACCCCGAGGTCGTCGAGGTCAGCGAGGAAACGCAGACCGGCGTGGAGGGCTGTCTGAGCCTGCCCGGCAAATACGGCATCGTCACCCGGCCGGAGCACGTCGTCGTCCGCGCACAGGACCGCAGCGGCGACTGGTATGAATACGAAGGCGACGATATCGTCGCCCGCTGCTTCCTGCACGAGATCGACCATCTTGACGGCCATATGTACACCGAGATCGCCGAACGGATGCTCACGCCGGAGGAGCTGGAGGAGATGACCCGGCAGGAGGAAGAGGAGGACGGGGAATGAGACTCGTCTTCATGGGCACGCCCGAGTTTGCAAGGGCGTGTCTGGAAAAGCTGCATTCGGACGGCTTTGACATTGCCGCCGTCTATACCAAGATCGATACGCCGAAAAACCGCGGCATGAAGCTCATCCCGTCGCCCGTCAAGGAATATGCCCAGTCTGTGGGCCTGCCGGTGTATCAGCCGCAGTCCTTCCGGGACGAGGAGACGGTGCAGCAGCTGCGGGAGCTGAAGCCCGATCTGCTGGTCGTCGTCGCCTACGGCAAAATTCTGCCGCAGGCCGTGCTGGATATCCCGAAATACGGCGCGATCAATATGCACGGCAGCATCCTGCCGCAGCTTCGCGGCTCCGCGCCCGTGCAGCGCTCCATCCTGAACCACTGCGATGAGGCCGGCGTCACCGCCATGTACCTCTCCGCAGGCATGGACGAGGGCGATATCATTGAGATCCGCAAAACGGCAATCCAGCCGCTGGAAACCTCCGAGGAGCTGATGGCGCGCCTTGCGCAGCTCGCCGCGCCCCTCTGCGCCGATACCGTCCGCTCGATCGAGGCTGGGACGGCTCCGCGCATCCCGCAGGATAACGCCCGCGCGACCTACGCGCCCATGCTGTCCAAGGAGGAAAGCCCCATCGACTGGAACCAGCCCGCGAGATTCATTGTCGACCACGTGCGCGGCCTTGTCCCGTGGCCCGTCGCCACGGCGGAGCTTGGCGGCACGGAATTTAAAATTTACCGCGTGGAATATGCCGATCAAAAAACGGAGAAAGCCCCAGGTTCGCTCGTCGCGCTGACGAAAAAGGGCCTGCTCGTCGCCTGTCAGGACGGCGATACCGTCCTCGTGCGCGAGCTGCAGGCCAAGGGCGGCAAGCGTATGCCCGCCCCCGATTATTTCCGGGGACATCCGATCACCATCGAATAAGAGGTAGCTATGAACGCAAGAACGACTGCGCTGTCCGCGCTGATCGCCATGCGGCGGCAGAACGCCTGGGCCGACGGTGCGCTGAAGGACTATACGGCCCGCGACCGGCTCGACCGCCGCGACGCGGCGCTGGCTGCAAGGCTGTTATACGGCGTGGTGCAGAACCGGATGCTGCTGGATTTTTATCTTGCGCAGGCCGTAGCGTCCCCGCTGACAAAATTACAGCCGGTCGTGCTTGATATCCTGCGTCTCGGCGCGTATCAGATCTTATTTCTGGATAAGATCCCTGTCTCTGCCGCCGTCAATGAAGCAGTCGAGCAGACGAAGACCTATGCGAACAAACGCGCCGCCGGTCTGGTCAACGGTTCGCTGCGCACCCTTGTCCGCAGAAAGGACGAGCTGGAAAAGCCGCACGATCTGGCCACGAAATACTCTCACCCGCAGCCGCTCGTCGACTGCCTGCGTGCGTCCATGGACGAGGAAACGCTCGAAGCCTTCCTCGCCGCCGACAACGACATTCCCAAAACGGCGCTTCAGGCAAATCCCCTGAAGGCATCTGCAGAGCAGGTGGCTGCCGCGCTGGACGAAGCGGGGATCGCCTGTGAGCCGCACCCGTGGCTGCCCGGCTGCTTCCTCGTCTCCGGCACGGGCAATCTCGAATCGCTGCCGCTGTTCCAGTCCGGCGCAGTCTATGTGCAGGATGCCGCCGCAAAGCTGGCCGTGCTGGCCTCCGGCGCGGCGCCCGGCATGCGCGTGCTCGACTGCTGCGCGGCCCCCGGCGGCAAGAGCTTCGCCGCCGCCATGCAGATGGAAAATACGGGCAGCATCCTGTCCTGCGACCTGCACGCGCATAAGATGTCCCTGATCGAAAAAAATGCCGCCCGGCTCGGCATTTCCATCCTGAAGGCCGAACAGCGCAGTGCGTCGGAGTTTGACCCCGCGCTCGAAGCGCAGTTTGACCTCGTCATCGCCGATGTGCCGTGCTCCGGCCTCGGCGTCATCCGCAAAAAGCCGGACATCCGCTATAAGCCGCTGGACGTCATCGAACGCCTGCCGGAGGTGCAGCGCGCCATTCTGGAAACCGTCAGCCGCTATGTAAAGCCCGGCGGCGCACTCCTTTACAGCACCTGTACCGTCCGAAAAGAGGAAAACGAGGCTGTCGCCCTGCCGTTTTTGCAGGCACACCCGGAATTTTCACTGGAACCGTTCCCAGTCCCGGACGGACTTGACCTTCCCAACGAGGGCTATGCCACGCTCCTGCCGCACAAACACGCGGCGGACGGCTTTTTCATCTGTAAGCTGAGGAAACACGCATGAAACAGGATATCAAATCCATGACGCTGGCCGAGCTGCAAGACGCGTTCGCGGCGCTTGGCGAACCGAAATTCCGCGCAAAGCAGGTCTTCGCGTGGCTGCACCGCGGCGCAGTCAGCTTCGAGGCCATGACGAACCTCTCCAAGCCCCTGCGCGAAACGCTGGACAGCCTCTATTTCATCAATAAGCCCACCGTCGCCCGCAAGCAGATTTCCAGGCTTGACGGGACGATCAAATATCTCTGGAGGCTGCGCGACGGCAACTGCGTCGAATCCGTCGTCATGCAGTACCACCACGGCAACACCGTCTGCATCTCCTCGGAGGTCGGCTGCCCGATGGGCTGCAAGTTCTGCGCGTCGACCATCGGCGGCCTTGTCCGGCGGCTGGAGCCGTCGGAGCTTCTTGATCAGGTGCTTTTTTCCCAGCTGGATTCCGGCCTGCCGATCTCCAACATTGTCCTGATGGGCATCGGCGAACCATTGGATAACTTCGACAACGTCATGCGTTTTCTGGAGCTTGTCAACAGCCCGGACGGCATGAACATCGGGATGCGCCACATCAGCCTTTCCACCTGCGGCCTCGTCGACAAGATCGAACAGCTTGCCGAACGCGATCTGCAGCTGACGCTTTCCGTGTCCCTGCACTCGCCGGACGACGAATCGCGCAGTAAGATCATGCCCGTCAACCGCCGCTGGCCGGTCGACACGCTGCTATCTGCCTGCCGCGACTACTTCGCGAAGACCGGGCGGCGAATTTCCTTTGAATATACCATGATCGACGGCGTGAGCGACAGCCCGGAGCAGGCGCAGCTGCTGGCAAAGAAGCTGGCCGGAATGGGCGCGCACGTCAATATGATCCCACTCAACAACGTCACCGAAAGCGGCCTGCATACCTCATCCAGACAGGCCATCCGCCGCTTCCAGACCATTCTGGAGGAAAACGGCGTCACCGCGACGCTCCGCCGGACGCTTGGCAGCGATATCGACGCTTCCTGCGGCCAGCTGCGCCGCAAATATGAATCAAACTGATGAAGGAGGAATCTCCATGCAGACCTGGGGGTTGACCGATCCGGGCAATATCCGGCAGCAGAATCAGGATTCCTACGCGATCGTGCCGTTTGGCCGCGACCGTGTGCTCATGATCGTCTGCGACGGCATGGGCGGCGCGAAATCCGGAAACGTTGCCAGCAGCCTCGCCGTCGAGGTCTTCACGGACGAGGTGCGCCGCACGCAGCGCCCCGGCATGACACCGGAAAAGGCCGCCGCCATGCTCCGCAGCGCACTGGAGCTGTCCAACAGCGCCGTCTATGAGCAGTCGCAGCTGAGCGATGATTTTACCGGCATGGGCACGACGCTCGTCGCCGCCTGGATCAGCCGCGATCTGGCCGTCGTTATCAACGTCGGCGACAGCCGCGCCTACCACTTCACCCGCGAGGATGTGCGCCTCATTACGCGCGACCATTCCATGGTCGCCTACATGGTCGAGCGCGGAGAGCTGACGCAGGAGCAGGCCAAGCTCCACCCCGGCAAAAACGTCATCACCCGCGCCGTCGGCACCGAGCCGGAGGTCGAGGGCGATATCTTCACCTGCCGCCTGCGCCGCGACGAGTGCATTCTGCTCTGCTCTGACGGCCTTTCCAACGAAATGGCCGATCAGGAAATGCTCTTTGAGGTCGTCCACGGTCTGAGCAAAAGCGACTGCTGCCAGCGGCTGCTGCACATCGCCAAGAACCGCGGCGCACCCGACAACGTGACCGTCACGCTGGCGGCTGTCTGACGGGAGGGCGCATAGGATGAAATTTTTCGGAAAGGAGCGAGCCTGATCGACCGATACATCGGAACGCTGTTGGATAACCGCTACGAGATCCTTGAAAAGATCGGCTCCGGCGGCATGGCGGACGTCTACAAGGCCCGCTGTCACCGCCTCAACCGGCTCGTGGCCATTAAAATATTAAAGGAAGACCTCTCGCAGGATGCAGAGTTCCGCCGCCGCTTCCACGCCGAATCACAGGCCGTCGCCATGCTCTCGCACCCGAATATCGTGAGCGTCTACGACGTGTCGCGTTCAGACAACATCGACTACATCGTCATGGAGCTGATCGAGGGCATTACCCTCAAGCAGTATATGGAGCAGAAGGGCACGCTCAACTGGCGCGAGGCCCTGCACTTCTCCACGCAGATCTGCAAGGCACTTGAGCACGCGCACAGCCGCGGCATCGTCCACCGTGACATCAAGCCCCATAATATCATGATTTTGAAGGACGGCAGCGTCAAGGTCGCGGACTTCGGCATTGCCCGCGTCTCCTCCGCACAGAACACCCTCACGCGCGAGGCGCTCGGCTCCGTCCACTATATCTCGCCAGAGCAGGCCAAGGGCGCGCAGGTCGACTGCCGCGCCGACCTCTATTCTCTCGGCGTCGTCATGTACGAAATGCTGACGGGCCGCCCGCCGTATGACGGTGATACGCCCGTTTCTGTCGCCATTCAACACATTAACGGCCATCCCACCATGCCGCGTGAGCTGAACCCCTCCATTCCGCTCGGCCTTGAGCAGATCACCATGCACGCCATGACGGCGGAGCTGTCGCACCGCTATCCCTCGGCGACCCGTATGCTCCACGATCTGGAGGAATTCCGCAAGGAGCCGAACATCGTCTTTGACTTTACCGCCGAGGCCGACAGCATCGACGTGCAGCGCCTTCTGAACGACCCCGATTATATGCCCAAGACGCTGGGCCGCACGAACGCGGTCAAGGGCGTGCTTGCCGACGCGGTCGCGAAGAAAAAGCAGCTCGAGCAGGACAAAAAGGCCCAGCAGGACGCCTCCCGGCGCGGCAGCCGCATCGCGGTCATCGCCGGCGTCGTCTGCATCGCGCTGGCCGTGATCGTCATCTGTTATTTCCTGTACAATTATTTCTTCTCCGGCCTGTTTGGAAAGACGGAGGAAACGGCTGTCCCGCGGCTCATTGGCCTGACCGCCGACCAGATCCGGGCCGAGGATTACCCGGACTTCGTCATTCAGATCGACGGCTACGTCGAAAGCAGCCAGTATGCGGCGGGCGTCGTCGTCGACCAGTCCCCGCTGCCTGAAAAGCAGGCGAAGGTCGGCAGCACCATCAAGCTGACCGTCTCCGCGGGCGTCAGCGAGACGAAAATGCCGCCGCTGGTCAATCTCACGCGGCAGAACGCCGAGCAGCAGCTGAACGCCCTCGGCCTGAACCTGAACATTCAGATCGAGGAGCGCAAGGACGATATCTATACCGAGGGCTATGTCATCCAGACAGACCCGGTCAGCGATACGCCGCTCACCAGCGGCCAGACCGTTACCCTCGTCGTCTCGCTCGGCCCGGATATCGAGCTGACCGAGGTTCCGACGCTCGTTGGCGAGGACGTGGACAAGGCGCTGCAGATGATCGCGGACGCCGGACTGCAAAACGGCAGCATCCGCAGCGACGACAGCGACCTGCCCGCGGGCACGGTCACGTTCCAGTCCATCGACGGCGGCCAGATGGTCAAAAAGGATACCGTCATCAACCTGCGCGTGTCCAAAGGCCCGGAGGAGGCCGCGACTCCGGTCGTGACCAATCTGACGCAGGATCAGGCTGTTCTGCAGGACGAGCAGGTCACGCTCTCCATCTCCGCCTATGCCTCCGACGACGGGACGCTCCGCTACGCCTGGTACATGAGCACCGATGGCGGCTATGAAAACGCCGCGCTCGTCTCGCGCAGCAGGGAAGGGAACACCACCTGCGCTGCCGATACCTCCGTCCCCGGCACCTATTATTACTTCTGCGTCGTGGAAAACTCCCTCGGCGACGACACGAAGACCACCAAGTCCAACATGATCGAGGTCGTTGTGCAGGAGAAGACTGTCGAGAAGACCATCGAGGTCAATCTTCCGAGCAAAAGCGGCCTGTATGAGATCACTGTCTATGTCGACGGCGTGCTGCAATACGGCCCGGCCTCCGTGTCGATCACAGACGACCGCTCTGTGATTGTCGAGGTCACGGTCAGGGGCAATGGTACGCTCCCGGTCGACGTCTACCTCGACGGCGCGATCTACGATTCGCAGCTGATCCTGTTTGAGTAAGCGCATGGAAGAGTATCGCATCATCAAAGCCCTGAGCGGCTTCTATTATGTACAGACGGAGGACGGCGTTGTCGAGTGCCGCGCCAGAGGCCGCTTCCGGCGGCAGGACCAGTCGCCCCTCGTCGGCGATTTCGTCCGTATCACCCGGCAGGGGGACAAGGGTGTTCTGGAGGCGCTTCTGCCCCGGAAAAACGCGTTTATCCGCCCGGCGGTCGCCAATATCGACCAGCTCGTCGTGCTGGCCTCCTGCGCCATCCCGGTGACGGAGCCGTTTCTCATCGACCGCGTCCTCGCCATCGCCCAGCTGCAAAACGTCCCGGCCCTCGTCGTCGTCAACAAGGACGATCTGGCTCCGGCGCAGCCCCTTGCGGAGATCTACCGCAGAGCGGGCGTCCCCGTGCTCGTCACGAGCGCGGAAACAGGCGAGGGCATCGAGGCCCTGCGCGAAGCACTTGCAGGAAAGCTCTCCTGCCTGACCGGAAATTCCGGCGTCGGCAAATCCAGCCTTCTGAACCGCGCCTGCCCGCAGCTTCAGCTGCCCGTCGGCGAGGTTTCGGAAAAGCTCGGCCGCGGTCGCCATACCACACGCCACATTGAGCTTTACAGCCTGGGAAGCAATACGTTCGTCGCCGATACCCCCGGCTTCTCCGCGTTCGACACCGAGCGCATGGAGCTGGTTCACAAGGAGCAGCTGCAATACGCCTTCCCGGAGTTTGCCCCATATCTCGGCCACTGCCAGTTTCCCGACTGCGCCCACCGCAAAGAACCCGGCTGCGCCGTCCGCAAAGCCCTCGCTGAGGGCGAGATCGGCCAGACCCGTTACGACAGTTACGAGCGATTGTACGAACTGGCAAGCCAGCTGAAAGAATGGGAACTCAAATAAAAAACCCGCCCCCGGACGTATAACAAGCCGTCCGGGTGCGGGTTTGTTCTATGATCAAGAGAGAAATGAGCTTGCCTGAGTGTATGTGGGCATCGACCCCTACAGCTGCGGCCGGACGGGTGAGGATCACTCGTTCTGCGCGTTCTCTCCCGCCTTTGCTTTTTTAATGTACCGGTAAATGCTTGCCTGCGAACAGGACAGCTTTTTGACCGTGAACTGCACCGCGCCGCGCAGCTCGAACATCCCCTGCTCGTGCAGCTGGGCGATGATGCGGGTGCGCTCGGCCTGCGTCAGGCGGTCGAGCGGCACGTTGACGGACTTCGTGACCGTCTCGAACAGCTCCTCCATGAGGCTGTTCATGTCCGATTGGAAATGCTCCGCCGGGACGGCTGCCGCGTGCTGCGGCTGCATGGGCTGCTTGGCGGGCGCGTCGACAGGGAAGTAGTGGTGATGGACAAAATCGTCCGGGTGGATGAGCTTGAGAATGGCGTCGCTGATCTCGTGGAACCGGCTGTCGTCAAAATTGATGCACAGCAGGCCGACCAGCTTGCCGCCGTCCTTGATAAACATCGTGCTCGAACGGATGGTCTTTCCGTTTGCAAGCTGTCCGGTGTAGTTCAGATTATAGTCGCTCGTCTCGTACTGCTTCTGCATGATCATGCGCAGCGCCGCGTTTGTGATCGGCGCGCCGACGCTGCGGCCGCTGATGGAGCCATTGGCAATGGCGGCCACGCGGCTGGTTTCCGGCAGGATCTCATGCAGTACGACCTCATAATCCGGCCCAAGCGTTGCGCCGAGGTATTCGACCAGCACGGTATACTGCCGAAGCATCTGTTCCGTCATAGGGCTTCCTCCTTATGATGTGTCCGTATTTCTCATACTAGCACAGTTTTTTCGCGAAAGCAACGAAATCCGCCCGATTTTCTCACTGTATTTTTTCAAAACGAGAAATATTTTTTTAACATACGAAAATTAACAGTAAAAATTGTGCGAAATGCACAATTTTGAGTTTTTTATCTGTTGGTTTACAGTAATTATATTGACAACTGAATCGCGGAGTGATAAACTCTTATCATAATGAGGAGGTGAGGACAGTTTATGAAAACCGTCATTTCTACTGAAAAGGCCCCCGCGGCCATCGGCCCGTATTCGCAGGGCATCCAGGCAGGCAGCCTGATCATCACATCCGGCCAGCTGCCCATCGACCCGGCAACCGGCGCGTTCCCAGACA
>ENA-UEQR01001715-UEQR01001715.1-human-gut-metagenome-genome-assembly--contig:-NODE-1715-length-11881-cov-9.091325_pt1 | contig 11881 bp, 9 predicted proteins | sample MGYA00242944_ERZ507941 | MGnify/ENA primary metagenome ERZ507941 (study PRJEB26167, sample SAMN06115398) | human gut metagenome | host: Homo sapiens | place: China:Chongqing | collected 2016-06-23...
GGCCGCAGGCCGGGGAGGCTTCTTTTGTGTTATCTTGTGTGCCGGTCCTTTACTTCGTGGGCGTGGCCGATTACGGCGCTGCGCTTATGGAACAGCAGGCCCACCACGGCAAACATACCGCCCTCGATCAATACAGTAAACAGCCAGTCCCCCGTTACCAGGTAGCTGCCTGCCAGGCAGGTCAGCAGGGTGGGGATCGGCATGCTGATGCAGATAGCCGCAAAGAACTGTTTCGGCTTCATGTTGGCGTGAGCGGCGGCATAGGGAATGATGCCGTTGGGCAGCCCCGGTGTGATAAACGCCAGAATGGTATAAAACCAGGGGTTCTTGCTGTTGCGCACGCTGTTCAGCAACTTATTCGCCTTGGGGCTGTTCGCTGTGAGCAGTTCAATGACTTTTGCCAGGCGGCGCGCCAGCAGAAACACCAGAAAGTTTGCCGCCACCGATGCCGAAAAGCTGGTCACAAAGCCTTTCCACGGCCCATAGGCGATCCCCGCCGCCAGTTGGACCGGCATGGCCGGGATTATCAGCGATACCACCTGCACGAACGCCAGGAACCACAGCGTCAAAAAGCTGCGCAGCCGCCCCTCGCTCGTCAAATAATCGCTCAGAGCCTGTTCGTCCCCGCTGGAAAATGCAGTCCATAACCCCGGCAACAGCAGGCGGAATGTTTCAATAATCAGCAGCACCATAACCAGAATTACGGCTGCTGCCGCAATAACGGCCAGGCGCTTGGTGCGTTCGGGGGGCTGTTGTTTCATGCAGGGGTACTCCTTAATTCTAAAATATAATGTTTATTCGCCGAAATCCTGTGCCACTTTTTTGAGCATATCCCGGATGGGCAAGTTATACGGGCAGCGGGTCTCGCACTTGCCACAGCCAATGCAGGCACCGGCTTTCACCGTCAGGGTATCGTACCGTTCGTGCGCCCAGCCCGCAAGGCCATAACGCTCCAGGTAGCCATGGAACAAGAAACAGCTGGGAATCTGGATGCCCACCGTGCAGGGGGCACAGTAATTGCAGCGGCGGCAGAACTGGGTGCCAAGGGTATCCCGCACTTTCTGGCAGGCGGCTTTCTCCTCCGGGGTCAGCGGGGCGGTGTTGGCGCTGCCCGCCACATTCTGTTCCAATTCTTCCGGCGCGGCCATGCCGGGGATGGATACTGTGACTGCTGGGTTGGAAAGCACATACCGCAGCGCCAGCCGCCCATCCTCAATGGCACCACCGGCCAGCGGCTTCATATCAATAAAGGCCTTGCCCTTTTCCGCACAGCGGTCGATCAGCTCTTTACCCTGCTGCTCCACAATATTATAGGGGAACATAATGGTTTCGATCTTGTCCACCTTCAGCGCCTTTTCAAACGTCTGGCTCAGGTGGGCGGTAATGCCAATGTGCCCCACAACGCCCTTGGCCTTGGCTTCCAGCAGGGCTTCCATGGCGCCGCCGGGGGCCAGGATTTTATCCAGGTTTTCCGGGCTGGGGTTGTGGAACTGGTACAGGTCAATGTGATCGGTGCGCAGGTTTTTCAGGCTGGCGGCAAGCTCGGCTTCCATCTCTGCCTTGGTCAGCGCACGGCACTTGGTGGCAAGGATAAATTCATCCCGCAGGCCCAGTTCCTCCAGCGCCTGGCCGATCCACTCCTCGCTGACGGTGTAAGCGCGGGCGGTATCAATGTAATTGATGCCCGCCTCATGTGCGGCTTTCAGCATGGCGCGGGTGCCAGGTTCATCAATGCGCTGCACCGGAATGCCGCCAAAACCCAGGCGCGAAACCCGCAGCCCGGTGCGGCCAAAATCAACATACTGCATATTTCATTCTCCCTTTTTGCGGCGGGGTGCCCTGCCCCGTCTGGACGGTTGTACAAAGTATCACTATTATAGCAGGCAAGGCTTTACTTGTCACGTTTTTTGGCAGTTTTTTATTGACTTTACACCTGCTGTGCGTTAGGATTAGACTATTCATTGGGTATTTGTTGGTACATTATAAAGGATACACACGTTATAGTAGAGGGAGGAAATTCCTATGCGTTATGGTTTTATCGGCTGCGGCAACATGGGCGGTGCGGTTGCCCGCGCAGTGTGCCGCGGCGTTGGGCCGGAAAATGTTGTGCTGGCCAACCGCACCCCGGCCAAGGCTGAAGCCCTGGCCGAAGCACTTGGCTGCCGCGCCGCCACCAACGATGTGGTCGCGCAGGACTGCGATGTAATTTTCCTTGGCGTAAAGCCGCAGATGATGGCCGATATGCTGGCCGGCATCGCCCCCATCCTGGCAAAGCGCAGCGGGCGTTTTGTCCTGGTTACTATGGCTGCCGGGCTGAGCATGGCCCGCGTGCGCGAGATGGCCGGCGGTGCATATCCAATCATCCGCATCATGCCCAACACCCCGGCGTCGGTAGGCGAAGGCATGATCCAGTATTGCTCTGCCAACGTAACCGCCGAGGAAGAGGCTGCATTCTGCCAGCTGATGGCTCCCGTCGGGCGGCTGGACGCCGTAGCCGAGGGCATGATCGATGCCGCAAGCTGCGTCTCCGGCTGCGGCCCGGCATGGGTGTACCAGTTTATTGAAGCGCTGGCCGATGGCGGCGTGGCCTGCGGTCTGCCCCGGGCAAAGGCACAGGAATACGCCGCACAGATGGTACTGGGCAGCGCAAAGCTGGTGCTGGAAAGCGGCAAGCACCCCGGTGCGCTGAAGGATGCTGTGTGCAGCCCCGGCGGCAGCACCATTCAGGGCGTGCGGGTACTGGAAGAACACGGGCTGCGCGGTGCGGTGATGGATGCCGTGCTGGCTGCTTACGACAAAACAAAGGAAATGGGAAAGGGTTAATGGAATCATGCGCATCGTTGTGAAAGTAGGCACCTCCACATTGGCATACCCCACCGGGCGGCTGAACATCCGCCATGCAGAGGAACTGGTCAAGGTATTGAGCGATTTAAAGAACGAGGGACACGAGGTGATTCTGGTGTCCTCCGGCGCCATCGGCATGGGCGTAGGCAAGCTTTCGCTGCCTGCACGTCCCAAGGATACCACCACCAAGCAGGCCTGCGCCGCCGTGGGGCAGTGCGAGCTGATGTACACCTACGACCGGCTGTTCAGTGCCTACGATCACACGGTAGCGCAGATCCTGCTTACCGGCGTGGACGTGGAGCACACCGAACGCCGAGTGAACATCCAGAACACCCTGACCCGTCTGCTGGAACTGGGTGCACTGCCCATCATCAATGAAAACGACAGCGTTGCCACCGATGAGATCACCTCCATTGGCGACAATGACACGCTGGCCGCTATTGTGGCCTGCTGCTGCAAGGCCGACTTGCTGGTGCTGCTGAGCGACATCGACGGCCTGTACACTGCGAACCCCCACACCCACCCGGATGCGGCACTGATCCCGCTGGTGGAGGAGATCACCCCGGAGGTGATGGCGCTGGCAGACGGTGCAGGCTCTGCACTGGGCACCGGCGGCATGGCAACCAAGCTGCGGGCTGCCCGCATGGTGACCGGCAGCGGTGCAGATATGGTCATTGCCAACGGCGCACACCCGGAACTGCTGTATGATATCGCTGCGGGCAAGCCCATCGGCACCCGCTTTGCCGGGCACAAGCAGCCCACACTGTCCACACAGGAGGTTTGAGCTATGACCACACAGGAAATTCTGGAAGCCGCCCGCGGGGCAAAGGCTGCGCTGGCACTGGCTGATAGCACCAGCCGCGCACAGGCACTGCACAGTATGGCTGCGCAGCTGTGCAGCCCGGCAAACATGACGGCTATCCTTGCCGCCAACGCCGACGATATGGCCGCTGCAAAGGGACATATCAGCGAGGTGATGCTGGATCGTCTTGCCCTGACCGAGGAGCGCATCCGCGCCATGGCAAAGGGCATTGAAGAGGTCGCTGCCCTGCCCGACCCGGTGGGCCGGGTGCTGAAGCGGGTGGAGCGCCCCAACGGGCTGGTGATCGAAAAGACCGCCGTGCCCATGGGTGTGATTGCTATCATCTACGAGAGCCGTCCCAACGTGACCAGCGATGCTGCCGCCCTTGCCATCAAGAGCGGCAACGCCTGCATCTTGCGCTGCGGCAAGGAGGCATGGTGCAGCGCCAACGCCATTGTACAGGCGCTGCGGCAGGGGCTGCGGGAGAACGGTCTGCCTGAAAACGCGGTCTGCCTGATCGAGGACACCACCCACGCCTCTGCCAACGCCCTGATGACTGCCGTGGGCTATGTGGATCTGCTGATCCCCCGGGGCGGTGCAGGGCTGATCCGCGCCTGCGTGGAAAACGCCAAGGTACCCTGCATCCAGACCGGTACCGGCATCTGCCACATTTTTGTGGACGACACCGCCGATCAGGCCAAGGCGCTGGATATTATTGAAAACGCCAAGGCCAGCCGCCCCAGCGTGTGCAACGCCGAGGAGGTGTGTCTGGTGCACTCTGCCATTGCGCAGGAGTTTCTGCCCAAGCTTGCACAGCATCTTGGCCCCGACCGCGTGGCTGCGGGCAAGCTGCCGGTAGAGCTGCGGCTGGACGCACGCGCCGCCGCCATCATTCCCGGCACACCTGCCGGTCCTGCGGACTTTGACACCGAGTTTCTGGACTATATTCTTGCCGTCAAGGTGGTGGACAGTGTAGATGAGGCCATTGCCCACATTGCGCAGCACTCCACCGGCCATAGCGAGGCCATCCTGACCCAGACGCAGGCAGACGCCGACCGGTTCACCGCTGCGGTAGACAGCGCCGCCGTGTATGTAAACTGCTCCACCCGCTTTACGGACGGCGGCGAGTTTGGTCTGGGCTGCGAGATGGGCATCTCTACCCAGAAGCTGCACGCCCGGGGACCCATGGGGCTGGAGGAGCTTTGCAGCTACAAGTACGTTATCCACGGTGACGGGCAGATTCGCTGATCTCCCCTGCCCCAGCTTCTTCATAATTTTTTTACAATTCTGTCCGGCCTGCGGGCGTGGCAGAGCAAGTTTTTCACAGTTGAAAAAAATTTCCTGTACAGGCCGATGCAAGCTGCTTTGGCCTGTATTTTTGTTTTACCGGGATGGACTGTATTTTAAAATGAATATGAAAACTGAAAAATTTTTCACCTTTCCCATAAAACGAGCGTTCTTGGATAGCGGTATGTATCCAAGAATTCGCCGTTTCTCACAATGTAAAAGTAGTACTTTTATGTTTTTATAGGTCAAAAAAGCAAAATTTTCTCTTGACAGAGCTTTTTTTGTGCGGTAAAACTATAGTGTAAGATTTGATATCGATTTCACTCCCGTTTCACAGGATTTCAAAATTCGTACATCATAACTGGTGCATTGTAAAAATAAGTAAAGGAGAGAGCATCCTATGACGATCGCAATTCTTGCCCACGATTCCCGCAAAGAACTGGCTCTGCAGTTCTGTACCGCTTACAGTGCCATCCTTTCCCGCAATAATGTTATCGCCACCGGTACCACCGGCCGGATGCTTGCCCAGACTACCGGTCTGCCGGTGCACTGCTACCTTTCCGGCAAGCTGGGCGGTGTACAGCAGATCACCTCCCGCGTTGCCTGTGATGAAGTGGATCTGGTGCTGTTCTTCCGCGACCCGCTGAAGGCCGATGCCGCCAGCCTGACCGAACAGAATCTGCTGCGCCTGTGCGATATGCACAGCGTACCCATTGCCACCAACATTGCTACCGCAGAGGTGCTGCTGCGTGGTCTGGATCAGGGAGATCTGGACTACCGTGAGGGGATGCACCCGGCTATGATCGAGCCGATCCCCGCCATGCAGGCCCGTGCCGTGTAAGCGTTTATTTGTGTGTTACTTTGTGTATAGAGGGAAAAAAGGAGCTATCGCAGCGTGTTGTGCGATAGCTCCTTTTGTTATAATGATATCCTGCCCGCAGGGCAAACATTACTCCTTAAAATAAGCTTTCTGGACAGCCAGCAGCACACCGGCGCGGCTGGCGGCAAAGTTCAAGCCGCCCTGCAAATAACAGGTATAAGGGGCGCGCAGAGGACCGTCGCAGGAAAGCTCGATGGTGCTGCCCTGCGTAAAGCTGCCGCTGGCCATGACCACCTCGTCGGTGTAGCCCGGCTCCGGGCTGGGTTCCGGGGCGGCGTAGCTGTCCACGGGGCTGGCAGCCTGAATACCCTGACAGAAGCCGATGAGCGCCTCTGCCGTACCGGCATCAAAGCAGGTGACGATATCGTTGTGAGCCTCGCAGTAGCGTGGGATGGGCTTTTTGCCCAGCAGCTCCAGCATACACTGGGCGTAGATGGCGGTCTTAATGGCCTCGCACACCACACCGGGGGCGTAGTAGAAGCCCAGATACATATTCCGGGGGGTCTCCAGCGTGCAGCCCAACTCCTTGCCAAGGCCGGGGGCGTTCAGGCGGTAAGCGCACAGTTCCACCAGATCCTTGCGACCCACGATGTAGCCGCCGGTGGGAGCAATGCCGCCGCCGGGGTTCTTGATCAGGCTGCCCACTGCGATATCCGCGCCCACCTGACAGGGCTCCTGCGTCTGGGTGAACTCGCCGTAGCAGTTATCCACAAAGATGATGATCTCCGGGTTTGCGGCGCGGGCGGTATCGGCAATTTTGCGGATGGTAGCCAGATCAAAGGCGTTGCGCTGTAAATAGCCGCGGCTGCGCTGGATATGGCACACCTTTGCGCCGGGGGCTTTTTTGGCGATCAGGTCGTAATCCGGGGTGAAGTCGGCCTTGAGGGGGGCTTCATCATAGTTTACGCCGTAGTCCATCAGAGTGCCGGTGCCCCTGCCCTTGCCGTCCAGACCAATGACGCCCTCCAGCGTATCGTAGGGGCGGCCGGTGGCGGCCAGCAGGGTGTCCCCTGCCCGCAGCAGACCGAACAGCGCCACCGCCAGCGTGTGGGTGCCGCTTTGGAACTGGCTGCGCACCAGTGCATCCTCTGCGCCCATGACCTGCGCAAAAATCTGCTCCAGCTTGGCGCGGCCGGTATCCCACAGGCCGTAGCCGGTGGTGCCCAGCATATCGGTGGAGGACATCTGGGTATCGGCAAAGGCCTTGAGCATCTTCAGCTGGTTGAAATCCCGGATTTCCTCCATCTGGCGGAAGTAGGGTTGGCACAACTCCATGGCCTTTTCGTCCAGCGCCAGCACCTCGGGCTTATAATCAAAAAAGTGGTTCAGAATCGACATTATAACGTGATAGTTCCTTCCTGTTATTATTGGGTTCTTTGTGCAAGAAGCTTTAACATTTCTCGGGCACATAGCGGGCGTACTCTGCCTGTTTTGCAAAGCCAAGGCGGGTATAAAACCGCACCCGCTCCGGTGCACAGAGGAATACCGGGCGCAGCCCTTCGGCGGCAAGGCTGTTAGCCATTTCCACAATGAGCCGCCCGCCGATGCCCTTGCCCCGCAGCGGCTCTGCGGTCTGCCCGCAGGCCATGTAGGCTTGCCCATTGCACAGGGCATAAGCGCCCACGGTGCAAACGACTGTACTTCCCTGCTCCAGCGTCCATGCCACTGCCCTGCCCCGGCTGCGCTTTGTGCACAGTTCTGAGTAAAAGTCTGCCTGCCGGGTGAGGTCTGCGGGATAAAGTGCTTCTGCCACCCGGGCAGCAGAAGCTTCCCGGCAGAGGGACAGCTGCGTCCACAAAGATTCGTCCACGGCGGGCAGGGGCAGCGGCCCAGCCTGCGGCAACCCGAACACGGTCAGCGTTTCTGCTTTCCGCCAGCCATCCGGCGGCGGGCAAACGGCTTCGTCCAGAATGGCGCTCTCGCACCCGCAGAAGGACAAAAAGCCTGCCAATTCTGCGGGGTTTGCGTGCCCAGCCAGCCATGCCGTGCTGCCGGAAAGTTCCAGCGCCAGCGTGGGGCCCGCGTAGAACCGCCACGGCTGACTTTTGCGAAAGAGCGCACAGTCCAGCGGCAGCAGAGCGTCCAGCACCGGCAGACCCCGGCAGGCATTCGCGAACCGGGTGCGGCGCTTTACATCCTTTACCTGTGCGATCACTTGAGCGCGTTGACGATCTTTTTGAACTCGCGGCCGCGCACTTCAAAGTTGGGGTACAGGTCAAAAGAAGCACTTGCCGGGGACAGGATGATGATATCGCCGGGCTTTGCGGCGGCACGCGCCAGCTCTACGGCGTGCTGCATATTGTCTGCGTGTTGAATGGGCAGAGCGGCTTCGTCAAAGCCGGAGCACTCCCGTACAGCCTGCTCGATGCGGGGGCCAGTCGCGCCCATCAGCACCAGATTTTTGACGTGGGCGATGATCTCCGGTGCCAGCGGCTCGTAGGGGATGTGCTTATCGTAGCCGCCCGCGATGAGGATGACCTTCCGGTCAAAGCTGCGCAGACCGGCAATGGTACGGGTGGGGCTGGTGCCGATGGAATCGTTATAGTACAGCACGCCGTCCAGAGTACGCACCGGCTCAATGCGGTGCTCCACGCCGGTAAAGGTGCTGCCCACCTGACGGATAGCCTCTACGGGCACCTCGCCCCACACGGCAGCGGCAGCAGCCAGCAGGTTTTCAATGTTGTGCAGACCGCGCAGCTTGACATCCTTCTGGGCAAGGAAGGGGGTCACGACACCATCCTCGGCCATGCAGAGCATGCCGTCCTCCTTGCGCAGGAAGGCACCGTTGTCGGTATCGTGCAGGCGGGTGAACCACACCTGCTTGCCCTTGCAGTCTGCCTGCATGGAGCGGCTGATCTCGTTCTCATAGCCCAACACGGCGCGGCAGGGCTGCTTCTGGTACAGCAGGATATTGCGCTTTGCATCAATGTATTCCTGCATATCCTTGTGGTGATCCAGATGGTTCGGGGTCACGTTGGTAACCACCGCAATGTCGGGGCTGGCGTGCATGCTGATCAGCTGGAAGCTGGACAGCTCTACCACAGCCACATCCTCCGGGGATACTTCCGGCAGCATGGGCAGCAGTGCTGCGCCGATGTTGCCGCCCAAATGCACCTTGCGGCCTGCGGCCTCGTAGAATTTGGAGATAAGGGTTGTGGTGGTGGTCTTGCCGTCCGAGCCAGTCACGGCCACGATCTCGCAGGGGCAGAAATCGAAGAACAGTTCCACCTCACTAGTGACCATGGTGCCGGCGGCCATGGCATCCTGCAGGGGCTTTTCAAAGTAACCCACAAAACCCGGGGTGCGCATGATGATGTCCTGCCCCTTGAAGCCGTCCAGATAGTTTTCGCCAAGGCTCAGGTCGATGCCCAAATCCCGGATGGTGGCGGCGTAATCGCCAAAGTCCTCCACGCTCTTTTTCTGGTCGCACAGGGTCACATGAGCGCCCAGCTCCACAAACTCCTTGATGAGGGTCTTGTGGCTGACGCCTGCGCCGATAAAGGCGACCTTTTTGCCCTGAATAAGCTGGGCAAGCTTCTGCTGATCTTTCTGCATAAAAACAGTTCCTCCTCTAATAGGATCATGGTATAACACCGCGCCGCACGGGCAGCGCGGGGATCACTTCGCTGTACCATTATAGTCCATTTGCGCGCAATTGGCAACGGAAAACCGCACAGTCTGCTTCAAAAAGCCCGATAAATTCACAAAAAGGCAATTGTTTTTTCTGCTGCTTTCTGCTACACTTGTCGTTGCAGAGCGTTTTTTGCCGTTTCTGCGCGAAGACAAACGGAATGAGGTTATTCTTTTTGAAACGATGGTTGCGTTTTACCGCAGCGGTGCTGGCTGCTGCGTTTCTTTTTGCTCTGACCGGCTGTGGCAGCTCCACAAACTCTGCCAGCTTTACTTGGTTTGTGGACAGCATCCCCGCAAATCTGGACCCGCAGGTAGCCTCCGGTGCATCGGATGTCATCGCCTGCGAGAATCTGTACGGCACGCTGGTGCGCAAGGACCCGGACGGCGAACTTGTGCCGGGGCTCTGTGAGAAGTGGACGGTCTCCTCAGACGGGCTGACCTACACCTTTACCCTGAAGGACGGCCTGACCTACGCTGCCGCCAAGGGTGCCGCCACAGAGTACGACATTACCGCCGAGGATTTTGTATTTGCGTTCCGGCGCATTTTCCATGCCGAGACTGCCTCGCCCTATGCGGTGGAGTTTTCCGCCATTCAGAACAGCGCCGCCGTGCTGGCGGGGCTTGCAGACGAAAGCAGTCTGGGCGTTTCGGCCAATGGGCCGCTGACGTTGGTGTTCCGGCTGAGCGAGCGGGACGATAACTTTTTAGCAAAGCTGGCCATGCCCGGTGCAGCCCCCTGTGACGAGGCCTTTTTTGAGAGCACCCGGGGCACCTACGGACTGACCGCCAAGACTACACTTGCCAGCGGCAGCTTTTACCTGTACAACTGGACGGCAAACGGCCTGTTTTTGCGCCGTACTGTGGAAAGCCCGCTGGTCGGCAGTCTGCGTCTGGTGCAGGACACCAGCGGCAGCGGCAAGAGCGCGGCCCAGCTCATTGCTGATGGCAAATGCTCTGCCGCGCTGGACGAGAGCGGCGAAGCCACCAGCTTACAGACGGTAAGCTATTCCGACACCACATGGGCGCTGCTCTTCAACACGGCAGAGGGGTCGGTGTTCCAGAACCAGCAGCTGCGGCAGGCGCTGGCCGGTATTGCCCGGGAAAACGCCGATGTGCCCTCCAGCGGCCTGTACGCCGCTGCAAAGGGGCTTGTACCGGAGGGTCTGACCGTGGATGGGCTGGACTACCGCGAAACTGCCGGGGATCCCCTGCCCACCATCCCGGAGCCAAAGGCCCTGTATCTGGCTGCGCGACAGGGCATGGCTACCTCGGATTTTTCCGGTGTGACCCTGCTGCTGCCCAAGAACGCCGGGCTGGGCGAACTGGCCGACCAGATCAACAGCGCATGGCAGAAGGAGTGTTCCCTGTTCTTCTCGGTGGAAGAGGTAGAGCAGGACGAGTTTGACGCCCGCATTGCCGCCGGGAAATACACCATTGCCCTTGCGCCCATCCGTGCCGAGGGCGGCAGCGCATATCAGATGCTGCAGCAATTCACCGCTGAGGGCGGCAGCCTGACCGGCTATGCCGATACTGTTTATGCCGACCGGCTGGCACTGAGCGCACAGCAGACCGGCAAGGACCGTTGCGCTCTGTTGGCGCAGTGCGAGCGGCAGCTGCTGGAAAGTTGCACCGTGGTGCCCCTGATGGCGCAGCAGAAACGTCTGCTGCTGGCAAACGGCGTGCGCGACTTGGTATTCGACCCGTTCTTCCCGGTGCTGGACCTGACTTGGGCCAAAATGAGCTGACCGCAAATTTCGTGCGGAAAAGCCTTGACATTCCTGCCCTGCTTTGTTACAATAATGGAGCACTTGCAGGGTTAGCTCATCCGGTAGAGCGACTGCTTCCCAAGCAGTAGGCGGCGGGTTCGAGTCCCGTATCCTGCTCCAGAATATAGCGGTGAGGCGTTCAAAATTTGTTCGTTTCACCGCTTTTTGTTTGTGTCCATTTCAAAAAATGACGTAAAATTTTGTGTTTCCCGCTCATAATCTAGCAGATAATGGAACAAACAAAGGAACAAAAAACACTCCCGAGCTTTTTTAGAAAGCCCGGGAGTGTTTGCGTTTAATTGATTTTATATCGCGTTACTTTGCCACAAGTTCGGCGGCAAGGGCGTCCATCTGTGCCTCGGCAGCAGCGTTGGCGGCAGAGCGGATGGTGACCACGTTCTCACAGAGGGTGATGTTCTTCATGCTCTCCAGCTCGGCACGCATAAGCTTTGCAGCCATGGGTGCCCAAGTGCCGTTTTCCATCAGGCCGACGGTGCGGTTCTGGAAGCTCTTGGTCTTGAGGTGAGTCAGCAGATTCTCCATCGGCGGGAAGAGGAAGCCGTCGTAGGTAGCGCAGGCCAACACGATCTTACCGCAGCGGAAGGCCTCGGTGACAGCGTAGGAGACATCCGTGCGGGTCAGGTCCATCTCCACCACCTTTGCGCCCTG
>ENA-UEQR01001719-UEQR01001719.1-human-gut-metagenome-genome-assembly--contig:-NODE-1719-length-11866-cov-6.722962_pt1 | contig 11866 bp, 11 predicted proteins | sample MGYA00242944_ERZ507941 | MGnify/ENA primary metagenome ERZ507941 (study PRJEB26167, sample SAMN06115398) | human gut metagenome | host: Homo sapiens | place: China:Chongqing | collected 2016-06-23...
AACTCATCGATATCGATAATTAATTAAAAATAAATAACTATGAACTTATACGCATTATTTTTCGGATTAGCCCTATTCGGCTTTTGCAGTTGCGACAACGACGATTCGGTAACCCCTGATCCTCAAGCCCGCCAAGCTTTTGAAAGTAAATATCCCAACGCCACACAAGTGGAATGGGAAAAGAAAAACAATTACCTGATAGCAGAATTCATCGACAATCAACTCGACGGGAAAGCCTGGTTCGATGCTACAGGCCGATGGTATATGACCGAAACCGAGTTGACCCACACCAGCCAACTGCCTGAGGCCGTACAAAAAACTTTGGCAAACAGTGAATATCGACGATATCGATCGTTTGGAGCGTAACGAAACCGAAACGATTTATGTCATCGAAGTGAAAAAAGACAAACAAGAATACGATCTCTATTATTCAGCCGACGGAATTTTGGTCAAAGTTCAGGCCGACCTAACCGATGACGATTACGAAAACTATCTTCCCGACGCCTCGGAATTACCGGCTTCGCTCCAGCAATTCATCAATGACAAATATCCGGCTTGCCGTATCATCGAAACTGAAACCGAACATAACCGTACAGAGGTAGATATCATACACGAAAACCGCAGCAAAGAAGTGATATTCGATGCCTCCGGCAATTGGCTGAATACCCATTACGATGTCCGCCAAAACGAAGTTGAAACCGCCGTAATGAATGCCTTGAAAACTTCGGCTTATGCCGATTATATCATCGACGATATTGAACGTTACGAAACGCCGGATCAAACCTATTACCTGTTCGAACTCGAAAAAGGAGCCAAAGAAATCGAAATAAAAATAGATCTGTCAGGGAAACTGCTTTAAACAGTGACAACGGGCAAAACGGACAAGGGTTTGAGATAGTTTCTGAAACCCTTGTAATCGTTTAAACCTATACCGCCGCAGCATAACAGATAAACTCCGGGGACGTATCGATGTGAAATCGGAATTCACCCACACTTTTAAAGTCCGCCGATATGAAAATGTTTCAAGGCATGTACAATACCTTCGTCGTCGACACCGGATGTAACGAAATCGGCGTGCCGCTGCACTTCTTCGGAAGCATTTCCCATAGCCACCCCTATTCCGGCATATTCCAACATAGGAATGTCATTTCCTCCATCCCCGAAAGCCATCGTCTCTTCGCGGGAAATTCCGAAATAAGCCAATATTTTTTCCATTCCGATACTCTTGTTTCCCCCAACCGGCACGACATCGGTAAACAACGGATTCCAGCGGGTAGCCTCACATTCCGGTAAGGCCTGCATAATCCGGTCTTCCTGTTGCTCTGAGAAAAACGCAATCAACTGAAAAACCCCTTCCCGGGTAGCCTCATGAATATCTTTCACTACCGGTTCCGGAAAATCCAGCATCCGGAATACCTCCCGGGTATGCTGATTATTATAGTTGATAAACATATCCTTCTCCCGGACAAAAATACAGGGGAAGGTCTCCTTCTCTTCCTGATACTTTATCAGATGTTCCAAGGCGATCTCCGGAATCATCCTCCGGTAAATGACCCGATCCCGTCCGATATAACAACAACTGCCATTCAGGGTCACATACCCGTCGAACTCCAGATCACCCAGATTATTAATTACTTGTAAATGCCGCCCGGTAGCTATAAATACTTTTATTCCCTGAGTCCTTAACTGCCGGATAGCTTGCCGGGTAGCTTCGGAAACCCGGTGAGTGTGAAAACTCACCAATGTTCCGTCTATATCAAAAAAAACTGCTTTTATCATCCTACACTCCTCTGCCTGTTCCCTGTTATTTTATATCACTGATTTTACAAACTTCAAGGAAAGATGCCCCGCGGACATGTCCGAAACTTCCTCCGATCACCAGGATCTGATCTTCAGGCTGGTAACCGTTCTGCAATAATACCTGTGGAATGTCCCGCATAAACTCATCCCTTGAATGGGGTTTTACGGAAAAATAAGGTCTCACCCCGAAAGAAAGAGCTAATTCGCGCATCACATGTTCGTCGTAACAACGGGCATATACAGGCAAACCGCCCCGAAAAGCCGACAGATAACGGGCTGTACGTCCGGAATTCGTATCTACCACAATCGCCTTGATGGGCAACATGGTAGTCATCCGGACAGCCACTCTGGCCAAAGCTGCTGTAATCTCATTATTAATACGAACTAAATTCCGGTTGGCATCGGGCGGTAAAATCGACTCATTGGCCTCAGCAACACGGCTCATCACTTTAACGGCTTCCAAAGGATAATCTCCATAAGCCGTCTCCCCACTCAGCATAATGGCATCCGTTCCACTGAAAACAGCATTGGCAATATCGCTCACCTCGGCCCGGGTCGGACGCGGATGGTCGATCATCGTGTGCAACATCTGGGTTGCGATGATCACCGGCTTTTTACTCTCGATACATTTATTGACGATATAGCGCTGAATCAGGGGTATCTTTTCAGCATCGATCTCGATAGCTAAATCCCCTCTGGCCACCATCACGCCATATACATGATCGAGAATCTCATCGATATGATTCACCCCTTCCTGATTTTCTATTTTTGCAATAATTTTGATGTTGCTATGCTGTTCATCCAAAATTTGCTGGATTTCCATCACATCCTGCTTATTTCTGACAAAAGAATGGGCGATGAAATCCAATTTATTATCCATAGCGAACTGAATAAATTTCCGGTCTTTATCACTTAACGACTCGAGATGCATGTTCACTCCCGGCACATTGATACTCTTCTTATCTTTTATCTCTCCCGGATTCGAAGCTTCCAATTCGAGACAGTTTTCTTTTTTATCCCGTACGATCAGCTCGACATCCCCGTCATCTACCAGAATTTTATCGCCGATCTGAACATCACGGACAAAATGTTCATAAGACACATGGATCAACTTTTCAGCCACCAAAGTCCGGTCACCCGTCATAAAAATAATTTCCCCCTTCCCGACACGGACAGGAAACCATCACATTGAAATTTGTAGAGACGAGCGACGTGCACGGATCTGATCTGAGATAGCACGTACATTCCGTACCACTTTCATCGCTTCGTCGAGCGTCTGGTGAGCAGTATTCAACCGAACCACATTCATCCCGGCTTCATACAACTCTCTTAAAAAGCCTATTTCGCATCTTTTATCCGAAATGGTTGCGACAATCTTTGTTCTTTTCATTTAGTAATTTATTTATCCCGTTATATTTTTATATACGCAATCCGTCCTTTTCCGTATACATTATTTTTCATTAATCAAAGCCAATAAGGCTAATTCATAAGATTTCAGTCCGAACCCCATGATCACGCCCCGGCAAACAGCCGTCAGATAAGAAACATGCCGGAAAGCCTCCCGCCGGGCTGTATTGGAAATATGTACCTCGACCACCGGAGCTTTAACCGCAGCAATCGCATCGGCTAAAGCGATCGAAGTATGGGTATAGGCACCTGCATTCAAAATAATCCCGTCGTAACTGAAACCTACCTCGTGGATCTTATCGATCAGTTCCCCCTCTACATTGGATTGAAAACAGGAAATATCCACCGACGGATATTTATTTTTTAACTGACGAAAATAATCTGTAAATGTTTCTTTTCCATACACCTCCGGTTCCCGCACTCCCAGTAAATTCAAATTGGGGCCATTAAGTAATAATATCTGCATTTTCTCCGTATTTGTGATCTAAACTTATTCTACAAAATTACTCATTTTTCTAACTTTTACGTCGGTATTTCAAAATTTCTAATATCAAATTCCTACTTTTTTACTATATTTGTTCAAAATCTCAAATCCATAATAATCAACTTTTTACACAAATTTATATGTATTAATAATTAAACAAAAGTCCACCTTATCACACAGTATATTTTTAATTAATGCCTAAAGGTATATCTTTTTTTTTTATTCGATTTATATTTTTCTGAATTTAACTATGTAAAGTAAAATAATTAACAAATACATTTGTGTCAATTATATAAATGTTTTCCTTTCCTTCAACTATTTCTTTACGTTTTTTCTCGAACTTGGAAAGGTCTATTTTACCTAACACATTTACTGATACATTTCCTGCAGTTATATTTCAGTTGCCAGAATTCGCTACCTAGATTACTTCCTTGCCCGGCAGTGTTCTCAATAACGGCTGTTACGCCTTTTGTTTTTTCTAAAGCGATATTAATACTTTCTGCGATGAGCGACAGGCAATCCTCTATTGAAATTTTGTTGAGAGAACTGCCTGGATGGAAATTTAAAAGTTTCAATCCAAGCAGTTCGCAACGTTGCATTTCATCCAGAAAAGCAGCACGGCTTTTTTGAAGTCCCTCTTCTTCCGGGTGTCCCAGGTTGATAAGATAACTGTCATGTGGCAGGATATATTCCGGCTGAAAACCGTATTTCTCGCAATTCTCTTTAAAGAGGCTGATACTTTCTTCTGTTAAAGGTTTGCTTACCCATTGGCGTTGATTCTTGGTGAATAACGCAAAAGCATTTGCTCCTATTTCATGCGCATTAACGGGGGCGAACTCTACGCCCCCGGACGCGCTTACATGTGCTCCGATATATTTCATGGTTACTTCTTTATTTAATTTTACTCTGCAAATATAACGTTTTTATAGGAGTATATGTTTCTTCATCTAAAGCGGGGAGAAATTAAATCTCAAAATCCGGTAAATAGTCTGTTAGGACTTTGTTAACCTGTTTGCCTTTTACCTGATCTGTGACTATCGTTGCACCTTCCTTTTTACCGGCATCATAGTTTAAAGAAACCTTTTCCGTTTTATTGCTTACATAGATGGCAGCTTTCCCTTTTTCTGTCAGGTTACAAGTAATAGTCCAGTCGCCTACCTGAATGGTATTACCTTTGCGAACTACCTGCATATCCGGGCGGTTCTTTCCATGCGTATCCATCACTGTCAGGAAACGGGCGGTTTTACACGGAACTGTTGTAGAAGAGAAATGCCAGTGATTAGGATATTTCAACGCTTTCCCTTGTGCGTTCGTCACATTTTTCCAGTTGGTTGGCGCACAGAAGAAAGTATCTACCATCGCTTGTTCCGTTTTTGCCGAACTGAAAAGATGGGCAACAGAAACACCCCCGGCTTTATTCTTACCAATAACTTTCACTTCATCCGTCAATTCCTGTATTTCCATAGGCAGTTCTACGGTATGTAAAAGATAACTCCATGTTACGGCTTCTTTTCCTTCCAGTTCATCATAAATCACAAAAACTCCGGTAGTTCCCAATTGGATGATATGACGACGGAACATATCCAGCTTGTTCTCATCCCATCCTTTTTCGGGCGTATATTGCGTACCGGATAATTCGCCACGTTTCAACCATAGGGGAGAAGTCACTTTACCATAAGCATTGGAAGCGTCTCCTACCATGTAAGCGATTTTCTCTCCTTCATACCACCGTGGAATCCAGCCATATCCTTCTGTCCCGATCTTCTGCGTCATTCCATTCACCAAAATACTGTTGTGTGCACGAGTATTACGGTAAGAATACATACAATGATCGTCTGTAAAACCAGTGCGATGTCCGCTACTGTAAAAAATGGCTTTACCTCCGTAGAATGTATTGAAAGCATTTTGATTGGCTAGTGCATGGGAAGTGGAACCGTAGGAACTGGAACGGAACGACAGCATTGCATTCTTATCTATGTCTCCCAAAGAAGTATTCATCGTACCGATTCCCGTTTCATTGAATACTTTTGCCATCGGTAATTCTGCAAGAGTAGGACCTTCTTTGGGAAGTGCTTTCTTTGTTATACAGCGATACCAGGTCAAGTCTCCGGATTTTCCGAAGAAAGTCTTTTCCATAATATCCGGTTCTTTCTGCAAAATAGTGCGTACATAAGCGGCTGCCCATGGATTGTTACATTCGCGTGCCAAGGCATCTGCATAACCTACTCGTGTACCGTTTGGCTTCAGCTTACTTTCATGTGAGTTTCCTTGCCCGGCGGATTTCGAGAATGGAGGCTGTTGATAGATGACGTAGAACGCATTGTTGTTATACCACGGGTCAGCAAAGAAATCGAATCCGCTGATACGGGAATAAAAAGCAGGAACTTCAATCAATGTGCGGAGATTGACTTGAAAATAAGAATCGCCATTGTGCCAACCTCCATCCGTGTTGAGGCCCGGCAGACGGGATACCCACTCATTGTAGCAATAATCCACCCAGGTGGAAGCCATCGGCAGTTCGCCATACGTAGCAAACGCAGCCATATTCAGGATACGGAAAGTCATTTGCCAAACATGGTTATCAGCAATACGGTTTTCTAAGTGATTGACATATTCATGATAGAATTTCTTTCCATTTTCACGAATCGTTCTTAAGAGTAGTTTCTTTTCATTCGGAGTCAGCAGGTTATACCATGCGTCATACGCGGAAGTACTCATAGACAGAATGGTGGAACGGTTGAAATCTCCCGCAAAGTACTTACTGTTCTTCCATGAAAGAATTTCGGAAAGACGCTTTATACCTTCTTTGTAGTATACCTCGTCTTTCGTTAGCAAGTAAGCACGTACCATGGCTTCGATATTCGCTTCTTCACGGTCTACAATCTTACGACTTTCCCGAATCAGAGCGGAACGATATTGAACGATGTTTGTCAGCTTGACAACCTGGGTCGTATCAATTTCTTCTTCCAAATGTTTCAGCGGGTGATTCAGACATTTATCGGCTTTCCGGATGTAAGCCTGTGCTTCCGGATTGTTTTTATTCCGTTCGATGATATTGTCCCAATCTTTGGCATCAAGCAAGATACGGGGATGCGTCTTGGGTAATTTGGCTAACATCTCTTGTAGAGAAGGCGGGTTGAATGTACGTATATGCTCGTCTATATAAAAATGAGAAACGGGCGACCATTCTTCTTTTCCATCCTTGTCAACGTAGGCATATTGCCAATACCATTTTCCTTTTTCAAACAGTTTGAATGGGTTGAAAAAGGCCCATTTCCTTTCAGCGGTTATCACTTCCGATTTGAATTCCGGGTCGCGTGCAATCCGGATGCGGTAAGTCACTTCCGGTTTGTAGTCTTCTTCTTCCACTCCGTCCAATACGGCACCCAAGTGAGGAAATTTGTCCGGCCACATGAAACGAGGAGGATTGACAGTGATATGCTGTCCGTCCAGTGGTGAAGGCGTTTCGCGTACCTCGTGCATCAAAGTCTGTTGAGTCAGGCGCATGATTGCTTTTTGCGCATACCCGTTGGCGGATAGCAGAATGGTGAACAAGAGAAAAATAGATATTCGTTGTTTCATCATATAACTTTGCATTTTTTTATTCGTCGTTTGTTGTTCAGCGTTCAACGTTGTTTGAACAAGTCTTTCAGACGAACGGTCTTGTTATTAATCAGTGGGCGTGCCCAAAAACCGATAAAGGTGATGTATCCTACGAAAACAAGGATAAACAGCATACCTGTGCGGAGGGATGTTGCATCTGCCAGCGTACTCACAATCATCGGACCACCGGCACCACCGACGATTGCCGAACATAAAATACCAGCGAATGAACCGTGATGCTGTGAAGCAGAGTTCAAAGCCAATGAGAATACGATGGAATACATCATGGAAATACTAAATCCGACAGCAGGGAAAGCGATCATAGCTACTTCCTTGCTTCCGAACAATGCCGATAATAATAGGATGATGGTCAGGATTCCGGAGATTTGCAGCAATCGCTTGCTGTCAATCAACTTGAGTAGAATCATACCTACGAGACAGCCGGCTGTCATCAATCCCCAGAAATAGCTCACGGCTTGCGCACCATCAGTTTGCGGATTGACTCCGTGGTATTGTTCCAGGAAGGTGCTCATAAAGATAGAAGTTCCCTGTTCCGTGCTTACGTAGCAGAAAATCCCCAGGAAAAACAACCATACATATTTCTGTTTGAATAAAGCCAGATATGAATCTTTAGACCCGCTTTTCTCATCTTCTTTCAATTCAATCTTGGGAAAGCGGGAGACACCGACGGCAATCAGCATGACTAACAACAGGATGGTAAATACCCAGTAAAGAGATACCCACGGCATTTCCCGTGGGGTGATATCGGCAACAAGTCGATAAAGAAACCTTTACCGGCTGTATAGGTTGCCGGGTCAAGTTCACGAATCAGATAAGTATATACCAGAGGGCTTAGGAAAGAAGCGATGCCAAACATGAATTGTGCCAGTTCGGCTATAAATGCATAGTTTTCTTCTCCTCCTACAGTACGCTGGAGCGGATTCAATACAGTTTGCAACATGGCCATTCCTAATCCGATGATGAAAGAAGAAGCTAATAACATCGGATACGTATGCATACAGGCAAACAGGATGGTGCCGATGAACGGCATCAGGAAGCCACCGAATAATACCGGTTTTTCACCGAAACGGTCAATAAGTAATCCGGCAGGGATAGACATGATGGCGTATGCCAGGAAGAAAGAGGTCGGGATAAATCCCGCCATCGCCAGGTCACTTAGATTGAAGTTGTGGATAATGTCCGGAATGAGTGGTCCCAGAATATTAGTAATAAACGAAATGGTGAACCAGAACGCCATAATCAGCGCCAACATTCCTAAATTCTTTCTCATAATTTAATCAGGTTTGGAGCAGATAATTGAGTAAATACAAGTGACGCAGCTCCAATACTTCCGGCCTTGTTTCCAAGAGCGGCAGCTATGATTTGAGTATTCACAGCACAGTCGGGGATGGCATAACTACGTGCTTTTTCGCTTACTTTCTGAATGTAAAAGTCTCCTGCTTCGGAGAGCCCTCCACCAATCACAATCTTTTGCGGACTGAAGATATTAATAAAGCCTGCAATTCCGTGTCCCAGAAAGTCACAGTGTTCTTCCAATGATATTTTTGCAATCGAATCTCCTTGTTTATAAAGGCGGACAATCAATTCTCCGTTAATTTCTTCATTCGGGTAGGAGATACCTGCGTCTATTATTCGTTGACTGAAGCGGCGTACCAAAGCAGAAGTGGAAGCATAGTGTTCCAGACAGCCGACAGAACCGCAAGCACACGGTTCGCCATTGGCAATGAGAGGCACGTGTCCCAGCTCCGTTCCCCGGTTGGCATAACCGTTGAACAATTTGCCGTCGATGACTACTGCACCGCCAATACCCGTTCCTACCGTCAAGAAAACAACATGAGTGGCTCCCTGACCGGCTCCGTACATTGTTTCTCCCAGTCCCATCAGATTGGCATCATTTCCCAATAAAGCCGGAAGTCCGGTTTCCGTTTCAATGCGGTCTGCCAAGTGAATGTTTTCCCAGCCGTTGATATTTTCCGCACCTCCTAAAACAATACGGTTCGTACAATCCACAATGCCCGGTGTTCCGATTCCTATACCATCAATTTTGTAGTCTTTTTCCTGTGCAAAGGCTTTCACTTCATTGATAGCAGTAACCAACTGTCCGATGACAGCTTCTGCTGATACATCGGCTTTCGACGGTAACTTCCCTTGAAAGTAAAATACGCCTTCATTATCAATAAGGGCGTATTTTACTGAAGTTCCGCCAAGGTCAATTCCTATAGCGTATTCTTTTTCCATTTCTATTTAAGTACTAGATTATTCATTGCTTTTACTGTTTAACTACACTCTTTCCGCCCAAATCGGTGAACTCCAAGCCCATTGTCCGTCACGTTGGCGAACGCGTACATAGTAGTAATCCGTATCTCGCTGCGGCTCTTTATCTTCCATGTAATGTTCCAGAGTGAAACAGCTTTCCGGCATGGCACGATTGAAGAGAATAGCCTCGCTCAACCAACCGATCATGAAGTGTGAACGTGAACCTTCAAGCAACTCGCCCAACGTATGTTCAAACTTCTTGCCATTGAATTCGGCAATGACCTTACCGTCTTTTGGCATTTCCACATCAAGGATTACAGCTTGCATGGCTGCTGTAGTCGTATTCGGATTCTTGCTGCTGTACATATCCAGTTCGGTTTCCTTGTCGCCAACGGATACAATACGGTTGACATGTGTGTGGAATTCAGTTTCACCTTCTTGCGGAGAAGTGAATGCTGCGCCACGGAAACAAGGAGTTACACTATGAATCTGTCCTTTGTCTACCGACAGTTTGCCCTGCCAATGTACGTATTTCTCTTCACGATTCCAACCAAAATCAACTTTAACTTTGCAACGTACCGTATCACCTTCCGGGGCAATCGGAGTCAGCGGGCCATTCATGCGAGCTAAAATCTGTCCGTTCTTGACAATATCTACATAGTCGATACAGCTTTCACCTGTAACGTTCAGATAGATACGGCGGCTGTTACCGCGAACCACGTCACCCATGAAAGCGTCGTTGAGGCGGAAGTCGATAATAATTTTATCACCGGTTGCGGCACATACATGGCGGGTGCGGAGAGCTTCCCAAATAGCGTCGCGAGTCAATGACGGAGCCATGACACCGATACGACCGTCGCCATAGCTTCCCGGATAACCGGAATGTTGATCGGTAGAAGCCATGATACCGAATTTGTTGCCTAATTCAAGACCATATTGAATGGTTCCTTCCCATTGGCGCGGACCCATATCGTGTAGATAAGGATAATCTCCCTGATCGCTTTCTGCCAGACCATGACGGGAATACATTTCTACGAATGGGGTAATATCTCCTTCGGTAAAGCATTTCCAGTTGTAACCGCGATAGCCGCCCTGGTAACCCATGTGATGTGGAGTAATAAATACTTTGTGTCCTTTTGCCTTCTGTTTCCAGTCTTCGATAGAAGTACATTCTACAAGCGGTGCGTCAAGATCATAATTCAATGCAACATGGTCACCATGTTCCATACTGTGGGCCTCGTATCCGACAAAAGTAAGGAACTCACCTTCTTTATTATATTCATTCGTCATTTTTACGTACTTCTCATAACCGCCTTCACGCAAACGTTTGAAAGCTCCTGTGTGATAATCAATCACCCATTTCAGGCGGGGATCATCTGCTCCGGGAATATCCGGCCACATAGCATGAGGAGTGACACTGACAAAATCCAATTGTCCTTTCGCTGCTTCAAAAGCATCGCGCATGTCGCCGTGTCCGTATGTGATGTTGCAATGGTTATGTAAGTCGCCCCAGTACATTTTGAGGTTACTGGCTGACGGCATAATCTTTTTTGCTTCTTTGCTTCCAGCTGCGCAAGAACCCAGCAAACTGCCTGAAGCTGCCAATCCGAGGAAAGACCAGCCTGTGTTTTTTAAAAACTTTCTTCTATCCATGGTTTTATCTAATTTATTCGGTTATTAGGCACGGATTACACGGATTTCACGGTTTTTAGAATGATGATGGGTAAAGCAACAGCGTTCATCCGTGTAATCCGTGCCTAATTTTATTATATAACTAACTATAAAGCATATTGGGGACACCTTGCCCTCTTAGCGGTTTTGCATTTGCCGGCGATCACCTTTAAAGAGGACTTTTTCCTTTTCATCCGGGTCAGTATCTTTGTACTGTTTTTGAGTGTCCTGAAGTAGCTCCATCAGTTCTTTTTGTACTTTAGCATACTCCGGTTTGCCGAAGACGCTGTTCATTTCTCTCGGATCAGCTTTCATGTCATACATTTCCCATTCGTCAATATCGTTGTAGAAATGAATCAGTTTGAAATCTTGTGTACGGATACCATAGTGACGTTTTACAGAGTGTTCTGCAGGGTACTCGTAATAATGGTAATAAGCAGCTTTACGCCAGTCGGCCGGGGTTTTGCCTTCGTTGACCAATATCGGTTTCAAAGAAGCTCCTTGAATATCTGACGGGATATCTACTCCGGCAAAGTCGAGGAAGGTAGGAGCAAAGTCTACATTCATGCTGATTGCATTACTGGTACTTCCTGCTTTGATTGCTTTCGGGTAACGGATGATAAG
>ENA-UEQR01001724-UEQR01001724.1-human-gut-metagenome-genome-assembly--contig:-NODE-1724-length-11839-cov-5.953409_pt1 | contig 11839 bp, 7 predicted proteins | sample MGYA00242944_ERZ507941 | MGnify/ENA primary metagenome ERZ507941 (study PRJEB26167, sample SAMN06115398) | human gut metagenome | host: Homo sapiens | place: China:Chongqing | collected 2016-06-23...
TAACCTTTTACATAACTGGCTACTGCAACCGCATTTGCATACTCGATGTTCTGCGAAATGAATCTCACTTTCTCTGTCTATACCTCTCGCTATCAGTTCAGCATCATACTGTCTTTCTTTAATCTGTTGCAATGCCGCCTCCGCAGTATCTTCAAGCGTACCTTCTGTCTCGATATCACACACTTTGAATTCCAGAATCATAGCATCTTTCTGCTTATCAGTCTTAGGAATCACCATAACATCATATCTTCCATATCCGCTTTCTCTGTTTGATTTCACTTCGTAAGTATCATACAATTCAGACAATAATCCAAGGACTAAACCATGGTAAAAACGCTCAGGTTCACTAACTGATGAAGGATGCATGCCTGAATCAAAATTACTTATTGTCGATAAAGCAACATCATTCATGTATATATTCATTTCTTTTACATTCCCACTGATAAATGCTTTGACAAAGCTGCTATAATTAGTGCTTTTGTCAGCAAACCATCCTGTAAACATACCTGTAAACATGCTGAGTGTTTCCATGTTAGTAACAGCAAGATGATACCATGGTTTACCCATCATGCCTCTGTATTCAACTTCGCATACTTTAAGATATCCACTGGCAACCATCAGACTCCAGACTGCATTCTCATCATTTTCAAGCTGGCTGAATACTATCTGCTCGTCAAAGCAAACGGTTATTTCTCCACCATTAAGGAGAGTTTCCATATCCATCTTCATGTCTATCGATGCCGACTGTATCAGTCTGCTTATCATACTATTAGAACTTGTAAGTGCCCAATACGGAATAAACTTCTGTTCTTTTAGATAATTCGTTATCGACCATGGATTATATATATCTTTATGTCTGCCAAATGCGAAACCGTCATACCATTTCTTGACATTATCTTTCTGCTCACCCAGATTAAAACTATCAAGTGCCGCATATACTTCCTGCTCTGTGAATCCGAAGCATGTACTGTATCTGTCAGATGTCGTTGTGACAACTACAAGATTATTCAGATCTGAAAATACTGATTCTTTTGAAACTCTTGTAACACCTGTAAGCATAGCCCTCTCAAGATACGGATTGGTCTTAAATGCTGCATTGAAGAATCCCCTTATAAATGCTGTGAATTCATCCCAATAACCGCCAAGATAAGCCTCCTGCATAGGCGTATCATATTCATCTAATAATATTATAGCTTTCTTTCCCGTTGTCTCTGCAAGTACAGAAGATAATATTTTTAATGAATTCTGGGCCGCAATATCATCCATTCCAACCTTAATTGTTGATAACAGCTGTCTCTGACTGTCCGTCAAAGCATCCTTATCAATCATTCTTTCATACTGTGAGTACATTTCCAATATTATGCTCTTAATCTTAGAAACTGCCTCTGCATAGCTTGTCTGCTTAACATCAGCAAAACTGAGATATATAACAGGATAAGTTCCCTGTATATCTCTGTAACTGGAATCATCCCATATTGATAAGCCTTCGAACAAGTCTGACCTTCCAGCATATTTACTAGAGAAAAAACAATTAAGCATGCTCATATTAAGCGTCTTGCCAAACCTGCGGGGGCGTGTTATCAGAGTAACAACATCACCAGAATCCCACCATTCTTTAATGAGACTGCTTTTATCTATAAAAAAGTAATTGTTCTCTCTTATACTATCAAAGCCCTGATTACCTATGCTTATCACATTCCCCATGCCAGTCAATCCTTTCCATGTTTTCTCATTCAAAACATCTCATTCTCCCCAAAGAACTTCCGCTTTCTCTCAATCATCTCATCAATTCTCTCGACATAGCTTCTGACATCTTTGACATTCTCGATTCGCTCAATACGCACAGAATGGTTTTCATCACCTTCATTATGGAACACAACCTTAGTTGAAGCACCTGCGCCGCACGCAATTATCGTCTGCTTTTCTTCCATAATAAGAATATTATATATGCATTCAAGTCCAGCAACTGCATAACCTACATTCTCAAAATTACCAGCCATATTCTTCTGACGGTACATATAATAAGGCTGCATGTTGAGATCTCTTGCTGTCTGCTCAGTCATTGCGATAATGCTGTCTGTGTTCTTAATTGAAAGCTCTGTGTACTGCTGACGCAATATGTTAAGTCTTGAAGCTCTCTTGATTGCAAGTGAATGAACGGTAAGACTCTCCGGCCGCATCTCCTTAATTTCATTAAGTGTATGGTAAACCTCGTCTACCCCCTCTCCCGGAAGGCCAAGAATCATATCCATGTTGATATTATCAAGTCCTGCTTCTCTTGCCATTGCATAAGCATTCTTAATATCTTCAACTGTATGCTTTCTTCCTATCAGGTCAAGTGTTTTCTGGTTCATTGTCTGCGGATTAATAGATATTCTTCCCACATTATGAGCTTTAAGAACCTTGAATTTATCCGGTGTCACGCTGTCCGGTCTGCCGGCTTCTACAGTAAGCTCGCGGCATGCACTCAAGTCAAATGCTTCTTCAACCACTGTCAGTACTTTATCTAACTGTGCTGCACTCAGAGTTGTAGGTGTTCCACCACCCATGTACACTGTATCCAGTCTTCTGCCTTTCATGGATTCAGCGACATATCTTATCTCCTTAATAAGTGCATCAACATAATTATCTACATAGTCTTTGTACGCACCAAGTGCATATGATGAAAATGAACAGTACAGGCATATACTAGGACAGAATGGAATTCCAATATACAGGCTGTAGCCTGTCTTATAATCCATATCCGTAAGTATATCTAACTCTTTCCTTGCTACTGTAAGTGCAAGGTCTGCCTTTTCCTCACTCGCATAATGCTTGTCCATAAAATGTTTCTTAATCTGTTCCTCTGTTGCACCTTCTTCAAGCATTGTATACGCAATCTTACTTGGCCTTACTCCTGTAAGATATCCCCACGGCAGCTTCTTGCCTGTCTTTTCTGAAAGCTTCTTATATAAGCTGTCCTTAAACACTTCATGGGCATTCTTCTTATCAAGCCCTGTGATATCAGGAACTTCTATTGAAAGAATCTCATCATTCTCTTCCGGCTTGGAATCTGCCTTAAGTGCCATAACCTCAGTTCTTGGATAAAATGAACGGACAAGCACAACCGCATCATCATAAAATACATCATTATCAATCTTAATATATATCATAGTTGCTTCCTTTTCGCACTGATATTTGCGCTCTCATACTCGCAAACCCGCACTATCGTGCTTTCCAGCCTGCTTCGCAGGCGTTTGCTCGTTGATGTCCCGCGAAAAGTAAATAACGCTTCGCGTTGCTTCCTTTTCGCTTGCGAACATCACATCACATAAATGGATTGTTCTGCTTTTCATATCCAATCGTTGTGAACTCTCCATGTCCGGGATATACGTCTGTATCATCAGGGAGCTTGCAGAGCTTGTCATGAAGCGACTCCATCATTGCAGCAGAGCTTGCTGTAGGATAATCTGTTCTTCCGACTGAACCGGCAAAAAGTGTATCACCTGACATAAGTGTCTTGTCTGATTCGATATAATAGCATGTTCCGCCTGCTGTATGTCCCGGTGTATGGATTGCCTTTATCTTAAGTCCTGCAAGTTCAAGAATATCCCCATCATTATGAAGTACATCTGCTGTAACTTTAAGACTCATGCCGTATGCATTTGACAGGTTTCTTGCCGGTGAAGCAAGAAGCTTTTCCTCATCACATGATGCATATATCTTAATTCCATAATGCTCACGCACTTCATTAGCAGCACCTATATGGTCAAAATGTCCATGTGTAAGAAGTATTGCCTGTGGCTTGCTTGCTGAACGCACAACCATATCATATACAGACTCCGGTGAATCTGCCGGGTCAACAATAATACTCTCGTTGTTATCCAAGTTAATTATAAGATAGCAGTTAGTAGCTACCGGTCCCAATACTCTTGATTCTATCTTAATCATAATCTGCAAACCTTTCTTAGCCGGCAGTTCTTGTTATATCAGTAACTCCGTCTATCTTTCTTAATTTATCTATAATTCTGTTAAGCTCTTCCTTGCCGTGAATATCAAAACCAACACTTATGGTAGCGAATTCTTTCTTATTAAGACGGCAGTTCATAGACTTTACATCAATCTCTGCTTCTGTGAACATCCTTGATATATCAACAATAAGACCTGTTCTGTTGTTGGCAAATATATTGATTTCAACCTCATAAGTATCGCCTGCTGTCTGTCCCTGCTCCCATTCAGCCTCTATAAGACGCGCGCGCTCATTAGCCGGGAAGTTGATAATATTAACGCAGTCCGTTCTGTGAATTGATATACCTCTTCCTCTTGTAACGAAGCCGACAATCTCATCACCAGGTACCGGATTACAGCACTTTGAGAATCTGACAGCAACATCATGGATTCCCTTAACGACAATTCCACCTTTGCCTTCCTTCTTCTTTGCCTTTTCCTTAGACTCAGCGGCAACGATTTCCTCAAGCACATCTTTGTCTGTAACTTCTGCCTTCTTGGTCTTTAAATGATCCTTATTAAGCCTGTTTACTATCTGACTCTCTTTAAGTGCACCATGTCCAACGGCTGCAAGAATAGAATCCCAGTCTTTAAAGCCATATTTGTTAAGACATTTTTCAACATATTCAGGCTTGGTAATATCAGAAAGAACAATTCCTTTAGTCTTACAGTAGTTAGCAACCATTTCCTTGCCCTTAATGATATTATCTTCCTTTAACTCCTGCTTAAACCACTGGTTAATCTTATTCTTTGCCTGTGTGCTCTTTACAATTGAAAGCCAGTCACGGCTTGGTCCTTTTGAATTCTGCGATGTTATAATCTCGATTCTGTCACCATTCTTAATAACATAATCAATAGTAACAAGCTTTCCATTAACTCTCGCTCCTACCATCTTATTACCTACAGCACTGTGAATGCTGTACGCAAAATCTATCGGGCATGAGCCTGCAGGAAGGTTCTTGACATCACCCGAAGGTGTAAAGCAGTATACGCTGTCTGAGAAAAGGTTAAGGTCATTCTTGATTGATGATAAGAATTCCTTGTTATCAGACATTTCCTTCTGCCATTCAAGAATCTGTCTTAACCAGCTAAGCTTTGCTTCCTCACTCTGATTGTCCTTCTCGCCAGTTTTTCCCTCTTTATATTTCCAGTGGGCTGCAATACCATACTCAGCAATCTTATGCATTTCGTAAGTTCTTATCTGTATCTCAAACGGCTGTCCGTTAGATGCAATAAGTGTTGTATGGAGCGACTGGTAATTATTAGGCTTAGGCATGGCGATATAATCCTTGAAACGTCCCGGAATAGGCTTATACATTTCGTGTATTACACCAAGTGCCGCATAACAGTCTTTTACTGTGTCAACCTTGATTCTTACTGCAAATATGTCATATATCTGGTCAAGCGTCTTATTCTGGTTGACCATTTTTCTGTAGATTGAGAAGAAATGCTTAACTCTTCCGTCTATCTCAGCCTCAATACCGGCATTGCTTATATGCATGCCGACTTCTTTAATTATGCTCTTTATAAATGCTTCCCTGCCTGGTCTGTTTAAGTTGACCTGTTCAACAAGATCATTATATACATCAGGCATAAGATATTTCATTGATAAATCATCAAGCTCTACCTTAATCTTGGAAATACCTAACCTGTGGGCTATTGGAGCATATATTTCCATTGTCTCTCTTGATTTCTCAATCTGCTTTGCCGGCGACTGATACTGCATTGTACGCATATTATGCAGTCTGTCGGCAAGCTTTATAAGGATAACTCTTATATCCTTTGCCATTGCAAGGAACATTTTTCTAAGGTTTTCTGCCTGGACCTCAATCTTATCATGCTGGTAATTGAGCTGTGTCAGCTTTGTTACACCATCTACTAACAGTGCTACCTCATCACCAAATTCTTTTGCAACATCTTCAGTTGTCATAACTGTATCTTCAACAACATCATGAAGAAGACCTGCAATAATTGACTCCTTATCAAGCTCTAATTCAGCCAGAATAATAGCAACACATAAAGGGTGGATTATATATGGCTCACCCGATTTTCTGAACTGTCCCTCATGTGCCTTTCTTGCGGTCTCGTATGCCTTCTCGATATCAGACAGATCTGTAGATGGGTGGTATTTCTTTATAGCTGCAATAAGATCCTTATATAATTCCTCAGGACTTGTAAAATCTGCTGGTGTATCCACCGCTCTTTCAACCTGATTAGTTTTGTTATGGCTTGCGCCTGGTAACTCTATATTCTCTGGCATACGTGCCTCCATTCTCTGGTAATTGTCCAGCGTTATAGTTTTCTTAAGCCCATTATTTATACACTGGCATATGTTCTTTCCATAAATTCTCTTGTAGCCACTGCATTCTCAGGAACAGTATTTTCCAATGTACAGTGTACATATGGCTTATGCTCCTTAATCTTCTTTAACAGAAGTGGATAATTAAGACCTCCTCCGGTCACCGGATTACCCTTTCCTGTACCTGCTGCCACTGACTTAAGCTCACTGCCTTCAACAATATAATCCTTGCAGTGAACAACAGCAATATCCTTTAATAACAGTTCAAATGCTTTCTCAATAATCTCATCCTGCTGTGCAAGATTATCAACACATAACAGGTTAACCGGGTCGAATATAATCTGAAGATTAGGTGAATCAATAGCGTCAAGCACCTTTCTTGCACGTTCGACAGTGTATACAATGTGCTTCCATACAGGCTCAATTGCTACAATGACACCAAACTGTTCAGCATATTTAACTATTGGTCTTAAATTATCAATAAAGCACTGAAGTGCCTCCTCACTGTGATTAGCCGGCTCATACTTATACTCCTCATTAACCGCACCAGTCTCAGTACCAACAACTCCACAGCCAAGAATACTTGCAAATCTTATATGTGCCTTATACTTCTCAACAATCTCCTTATGCTTCTCAGGATTAGGATTGCAAAGGTTAAGATAACAGCCAAGTACTGCAACATCAACCTTATTCTCTGTACATAATTCCTTAATATACATAGCGAGTCCCGGAGTCATAGTCTCCACGCCCGGCTTAAACTCCTTAATAGACTTACTGAGTGCAATATGCATACAGTGAAAACCCTGTGCATGTATATTAGGTATAAGCTCCTCTAATGGAGCGTATGCAACATCATGTGCTCTTATTCCGATTCTCATAAAAAACCACCTTTCCGTCAATTACAAACACTTTTGAAAGATTATACTATATATTACATAAAAAAACCAGTAAATATCTGCGACTTTTCCAAGCTGTGAGAGCGTTAATGCTGCTATATACAAAAGAACGGTGAGAGAAAGCCCGCCCAAGCGAAACGCGTTTGCTTTCTCTCACCGTATTAAACTCTGTATGCACCTTTATCTCAATTATGAATACAGCTTTACATTATTAATTAATCCTGTATCTCCAAGTGCCTTATAATATGTAACAAGTGGTATAAAACTCTGTGCAAATCCTTTCGTGCTGTCACCAGAAACAATAACAGCATCATCTATAACCTTTTTAGAGCCAATTCCTGCCCTGCCTGCGTTATTAATATTAGTTTCAAATGTTTTGAAACCATACTCAAGATACTTCTTATCACCTGTCAGTTCATAGGCAATTGCCAGTGATTCCAGAAGAAGTGTGTTATTTCCATTTCTTGAAAGTGAAGGAAGCTCCTTATAATAGAACAAACCATTGTCAAGAGTACAATTCTCTACAATATCATCAATTGCTCTTATAAGCATCTGCTTAATATCTTCTCTTGGGAATACCCTGTAATATCTCATTACGCTTCCTGCAGCTACTGATATCATAAATCCTACTCTTATAAGAGTATTGTCCGTATATGGAGCAAGCCAGTTGCCATACTCCTCTTCCCATATTTTAAAGCTGTCAATAATCCACTCACATTTTGCAAGCCATTTTTCATCTCTTGTCTCCACATATAATGCAACAAGTGCACGTAAAGCCCAGCCAGTTTCTCTCGCATTGGCTTCTCCCGGTTTTGCATACATTGGTGTATCCAGAAGTCTTAATATGTTATCACCTATACTTATAGCTGTCTCAAGACCTCTCTCATCACCTGTAAAATGATAGTAATCAATCACTCCTTCAACCCATTCATGTGAGCATACCATTATTCCATTCTTACAATGACCTGCTGTATGTTCCCACTGTCCACCTATTCTTAATGGATTCTTGCTGTAATGGCATACATCAACATCCATCTGATGCTTTGCTGAAACTATTAAATAGTCAAGGAATCTTCTGATTCCAGTTCTTGCATACATAAGAGCACATGAATGCGGATAATCATATTCATTATTACTCCATACAGGTTTTCCGCCGCCTCTTCCCTGTAAAGTATATCCCATATCAATAGAATCGCCCCAATTCAGCATGCCGTAGCATCTTGAATGATTATCAGCCCTTGCAATAAGTGCGATTTCAACTTCATCCACAAGATGTTCAGGGAATACATCCATACACACTTCTGCCTTCTTGAATTCCTCTGGTGCTATGCATGGTCTGTCAGGCATCTGGTATATTGTACTTCTGTTATCAAGCTCCCACATCTGCATATCCGGTTCATGGAAATGCATCAGGAATCGCTGTTCCTTTGCCATACCAGACTGCATAACAACATTTCCAATATCCTCTGGAACAAGCATAACAGCTACTCCGCCGTCATATGCCTTAACTGCCTTCGGATAATTCTGCTGTGCCTGATATACAGTTATACACAATCCATCATTTCCATCAGTATAATCTGCAAGAAATGTACCATAGAATACCTCTGCAAAATGTTCATTTGCTTCCTTTACAAGATATGCATCATCGATAATCTTATTAACCTGCACTCCATCTCTTCCAATATAGAAATCAGTCTTATAATTAGAGCTTCCAACAAGTGTTCTTACATTGGAAACAGGTGCTTTGCCAGATATCATCTCTAATTCCCCGGTTCCTCTTGTGTGATACACAGGTCCATTCTCTTTAGAATTATCCGTAAGTACATCTCCACATCCGGTAGAATCATTACCCATATTAATGTGCATATCAAACAAATCATCACTTGCAGTGACTGTCTCATCAGGCTTTGCATAAAATACCAGTGATTTGATATGAAGTTCATCATAAGTCGTATTAATAATTCTGTATGAAACATCAATCCATGACTTAGCTGCATATGATGTAAGTGTTATCTCAAAATCAACTTTTTTATTATTAAGAATGTTACTTCCTTTAGCTCTGATTACACATTTTACAGGACCTGCATCTATAATCTTCCACTCACCAATATTAATGTCGTATAATCCCATATCATCTTTCAAGTATGGTCCTTCAAAATTCTGAGCGGTATAATGTTTTCTTCCATCATCAAGTGTTTCAAATATATTCTGGGAATTATTCTTTACTGTAAATGTAACACAGCCTGTGTCAACGCACAGTCCCTGTCCAGTCTGAGTAACAGATACTCCTTTTTCTTCGCACTTTCCATCAGACTCTTTTTCAAACTCAAGCACTGCGCCCTTATTAGCCGGAATATCAGCAAGAAAATCCACATACAGGTATCTTATGCTTCCATCTGCATGTTTCGATGTAACCTTCGGCTGAACCATGCATTTTCTGCCATTCTGTGTAATGGCTATCCTGTCAGCAGTCTTTAACTCTCCTTCCTTAAAAGGAAGTGCTATGCCTGCCGGTTCCTGTAATCTGTCATACCTGTAAAGCTTGTCAAAATAAATTTTCATTATATGTACCCTCCATTGTTTGTCACGAGCAAATCTGCTATAATTGTACAACAGATTTAAATCATTTGCTATAGTCTTAATATAGCATTCATAATTCTGTAATTCATGTGATAAGATGTCATTATTTACCAATAATACAGATTTATTGCAACTTTTAGAAAGAAGGTTTATATTATGCATTATGCCGAGATAAAAACCTGTGATATTGCTAACGGACCAGGGGTGCGTACATCTCTTTTTGTAAGTGGATGCACACACCGATGCAAAGGTTGTTTTAACGAAATTGCATGGGACTTTAATTATGGCAGGGACTTCACAGACGATACAATCAAAGAAATCATTGATTCCCTTGCCCCAGACTATGTTACAGGGCTCACACTTCTAGGAGGTGAACCATTTGAACACAGCAACCAGCAGGGACTCCTTCCATTGCTGAGGGAAGTACGCAGAATATATCCTAACCTGAGTATATGGTGCTTTACAGGATATCTGTTTGACAAGGATATTGTTGGAAGAATGTGCAATGAATGGAAAGAAACTAAAGAAATGCTTGAATACATTGACGTCATAGTTGACGGCAAATATGAAGAAGACAAGAAGGATATGATGCTTCAGTTCAAGGGTTCATCTAATCAGAGGACAATCCTTGTAAAAGAATCTCTCGAATCAGGTAATATCGTACTTCTGTACGATTAATAATAAAAAGGAGTTTACACAATGTCACAGAAAGTTAATATTAAAAAATTAAATCCTAACGCCTGTATCCCAACATACGGAACAGAATTCTCAGCCGGAGCAGACCTCTACTCAGGAATGTCCGAAGCCGTAACAGTTATGCCAGGCACAACTGAATTCATCAAAACAGGAATAGCAATGGAGATACCAACAGGACTCGTAGGCCTCATCTATGCAAGAAGCGGAATGGCATGCAAAAAAGGTCTTGCCCCAGCCAACAAAGTAGGTGTAATAGATTCTGACTACAGAGGTGAAATCATAGTAGCCCTCCACAACCATTCAGATAAACCTGTAACCATAGAACCAAAAGACAGAATCGCTCAGATAGTCTTAGCACCATACATCACAGCATCATTCAACGAAGTAGAAGAGCTTGACGACACAAAAAGAGGCGAAGGCGGCTTCGGCTCAACAGGCACAAAGTAAAAAAAATCCATCTTGCAACATGCCGCTCTATACAAAAGAGCGGTGAGAGAAAACTCGTTCAAGCGAAGCGCGTTTGTTTTCTCTCACCGTAATAAACTCTGTATAGAGCGGCATTTACTCCCACTAGGTGCAGCCGCCATGAGGACTCGCACAATAATATGCTGCCGGTTCCCACACACTACCTGAATTCCTTCTTACTTATACGCAATATTGGCATGCTCAATAACATAATCCTGTGCCTTCTGCACAAGCATAGCCTTAACTACACTATCTTTTCCGAATTTCTCAACAAATGCATTCTCATCAGAATATCCATTGTCTCCTGCGAATTCATCAAGATCGCCCTTGTAATCATATTCTCTCATAGAGAACTTCTGATCTTTCACGATTGCTTCCATAATAAGCTGCTGTGCTGCTGACTTCTTAATGAAATCATCATATGACATTCCATATAACTGCTGGCAATACTCTTCCTTTGACTGGTTAGTAAAATCAGCATAGAATCCGACAGACTGGTCATATCTGTCTCGTAATGTACTGAGCAGTGTATCTGGATAACCACTTACCTTACATGTATCCTGAAGTGTTGAAAGAACCTGTTTCTGAATCTCATCATCAACCTTAGAATCGATTGTAGATGCTAATGAATCTTTAACAGAAGCTCTATATTCTTCGATTGTATCATATCCAAATGTTTCCTTAACATATGCATTAGTAAGCATTGGCACATTAGGCTGTGAAACCGTCTGCACTGTAAGCTCAAACACTACTTTAGTTCCTGCATATACGGTATTGCTATATGTTTCCGGCAAGTCGATTACCATAACCTTAGTCTCTCCAGCCTTCATTCCATAGAGTGCTTCATCAAGCTCTTCTATATCAAGTCCAAGTTTATCTTTGCCAAGTATCATTGTAACACCATCTGTATTAGACA
>ENA-UEQR01001729-UEQR01001729.1-human-gut-metagenome-genome-assembly--contig:-NODE-1729-length-11828-cov-5.910561_pt1 | contig 11828 bp, 8 predicted proteins | sample MGYA00242944_ERZ507941 | MGnify/ENA primary metagenome ERZ507941 (study PRJEB26167, sample SAMN06115398) | human gut metagenome | host: Homo sapiens | place: China:Chongqing | collected 2016-06-23...
TACAATAGCCATGCTTTTTGGTACGAATATAATTAACTGGTATCTTTCTTTTATGGGATTCTAACTAATCTGTATATTTATGTAGGAGAGTTTTTGTCTATATAGAAAGAACAGGAAATTTATATATATTTTTATAACTAGAAATCATTAGCTTATTATGTGGGGAGCTGGATAGGAGGATTTTATGGCTGCATCTAAAGCCAAAGGTAAATTGGTAAGTATCGTTATCAATAACGAGTATATTAAAATATGTGAAATCACTAAATCAGGTAAGAACAGTGTCGTTCATAAGACTGTTACAATTCCTGCACCAGAAGACTGCTATGTCGATGGTGTAATTGAGCAGACTGACGTACTTGCTAAGGCAATCAAGGTTGTTATGGACGAGCATAGATTTAATGCTAATAATGTCGCATTTTCTATCAGTTCTCCAAGACTTGCAACTAAGGAAGTTCTTATTCCTAATGTTAAGGCTAATAAGATTGATAAACTTGTACAGGCTAATGCTACAGAGTATTTCCCTGTTAATATGGATGAGTATATCATTCAGTACACGGTTCTTGAGAAAGTAGAAGATCAGGGACAGGAAAAAATTAAACTTATGGTTGCTGCTGTACCATCAGAAGTTGTAGAGTCTTACTATGGACTTGCTAAGGCTTTAGGACTTAAGGTGGCATTTGTTGATTATGCAGGTAATAGTACATACCAGATTATGAAACAGCAGATTGGACCAGAAGTCAGTCTTGTTATACAGGTTGAAAATGATGGTACTGTAATTAATATTTTCAAGGATAATGTATTGCAGTTACAGAGAAATGTTCCTTATGGAAAGTCAATGCTTGTTAATGCTGTTATGGAGAAATATGGACTTAAGTATGAGGCTGCTACAACAAAGCTTCAGAATGAAACACTTCTTCATTCAAGATTTGATGGAGATGAGGTTACAGAGTCATTAAGGTATATGGCAAGTAACATCAACAGAGTTATTGATTACTATGTATCTCGTAACAGATTATCAATCCAGAAGGCATACTTAATCGGACATTCTACATCTATTAAGGGTTTTGCAACACTTCTTTCTAATGAGCTTAATATGCCAATTGAGAAGGTCGAGAGACTTAAGAATATTGCACTGGACAAGAAAGCATATGTTGAAGAGGCTACTCTTACAAGTTATGTAACTAACTTAGGTGCAGTTATTGATCCGGTTGATTTTATTCCTAAGAGACTTATTGAGAGTGGTGCCAGAAAAGAAAATACAAAGACGCTTATTGTAGGATTTGTTGGAGCCCTTGTGGTTTCTGCACTCCTTGTTCTTATTCCACTTGTTCAGGTTGTTGCTCTTAATGCAGAGATTGGATCTCTTAATAAGAGTATAAAGAAGCTGAGCATTATTAATGATGTTGTTAATGAATATTATTCAGCTAAAGATAAATATAATGATATCGCAGCATTTGCAGCACTTACATCAGACAGTGATGATGCATTACAGGATTTTGTTGATTATCTTGAAAAGAGTATGCCAAGTGATATTACTATTCAGTCTTTCAATGTTGCATCAGGAGCAATTACTGTTAATGGAACAGCGGGAAGCAAGTCTTCAGTAGCTAAGTTCATTCAGGAACTTCAGAAGAATTCTTCAGTACTTAATGTTGATGCCCCTACTATAACAGAGACTAAGGATAATGCAGGTACAATTGAAGTTACATTTTCATTATCATGTACATTTGTTGGAGGAACATCTAATACAACTGATACGAAGTCATCTAATACATCAAACAGTACTAAAAATAGCAGTACTAAGAGTTCAACAACAAAGTAGGAGGGGAGTCAGATGGATAAGTTAAAAGGTATGTTAAAAATCTCTGAAAGAGACAAAAAGTTATTGGTTGTTGTATTAGCAGTGCTTATTATGGCTCTTGCTTATTTCTTTGGATTTCAGAATCTTTCAGATCAGGTAGATACTTTATCTACTAAAAAGACTACTCTTGAGACAACTCAGAGAGACTTAAAAGAAAAGAATAACAACAAACAGAAGTATGTTAATGATACAATGAATTATCTTAAGCAGTATGATAATCTTCTTGACAGATATGCGGCAGGAAGCACACAGCCTAATTCAATTGATTTCTTTAACAAGACAGAGTCTGTAACAGGAACATGGGTAAGAAGCCTTTCTTTATCACCAACAACTGTTCTTTACAAGTTCGGTCAGATTGCTTCAAGTAATGTAAATGGAAAAAGCAATTATACTTCTAATCTTACCGGCTATAAGTCAACTATTAATATTGCTTATGAATCAGATTATAGTCAGTGGAAGAATTTTATTAAATATGTCAATACATATGCTGATAAGAGCACAATTGATGCCTTATCTGCATCTTATAATGAGGCAACAGGTGTTGTTACAGGAACAGCATCTATTTCACTTTATTCAATTGAAGGTGGAAAGCGTGATTATAAGGAACCATCATTTGATGTTAAGACAGGAACAGGAAATATATTCTCAACAGTTACACCAACTGAGTAATAAGAGAATTCAGGGAGAGGGATATGAAATTATATAGAAAGAATAGAAAATTGAATAATTCCGGTTTTTCACTGGTTGAAGTACTGGTAGCGATTGTTATTCTTGCAATCATATCTCTACCGGTACTGAGTACATTTTCTAATGCTGCCAGAATTAACAATAAAGCAAGAAGGACTGAAAATGCTAATACTGCAATTAACAATATTATAGAGGAAGCAAAGAGTATGAGTCTGGACAGGCTTGCTGGTGGCAATGGACAATATACTTATCAGCAGCTTGGTGGGATTGACAGCACAACATATTCTGTGGGTAATAAGAAAGATGCTTCTAATATTCTTTATTATGAGGGTGTAAATAAAGAAAAATTCTATATCAAAGCAGAATTTGATCCATCACCTTATACAACACCTGCTGACAGTACGGTTAAGGATAATCCTAATAATAATATTAATTCTGCAGGAATATCAGTATATGCAGATGTTTCGGCGGACAGTTCACTCGTTTATCGTGATGATAACAGTGATAATCAGGCAGTGGCACATTTTAAATATTATACAGGTGAGCAGGCATTCGACAGGTCTAAGATTACTAAGAGTACATCTATTGATGTTAATGTAACAAGAAATACTTCAGATGCATCTAAGGTTTTATTTGACCAGACGGCAGTTATTACTGTTACATATCATTATGATACAGTGCTTAGTTATCCTGATTATGTTAAGACTACTACACTTACAACTAATACTTTTGAAGCGGAAGAACGTGAGGAAGATGTAAGTGGTACAAAGCAGACGGTCTATTACGTTTCAGGAAAGATTAAGAAGAATATAAAGAATCTGTATGTATTCTATACTCCGTTTGATGATTATATAAGTACTAATAAGAAGGGTACAACAACTACAGATGGTACTATGGAAGTATATGTTAATGATAAGATTAATGTAACATACAAATATCCGGCAGAACTTACCAATGTAAGATATAGTGACCTTAATATATATCTTCTTGAGCAGGAAAAGATAACGCAGGAAAAGAATGCAGATGGTTCAGTAGCATCAGCACAGAAATACAGAATGTTGGTTGATCATAATAAAGTTAAAGTTACATTTAATACTCAGGTTATGGGTAATCTTGCTGATAAAGCAGGAAACAAGGATACTGCAGCGAGAATTTATTCTAATATTAAAGACTGGAAGTCTGGTTCTTCATCAAAAACAGAAGATTCTATGTACAGACTTACAGTGACAGTATATTATAATGATTCAACTATGTCAGATGATTCAAAGATTGCAACTATGACATCTACTAAGATTAATTAGTCAGTGAAAGAATGGAGACAGTTTATGGGGAAAGTATTATTGAATTTGAAAAGAAAAAGAAATAATTCTGGTTCTACTATTGTAATAGTGCTTATTATGACTTCATTTGTATTGATTCTTTCAACACTGATTACTACAACTACAATGGTCAACCTTAAAATGAAGATGATAGCATCACAGTCTAAAAAGACGTTCTACACATCAGAAGAGGCTGTTGATGAGATATATGCTGCACTTGGAAAAGCTTCAATGGAGTGCTTTAATGCTTCATATGAGGAACAGCTTACCACATTATCAAGTTATAGTAAGGTCGTTTCTGACCAGCATAATAATTTTGCAACTTTGGTTGAGATTGATAATGAAAAAGCAAATGTTGCTTTAAGAGAAAATTATATGCAGAAGCTTATAGGAAAGCTGTTGCCAGATTTTAAGACAACAGATTTTAGTCCTGTATATAATAATAATTATAGCTTTGATGGACACAAGGAGAAGTTTATTGAAATATTGAATTCATATCTGGAGAATTATTCTACAGGTGTTGATAATGATGGTAATGCTACGGGAGAGCCTATTCTTGTGGTGCAGGATGTTAATACTATCCGTATGAGAAATACAAGCGATAAGAATAATGGTACAGGTCTTAATGTGTATGCAATTACATTTACAGATTGTATCGTTAAGTATCTGACACAGAATGGGGATTATTCCTATATTACATTTAATGGAGCAGTTGGGCTTCCTGATATATATGTTAATTTCATGGACGAAGACCTTGTTGGTACAACATTCTTCGGTAATTATGCGTTAGTTGGTAATACTGGTATTAATATTACTGACGGCGGAGCAGCGATAATTAAAGGAAATGCATATGCTGGAAGAGCATCAGGCCTAAATATTAAGGGTTCAACTCTTGATTTTACAGGCAGTTATCTTATCTGTGGAGGTAGTCTTAACCTTAATATTAAGTCAAAAGGAGAGACAGGAGCATTATCTGCGTCACAGCTTAACCTTGGTGGCTCTTCACAGTTATGGTCGGATGAGATTGTACTTGGAAATAATGCCACATTTAATGGAGCTGGTGCAGTCAATGTTAAGGATGACCTTACTATTGAGGGGGATGATTCAAGTGCAGTTCTTAGTGGTTCTTATGAAGGCTTTGGATATGAACCTAAGGAAAATGCAACTCATTATGACAGTAGTGCGGTAATTATTAATGGAGAAAGAGCGACAATTACATTCAGTTCATCTCTTTCAAAGCTTGTTGTTGCTGGCCGTTCATATATTAAGTTTGAGACATCAGTACCGCTTGCAACAGGTGAATCAATTTCAGTAAATACTAATCAGGAAATATATCTTGTTCCTGCGCAGCTTTTAAAGAGTGGCTCTAAGAATCCATCTAAGAAGAAGACAGCAGGCAACGGAATCAAGTGTGAGACTAAGATAAGTGAGTCAACATTCTTTGGATTTGATTTATTAAGCAAGAATGGTGATGATTATTATGTGACAAGAGATTATGATATAGCTGGTTCTGGTCTTAATACAATTGATTATGATAAGTCAAGAACATATTATTATTTCAGTTTCAAGGATACGGCATCACTTAATACTTATGCTAAGATTATATATGATTATACAGATACTCAGTTTGAGGAATTCCTTAATAATACTTCTTATGCACAGAAATGCAGTGCTGCAGAGAAAAATGATTATATTAAGGAATCTAAGTCTTTAAGAAATGCTATTAAGAAATCTGTAGGTACATATGCCGGACTTAGTGGTTCATCAGTTGTAAGAAGTGAAAGTCTTACAGATGGAGCCAGCCTTGGTATCTTTGCTGATAATTCAAGTTTTGATTTTAATACTGAATATTCAGACAGATCGAATAGATATAATGTGTTTAATAAGATACTTGCGCCTCTTGGGGATTCAGTAACATATACAACAACTCAGCAGGCAGAGGAATATCTTAATAGTATTGCTCATAATAATATTGCTATTGATCTTAGCAAGTACACACCTGATGATGTTTATGACAATATTATTAATAAAGATGGTTTTGCAGAAGTTACTGATGGTAAGGCATTTATCAAACAGGTAGAAGGAAAATGGTTTATAGCTTATGCGTTATCTGAAGTATCTGCATCAAAAGGTATAGAACTTGTTATAGATAGTAATTCGTCTGAATCAAAATCAAATATTCTTAAGATAACTTCGGGCGTTGTTGTCTGCTCTGGTAATGTTCATATTAGGAGTGATTTTGATGGAATTGTTGTTTCTAATGGAATAATTACGATTGATTCAGGAGTGACAGTTTCTAATAACATATTCTCTGATTCACTTTTCAGAACATTTATTGATGACCATGAAGCAGAGCTTACAGATACTAATGGAAAAGGCAAGACAGTCCACTATAAGGATATTTTCAGATTCTGGAATCCGCATGTTGAATCTAAGAAGGATTCATCACTTAGTGTAAGCAATATGACTTATAAGGATATGGTTACATTCAGTCTCTGGAGAAAGTACGAAGATCCTAAGGGAACTAATGTTGAGTCTACAACGGAGGCACCTACTAATCCGTCATAATACGGAATATTATAGAAAGATTATTTAATGGAGATGTGATGATGAGCAGGAGAGGGAACAGACATTTTAAGAAACAATTAAATAATCAGGGATTTTCTTTATTGGAACTTCTTGTAGTAATCGCAATAATCGCAGTTGTTTCACTTCTTATTGTCAGAAGCATGCTGGCACAGGATGGAATTGTAAATGTTGTTTTAAAAAACGCAGGATGGATAACAAAATCACTGCCATTCTTTACAAATGCGACTTGGGCAAGAATCACAGTAATCGTGGTTAATCTGTGGATAGGTATTCCATATACTATTCTGCAGGTTACAGGTATATTACAGAATATACCTATGGAGCTGTATGAGGCAGCAGATGTAGATGGAGCTAATGGATTTGTCAAGTTTATTAAGATAACAATGCCATATATGTTATTTGTAACGGCACCATATCTTATCACTACATTTACTGCTAATATTAATAACTTTAATATTGTTTATCTGCTGACTAAGGGAGATCCGGTTATGGCAGGTGCAACGGCAGGAAAGACAGACCTTCTGGTAACATGGCTGTACAAGATGACAATAGATTATCAGTATTATAATCTTGGTGCTGTTATCGGTATTATGACATTCATATTCTTAGCAATTGGTTCACTGCTTGTATACAGAAGAACGAAAGCGTATAAAGATGAGGAGGGATTCCAGTGAAAAAGAAAAAGACTATTAAAAATATACTGGCACATACAGTGCTTACAATATTAGCGATAGTGTGGGTAAGTCCTCTTTTCTGGATACTCCTCACAAGCTTCAGGGCTCAGAAGGGTGCTTATACAAGCTCCTTCTTCCCAAAGCAGTATTCACTTGATAATTATGTAAAGCTTTTTACAGATACAGGAATACTTAATTTTCCACGAATGTTTACCAATACTCTGATAGTAGCAGTATTCTCATGTATTATATCAACATTTTTTGTACTGTCAGTAGCCTACTGTATGTCAAGGCTTAAGTTTAAGATGAGAAAAGCAATGATGAATATCGCAATGATACTTGGACTTTTCCCTGCATTTATGGCGATGGTTGCCGTATATTATATACTTAAAGCAGTAGGACTTTCAGAAGGAGCAATGATAAGAGTTGCACTTGTGCTTGTATATTCAGCATCATCAGGAATACAGTTTTACATTGCAAAGGGATTCTTTGATACTATCCCTAAGACAATAGATGAGGCTGCTATGATAGATGGAGCAACGAAGTGGCAGGTATTTACCAAGATAACAATACCTCTCAGTAAACCAATTATAGTGTATACAATACTTACATCATTCATAGCACCTTGGGTAGATTTCATATTTGCAAGAGTAATCTGCAGGGCAAATGCGAAGTATTATACCGTAGCAATCGGCTTGTGGCAGATGCTTGAAAAGGAGTATGTTGATGTATGGTACACAAGATTTGCAGCAGGAGCAGTTCTTATATCAATTCCAATTGCAGCCTTGTTTATGATAATGCAAAGATGTTATAATGAAAGCATGACAGGTGCAGTGAAGGGTTAGATATATGAATAGATTAAAGCAAACATTAAAAAAAAGTGTGGCATTTGGTGTCACAGGAATAATGCTTATATTAGCCGGGTGTAAAAGCCCGGCTGGTTTTGCGTCTAATGATAATGAAGAATACAATGCGAGAATGGAAGAAGCGAGGACAACGCCATTCGGTGCTTACCCCGAGACTATAGAATATACACTTGGAAAGATGACAAGTGTTAATAATTCCAATATGCCGGAGAATGACACTTATACAGATAATGCGTACACACGCTATATTAAGTCTGTGATAAATGTGCAGAATGTTGATGCATTTGAAGCAAACGACAGCCAGTATGACACTAACGTTTCTATGGCAATCTCAATGGGAAGCCTGCCGGATATCATGGTTGTATCAAGTCAGGATGAGGTTGAACAGTTAGTGGGAGCAGGACTTATAGAGGACCTTACAGAAAGCTACAATAACTGTATAAGTGACAGAATAAGAAAAATGTATGAAAGCTATGGCGATTCACTTAAGGATATGGTTACATACGATGGAAAGATAATGGCACTGCCGGAGACTAATATAACAGATGGACCTAATCTTGTGTGGTTAAGAAAAGATTGGATGGATAAGCTCGGATTGTCAGAGCCACACACTATTGATGATGTTGTTAATATAGTGAAGCATTTTATATCAGAAGACCCTGGAAATAATGGCGAGGATGCGTCCGGAAAACCTAATACAGTGGGGCTTGCAGTGGATACAGATGTGACAGGTGAATGTGGTTACAGCAGTGAATTTCTGCTGGATATAATATTTGCCTGCTTTGGAGCGTATCCAAAGCAGTGGATAATGAACGATGATGGTGAGATTGTATATGGTTCGGTTACAGATGAGGCAAAAGAAGCACTTTCGTATATAAACAGTCTGTATAATCAGGGGGTTATAGATAATGATTTTCTTCTGAGAACATCAACCAATATATGTGAGCTTATAGAGAATGGTCTGTGTGGCTCGTTTTTTGGACCATGGTGGGCACCGAATAATCCGCTTGCCAATGCAGTAAGCAAAAATCCGGATGCTGACTGGCAGCCATATTTAATAGCAACGGATTCGGATGGAACAACGAGTTATCACAGCCAGAACCCGTGTTACAAATATGTTGTCGTAAGAAAGGGATATGAACATCCTGAGATTGCAGCAAAGATGATAAGCGTTATGTTTGATAAAGTAAGATTTGACTGTACAGACTCAGAAGAATTCAAGAATTACTATCAGCTTAATGTTGAACCTACGGCAAGACCTTTATCAATAAATGTTGATTATAATAATGCACTTTCAATATGTTACAGGAATATAGATGCCACAATTTCAGGAAGAAAGAATCCTGACAGTCTGGAACTTCTTGAGCGTTCATTTTATGATGCATGCAGTGAATATATTAAGAATGCTAACAAAACAAGTACGCAATGGGCAGCGTATATGTCAAGAATTAAGGCATGCAGTCTGATTGCACAGGATAATATAAAGGTAGTTGACTCGCTTTATTTTAAGACCACAGACACAATGAAGAGCCATTGGTGGAGACTTAAGGCTAAAGAAAAAGAGGCATATTTAAAGATTATAAGCGGAGAAGAAGATATATCTTACTTCGATACATTTGTAAAAGAATGGAATGAACAGGGTGGTCAGATTATTACATCAGAAGTCAGTGAGAGTATGAAATAATTGGCTGTGAAAATATAGTAATATATGATACAATCTTAATTAATGTAAATATATTAACTATGGAGGTTTTATTTTGAAAGAGAGAGAAAAATTCGGCTCGCGACTCGGCTTTATCTTAGTGTCTGCTGGCTGTGCGGTGGGACTTGGTAATGTGTGGAAATTTCCATACATATGTGGGGAAAATGGTGGTGCGGCATTCGTGCTTATCTATCTTGTATTTCTTGCAATTCTTGGATTTCCTATTATGTGTGCGGAGTTCACAGTAGGACGAGGAAGCGGTAAAGGTGCTGCAAGGGCATTTGAAGAACTGGAGACTAAGGGAAGTAAATGGCATCATTTCAAATGGGTATCGATATTAGGAAGCTACATATTAATGGCTTTCTATACTATGGTTGCAGGATGGATGCTTTATTATGCATGGCGTGAGGCAAGTGGTTCGTTAGCAGGTTTAGAGCCAGATGAGGTTTCAGGAGCATTTGGAACTATGCTTTCACAGCCTGGTACAATGACAATCTGGATGATTGTTGCAGTTTTACTTTCGTTTGGTGTATGTGTATTAGGATTACAGAAGGGCGTTGAGAAGATTACTAAGGTTATGATGGCACTTCTTCTTATCCTTATTGTGGTACTGGCAGTTCATTCACTTGTACTTCCTAATGCATCAGAAGGTGTTAAATTCTATATGGTGCCTAATCTTGATGCTATTAAATCAAGAGGTTTAGGACCGGTTATATTTGATGCCATGACACATGCATTCTTTACACTTAGTGTAGGTATTGGTGCAATGGAGATATTCGGAAGCTACTTAAAGAAAGACAGAACAATAGGTGGAGAGGCTGTTAATATCATTCTGCTTGATACATTTGTTGCTCTTATGGCAGGATTCATAATTATTCCTGCATGCTTTGCATATGGTGTTGCTCCTGGTGCCGGTCCATCACTTTTATTTATAACACTACCTAACATATTTAATCATATGGCGGGAGGAAGAATATGGGGAACAGCATTCTTTGTATTCATGTCATTTGCAGCATTATCAACTGTAATTGCTGTGTTTGAGAACATTATTGCTTTTTATATAGACCTTAAGGGATTTTCAAGGAAAAAGGTTGTTGCAGGTAATGTTATATTCATGATACTGCTTTCACTTCCTGCTGTATTAGGCTTTAACAAGCTTGCAGCTTTCCAGCCTATTGGTCCAGGAAGTTCAATTATGGATCTGGAGGATTTCCTTGTTTCATATAATCTACTTCCTCTTGGAAGCATGATATTTGTATTATTCTGTACCAAGAAGAACGGCTGGGGCTGGGAAGGCTTCAGAAAAGAAGCTAATGAAGGAAAAGGTCCTAAGCTTCCTGAATGGTTAAGATTCTATATGAGTTATATACTTCCGGCTATTATAGTAGTTGTATACCTTAAGGGTTATTATGATACATTTAAACCAAAGGGAACAGGTTATCTTGTTGGCTGGATGATATTTGCGTGTGTATTGCTTCTTGCAATATTCGGAATTGCTAATTATAAGAAGAAAGATGCGTAATCTATGACTAAGAAAGAACTTGCTTTAGAGGTTATAAGAAGATTAAAGGCAGAATATCCGGATTCGGAGTGCAGTCTTGATTACGATGATGCCTGGAAACTGCTTGTAAGCGTAAGACTTGCGGCACAATGCACTGATGCAAGAGTAAATGTTGTGGTTAAGGGGCTGTATGAAAAATATCCTGATATAGCATCACTTGCTGCAGCATCTCCAGAAGAGATTGAAAAGATTATAAGACCTTGCGGTCTTGGAAAAAGCAAGGCAAGGGATATATGTGCATGTATGCGCATGCTTCATGAACAGTATAATGATAAAGTTCCTGACAGCATGGAAGAATTATTAAAGCTTCCTGGAGTTGGAAGGAAGAGTGCCAATCTTATTATGGGTGATGTGTTCGGAAAGCCGGCAATTGTTACAGATACACACTGTATAAGGCTTTGTAACAGAATAGGTCTTGTAAAAGACGAGAAAGAGCCTAAGAAGGTTGAGATGGCATTGTGGAAGATAGTCCCGCCAGAAGAAGGAAGTGGATTATGTCATGAATCTGATATTTTAAGAAATAATTTTGTATAATACACTGCTGCAAAAATGTATATTATATTACGAAA
>ENA-UEQR01001730-UEQR01001730.1-human-gut-metagenome-genome-assembly--contig:-NODE-1730-length-11826-cov-354.977360_pt1 | contig 11826 bp, 8 predicted proteins | sample MGYA00242944_ERZ507941 | MGnify/ENA primary metagenome ERZ507941 (study PRJEB26167, sample SAMN06115398) | human gut metagenome | host: Homo sapiens | place: China:Chongqing | collected 2016-06-23...
AAGAAATGCTAATGGGAGCCGGTCTTCTGACCGGATTGGGCATGGGATTTTCTCTGCTTCAGTTCTTGCGGATGATGATACGTCTTCCTTTGCACTGTGAGCGCGGAACGGGCTATCACACCTATCAGTTGCTTTGGGAGTCGGGCGTCATGCTGGGCGTGTTCTTCGGAAAATACACAGAAGACAGCTCCGGACAACAGTTCCGGGCTGCATCGCTCATTTTGCTGGCTGGTCTGTTGATTTATCAGGCAGTGGTGCACGGCTATTTCATGAAACGAATGAAGAATAGATAACTTAACTAATATAAAGAATATGGCAGACGACAAGAAAATTATCTTTTCAATGGTGGGAGTGAGCAAATCATTCCAGAACAACAAACAGGTATTGAAAGACATCTACCTATCCTTTTTTTATGGCGCGAAAATCGGAATCATCGGTTTGAACGGTTCCGGTAAGTCTACTTTGATGAAAATCATTGCCGGAATCGAAAAGAACTACCAGGGTGAAGTGGTATTTTCACCGGGCTATTCTGTAGGTTATCTGGCCCAGGAACCTCAGCTTGACGACACGAAGACCGTGAAGGAAGTCGTGATGGAGGGAGTGCAGCAGGTGGTAGACACGCTGGCCGAATACGAAGAAATCAATCAGAAGTTCGGTTTGCCGGAATATTATGAAGATCCGGAAAAGATGGACGCACTCTTTGCGCGTCAGGCCGAACTGCAGGATATTATTGACGCTACCGATGCGTGGAATCTTGACAGCAAACTGGAACGTGCGATGGATGCATTGCGCTGTCCGCCCGAAGACCAGCTGGTGAAGAACCTTTCGGGAGGTGAACGCCGCCGTGTGGCTTTGTGCCGTCTGTTGTTGCAGAAACCGGACATCCTGTTGCTCGACGAGCCGACCAACCACTTGGATGCAGAAAGCATTGACTGGCTGGAACAGCACTTGCAGCAGTACGAAGGAACGGTAATTGCCGTAACACACGACCGCTACTTCTTGGATCATGTGGCCGGATGGATTCTGGAACTTGACCGTGGTGAAGGTATTCCTTGGAAGGGAAATTATTCAAGCTGGCTGGAGCAGAAGACCAAGCGTATGGAAATGGAAGAGAAGACGGCCAGCAAGCGTCGTAAGACGCTGGAACGCGAGTTGGAATGGGTGCGCATGGCTCCTAAGGCTCGTCAGGCCAAGGGTAAGGCTCGTTTGAATTCGTACGACAAACTCTTGAACGAAGATGTGAAGGAGAAGGAAGAAAAGCTGGAAATCTTTATCCCGAACGGTCCGCGTCTGGGAAACAAGGTTATCGAAGCCAAGCATGTGGCCAAGGCGTATGGCGACAAACTGCTTTTCGACGACTTGAACTTCATGCTGCCGCCTAACGGTATCGTGGGAGTTATCGGTCCGAACGGTGCCGGAAAGACAACGTTGTTCCGCCTGATTATGGGACTGGAAAGTGTGGATAAAGGCGAGTTTGAAGTAGGAGAGACTGTGAAAGTGGGCTATGTAGACCAGCAGCACAAGGACATTGACCCGAACAAGACCGTATACCAGGTAATCAGTGGCGGTAACGACCTGATTCGTATGGGTAACCGCGATGTGAATGCCCGTGCATACCTGAGTCGCTTTAATTTCTCTGGTTCTGACCAGGAAAAACTCTGTGGTATGCTTTCTGGTGGTGAACGTAACCGTCTGCACCTGGCCATGGCATTGAAGGAAGAAGGTAACGTGTTGTTGCTCGACGAGCCGACCAACGATATTGACGTAAACACTCTCCGTGCGCTGGAAGAAGGTTTGGAAGACTTTGCCGGATGTGCCGTAGTTATCAGCCACGACCGTTGGTTCCTTGACCGTATCTGTACCCACATCTTAGCTTTTGAAGGAGACAGTCAGGTGTTCTACTTCGAGGGTTCTTACACGGAATACGAAGAAAATAAGATGAAGCGTATGGGCAATGTCGAGCCGAAGCGCGTGCGTTATCGCAAGTTGATGGAAGATTAATTTTCTTTAATCGATAAATAAAAAGAAGCCTCTGGCAAGGAAACTTGCTGGAGGCTTTAAGTTTTTCAGATATTTTTTGTACATTTGGGGTATAGTTTATGAGTTCTTATAATGGTTGGAGGCATTGAAAAATGATAACACATCCTATATATAGTTATTCGCTTTGCATCGCCTTGCCGTTGATGCTGTTTTTCGGCTTTTATTTTATTTTTGCCCCGGTGCCGGACAAAGCAATCTTTAGCAATTATCTTCGTTCGCGTAGGGTAATGGGATTTGCCGTGCTATTGTTGGCTGCCAATTATTCCGTACATTTCTTTGCAGAAATCCGTTTCCAGAATGTGGATGCAGCCATCTTGATGAATCTGTCTACCTATTTCCTTTGTTACTGGCTTTTCAGTTCGGCGCTTACTACATTGCTTGATCGTTTCTATATTACGCGGCGGCGCTTTATGGTACATGTGTGTCAGTGGTTGCTGTTTACAGCCTTGTCGGGGGTGGTACTATTAGGATTGCCAAAAGGTTTGATTCAAAAAATGGGTATTCTGGTTATGTGCGTATGGCTGGTAACGTATGGATTTGTTCTGGCACGCCGGCTTATTCTGGCCTATCGTAGAGCAGTACGACTGTGTGATGATACCCATTCTGATAATGTGGGTGCTTATATACAGTGGTTGTCCATTTTTACTTATTGGGCGGTGATTTTTGGAGTAGGGTGTGGCCTATTGACCTTCCTTCCTGACAAATATGTGTATATCTGGATTCTGTCGTCTGTTCCTTTTTATATTTATCTTTATTGCTCCTATATGAACTATCTGTTGTTCTACGAGCAAGTGGAGCAGGTCTTCGAGTCAGAAATGCCATCGGAAGGAGATGTTTCAGCTATGGCGATAGGGGAAATGCAGGCTCTTCCTCCTAGTTTCTCTGACATTGCAGAAAGACTGGCTGTCTGGATAGAAGAGAAGGGCTATCTTAAATTAGGGCTGACACTGAAAGAGCTTTCAGAAATACTGAAGACTAACCGTACTTATCTTTCCAGTTATATTAAGCTGGTTTATCAGTTGTCATTCCGTGAATGGATTTCCAGTCTTCGGTTGGAATATGCAAAGACTATGCTGAAGGAATGTCCGGAATTGACGATTGCTGAAATTGCAGAAAAGTCAGGTTTCCAGTCGGCCAGCCATTTCATACGTCTGTTCAAAGAAAAAGAAGAGTGTTCGCCAGCCCGTTGGAGGAAGAAGTAAATCGGTAGCTGTACACAAAAATGCATTGAATAAAGAAATGAGAATGCTTTGAATGAGACAGATGGAATATCCTGTCAGGAATTGCAATGAATTTTAAATAATCAGGGGTAAATATTGGCTCTTGGATATTTTTCTTATCTTTGTATAAAGGCTTGAATCAAATAAGCATTTGCCGTTCCCCGTTATTCATTATTAATTGTTTAGTATGAAATATCCAATTGGAATACAAAATTCTGATTGCATCATGGAAGACGGTTATTTCATCAACTGGAAACAAGTATAAATAGAAACACATTAACTAATATGGAAAAGAAAATACCCTTTGCTTCTGATGTAATTTTGATTGATGCAGCTTTCCTTGACCGTGTGGGGAAGGATATGGCGGCACATTTCGCACCGTTGGTGGGGCGTGAACTACCTAAGGCTGATTTGGCCGTGTTGCTGGAGTGCCTGGTTTTGGATGCCGGAATTGAGCCGGGCAAGAATGAGATACAGGTAATTTTTGTGTATGATGAGGAGCATAGCCGGATGAATTTCTGCCTTCCTTCCGATTTGGAAAAAGAGGTTCACGGTATGGCATTCCAGAGCCGCCTGGGCGAGTTTGCGCTTTATGCTTTCCAGCCTTCGGATATGGCCCGTCGGGAGGACTTGTTTACGGAATCACTGCAACTGCTGACCGAATCGAAAGATGCACGCCGAATCATGCTGGTGCCCGATGAAGAGGGATATGGGACTGCTGTGGAGCAGCAGGCAGCAAAGATAAAGGGAAAAGATGGTGTGACGGTGTTCGGTATGAATCCTCCGGCACACGATTATGAATATTCCTTTGAAATGTTAGGATTTGCCATTCTTCAGTCGTTGGGCATCCGGGCAGAGGAACTTTAATCTTTGTGGAGGCATGTCGGATTTCCGTTTGAAAGCTTTCTATAGTGTGGCACGAAACCTTAGTTTTACCAAGGCTTCGCAGGAGTTGTTTGTGAGTCAGCCGGCAGTGACCAAGCATGTTAGGGAACTGGAGAGTCTCTATGGTGTGCGTCTGTTCGACCGGAAGGGAAATTCCATTTCGCTCACTGAGGCTGGAAAATTGCTGATGGAGCACTGCGAACGGATTTTGGACGATTACCGCAAGCTGGAGTACGACATGCACCAGTTGAACAATGAGTATGCGGGAGAGTTACGGTTAGGGGCCAGTACGACAATCTCACAGTATGTGCTTCCGCCTGTGCTGGCTGCTTTCACGGAGCGTTATCCCAAGATGAGTGTGTCATTGATGGACACCAATTCGCGCAATGTGGAGAAGGCTTTGCAGGAGCATACCATTGATGTGGGTATGGTGGAGGGAGTGTTCCGTCTGCCCAGCCTGCGCTACGACCCGTTCTTGTGCGATGAACTGGTGCCGGTAGTTTGTCCGCGCGGCCATTGGGCCGGAAAGGAGGAACTGACGCTGGAAGAGTTTGTTCGTGTGCCATTGGTGCTTCGTGAGCGAGGTTCCGGCACGCTGGATGCCATTGAGATGGTATTGGCAGAGCAGGGGCTGAAGCTTTCTTCGCTGAACGTGCGGATGCACTTAGGCAGTACGGAAGGTATCAAGTCGTTCTTGCGGTGCAGCAACTGTATGGGTATCGTGTCAATCTGTGCTCTCGAGAGGGAACTGAAGGAAGGAGACTTTCAGGTGATTGACATTGAGGGCTTGCAATTCAAGCGGCATTTCTGTTTTGTATCGGCTCAGGGACAGGAGTCGGATACGGTATTGAATTTTATGCGTTTTGTCCGGCACTTCCTTTCCGGAAAGTAAAGGCCGGACAAAACGTGTCTTTTTATTTCTTTCCGAATTCAGGATCGATTTTCAGCAGGGCGGTAACGCCGAAGGTGGCCAGTGTGCACACCATAATCCAAATGAAGAACAGCTGGTAGCCTAAGGTTTCTTGCATCCAGCCGGCTATCATGCCCGGCAGCATCATGCCCAAGGCCATGAAGGCGGTACAGATGGCATAGTGCGAGGTCTTGTGTGTGCCGTTGGCAAAATAAATAAGGTAGAGCATGTAGGCCGTGAATCCGAATCCGTAGCCGAACTGTTCCACAAAGATGCAGCTGTTCACGATGATTAAGTTGTCGGGCTGGGCGTAACTCAGGTACACATAGACAATATCGGGCAGGGAGATGGCCCATACCATCGGCCAGAGCCAGCGGCGCAGTCCGTGGCGTGCTACGGCAATGCCTCCCAGGATACCTCCCAAGGTGAGACCGACAATGCCGAGCGTTCCTTGGGCAAAGCCTATCTGTGCCGTGGTCATGCCGAGTCCTCCTTGTTCCACTGGGTCGAGCAGGAAGGGAATGCCCATCTTGGCTAACTGTGCCTCGGGCAGGCGGTAGAGCAGCATGAACAGAATGGCGGTAAGCGCCTGTTCTTTCTGGAAGAAGGAACGGAAGGTGAGCAGGAAATCGGTCAGTATGCTCCGGGCTTCTCCTTGTCGGGCGACCGACGGACAGTCCTGGTCAGGACAGGGCAGTACGAAGGAATGGTAGAGCCACAGAGCCAGCAGGCAGCCTGCTAACGTGAAGAAGGTGATGCTCCAGGCGTACGATGTGCGTCCGGTCATTTCTTCCAGCCAGCCGGCCAGCATAATGAGCAGTCCTTGTCCGGCGATGGTGGCAAAGCGGTAGAACGTGCTGCGGATGCCCACGAAGAAGGCTTGCTGATGCGGGGTAAGGCCTAACATGTAGAAGCCGTCGGCGGCGATATCGTGGGTGGCAGAACTGAAGGCTACGAGCCAGAATACCGCCAATGTGGTCTGGAAGAAATGGCTGGTGGGGATGGTGAAGGCAATGCCGGCCAGTCCGGCACCCAGCAGCAACTGGGTAGTGACAATCCACCACCGCTTGGTGCGGAGCAGGTCGACAAACGGGCTCCACAGAGGCTTGATGACCCAGGGCAGGTTCAGCCAGCTGGTGTAGAGGGCCACCTCCGTGTTCGAGATGCCCATTCGTTTGTACATCACCAGCGATAAAATCATCACAGCTACGTAGGGAAGTCCTTCGGCAAAGTAGAGCGAAGGTACCCAGTACCAGGGAGAGCGTGTGCGCATAGTCGTTCGTTTTTAGTATAACTTACGGATTTCAGCTCCCTGGTAGTAATGCAGCAGAATCTGGTCGTAGGAATATCCTTTTTCGCCCATCACGGCAGCACCGATCTGACAGAGTCCCACACCGTGTCCCCATCCGGCACCGGTCAGTTCGAACCATTCGGGCACTCCGTTCACTTCCGGTCCCTTGTCGACCACAAATGCCGAGCTGAACAGGTGGGTAGGTGAGAGGGTGCGTCGTATTTCCAGTTCCTTTCCGATGGTCATTGTTTTCAGGGTTCCTACAATTTTCAGCCGGCTGATACGTCCCGATTTTCCACGCTCTACGGGGATAAGGTCGAGTATCTCCCCGTAGTCGCTCTTGGTATGCGTGGCAATGAGTTCGGCCAGTTCGGCTTGCGTGTATCTCACCTTCCAACGGTAGAAATCGTGTGTCTCCTGGTCGTAGTTGTTGAGTATCTGTGAAAGGATTTTCGGATCGGTGGTGTGGCAGAAAGACTCCGGACGCTGGCGTATCCATCGTTCGGCTTCTTCCTCTTGGGTGAGGTCGGACAGGGGGGCATCCGTGTCCAAGTCGCGCACGGCACTGAGGTAAGGATAATGCTTGTCTTCCCAGCAGTAGTTGAACTCTTCGGTCACTCCGCCGCAGCACTTCGAGAAACGGGCGTCGCAGATGGCATGCTTGTGCATGAGTACCTGGCCGCGTGTTTCCTTTACGGCTTCCACCACACTCTGGTTGGAGGCACGGGTAATGCCCTGGTAGCGCTGGCAATGGTCGTCGGCGCATACGTCGAAGATGGTATGGTCTTCGCGGTCGTACCAGCGGATGTATTCTGTTTCGGTCTTGAGGAAGGGGAAGAAGTTGCTGCCCTGTTTGCTGAGGGCCTTCCGTTTTTCAATCTGTGCTAAAAGCCAGCTTCGGGAGATGACGGCATGGGCTTTCAGGAACTCCAGGGAAGAAGTGGCGTTCATCTCGGACGAGATGACGCTGGTCAGGTAGTCTTCTGCCGGCACCTGGTTGATGGCGGTAATCTTTCCTTCGTCGACCACCAGACGCAGGGTGCCGAGGAAGGTTTGTGTTTCCTGGCGTTCCCAGTGGAAATTGATACCGATGGTTACGTCTTCGAGCGAGAAGGAGGCATCGTCTTCCAACGGGGTAAAGGTCAGCTCCCGGTACACGTTTCCGTTCCAGGAAATTCCTCCTTCGTCGAAGGATACGCGTTGCTTGCCCGATACGGTTTCTCCTTTGGCCAGAAATTTGGCATTGAGTGTAAAGGCTATTTCAAGGGCATTGACGATGCCCACGTTAATTTCAGGTTCTTTCATGATGCTTAATGTGTTACTTCGTGGTAGATTTGGCGGAGCGTGTCAGCGTCCAGTTTTTGAAAATCTTCTTCGCGGGCCGTCACAAGGATGCCGGCCATATCGAGGGCACCGGGACTGACTATCAGCTGTGTGTCGCCTTCGGCAGTGTAGCACTGCGGACGATGGGCTGTGCGCGGGATGTAGACGGTGACAAATCCGTAGCGCGGGTCGTTCCAGGCAAAGAGGTTGTAGCGTGGCTCGGTTTCTCCTTCGTGCAGGGGCAGGCTGTGCAGGTAGCTGTCAATCAGCCGTACACCAGTAGCCAGTCCTCCCTGAGTGATGAAGGCCCGTATCGGACAGAAGTATCCTTCGATGTCGTAGGCGATGCAGGATTTGCCGTCGGAGAGAGGTTCGAAACCTTTTTCTACCGCAGTGCTCATCAGTTTTTCCCATTGGCGGATGAGGGGCACATCTTCCTGGCGTACGGCCTGGAAATGGAAGTGGTCGGGGGCAGAAGCACCGCATTTGGCTCCGTTGTAGAACACGGTGTAGCCGCTGGCAAAATGCTTCTCCAGCCAGTCGACCAGGCGTTCGGGCAACCGGCGCGAAGTCTTGTCGGCCAATGTCTGCCACTGGTGACTTTCCGTGGAGATGGTGAGGTGTCCCGGCAGAATGGGGTAAGGATTCAGTCGCAGGCTGAAAGGTTCGTCCAGCTGGATGCGGACAGACTCTTGCTCTTCCGGCTTGTGGCTCAGGCAGAGGAAGCAGGGACGGGCAGCGATGGAAGCCTTGTCTACTTTGGCACAGGTGGAAACGGCGCGTGCCGGATTGAACTGCACAGTGATGTCGTTCGCACCGAGTGAAAGTGTACGGGTCTGTACATGCGACAGTGCTTCGTGGTTTTTGCGGGCCAGTGGCCATGTGTCGAGCTGGTGACGGATGAAGGTTTCGGCAGAAGCCGCAGGGGCTGCATCTTCCCATGAAAGAGGGTGACGGAGCAGGGCCTGGCGTTTCCGTATTTCCAGGGTGCGCAGGCTGTCCTTGTAGCTGTTATTCTGGTTCTGCTTCTCGATGCTCAGGGCCGCGTCGGAATTGCCTTCCCAGCGACGGCACAAATAAAGTACGTCGTAGATACGTCCGATGCGGTATTCCCGGGAGAAAGCCAGTCCTAACGCATAATCTTCGCCGTAGCTGGTGTTCGGTACACGGATTTTCCGCAGCAGCGGTGTGAAGAAAGCGCGCGGAGCACCCAGTCCGTTGATGCGGAGGGCGTTGTTGTGTCCGTTGGTATCGGTCCATTCCTTGTGGTCGATGACGCCCGGCGGCAATGTTTCCAGTTGGAAGTTGGTCATGCGGTAAGAGCCGATGACCATGGCGCAGCGTTCCCGGCGGAACTTGTCGACAATGGTCTGGAGGGTAGACGGACTGCTGTACAAATCGTCGCTGTCGAGCTGTACGGCAAAGCGTCCGCAAAAAGGGTGATGCACACCCAGGTTCCAGCATCCGCCGATGCCCAAATCGTCACGTTCGGGAATGAGATGAATCACTTTTTCGTTTCCGGCGTATTGGTCGATGCACTCCGTGGTACCGTCGGTAGAATGGTTGTCGATGACAATCAGGTTGAACGGGAAGTCTGTTTCCTGCTTCAGTACCGATTCAATGGCGTCGACAATAGTACGGATACGGTTGCGCACGGGGATGATGACCGAAGCCTCGTATGCAAACTCACCTTCCAACAAATCGATTTCGCGCTCCACCGGAGGCAGGAAGGCATGAATGTTCTTCAGGTAATAAGTAAATGCCGTTTCCCGTTCCAGTTGTACGCTCCGGTTGCGCGGGTCTACGTAGTCAAACTGTTTTTCGCCCGACAGGCGGGTGTCTTCTTCAATTTCGGTGTAAAGGAACTCACGTATGTGCGTCAGTTCGTATTTCTGTGAAAGTGCCAGACGCACGGCATACAAGGCAGAATACTGGTATTCAGGCTGGTGGGTGATGGTGTCGAACGCTTCCTGCAAGGCAGCCGTTTTGAAGAGCAGTACCGAGCCGAAGTCAAAGTCATCGCGCACGCTTCCCGGCTGGTAGTCGATGACCGGATGAGGCTTTCGTACTCCCTCTGTCACCTGATAATGGTCGGCATAGACCATGCCCGATTCCGGTGCGGCTAAGTAGTCGCACATGCGTTCCAGTGCCATGTAGCCCATGTCTAATGTGTGGGGCTTGGTATAAATAAGGAGGTAGGGGGTGCGGGTGAGGGCAAGCATCTGCCGGATGCCTTCGGTATGCTGGAAGGAGAAAGAGGGAAGAAAATGGCATTTCTCCGTGGAAATGTCTTTGTCCTCCGGATGGTCAGTTAGTAGGAATATCTGGTCTGTTCGGGAACTCTCCGTCAGGCCTTTGATGGTTTTATTCTGCTGGTTATCACTTCCGTATAAAAGGAAGCAAGTTACTTGGTTATTCATAATTTAATACATTTATACGTACAAAGATAGGCAATATATCTTATTTTTTCCCTAACTTTGTACGCTAAATATGTGGAATATGCGCAGTGCTTTCGTTTAAGGAACCGGGAATGTCTCAGTACTTCCTCGAAAGTACTCTAGTACTTCCTTGGCAGTACTCCAGTACTTCAGGGGAAGTACTCCAGTCCTGATAAGGAAGTACTGGAAGTGAGTAAAAGCCTGTGGCATAAAGAAGTAAAGAGCGCTATGACGAAAAAAACTCCTTTATTAGGCAAAACATTGGGCGAGCTGAAAGCCATTGTGCAGGATTTGGGAATGCCTAAATTTACTGCCGGGCAGATTGCATCGTGGCTGTACGACAAGAAAGTAGGCTCCATTGAAGAGATGACAAACCTTTCGCTCAAAAACCGTGAGCGGCTGATGGAGAACTACGAGGTGGGAGCCAGTGCACCGGTGCATGAGATGCGTTCGGTAGACGGAACGGTGAAATACTTGTTCTGTACGCCCGAAGGTGATTACATAGAATCCGTATATATTCCCGACGACGACCGGGCTACTTTGTGCGTGTCGTCACAGGTGGGATGCAAGATGAACTGCAAATTCTGTATGACCGGGAAGCAGGGATACACGACCAGCCTGACAGCTGCCCAGATTCTGAATCAGATTTATTCTGTGCCGGAACGGGATACGCTGACCAACGTGGTATTTATGGGCATGGGCGAACCGTTTGACAACCTGGACGAAGTGTTGCGTGCTTTGGAAATCCTGACTGCCGACTATGGCTACAAATGGAGCCCGAAGCGTATCACGGTTTCTACCGTAGGACTGCGGAAAGGACTGGAACGTTTCCTGGAAGAAAGTGACTGCCACCTGGCCATCAGTCTGCATTCTCCCTTCCCTTCCCAGCGCAGGGAACTGATGCCGGCAGAGAAGGCTTTCTCCATTACCGAGATGGTGGAGATACTCCGCCGGTATGATTTCAGCAAGCAGCGCCGTCTGTCTTTTGAATACATCGTGTTCAAGGGGGTGAACGACAGCCTGATTTATGCCAAGGAACTGGTGAAGTTGCTCCGTGGACTGGACTGCCGGATGAACCTGATTCGTTTTCATGCCATCCCGAACGTGGATTTGGAAGGAACGGATATGGAGTCGATGATTGCTTTCCGTGATTATCTGACACAGCACGGCTTGTTTGCTACCATTCGCGCTTCACGCGGAGAAGATATCTTTGCGGCTTGCGGCATGCTTTCCACTGCCCAGCAGCAGGCAGAGAAAAAAGAGAAAGAAAGTGAAACCTTTTAATACAAGAAACATAATGAAACGAATGACATTTTACCTTGGGATGGCCCTGGCGGTGCTGTCGCTTGCTTCCTGCCGTAATGGGGGGAAGAGTATCATTACTCCGGTGTCAAGCGGACGCCCGTATGAAGTGATGGTGGTGGCCGATGACAAATGCTGGATGAGTCCGGACAGTGCACTGTTTCATGTGCTGGACACGGATGTGCCGGGATTGCCTCAGGCTGAACGCTCTTTCCGTATTTCGCGTGTGCGGCCTGACTTTTTTGACCGTTCGGTGCGTCTGTTCCGTAACATCATTATCGTAGATATTCAGGACATCTATACGCAGCCCAAATTCAAGTATACGCGTGATGCCTATTCGTCTCCGCAGATGATTATGACCATTCAGGCACCTAACCAGAAAGAGTTTGCAGACTATGTTTCTAAAAACGGTCAGGT
>ENA-UEQR01001731-UEQR01001731.1-human-gut-metagenome-genome-assembly--contig:-NODE-1731-length-11824-cov-10.925002_pt1 | contig 11824 bp, 9 predicted proteins | sample MGYA00242944_ERZ507941 | MGnify/ENA primary metagenome ERZ507941 (study PRJEB26167, sample SAMN06115398) | human gut metagenome | host: Homo sapiens | place: China:Chongqing | collected 2016-06-23...
GACAGATACTTTCATAATGCCGAATAAATACAAATTCCCACCCTATCGATATGTTCTTTCAACAATACCCGGCAAAGAAAAGTATGTTCCTTAGTTTCGGGAGTATCCGTCACCCACCCCCGATAAACCGTTTCCTCTTTCGGGAAAGTATATCCCGTTGCATGTTGTAGCTGCCAGGTTATTCCCACCCAGCCACCTGTAAAACAAAGAGCAAGAATCGCAATTCCGAAGCACCAACGCAGAGAATAGCGTCCAAGGAAATAACAACCTATAGAGAGACCGGCTAAAAAACAAAAGGCAAGGATTCCCCAAAAGAGCTCCAGCGAACCGTTGAAGAAACGATCACCACAAAAAACGCCTGCTATCCAAGGGATAACCAGGCGTATATAAGGATATCTATGGAGATATGATACCACAATTCTCTACAACTCGTGTAACCGGTGAATCATTGCTTCCGGATCCGGTGCTCCAAAGACTGCATTACCAGCTACCAAAGCATCTGCACCCGCCTCAACGAGACGTGCACCCGTTTCCAGATTCACACCACCGTCCACTTCAATCAAAGCCTTTGAGCCAGTCTGTTCAATCAAAGCACGTAGTTCACGGACTTTTTCTACGGAATGTTCAATGAACTTCTGCCCACCAAATCCGGGATTCACGCTCATGACAAGCACCATATATACATCTCGGATAATGTCCTGCAACAAAGCTACGGGAGTTGCCGGATTAATCGTCACGGCAGGTTGCATCCCTGCCTCTCTAATCTGTTGTACCACCCGATGCAAATGAGGGCAAGCCTCATAATGCACATTCATCGTATGCGCTCCCAATGCTTTTACTTCCGGGATAAACTTCTCCGGATTAACAATCATCAGATGCACATCCAACGGTTTCTTACTCAGCTTTGCCACATATTTCAGTACCGGAAAGCCGAATGAGATGTTAGGGACAAATACCCCGTCCATAATATCAATATGTACCCATTCCGCCTCACTGCGGTTTACCATTTCAATATCTTTCGCCAAATATCCGAAATCAGCGGAAAGAATGGAAGGAGCGATAATTGGTTTCATAATTCTTTTATTTTAGATTCGGTTTGTCTCGAACTCGAGACGGTTCATGTTATCTATTATCAGGTCAGTTCATTTTATATTCGTTCGTCAGACGGAATCCGCGAAGCAATTCATCCGTTTTCAGACGTTTCTTGCCGGGAAGTTGCAAAGAAAGGACAGACACGAACCCATCGGGCACAGCCACCTTTATATATTTCTTCCCATCCGTCACAATCGTTCCGGCAGACAATTGATGCGCTTCACTAACTTTTTCGCTTTCAAAAATCTTCACGACCACCACTTCTCCTTCAGGACTGACCAATTCACTCCAGGCAGCCGGATAAGGAGAGAGTCCGCGAATAAAATCATAGACTTTCTTCACCGGTTGCTTCCAGTCGATCCGGCAAGTCTCTTTGAATATCTTCGGAGCAGGACGAAGCTCACCGACAATCGCCATTTCTTCCTGCGGAACCGGTTTTACCACACCGTTCAGAATGGCGTCCACCGTCTCAACGACCAGCTTTCCGCCCAACATCATCAGTTTATCATGCACAATCTCTACATTATCCGTATCGGCAATAGGTACACGTACCTGCTGAATGACTTCTCCCGTATCTATCTCATGCTTCAGGAAGAAAGTAGTGATACCCGTTTCCGTATCTCCATTAATTACCGCCCAATTGATAGGAGCGGCCCCCCGGTATTGAGGAAGCAAAGAAGCATGGAGATTGAAAGTTCCCAACCGCGGCATACTCCACACCACTTCCGGTAACATACGGAAAGCAACCACAATCTGCAAATCCGCTTTCCATTCACGCAACGCCTGTACAAACGCCTCATCTTTCAACTTCTCCGGTTGGAGTAACGGCAAATTCTGTTCGAGCGCATATTGTTTAACGGGAGAATATTGAATCTTATGTCCGCGTCCGGCCGGCTTATCGGGCATCGTTATCACGCCCACAACGTTATATCCGCCTTCTACCAACTGACGCAAGGCCTCCACCGCAAAATCGGGAGTACCCATATATACTATTCTTAAATCTTCTTTCTTCATAATCTAATCACTTTTATCTACATAGAACCCAGGCCCCGGTACCTTGTCGGACGGCGGGTGGTTAGTCTTCTGAAAAATGTACTAATACCTGCCGGTATGAGTTAAATATCTTCGATTTAGAGACAAATCCCTGATAACGTCCTTCCTCATCCACCACGGGAAGATTCCAGGCTTTGGTATCATCGAAAGTCTGAATCACCTGTTCCATTCCGTCCGAATCGAATATCTTGGCTGGGGCGGATGTCATTAATTTATTAACAGTAAAACGATGATAAAGTTCCTGACGGAACATGATGTTCCGGATATCGTCGAGCAGTACAACTCCCAACAGTTCGCCAGTCTTCTTATCCGTCACGGGAAACACATTCCGGTGGGAAGCGGCGATAGCCTTCACCAGTTCGCCTAAATCCATTTCAGGATGAACCACTACGAAATCCTTCTCCACGACATTCTCCATTTTCATCAATGTCAATACCGCTTTATCCTTATGATGCGTAAGCAGTTGTCCTTTCTTTGCCAGACGCATCGAATAGATACTGTGAGGCTCAAATGCTATAATCGTAAGATAAGAACTGACAGACACAATCATCAACGGAAGGAACAAGTCGTATCCTCCGGTCAGTTCAGCAATCAGGAAGACACCCGTCAACGGAGCGTGCATCACTCCGCTCATCACTCCCGCCATTCCCATTAAAGCGAAATTCTTTTCGGGCAGATAAGCTGAAAAAGCAAGATCATTGCTGAAATGCGAGAATACAAATCCGGCAATACATCCCAGATAAAGTGAAGGAGCAAATATACCACCACATCCACCACCACCGTTCGTCGCACTGGAAGCAAATACCTTCAATAAGATAATCAACATCAAATAGACCAATAACAGATTGCCGTAGCCGTAGAACATGGAGTTGTTCATCACCGTATCCCACTCCGCCGCAGACGTTCCGTTCAGCAACAGGTTGATTGTATCGTAACCTTCACCATAGAGAGGTGGAAAAAGGAAAATCAGCACACTCAGCATAACACCGCCGAAAGCCAGTTTCTTATAAGGATTGTTGAGCTTACCGAAAACTCCTTCTACCGAGTTCATAGCACGTGTGAAGTACAGCGAAATCAGACCGCAGAAAATCCCCAGCAGGATAACGAAAGGAATACGTTCCAGTTCGAATGCCTGGTCGAGATGAAACTTGAACATGGCTTCCGTGCCGGTAGTGATATACGAAACGGTTGCCGCCGTCACTGCAGAAATCAGCAACGGGAGTAAAGAAGACATAGTCAGATCTATCATCAGGACTTCCAGCGTAAACACCAGTCCGGCGATCGGAGCCTTAAAGATTCCGGCAATCGCACCTGCCGCGCCACATCCTACCAGCAACATCAACGTCCGGTGCTCCATTTTGAACACACTACCCAAATTGGAACCGATCGCCGACCCCGTCAGCACAATCGGCGCCTCCGCCCCTACCGATCCGCCGAATCCGATCGTAATGGCACTGGCAATGGTAGACGACCAAATGTTATGCCGCTTGATGCGTCCCTGCCTACGGGAGATAGCATACAGAATCTTGGTGACCCCATGGCTGATGTCATCCTTCACAATGTTACGCACAAACCAGCCTGCAAGAAAAATTCCGACTACCGGATACACCAGATACAAATAGTTGGCTTCCGTCGCATTGAAATTATCTGTTAAGAAGTTCTGTATCTGGTGAATGAAGAACTTCAATAGTAAAGCGGCAAACGCAGTGAAAATCCCCACCAGAAAACTCAATATCAGGATAAACTGTTTCTCCTTGATATTATTTTCCCGCCACTTGATGCAACGCTGCAATAAACTAAGTTTTTCCTCTTTCATTTATTCGCGAATTATCTTAATCACTCCACCTTTGTCCAGTTTTATAATACTTGAGGGGTTCGGTCTGCTCATATCGTCCTGACGATAGCCGACGATATAGTCTACTGCCGATTTGATCTCGTCACTGATTTCACTAAAATTGGCAGCTCCCGGCTGGCCGCTTACATTGGCTGATGTAGACACGATTGCCTTGCGGAACTGCTGGCAAAGACGTTTGGAAAACGCTTCATTCGTCACACGGATTCCCACGCTTCCGTCTTCCGCAAGCAGGTTCGGAGCCAAATTGCGTGCACCGGAATAGATAATCGTCAATGGTTTATCGGCAACTTCTATCAAATCCCATGCCACATCAGGAACATCCTGTACATAAAAATCCACCTTGACAGACGAATCAACCAGCACCAGCATAGCTTTGCTATCGGCACGTTTCTTAATCTCATATACCCGACGTACAGCTTCTTCGTTAGTCGCGTCGCAGCCTATGCCCCAAACGGTATCGGTAGGATAAAGGATGACACCTCCTTCATTCATCACCTGACAGGCTTTTTTAATATCTTCTATCATTTCTTGAGTAATTTCAGTTGAGAATAACACGCAAAAGTACTACTTTTGCGTCGAATTCAAAAAGATTAAGTGAAAACAATGGAAGAAATCGTATTTCACCACACGCTACCTATTCAGTTGCGCTTCAATGACGTAGATAAATTCGGTCACGTCAACAACACTGTTTATTTTTCTTTTTACGATTTGGGCAAGACTGAATACTTCGCTTCCGTATGTCCCGGAGTCGACTGGGAGAAGACCGGCATTGTCGTTGTCCATATCGAAGCAGATTTCGTCAAACAGATCTTCGCATCAGACCATATCGCCGTACAGACTGCCGTTTCCGAAGTAGGAACGAAAAGCTTTCATCTGCTCCAACGGGTGATCGACACAAAGACGAACGAGATAAAATGTATCTGCAAATCAATCATGGTAACTTTCGACCTGGAGAGACATGAGTCCATGCCTCTGACGGAGGAATGGATAGAAGCGATCTGCAAGTATGAAGGCAGGGATTTAAGAAAGAAGAAATAAAAACATATACCTCTCAATATCAAACCAGCTCTTTCCAACCTTATCATATTGGAAAGAGCTGGTTTGATATAAGTCATATATATAGCCGCACTCCAACAGGATCAGAATCTTTATTTATCATAAGAGTATAGCAAAGTTGCTGTCTGTTTATTACAAACTTCCGCCCATCCAGTGACAAAGTTATCGTTGCCTAACATCAATCTATAAATGCAAGCTTTGATTATAAAAATGAAAGCTTCGTTTTTATAAATGAAGGCTTCGTTTATAAAAACGGAACTTGTGTTTATAGATTGATTCCTATCCGAAAAAAGTTCAATCCTTATCCAAGAGAAGTTTAGTCTTAATGCCGGAGAACTTTGATCTTAATGCCAAAGAAGTCATCTATTAAAAAGCCACCGTAAACACTTAATGCCACCATTAGCAAACTTCCGATTTTCTATCCCCTTTGAAATATTTTCGTCATATCTACTATACCCTTCCGCTTTTTTTCGTACTTTTACCCCTTGTTGGGAAGAAGTGCCTTTCCAACCCTTGAGAACAGAAAAAGAAAAAACAATATATAAAATGAATCACAAATGGAATTATCGACCCATTACACCCGAACAGGCAGAGACAAGCCAGACATTGGCCCAGGAATTAGGGATTAGCCCGATTCTTGGACAACTTTTGGTACAGCGGGGAATTACGAAGGCAGCAGATGCCAAGAAGTTTTTCCGCCCGCAGTTGCCCGACCTGCACGATCCGTTCCTGATGAAGGATATGGATATTGCAGTAGAACGTCTGAACAGGGCGATGGGAAAGAAAGAACGTATTCTAATTTATGGAGATTATGACGTAGACGGTACTACTGCCGTGGCATTGGTCTACAAGTTTATTCAACAGTTCTATTCGAACCTTGATTACTACATACCCGACCGCTACAACGAAGGGTATGGCATTTCTAAAAAAGGAGTGGACTACGCCGCTGAAACCGGTGTGGGACTGATTATTGTACTCGATTGCGGAATAAAAGCAGTAGAGGAAATCACGTATGCCAAAGAAAAAGGGATTGACTTTATCATTTGCGACCATCACGTGCCGGATGATATTCTCCCGCCTGCCGTAGCTATATTGAACGCCAAACGCCTGGACAACACGTACCCGTACACCCACCTTTCCGGTTGTGGAGTCGGTTTCAAGTTTATGCAGGCGTTCGCCATTAGTAACGGTATCGAATTCCATCATCTGATTCCGTTGCTCGACATCGTAGCCGTGAGTATCGCATCGGACATCGTTCCGATTATGGGTGAAAACCGTATTCTCGCCTACCACGGTCTGAAACAACTGAACAGTAACCCGAGTATCGGCATGAAGGCCATCATCGATGTATGCGGACTTTCTGAAAAAGAAATTACTGTCAGCGATATTGTGTTTAAAATCGGACCGCGCATCAATGCATCGGGACGTATTCAGAATGGGAAAGAAGCAGTAGACCTGCTGACGGAAAAAGACTTCTCGGCGGCACTTGAGAAAGCCGGACAAATCAACCAGTACAACGAAACCCGGAAAGACCTCGACAAAAGTATGACGGAGGAAGCAAACAACATCGTTGCCAATCTGGAAGGATTAGCCGACCGCCGCTCTATTGTGCTCTACAACGAAGAATGGCACAAAGGAGTGATCGGTATCGTAGCTTCCCGTCTGACGGAAGTGTATTACCGCCCTGCCGTGGTACTGACACGGACGGATGACATGGCGACAGGTTCCGCACGTTCTGTTTCCGGCTTCGACGTATATAAAGCAATCGAGCATTGCCGCGACCTGCTGGAAAACTTCGGAGGACATACATACGCCGCCGGACTATCAATGAAAGTGGAGAATGTGGATGCTTTTACCAAACGGTTCGAAGACTACGTTTCACGGCATATCCTGCCGGAACAAACCAGTGCCGTCATCGAAATTGATGCTGAAATCGACTTCAGGGATATTTCTTCCAAATTCTTCAACGACCTGAAAAAGTTTAATCCTTTCGGTCCCGACAACATGAAACCCATTTTCTGCACTCATCACGTCTATGATTATGGAACAAGCAAAGTGGTGGGACGCGACCAGGAACATATCAAGCTCGAACTGGTTGATAATAAATCGAATAATGTAATGAACGGTATTGCGTTCGGACAGAGTTCGCACGTGCGCTATATCAAAACGAAACGTTCGTTCGACATCTGTTACACCATTGAAGAAAACACGCATAAGCGTGGCGAAGTTCAACTTCAAATCGAGGATATAAAGCCGATTGAATAAGTATCAGGAGATATTAAAACAATATTGGGGATATGACTCCTTCCGCGACTTGCAGGAGGAGATCATCACCAGTATCGGCGAAGGCAAAGATACACTGGGGCTCATGCCTACCGGAGGCGGTAAGTCCATCACCTTTCAAGTGCCTGCTCTCGCCCAGGAAGGAATTTGCATTGTCATTACTCCGCTCATCGCCCTGATGAAAGACCAGGTGCAGAACCTCCGCAAACGCGGTATCAAAGCCCTTGCCGTATATTCCGGCATGACGCGGCAGGAAATTCTCACTGCACTTGAAAACTGCATCTTCGGTGATTACAAATTCCTTTATATTTCTCCGGAACGTCTGGACACGGACATATTCCGCACCAAACTGCGGTCAATGAAAGTCTCTATGATTACGGTTGACGAAAGTCACTGTATCTCACAATGGGGATATGACTTCCGCCCCGCTTACCTGAAAATTGCCGAGATACGGGCGCTGTTACCGGGAATTCCGGTACTGGCACTGACCGCCACCGCCACTCCGGAAGTGGTGAAAGATATTCAAGCCCGCTTGGATTTCCGTGAAGAGAATGTTTTCCGCATGAGTTTCGAGCGGAAAAACTTGGCGTATATGGTACGGCAAACAGATAACAAGACTCAAGAACTGTTGCATATCTTACGAAAGGTACCGGGCAGCGCCATTATCTATGTCCGCAACAGACGACGGACCAAAGAAATCACCGAATTACTGGTAAATGAAGATATCACCGCCGACTTTTATCACGCCGGACTGGATAATGCCGTAAAGGACCTCCGTCAAAAACGCTGGCAAAGCGGAGAAGTTCGCGTGATGGTAGCTACCAATGCCTTTGGCATGGGGATCGATAAGCCTGATGTGCGTATCGTATTACATCTTGACCTCCCTGATTCTCTCGAAGCCTACTTTCAGGAAGCCGGACGTGCAGGAAGAGACGGTGAGAAAGCGTATGCCGTAATCTTATATACTAAAACGGACAGAACGACGTTACACAGGCGTGTAGTGGATACTTTTCCCGATAAAGAATATATCCTCAATGTGTACGAGCATCTGCAATATTACTATCAGATGGCAATGGGCGACGGTTTCCAATGTGTACGTGAATTTAACCTGGAAGAGTTTTGCCGGAAGTTCAAATACTTCCCGGTTCCGGTAGACAGTGCGCTGAAGATACTGACTCAAGCAGGTTATCTGGAATATACGGACGAACAGGACAACGCTTCCCGTATTCTTTTTACGATTCGCCGGGACGAACTGTACAAACTGCGGGAAATGGGAACGGAAGCAGAAGCACTGATACAGATGATTCTCCGTTCTTACACGGGAGTGTTCACCGATTATGCCTATATCAGCGAAGCCACCCTCTCCGTACGTACCGGACTGACCCGTGAACAGATTTATAACATATTGGTCACGCTTACCAAACGTCGCATCGTGGATTATATTCCGCACAAAAAGACTCCTTATATTATATATACACGCGAACGGCAGGAACTTCGTTTTGTGCACATCCCCCCTGCTGTCTACGAAGAGCGTAAAGCCCGGTATGAAGCTCGCATCAAGGCGATGGAAGAATATGTCATTTCGGAGAATGTGTGCCGAAGCCGGATGCTGCTCCGCTACTTCGGAGAGAAAAACGAGCATAACTGCGGACAATGTGATGTTTGCCTTAGTCACCGTGCAACAGATACGCTGACCGGGGAGTCTCTTGAAGAACTGAAAAAGAAAATAGCAGAATTACTTGCCCAAAAACCGCATACGCCAGCAGAAATAGCCGAGAAAATAGAAGCGGAGAAAGAGAGAGTCAGTGAAGTCATCCAGTATTCATTGGAGGAAGGTGAGTGGAAGATGCAGGATGGAATGATACATATTTCAAAATAAGTTACTACCTTTGCAAGGTAACTCAAAAATAACACAGTCATGCCGAACTTTTTTAAATCTTTCTTCTCCGGTAAGTCGGAAACTCCGGAAAGTGAAAAACAGAAAAACGATCAGAAAAATTTCGAGATTTTCAAATACGACGGTTTACGTGCGCAACGCATGGGACGTCCGGATTATGCAGTAAAATGTTTTACAGAAGCTCTTGCCATCCAGGAAGAGTTTGAAACAATGGGCTATCTTAGCCAACTCTACATTCAAATGGGAGAAACGGCAAAAGCCCGCGAACTGTTGGAAAAAATGGCTGCCATGGAACCTCATCTCACGAGTACTTTCCTGACACTGGCAAATGTATGCTTCATCCAGGAAGATTATCAGGCTATGGAAGAGGCTGCCAATAAAGCAATTGCCATTGAGGAAGGAAATGCCGCAGCTCATTATCTGCTAGGAAAAGCCCGTAAGGGACAGAGTGACGATCTGATGACGATTGCCCATCTCACCAAAGCGATCACTTTGAAAGACGATTTCATCGAAGCCCGCCTGCTACGTGCAGAAGCTTTGCTGAACCTGAAACAGTATAAAGAAATGATGGAGGATATAGACGCTGTACTTGCTCAAAATCCGGAGGAAGAAACTGCCATGCTCCTGCGTGGAAAAGTGAAAGAATCCAACGGTCAGGGCGAAGAAGCGGAAGAGGATTACAAACTGGTGACGGAAATAAACCCGTTCAACGAACAGGCTTACCTTTACTTAGGACAACTTTATATCAATCAGAAGAAGCTGACGGAAGCCATCGGACTGTTTGATGAAGCCATCGAACTGAATCCGAACTTTGCAGAGGCCTACAAAGAACGCGGACGTGCTAAATTACTGAATGGTGATAAGGATGGTTCTGTAGAGGACATGAAGAAATCTTTGGAACTGAATCCGAAGGAGGAAGCTGGTCTGAATGGAGAATTCAAAAACTTGGGACCGAAACCGGAGGCACTGCCGGGAATCTTTTAAAATAAGACCGAAAGCCTATCATTATATAGTGTAGGAACTATCAGAAACGACGGATTGACATCAACATTGATAAGGCTGAAAGCCTTCCATTATATAGCGTAGAAACCATCAGGACGGATTGACATCAACATTGATAAGGCTGAAAGCCTTCCATTATATAGCGTAGGGCATCGCCCTACGTATTTATAAAACCCAAATACAAGCCCTGAAAGGGCGGAACATGAACTAACTATATGCCACAATCCCTATCAAAGAACTATATTCATCTGACTTTCAGCACTAAATACAGGAAGGACAGTATAAACGAGGATAAATTATCAGAAATATCCAAATACATCTCCGGCATTCTGAAAAACATAGACTGCCCACCTATCATAGTAGGCGGATTTACCAATCATATACATATCCTATGTATTCTCAACAAAAACATATAATTGTGCCACGGTGCCTGCTTTGCCGCTTCAAACACCTGCAAGATCCACTCGGTCGGTATCCATTCGCCAAACAAGTCACCGGAATGGCAGACCCAAATATTTGCCGGCTTGATCTTCTGTATGACCTGCTGCAAACGGTACGGATGTAATGTGGGATAAAAACCTGTGGGTGCAGGAACAGATGAGCCGTTTTTGGCAAGCGGCGTTGTTATCACATACAGGCTGCGTTCTTCATCTATATGAATACGCTCATCGCTGAGATGAAAGCGTATATCCCCCTTGAAATGAGAAAGCCGCTTTCTGCTCTCGCAAAATGAGCAATCATTTCTGCATCCGGTAACCGGGTCCCAAGTGAAATCGCACCATTCAATATTACTTTTCTTCATCATGTGCAAGTCACTCCTTTCTTCAGAATATTCTGATTCTGTCAGGCCGCTTTATCCACAACCAGGACAACCGTATGTACACCGGTCATTTCAAATTTGGCACCGCATTCGTCAATGGAGTGGGTATGTTCTGACAGCCAATCACGGAATTGCTCATACTTGCGTGTGCTTTTCCACTGAATACTGCTTGAACAGACTGCCACAAGACTGCCGCCGGGGCGAAGGAAGTCAAATGCCCTTTTAATATGCTCACATTCTTCGCTGAACGGCGGATTCATCACAACAGCGTCATAGATCGGTGCTGTTTCAGCCGTCAACAAATCGTTTCCGATCACATTGTGCTTTTTCAGCTTCAGGATCTCGCAAAAGTCTGTCATACGCTCAATGCAGTCCACATGGTCCGTTACTTCCTTTGCGGCGTCGGCAATGTTGCCGATCCCGGCCTCCGGCTCCAGCACACGGCTGTCTTTACGGACACCGGCCAGCGCCACAAGCTCTTTTGCCAGCTCCGGGGGCGTGAACTGAATATCTCCCTTTTGATACATCTTCGCCCGATAAAGCATATCCCGTAAACGGATCGCATTCGGATCCGGCGGTATAACAGCCAATTGCAGGAGCGTATCAAAGCACTCGACCGCTGCGGCCAGTTCGTCGGTATCGGTGATGCCTGCCTTTTGCAAACGCTTCGTGCGGACATCATCGGGCTTGGGATACTGAAATTTGCAGTAGGGATTGTCCTTGCAATATTTCTTAGAGGCAGAAAAACAGCGCATATCCTCATAAA
>ENA-UEQR01001732-UEQR01001732.1-human-gut-metagenome-genome-assembly--contig:-NODE-1732-length-11816-cov-17.215095_pt1 | contig 11816 bp, 11 predicted proteins | sample MGYA00242944_ERZ507941 | MGnify/ENA primary metagenome ERZ507941 (study PRJEB26167, sample SAMN06115398) | human gut metagenome | host: Homo sapiens | place: China:Chongqing | collected 2016-06-23...
TAGGACAGTTTATCAGGAAGACATCAATAGATGAGCTGCCGCAGTTTTGGAACATCCTCAAAGGAGATATGAGCTTGTTAGTAGTGTGGATTTATTCCCAACCATACTTGATGCTGTCGGTATTCGATATAAAGAAAAGGCAGGAAATAGTATACTCCCGTATCTAAAAAAACAAAAGAAAACAACTGGACGAAATACAATTTTTGCAGGAAGAGAACGTCATAGTTCTGCGCGATATAATAATTTAGGATATCCTATGCGTGTATTGAGAACCAAAGAGTTCCTTTACATAAGGAATTTTTGTCCTGAAAGATATCCTGCCGGTGATCCTTGCTATATAAATAAGGAGGGAAATTTGACGCCGATGTATAGTGCTTATTTTGATATAGACCAAGGCCCGGCCTGGAGGTTTATTATTGATGAAAAAGATACTCCCGAAATATATCCTTATTTTCTGAAAGCAGCAGGGAAACGACCTTATGAAGAATTGTATAATGTATCTACCGATCCCGGTTGCCTTCATAATTTAGTTGGAAATGGTAAATGCACTGAAAAGCTAAATAATCTACGTAAAGAAATGGACAAATTACTTAAAAAGACCAAAGATACACGCTACTTAGATGATCCGACTCAAGATGACATCTGGGAAACTTATCCGCGTTTGAGTGGAGCAATGCGTACCTTCCCAGCACCTTTGCTCACTGACTAACATCATTCAGGCACGAATTACACGGATTAATAGGGACAAGTTTATTCTCTTTCCGTAAGATCCGTGTAATCCATGCCTACTAGTAAAAAAGTATACAGTATATTATATTCCCTCCTCTTCCTGCATGAAGATCTTTACCTGATTCCAACTATTCTTCGTATCATTCGATACTTTTTCACCAGGAGTAGAACGGCCATTCTCTACATATTGCTTCATAGCCCGTTTCATTTCTTTCACCTCATTTTCGTAACGCTTATCACCGATAATGTTTTCTTTTTCCGAAGGATCTTTCACGATATCAAACAATTGCATCGGAGGGAACTTCGCCACATCAGAAGGTTTGACAGGATAGGAAAAGCCACCCGAACCTCCGTAGAACACCAATTTCAGTTGGGAAGTACGCAAAGACAAATACCCCTCTCCCGCTTCGTGCACCAAGTCCTTACGCGCAGAAGCACCTTTCTTACTCAATATCGGCCACATACTGTAACTGTCAACAGCTTCTTCTGTCTCCAGATTGTGGTTAAGCATTTGAGCAAAAGTGGCATAAAAGTCTATCAATGAGACTAAAGAGTTATTTGTCTCTTTCCCATATTTTCCTTTCCAGGAGACAATAAGGGGAATTCTGTGTCCACCTTCGTAAATATCGCTTTTGTAGCCTCTGTAGATGTAACTAGGAAAATGTCCTTTCTTTTCCATATCTTTCACGCCGATATAACCGGCACACCCATTATCCGAAGCAAAGACAATGATGGTATTATCCAGTTGCTTGTTCTTCTTTAATGTTTTTACGATTTGGCGCACCATGTCGTCTATCATGACTACGAAATCGCCATAAGGACCGATACTGGTTTTGCCCTGAAACTCTTTCGAAGGCAATATAGGTGTGTGGGGAGCAGTAATAGGCAAATATAAGAAAAACGGCTTCTTGCTGTCTTTTTGTTCATTGATATAGTTCAGGCTATGACGAATGATGTTGGGAAAACATTCTTCCGGCTTGAAATCGGCTCCTGCCATTCCTCCGTGCATCAGTAATGCCAGATTCTTTTTCTGGGGTTCTATCACATGATCGGGGATAGAGGTTGCTTTGTTATTTTCCACATAAACATAGGGAGAAATATCCAATGACGCGGGTATGCCGAAGTAGTAATCAAATCCTCTGTCGGTGGGTCCGTTCTTGATCGGAAGCGAGAAATCTATATCTTTCATACTTCTGCCATTGTTCGTATATCCCCAATCCCAGCCTAAATGCCATTTACCGATACAAGCGGTATTATAGCCATTCGCTGAAAACATTTGCGCGATTGTGCGACGTTCAGGATCAATCATTGCAGGCGAATCGCCATCAAGACCACCTCGTTTCAGCTTAGTTCGCCACGGATATCTTCCGGTCAGAAGAGAATATCTGGAAGGAGTGGATAAAGCGGAAGAAGCATGGGCATCCGTAAAGGCAATCCCGTGCTCGGCCAGTTTGTCAATGTTAGGAGTATGGATTTTAGATTCGGGATTAAAGGCCGAGATGTCTCCATAACCCAAATCATCCGCCAATATAAATACGATATTGGGCGTTTGCGCTTTTACAGCAGCAACTGTAAGAAGTGCAGAGGAGATTGTGATTAGTTTATTCATATATTGAATGTATTAAAGCTATAGTTTGTGTATGATATAACCTATCTCTTCATGTTTTCCAACCGACATGCCCGGATTATCTGACTGACATCTCAATCGTTCCACTCCAGTAGACAAGTCCTTTCACTCCAGTGAACGAATTTATGCACCCTAGTGAACAGCCCTCGTCACTCTAGTGGAACGATGGAGATGCTCTATCAATAACTGGACGATAACGAATGAAAAACATGCCGGCATAGGGTTGTTTGAATGATAAGTACCTTTCATCTGTTTTCAATGTAAATAAGATCAGCAACCATCGTCTATGCAATCATCATGAGAAATGTATGAGAAATGCAGGATGAATACAGGACAGATATATGAGAAATCATTGAAAAACGAATGAGAAATAGCCGTTTTTTCGTTAAAATATCTGTAAAAAGTATGAGAAATGCCTGTATGGAAAGCATTTCTCATACTATATACCACTGATTATAAACTCATTATCTAGATTTTATGAGAAATGAGAAATAAAAAAGATAAATCTCTTTCAGAGAGCAAGCCAAGCGGTAGCATTACGAATATTATACATTGGCTGCTTTCTTCTGCCTATTCTTAGGAGCACGCGGCCAGTCTTTATCAGCTCCGGTATCATTTTGCTGTTTCATCCATTTTTGCAGTTCCATCGTCAGTTCTGCCTTCTTCTTACTATATTTCTTCACATCCGCCAGATTATTCATTTCAAACGGATCTTTCTTGATATCATATAATTCGAACTCGGGACGATTCTTATAGCGGTTCATGATTTTATGTGCCTGATCCGTGTCCTGTGCTTTCCACGAGAGATACCATTCTGCCTTTTCAATATGCTTTTCTACGTATGTTTCCTTCGGAGTCAAGTTCCAGATTAGACGATAGCGTCCGTCTGAAATAGAACGGATTGGATATGCCGGACCTTCCGGAACATTGTTGTGAACATGATAAGCATACTTATGGTGTGTCTTTGTTTTCCCTTGAAATACATCTACCAGACTCTTTCCATCTATTACGTCAGGCACCTTTCCGCCTGCAACATCGATAAATGTAGGAAGAAGGTCTTCATATTGCACAATAGCGGAAGTCTCCGTACCGGGTTTAATGACACCCGGCCAGGAAGCCACCATCGCCGACTTGACACCGGCACTCCAATTGGTCCATTTGGCTCCGGCAAATTGCGTACCCTGCTCGGATATGAAAATGACAAGAGTGTTCTGCAGCAGATTCTTTTCTTTCAGAATCTGCATAGCGTCACCCACCTGTTGATCGAGCAAGCCGACTTCTGCCAAATATCTGGCATAGTATTCACGTGTTACTTCCGTGTCGATAAACTGTGGCGGCAACTGAAGTTTCTTCCGGTCGAAAACGGAAGCGTCACCACCTGTCCAGGGAGCATGCGAATTAATAGAAGCCAAGACAAGGCAGAAAGGTTGGGAAGCATCACGCTCCATAAACTTCTCGATACCTTTGGTATGATAGTCAGTGTTTGGGCTTGTACATCCTTTGGGGAATCCCGGTACATCTTCGAACGGGAAGTTAGCCAAAGGTTTGATATGCCACTTCCCGGCCAATCCAACCCGATAACCCAGATTTCCCAGATAAGTAGGGAGAGATTTTACATCGGCATTGACCGAACTATGGTTGGCATAACCGCCATGATGCATCGGATACATACCTGTATAAACACAATGCCGGGTAGGCGTACTCATCGAAACAGAATTATACGCACTGTTGAACTTTATCCCCTGTCGAGCCAATGCATCTATATGGGGAGTCTTGTTGTTGACCGCTCCGAAACAGCCTATATCGTAATAGGAGCAGTCATCGGCTATGATTAATAATATATTAGGCTTTGAAGGAGTTTGGGCAAACCCGTTTCCTATCGCCAATCCGCCTAGGAGGCATAAACTAATCATTGATTTTTCCATCTTGTATTATTTTCAATTCATAGGGTTAACAGATTCAACGTACTACTTTCCATTCTTTAGGAGCTTTGAATCCGTCACGACCTTTACCGTAAGGTACTTCCGGTATACAAGGAGTGATCGTGTCATATTTCAGGGCAACCTCATACAAAGCTTTCACAATTTTCTCGTTTCCTGCGCTGGCATTTTTCTTTTCGTAAGGATCTGTTTTATAATCAACCAGGAAGTCCTGTTTCAAATCCAGTCCCGGTTTCATACCTTTTCTTATCAGTTTATAGTCTTTATTGACTACTGCTCCGTGTCCCAGATAAAAATCGCGGTCGATACAGGTCTTTTTACCGTTTAATACAGGGAGGATGCTGATACCGTCATATTCACGTTTCGGACGGCTGTGATCTCCGACCAAATCTTTCAATGTGGGAACAAGGTCAACAAAACCTGTCACCTGTGAACTCAAGTTCTTATATTGTTTCTCTGCTTTCTTCCAATAAAGAACAGCCGGCGCATGTACCCCTCCATCCCACTCGTCGAATTTATGTCCACGCAAAGGTCCTGATGAAGATCCCGGAACACTGGCTGTACCGTTATCACTAAAGAAGATAAAGAAAGTGTTGTCCATAATTCCTTTCTTCTTCAAGGCATCTACAATAGCACCGATTCCCCTGTCCATACAGGAAACCATTGCACTGTAAGTCGCTTTTTTCTGTTCTTTCGGTGTCAGGCTGTCGAAATTGTCAGTATAGAGTTTTATATCTTTTTCCTGTGCCTGCAAAGGTGTATGAGGTGCATTATAGGCCACATACAACATAAACGGACCTTCTTTCTCGTATGCATCGATACAGCGGATGGCTTCTTTGGTTATCAATTCGGTAGAATATCCTTTGTCGTGGCAGGTTTCCCAGTCGTTGTGCCAGTCCAGTTCACCTTCACGCGTCAGGTCGAAATAATCTATCGCACCGTTCAGATGACCATAGAAATGCGAAAATCCCCTATTCATTGGATAATGCACTTTCTTGGTATGTCCCAGATGCCACTTACCAATAATGGCTCTGTTCTTATATCCGTTACGTGCCAGCATATCGGCCATCGTTTCTTCATTCTCATCCAGTCCGTCCTCACGCCAGGGCGGAATAACAGCCGAACGGACACCAAAGCGGTTCGGGTAACGTCCCGTCATCAGCCCCGCACGGGTAGGCGTACTGATGGGAGAAGTGTAAAAGCGTTCGAGTTCCACTCCTTCGCCTACCAGAGCATCCAAACAGGGAGTCTTGATTTCACTACCATGAAATCCTACATCTCCCCAACCTAAATCGTCGGCCAATACAATCACAATATTAGGACGCTCTGTCTGCGCATGAAGAAATGCCGGAAGCAGAGTACATCCACAAAGCAAACCAAAAAATTCTTTTTTCATGATATACGATTTATAAATAACATTCTGTGTTTCATTCGTTTTGATGTGTGACGGTTTATTTTCTCTTTCCCGGCATGTGTTCGAAGGCGCGCATTTCGGTCGGTTGTCCTTCGTCTCCACAATCCTTCATCCAGCGTTTCAACTCTTTATCCAAGCGGCTGATGGTAGAAGCTTGTTTCGCGTCCTCCGCCAGATTCTTCATACAATACGGGTCGTTCTTCACATCATACAATTCGATAGCAGGACGATGCTGATATTTAGTCGTCATCGCTTTTGCATGACTATCTGTTTCCGCCAGACTTTTCCACTCTTTAAACAAAGGAGATTTTGTTTCAACATTCTGGAAAGTAGCTTCCGGGGTGAGATTGACAATATATCTGTATCGGCCGTCGTATACCGAACGGATGCCATAATAAGGCGATCCGGCATTGATGCCTCTCGTGGTCTGAAGGGAGAAAGAATATTTCTTGTGTGCTTTCTTCTTGCCTGTCAATACCGGTTTAAAGCTTTCGCCATCTACTTTCGCCTGCGGCTTTCCTCCTATTATATCGACAAAAGTAGGGACAATATCTACGTATTCTACCAACGCGTCACTTACGCTTCCCGGCTTAACCACTCCCGGCCAACGAACGATACAGGCAGAGTGTACCCCCGCATCATAACAAGTCCATTTGGCAAAAGGCAGGCTGTTGCCTTGTTCGCTCAAATATACGACAACTGATTTATCCGTCATCTTTTCCTTATCTAAAATAGAAAGGACATTGCCGAATTCCTGATCCATATAATTGATCTCTGCCAGATAATGGGTAAACAACTCGCGAGTCTGGGGAATATCTACATACATAGGAGGCAGTGTCAGTTTGTCCGCATTAAATTGAGAGGCATCGCCTTTATTCCAGGGAGTATGCGGTTGATTGGAGGCTACAAACAGACAGAAAGGTTCGCCTTTCGCCTTGCAATCGGAAATAAATTTCTGAATTGCTTCAAAATTCAAGTCCCCACCTTTCAAAGGAGGTACATAAAGGTCGAAAGGAAATACTGATTTCGGGGCAATATGCGATTTCCCGATCAACGCGACTTTATAACCCAACGGTTGCAGATGATGTACAACGCTCAATGTTCCTTCATTGGCACAAGTATGATTGGGGTAAGCTCCGCTGCGTACAGGCCACAAACCGGTATATAGATTGTGCCGGGTAGGCGACGACATCGGAACGGCCTGATAGGCTTGTGTGAAACGTACTCCCTGTGTGGCAAAGCGGTCGATATTCGGAGTTTTCGAATCAATACTGCCATAACAGCCCAAGTCATAATGAGAACAATCGTCGGCTATGAACAATAGGAAGTTCGGTTTTTCCGTTTGTTGGGCGAAAGACAGGCTGGTAGCTCCCAAGGCTACGGATGCACTTACTAGTAATTTATTCATTTTGTGTTCCTCCTTTATTTATTTCTTCGGATGTTTCGGTAATACAAAGTTTGAATTCGCCCATTTCTCCCATTCGGCAACTAACTTGGTAAGCACTTCAGGGTGCTGTTCTGCCAGATTGTTACGTTCGGTACGGTCTTTAACCACATCGTACAATTCCCATTCTTTTCCTTTTTCGTCGCGGATTGCTTTCCAGTTTCCCCAGCGGATCGCTCTATTGTTCTGATGTTCCCAATACATATATTCATGGATAGAGTCTGCTTTCTTTTGAATAGCAGGGAAAAGGCTACTGCCTACCAATGGATATATTTTATTTCCGCCGTGATAAGTTTCCGGATAGACGGCTCCTGTTGCTTCCAGGATGGTCGGCATAATGTCCGGCAGATAACCGGGAACACGACACCATTCACCTTTCTTATTCTTCAGATTGCTTTTCCACGACACGATGAGAGGGGTAGAAATACCTCCTTCATAAGAACGGCATTTGTATTTACGGAACGGAGTATTGGAAACCTGTGCCCATGCTCTTCCGTAAGAAGGGAACACGCTACAAGCCGGATTGTTGATTTCAGACACTTTCCCGCCTCCCAATTCAGCGTATGGCTCGGCACAAGCACCGTTGTCGGACAAGAACATGACAAGCGTGTTATCCAGTTTATGATTCTTCTTCAGGTAGTCCAGCAGTTTTCCTACATTATAATCTACACAATGCACCTGCGCTGCATAAACGGCCATCCGGTAGGCTACTTCATCTTTTTCCTTCTCTGTCAGTTCGTCCCATTTCCGATTTTCCCATTCGGCAAACTCTGTGTTCGGATCAATGATTCCCAACTTAGTCATCCGCTTCCGTCTTGCTTCACGAATTTCATCCCATCCTTTCTCACGATAGATCTTCGTGAATTTTTGAATGTCTTCTTCTTTTGCCTGCAACGGCCAGTGAGGAGCGTTAAATGCCAGATATAGGAAGAAAGGTTTGTCGTCTTTCTGCTCATCAACAAAGCGGATCGCGTAATCGGTAAATGCATCTGTTGTATAATAGGGTGCTTCCGGCTCCGGAAGTTTTGTATTGTCAAGGGTTAAGCCGCGTCCTCCCGATGGACGAAGATAACTGCAAGCTCCTGCCAAAATTCCGTAGAAGCGTTCAAATCCCCGTTGTAAGGGCCACTTTTCTTCTCCATGCATTCCCAAATGCCATTTACCTGCCATATAGGTATGGTAGCCGCCTTCTTTCAGAACTTCGGCTATTGTGACACAATTGCGGTTGAGGAATCCTTTGTATCCGGGTACACCCCAATCATTCGGACTCTTCTGGCCGGGATTTTTAAACGGGTCTTCGGACATCTGACCGATACCTGCCTGATGTTGATATAGTCCTGTCATTAAACTGGCCCGGGCGGGGCATGAACGTGAGGTGTTGTAGAATTGTGTGAAACGTACTCCTTTAGATGCCAATGCATCAATATTAGGGGTCAGTATTTCTCCACCATAGCAGCCGATATCGGAATAACCCATATCATCTACCATAATCAGTACGACATTCGGCTTTTCTTGTGCCGAACAAAACGATGCCATCAGTAAGGGGGCAGTCATTAAGAAATTCTTCTTTACCATAGTATTATCAATTATCTGGAAAACAAAAATAGAGAAGTTTATGGAAAAGGAAGGAAAAATGCTAATCAATAAAGAACTCGGAATGCAAAAGATAGCAGATCATTGCGTTAGGATTATGGAAGATTACAGAAAAGGGATTGGAAAGCGAAAAGAAAGCGATTGCAGATAAATTCCATTTGAAAAACGGCTGACAATTTAATACCGCCGCCCATCACAGCGGCATATAAGCAGTAAATCTTGAAAAAGGTTTGCTGCTTTTTTTGCGCCCATTTTCAAAAATCTTTGGCAAACCACACCGCCGGATTGTTGTAGGGAGCAGACAGGGAAAACAAAAAAATTTCCGCTGCGTTTGCCAAAACGCCCCCTTTTCACCGTTGTAGTGGTGAACAGCGGGCAGAACACGCCGCCGCAATCGCTATATTGGTGGAGCAAGCCAGTATATCCGCAAACCAGAGCCGCCGAGGAAAGCGGCAGTTTTTTAGAGCAAGATTCTACCACGGTGCCAAAATTCGCTTATCGCTCCTTTTGCCCCGGTGGGAATCTTGTTGGGGAGTGCCTTCCCCAAACCCTGCTTATGCGGCTTACGCCGCTTGAAAATCTCCGCAAATTCTTTTCGGATTTTTTCAAAAACAGTTCCGCTGCACACCCCGTTTTTCTCCTATTAGTGAGCGGACACCACGCACAGAAAGGAGGTCAACCACCTATGAAACGATATAACACGCCCCACCGCAGCCGGGTAGTCAAGACCCGGCTGACCGATGAAGAATACGCCGACTTTACCGCCCGGCTTGCCCCTTATGGTATGAGCCAGTCTGAATTTATCCGGCAAGCCATTACACGGGCAACCATACGCCCCATTGTTACCGTTTCCCCGGTCAATGATGAATTGCTTGCCGCTGTCGGGAAGCTGACCGCCGAATATGGCAGGATCGGCGGCATCCTCAATCAGATTGCCCGGTATCTGAACGAATACGGCGTACCGTATAACGCCCTGTCCGGCGAAGTCAGAGTCGCCATTTCCGACCTTGCCGCCTTGAAGTTTGAAGTCTTGCAGAAAGTAGGTGAAGCTGTTGGCAACATTCAAACATATCAGCTCTAAAAATGCCGACTACGGAGCAGCCGAGCAGTACCTCACTTTTGAGCATGACGAGTTTACCATGAAGCCCACCCTTGATGAAAACGGGCGGCTTGTCCCCCGTGAGGACTACCGCCTTGCCACTCTGAACTGCGGCGGGGAAGATTTTGCCGTTGCCTGTATGCGCTCCAATCTCCGCTATGGCAAGAACCAAAAGCGGGAAGATGTGAAGTCCCACCACTACATCATCAGCTTTGACCCACGGGACGGAACGGACAACGGTCTGACCGTTGATAAGGCACAATCGCTGGGCGAGGAATTTTGCAAAACACAATTCCCCGGACACCAAGCCATTGTCTGTACCCACCCGGACGGGCACAATCACTCTGGCAACATTCATGTGCATATCGTCATAAACAGCTTGCGGATTGAAGCTGTCCCGCTTCTGCCCTACATGGACAGACCAGCGGACACAAAATGCGGCATGAAGCACCGCTGCACAGACGCAGCTATGGAATATTTCAAGTCCGAAGTCATGGAGATGTGCCACCGGGAAAATCTGTATCAGATTGACCTCTTGCATGGCAGTAAGAACCGAGTGACCGAGCGTGAATACTGGGCGCAGAAGAAAGGGCAGCTTGCCCTTGATAAAGCCAATGCCCCGATGATAGCGGACGGTATCACGCCCCGGCAAACCAAGTTTGAAACCGACAAGGCGAAGCTGCGGCAGACCATACGCAACACCCTTGACCGGGCAAGCACCTTTGACGAATTTTCAGCTTTGCTTTTGCAGTCGGGAATCTCCGTCAAGGAGAGCCGGGGGCGGCTGTCCTATCTCACGCCGGACAGAACCAAGCCCATTACCGCCCGGAAGCTGGGGGATGATTTTGACCGTACCGCCGTCCTTGCCCTTTTGGAGCAGAACGCCCACAGAGCCGCCGAACAGACCACACCCATACCCGAATACCCCGGTAGCATGACGGGGCATTTGCAGAGGGAAAAATCCGCCAAAATCGCCCCGAAACAGGACGGTTTACAGCGCATGGTTGACCGGGAAACGAAACGAGCCGAGGGCAAGGGCGTAGGCTATGACCGCTGGGCTTCCCTGCACAATCTCAAACAGATGGCGGCTACCCACAACTTTCTCATGGAGAACGGATTGCTTGACCTTGACAAGCTGGACGCAGCCGTGGAGAGCAGCCGGAAAGCCCTTTCCGAAGCAAGGGAAAGTCTGCGGGGCATTGAGCAGACCATAGCCGACAAGAAAAATCTGCGAAAGGTTGTCAGCGATTACCGCCGAACCCGCCCGACTATTGAGGAACACAAGAAGCTGAAAGGCAAAAAGACAGAAACCTACTACCGGGCAAATGAAGCAGATTTCATCATCTATGAAGCCACCCTGCGCCAGCTAAAGGTGCTTGCACCGGGAAAGAAGCTGCCTGCCATTTCCAAGCTGAATACGGAGATTGAAGCCCTCATTTCCGAGAAAAACGCAGCTTACAACACCTACCGCACCGCCAAAGCCGAGCATGAGCAGCTTGCCACCGCCAAGCGGAACACCGAGCAGATACTACACGGCACACCGAGCCGTCAGAAAAAGCACGAACAGGAGCGTTAAAAACCGACCCGAAATGATACCGAAACCATACAAAAGGCTGGGGGTATAGCTTACCCTACCCGCAACACACCCACCCTTGCAAACGGGGCTTACAGGGCAGATTTTTCCCGAAAATGACACCGGGAACATACAGATTTTGCCCCTGTCCCCTCATACCCGACCAAACCGAAGAAAGGAGCGTTTTTTCATGCCGAGAATGAGCAAGAAGCGGCGGCTGGAATGGGCGTTCTTCCTCAATGAGCGAAACCGCATTACTTTCAATGCCCTTTGCCGGGGCTGTACCCATGACTGCAAGCAGAGTTTTAGGGCTATCGTGGTACTCTGCCCCCGGTATTACTCAAAGAGATGGAAAGCCCGCCCCGCAGATAAGGAGAACCAAGATTATGTCAGATAA
>ENA-UEQR01001740-UEQR01001740.1-human-gut-metagenome-genome-assembly--contig:-NODE-1740-length-11752-cov-7.576274_pt1 | contig 11752 bp, 10 predicted proteins | sample MGYA00242944_ERZ507941 | MGnify/ENA primary metagenome ERZ507941 (study PRJEB26167, sample SAMN06115398) | human gut metagenome | host: Homo sapiens | place: China:Chongqing | collected 2016-06-23...
AAGAATGTTTCCACCTACCAAAAGACAAAGCCCGTCTATGACGCATACCGCAAGGCAAGGAACAGGGAGAAGTACCGGGCAGCCCATGAGCGCGAAATCATCTTGCATGAAGCAGCGGCAAAGGCATTAAAGGCGGCGGGCGTTTCCAAGCTCCCGAACCTCACCGCGCTGCAATCGGAATATGAAAAGCTCCAGGAACAGAAAGAAGCCCTTTACGCCGACTATGGCAGACTGAAAAAACAGGTCAAAGAGTACGACGTTATCAAACAGAACATAGACAGCATTTTACGGCAGCCAAGAGAACCGGAACGGGAAAAAGGAAAAGAACGCGGGGAGTAGCTTTGTTCATACTTGTATGATATAATAGTTCCTATCAAAAACAGTAGTTACATACCAAAGTGATACATTTTCAGCAAAGGAAGTGTCAGAGAATGGAACAGGAAATGCCGGACTATGAAACGATACGCGCCGCCGTTGCGGGCGAAAAATGGGCGTTGGAAAAAGTGCTTGCTTGTTACGGTGACGAAATCAACCGCCTTGCAATGGTAAAAAAGCGTCAGCCGGACGGAAGCGTAAAAGAGGAAATCGACGACGATTTACGGCAAACGCTCATACTGAAACTGTTAGAAGCTATCCCACAATTCCCAATAGAAAAGGAGTGATACCATGACACGCGGGGAAATTTGGAAAGACTTTTTTAAGAGAACCGTTTTGCCCGCCGTTATCGCATTGTTTTTATTCTTCATGTTTAAGAACGTCTTTACAGAGGACGGGCAGACCAATTACTTTTATGTGTGGCTGTGCTGCGGTATTCCCTTTGGTATTCGCCGTATGTTCGTATGGCTTGTACCGCATGGGTATGACATAGCCGGAACGGTGGGTATCATTGCCCTCAACTTCATTTTGGGCGGCATTATCGGTGGGGTCATTTTGATATGGCGGCTCGTCGTGGCTGCATGGTATATCCCCCTTACGATATACCGTTTACTTACCACAGATAAGGGCGCAACCCCTCAAATCAACATGGAAAAATAGCAAAGGAAAAACCGGGACGCAGACAGTCAGTAAAGACTATCCGCGCCCCGGTTTTCTTATGGGTGCAGTTCTGAAATGTTACGCAGTAGAACGCCGTTTTTAAGGGAAAAGGTATAAAGCCCTTGCCCTATGAGGAAACGGTTGTCAGAAGCCTGTAAAACAAGGCTTTTTTCGCCCTTACCGCGTAACAAGAGCGCGCCGTTTTCTCATGCGCTCGGCTGCCTGTCTGCGGGTAATCCGCTTCCGACAGTCCGGGCAGTATTTGACGCTGTTAGAGGTGGACGCAAAGAACGCGCCGCACACGGTACATTTCTTTCTGTCCTCGGTCTGATAGAGTTCCGCATAGAGCAGCTTATCAAGAGGAAGTACGGCAATCCGAAACCACTTACAGAGCAGGGAATAGGAAATGAGCTGCGGGCATACGCAAGTGTCCCCGTCGTCCAGTAAAATACAGTTGCCATTCTCGCAGTTGCAGCACTCCTTTTTCACAAGGGTGTTTACCTTGCGGCTTTGTCGCGGCGACAGCCGCTTAATCCCGGTCATACTTCATCAGCAGGATAAACGGAAAGTTCTTTGTACTCGGCGTCGGTCAGCGCGTTCACTTTGGAAAGGGTGCGCTTTGCAAGCTCCCGTAATCCCGCGTCCATGTAAGGCAGCGCAGCGGTCATGTTCTCTATAAGCTGCGCCTTGCTTCCCTCATGGTAAATGCTCAAAAGGTTTGTTTCCTCAACAGTAAATCTATTCATGCTCATACCTCCAAATCGTGATTTTTTCTTTTTGCCGCTGCCTTTTTCGGGGCGGTTGTTTTCTTGTCTGCGGTAAGCTGCGCCCGGACAGAGGGGCGCGCTTTTCGGATATTCCGGCTTCTGTCCTCGCTTTTGTCTAAAAATGCAAAAGTGCCATGCCTGCCCTCAATCTTAGAAAAAGAAAGTGTTTTGTATGGCAGCATAGCAAACAGACGGTCGGTGTCCTTTGTAGAAGCTAACTGCATAAAGTAAGGCGAAAGCTCCACCATGAAATGTGTTTTGTTGGGGCTGTTAGGGCTGTCCTGCCGCTTCATTTCCGCTACAATGCGCTGTGCTTCGGCTTCAATCCGGCTGTCATGCAACGCGGTAATATGCGCCTTGAAATCCCCCGGCTTTAAGCGGTCATAGCTGTGCTTTTCCTCCCGCATGAGAAAATGCAATGCTTCCGGGTCATTAGGCTGCGCTTCAAAGCGTTCAAACTTCCCAAGCTGCGGGTCGGGGTTGCCGTCAAAATACATTCCGGCGGGCTGCACCCGTTCCCCATGCTCATAGAGCAGCGTGTAATTATCGGCGGGCAGAGATTTTTCGACTACTTCCCGGAAGTGCTGCGGATAGTCAAGCTCATAGAGATTGCCTTTGATTATCCCATTTTCTTTCCCGGTCAGCTCCACCGCATAGGCAAGGATTTTATCGCGGGTCTGCTCCCCATAAAACCGCCATGTGTTATGCTGCCTTGTGTCCTTTAGGAAAACGTCGCGTTCCCGGAAGCAGCACGTCCCCGACGGGCGGGAAAACCATAGCAGCCGTTTTTCTTCAGCAGCGGGTCTTGACGCTGCTTCTCGCAAAATCCGTTTGTCTATCTCAAAATCACTCTGATAGAAAGCGGTATTCTGTTTCATAATCGCTTCAAGGGAAGCGATAACGTCCACATTCTCAAACTTACTTAATTTACCCAATCGGTCAGCTCCTTTCTAAGTCCTGCGACTTGCTTTTTTGTGGTTTCTTCTGTGCCTTTTCCTTATCTGCTTTGAGTTGCGCCCGGATAGAGGGCTTCTTTTCCGGCTTTGCTGTCTTTCCCTGTTCCTTGTCGGCTTTGATAGCGTCGGCAAGGTCAACAAGGGAGATAACCTCGCCCGCCTTTGCTTTCTGCTCCAGAGCGTCCACGGTCGGCGTCTGCGGCGTGTTGTTGATGATACCGTCAAAGTTATTGTCGTTCTGCTCGATAGTGTCCTCGATATGTTTTAACGGGTTAGCTTTTTCCGGCTGTTCGGCGGCAACGGCAAACGCCCGCGTACTGTTTCCCATAATCAGATATTTCCCGTCGTCGGATTGATGATGAAGTCCATACCCGGCTTCTTTCATCTGTTCAACGCTCATATCCGATACATAAAAACTGCCGCGCGGCGTTCTAATCTGTTTCCCGGTCAAATGCTCGTCGGGGATAAGCTGCGACTGCTTCTCCTGCAAAAATTCCGGCACATTCCGAAAACTGCCGCTGTCTACATAGTGGGCGGTATTTTCGCCGTTCTGATGAAGCACCACAATATCGGAAACGGAAAGGCTGTGTCCCTTAAAATCTTTCGGGTGGTCGATATTGAATTTTTCCCAAATGCTGTTAAGGGTAATGTCTGCCGTAAGGGGCGCGGTGTAGATAAGCTCATAATTCGCCCGGTCTACGGTGTGTCCCGTCGCCTGCAGGCGGTCGTAAGGCTCAAAGTACAAGTCCCTTGTGGCGTCGCCGCGGGCTAACTGATAAATCCCGTAGCTGTCCTCCTTGCCGTAGAGTAAAAGGGCTTCCTTTGTCGGCACACTTTCCCGTAGCTGCTGCTTCATGGCGTTGTATTCATGCAGGGCTTCCCAAGTTTCCTTTTCTACACCGAACAAGCCGCCTTTTTCTGCGTGTTCCTGTAAATCGGTCAGACTGGTAACGGCTCCCTCGGTGCCGTCCTCATAGATACGGAAAACCTCGATACCGTCCTGTGTAAACAAACGCTCGGCGGCTTCCTGTTTCAGCGGAAACATACCGTCCCAAGAATAGCCGTAGTCCTGCATTTCCTTTACGCTGATAGTGGCGTCGGGTACGGGGATTTCCGGCTTCTCCTGCGGCGGCGCGTCCTGCGTCACTTCCTGTACCTCGGAAGTCTGCGCCTGTTCCTGCGTCTTTTGCAGCTCTGCGATATGTTCATCAATGCTGTTAATGATTTCCGCTGCGGTGCTGCGGATTGTTTCAAGAGAGCTTTTCAGTTCAGCAAGCTCCCGTCCGGCACTCCACCCGGCAACATACCCAAAGGAATAATCAGAGGTATCAAGCCCGTAATGCTGGCACACGGTATAGGCGATACTTTCTGCCTGTACCTCACGGGTGCGGCGGTCGGGCCTGTTCTCCAAGTCCTCTAAAGGGGCGTTTAGGTCAATGTCGTGCAGCTTCGCATGGGCGATTTCATGGATAAGGGTTTTTAAGGTTTGCAGCTCGCTCATGCCCTCATCAAGGGCAATACGCTTGTCCTCCAAGTGGTAGTAACCATGTGCGCCACCCTCGATTTTTTCAAAGCCGACAGGAACAGGAGAAGTCTTTTCAAGGGCAGCGAAAACGTCCTTGTAATGCTCCACGTCCCCGGTCAGCATATTTACGGCAATGTCGGGGATTTCCTTTCCCTCGGTCTGCGATACGTCAAAGACCGATACCACCTTAAAGGCGGGGATTGTGATTTCCTTTTCCTCGGTTACGGGCTTTCCGTCCTTGCCGATAAAGGCTTTTCCCGTCTGCGGGTCGATTTTCTCCAGTTCCTTTTTAATCTTAAAGGGCGACGGGGCAAGGATTTTGATACCCTTTTGTCCTTTCATCACGTTTCGTCCAAAGTTATTTTTCCATGCGGAAAATCCGGCGATAAGGGAAGCGTCGGGCTTTTGCATGGCGATCAGCAGCGTATTGTTAAAGCTGTAATTATGAAACTTTGACATGACGCGCAGATATTCCTTGTAACGCTCGCTGTCGAACAGCTCCGTAATGCCTTGCTCCAGACGGTCAGTTATCTCTTTGAGCTTTTCGGCGGGCTTCTCGGAAGTTAAGACAATGGGGATAACCGGGCGCGGCTCCTGCGGCGTTGCTTCGGGAACAGTCGCCTGTACTGCCGGGGCTGCGTCCAGTTCGACGGTTGGCTGCGGGTAGCTCATAATGCGGTAGTCCTCCGGCACATCGCGCCCCTCAAAGTGCTGCTCCCATGCGTCGCCGCTTTCCACAAGGTAGCCGTATTCCGTAAAGCTGCCTTTTTCCTGTGCGGCGGCGTTTCGTCCAAAGGCGATAAGGTCAATGCTGTTTTTCCATTCAGCGGGCATTTGCACCATGCCGGATTTGTTAAGGTAATAATCGCCCAATTCGCGGAGATTATGTACTTCGGGGATATGCACGAAAAAGTCCTCGTTATAGGTAAAGTCAATGAGCTGCCCGATATTCTCAAAACCATTCCTGCGCTGCGTGGCTGCGTTCAGCGCGGCAATCCCGGAAGCGTCAAGGGTTTCCAGTCGTGCCGCAAGGAAATTCAGCTCGTCCACCTGTGCCGCGCATACCATGTCATACGGCAGGGCAATGTGTCTGTCCTCCCGGTCAGAGTAGCCGTGAATGAAAAAGTCCTGCGGGTTGTCTGCGGTAATGCCGACGCTTTGCATGGCTTCGTGAAGCTGCTCTTTGGTGGCGGGCATGGAAAGCCAGTAGCCACCCGGTTCTCCCGTTTCAAAACGGGTGCGGCTGTCAATCAGGATTGCAAACTGTTCCGTATCCTGTCCCGGTTCGGTTCTCGGTGCAGCGGCGGGAATGTCGGCAGCGGGCTGCTTGATTTCCTCGCCCTCTACGGTATAGCCCGGTAAGAGCTGCCCGTTTACCTTAAACTGCTCCGCGTATTCCTGCGGGATAGCCGGGGAGATTTCCGTAAAAAGTTTTTCATACGCCTTGATACGCCCATTCAGATATTTTTCCATAGCCGCCCGGTCAGCAAATACCTTTCTGTCCTGTCCGGCGATTTTCGCCTGTCCGTACCCGTGGGGGCTGTTGGTGTAGATGTTCCAAGACAGCGTATAGGAATACGGGATAGATTTCTGTGCTGCCTTGTCGTATCGGGTATTTTCATACACATGGTAGCTCATTTTATATACCCGGTTGCTGATGGTGTGGCGGTCGTTGTCCTCGTCCTGCCACTTGTTCGCCGTATGCTTCACTTCGGGTATTCTCGCATACTCAATCGCCTTGTCAAATAGCAGGGTCTTTCCTGCCTGTTCCTCCCATGCGGAAGCCTGTACTTTTAGATTTTCAAATACGGTCTGCTCCGCAGCCGCGCTTTCCTCCCGCAGCTTCACAAGCTCGGCAAGAGGTAAGGCGGTCAGCGGGGAAATATCCGCGCCTTTCGTGTCAAAATAGATACCGCGCTCAATCTTCATCTTGTCGGCGGCTTCCAGTCTGTCATGGTCGTATGAGGAATAACCTGTTTTCCATTCGTCCATTTGCTCGCTCCTTTCTTTTTCAATTATGCGGTGCATAAGTTCGTAGTCCTCAATGCTCATGCTTCCGTCAAATATATAAGGGTCAAAATCTTCCCCGTCCCGGTAGGGCTTTTCGGAAAAGGGAAGCCCCGCTGCATGGGCGGCGGCTCTTGCTTCCTCGATAACCTCCGGGGGAAGCCTGTCGTCATGCGCCCCGATAAAACCGTCAAGGTCGTTCATGCTGTTTTCATAGTGATAGCGCACTCCGGCGGTCAACTCGTCAAGGCTCATATTCTCGCCTAAATGCCCGCAGTAGTAGCCGTTTAGAATAACGGCGGTGGGGTCAGCCGCTTTGATTTCCTCTAACCGGCTCCTGTCAAACGGTTCTAAAGTGCCGTCCACTTCAAGATGAAACAGCTCGGCATTCCATGAACGTCCCTGTTTCCAAAATGCTACCCATGCAATACCGTCCCTAAGTTCATCTTGATAGTTCTTTACGCTGTCGCGCAAACTTGCCATGTGTAAAACCTCCTTCCGCGTATGGCAGCGCGGACGCTGCGTTTGTGGTTACATAGTCCCACTACGGTGCGCCCGCATTTCTGCCAAAGATTTTTGAGGATTTTTAGAGGGTTTGGGAAACTTCCCAACAAGCAAAATCCCCGCCAAGCTCTACATGAGTGGCAGGGATTTTACGGAAGTGGGTACCCGCTTCCTATGCTTGCTATTCAAGTTCTTTGTCCTTTGAAATGGTTACTTTGTAATTCACATACTTGCCGCCCGTATCAGCTAAAAGTACCGTTCCGTCATAGGTTTTGCCTGTTTTCGGAGAGTACAGCTTTTTGACTTTTACCTTGCCGGATTTTAAGAGTGCTGCGGCAATCTTATGAGTAAAGGTGGTTTTGCGTTCTTCAAAGAAGCGGTCATTTTTCCACATGGTAAAGCCGCACTCTTTGTTGGAACAGTAGTAGTTTTTCTTTCCCTCATAGACCGGGGACTTGCAGCGGGGACACTTCCCAAGCTCTGTTTTTTCTGTCTTGAAAAGCTCCTGTTTCTCGCCTAACACGGAAGCATAGGTTTTTACAAGCTCCTGCGCCATAGCTTCGATACCCTGCATGAAAGCGGCAGGGTCGGCGTTGCCCTTTGCAATCTGCGTCAGATTGTTTTCCCATGCAGCCGTAAGTTGCGGAGAAGTTAAGCTATCCGGCAGGACGCAGACAAGGTTTGTGCCGTCTTTGGTAGGAAGTAGCTGCTTGCCCTTGCGCTCGATAAAGCCGCCTTTTACTAACTTTTCAATGACAGCGGCGCGGGTGGCGGGTGTCCCAAGTCCCCGGCGTTCTGCATCCGGGTCGGTGTCCTCATTCCCGGCGCGTTCCATAGTAGAAAGCAAGGACGCTTCATTGTGGGGTTTCGGCGGCGTCGTTTCATGCTCCGTAACCTTTGCAGCAGGGTTTTCAAAGGTCTGTCCCTCGGTAAAGTCCGGCACATCTAACGCAAGTTCGTTTTCGTCGTCGCTGTCCGGCTTCTTTTTGAGGGTCGCCCGGTAAAGCCGTTCCATGTCTTTCCACCCGGCAGCGATTACCGCCTTTCCCTTTGCCGTAAATTCATGGTCGGCGCAGGAGAAAACCGCCGTTACCGCTTCAAAACTGTACGGCTCGGCGGTCGCCATAAGCAGACGCGCCCCGGCAAGGGTAAGGATATTGCGCTCGCTTTCCGGCAGCGCGGTAAGGTCAGCCTTTGCAAGCTCCATAGTGGGAATGATTGCGTGGTGGTCTGATACCTTTTTGCTGTTCAGAACGCGGGAAACTTCCGGCGTAAAGGAAATGCCCGCCATAAAGGGCAGCTTCCCGCATAGCAGCGCGATAATGCCCGTCGCTGTTTCTCCCATGTCATCGGTCAGAAATGCGCTGTCCGTTCTCGGATAGGTCAAGAGCTTCTTTTCATAGAGGGTCTGTGCAAGGTCAAGGGTCTGCTTTGCCGTGTACCCGTAAATACGGTTTGTTTCCCGCTGTAAACTGGTAAGGTCAAAGAGCTTCGGCGGGGCAATGGTTTTCTTTTCTTTCACAAGGGAAGTACAGACAGCCGCCGACGCTTCGCAGGCTGCTTTCAGTTTGCCCGCTTCATCAGCGGCGCAGATCTTCGCGCTTGCCGCTTCTGCGCCGGGGAGCATAAGGCGCACATGGTAATATTTTTCTTTCTTGAAGTTCATAATGGCAGCGTCCCGGTCTACAAGCATTTTTAGGGTTGGGGTCTGAACGCGCCCCACGTTCAAGGTTTTTCCATACAGGCAGGAGAAAAGGCGGGTCGCGTTAATGCCGATAAGCCAGTCAGCCTTTGCCCTGCATAATGCGGAAGCAAAGAGCGCGTCGTATGCTTCGCCGTTCTTCAGATGAGAAAAGCCCTCTTTGATAGCAGCTTCTTCCATTGAGGAAATCCACAAGCGGCGCGTGGGCTTCCTGCACCCGGCAACTTCGTAGACAAAACGGAAAATGAGTTCTCCCTCGCGCCCCGCGTCGCAGGCATTGACGACTTCGGAAACGTCTGCCCGGTGCATAAGTTCCTTTAAGGTCTTGAATTGCTTTTCCTTGTCAGAAGCAACGGTGTACTTCCATTCCTGCGGCAAAATCGGTAAGCTGTCATAGCTCCACTTTTTATACTGCTCCCCGTAGGCGGCAGCTTCGGAAAGCCCTACCAAATGTCCCACGCACCAAGAAACGATATAGCCGCTTCCTGTGAGAAATCCGTCTTTCTTTTCCTTTGCCCCAAGTACGGCAGCGATTGTCTGTGCCACACTGGGCTTTTCTGCGATAACTAAAATCAATGATAATTCCTCCTTTTATCGTTCGGTCTGTCGTTTGTTTTCCAGTTTTCTCATACAGTACCCCACACAAGGGGACTGCCCCTTGTAAGGGCAGCCCGCGCAGCGTGGGGAAGAAAGCTCCGGCGGGGATTTTTCCCGTTTGCCATAGTCCGGCTTCTGTATCATCATCTTTTCAAAGGGATTATCGGTAAACAGGGTCATACTTCCTCGTCCTCCGTTTCTTCCTCTTTGGAAACTTCCCCGGTATCTGCTTCCGGCTCGTCCTCGTCGTAATCCTCAAAGTCAAAATCTTCAAGGTCGGTGCTTCCTTTCACGTTATGCTTCGGTTTTACAAACTTAAAGTAGTAGAACGCCGCGCCGCCACCAAGCAGCACAAAGAGGACTAAGGCAAGCACCGCGCCGGGATTGCCGTCTTTTTCTTTGGGTTCTTCCGGCTGCTCGGTGGGTGTTGGCGTGGGTTCCTTGCCTGTGCAGCCTGTCAGAGTAGTTGCACATACCGGGCAGGACGTATTTACCTTTCCGACTTCGCATTTTTCCGTACAGTTGCAGACTTCCGGCTTTTTCGTGGCTTCCCCGGTTTCGGTCAGTGCCATAAGGTCGGCTTCGTCCACTTGATTAAGGAAATGTACGGTCTGTTCCCCCTCGGCTGCCCGGTCAATGAGGATATAAAAGTAGTTGCCGCCTTTGGTGGTAACAGTGATAAGCTGCTTATTGCCGCCGAAATCGTCCACCAGTGTTGCGTTGCCCTTTGGGGTAAGGGGCGGCGTTTCCGGTTCTTCCACCACTACATTGCTGTCGTTGGTCGCGTCCTCTGTGGGTGGCTCTGCGGCTGTTCCCTGTGCATAGGCAGGGACAGAAAAACCGCCCATAAGGATAAGGGCGGCACAAAGGGCAGTCATGGTCTGTTTGAGTTTATTTTTCATCTGCATTGTCCTCCTGTTCTTCGTAGTCTGCCGCTTCGGTAGCGGGTGCGGCGTTCATGCCGGGAATACCGCCGCCGGACAGCATAGCGTTCAGTTCCTGCGGGGTCAGACGCATAGCTCGTACAAGCTGCACGATTTCAAGGTTTTCCGCTTCGGTTTTCTGCGCTTCCAGTCCTTTTAACTTGTTCTGATACTCTGTGATTTTCTCGCGGGTCTTTGCGATTTCCTTATTGATACGGTCGATTTTATTGTTTGCCATAGGTCATTTCTCCTTTCTTTTTTGGGCTGCTTTACCAGTTCATCAGCCCGTAGCCTTTGATACATTGATAGTTAAGGTCATAGCTCTTTATCTTGCAGGCGTCGCCGGAATTGCCCTCAACGGTATAGACGCGGCTGCCGTCCCTGCCAAGCACAAGCCCCACATGGTCGGCAACGCCGTCTAAATCCCAGTCGAAAAAGATAGCGTCGCCCGGTGCGATATTCTCATAGCCGCGTGCGCCCCATTGTCCCCTTGACTGGAACCAAGGAACGCCCTGCCATTCGCAGCCCGCAAAGCGGGGTTCGCTTTTTCCGGCTTGATTGTAGCACCATGATACAAAACAGGCGCACCATTCCACGCGGCTGTTAAAGCCGTACCAAGACCAGTAAGGGTAGCCGCCCACGTTTCCGACCTGCTGTTTTGCAAGCTCCATAAGCTCCGGGTTTCCGGGACGTGTGCCGTTTACAAACTCCACGCCGCTTAAATCCTCGGACGGGCTTCCGTCGGGAGAGCCGCCGCCAAAAATCAACGGTTTGTTGCCCTGTGTCTGTAAGTACACCTTGAACATTTCAAACTGCTGTGGGTTCAGCAGTTCTTCCGCAAGGGAAGCAATCGGCTTGTTTGTCAGTTTCACATTTAAGATACGGTATTCGTATTCTTCCTCGTTGCCCTCCTCGTCGGTGGTGGTGCGTATCTCGATTTCTTCCGTCAGCGTCAAGGTGTACTGTAAGCCGAACAGCCGTTTTAGCTCTGCCTGTGCGCTCTGCGGGGTGTAACTCTGCAAAAGGGCAGTCAAGTACGACGCTAATTCGTGGGGGTTATGCCCGATAGTATCAAGGTCATAGCGGTATTCATCATAGCCGCTGTGGGTGCTTTCGATATTGTCAATTTCCTGTTGCAGCTCATTTTCCATTGCAGCATAGCTCTGTTCCGTTGCCACAAGGTCGCTGTCCTCGGACGTGTAGGACGTGCCAAGTACCCCGTTTGTCAAGCCCGAAAACATAGCCCCGCAAGAGGACAGCCCTGCGGAAATCATAATAAAGAGAAGCAGCGCGGCAACTGCAATCAAAATGCCCGCCGGGTGTCTTGCCGCAAATGCGGCGGCTTTCCTCGTTTCCTCGGCGGTTTTCTTCGCCGTCTTTCTTGTGGCTTCCGCTGCGGCTTTTGCCCCGCCTTTCTTTGCCGCCTTTGCATACTGGCGTTTTATCTGCTGTTTCTGCATGAAACGGGAAAGCGGGTTAGAAGTAAGCTGCGGGTTGTCGTGCAGGGTCTTGTGATACTGGAAGTTGACGTTTGCCTTAAATGCTGCCTTTTCTGCCTTTGCCGCTTCCCGGTAGGGTTTCAGCTTATGGCTGCGGTAGCCCTGTTTTAACTTCCGCGCCCCGTATTTCGCGCCGCGCTCGGCAAGTTCCTCTGATTTATGCGCCCCCTCAACGCCGGAATTGTCCTTTTCAACGGAATGTATCTTGTTGTGGACGAAAATACCCGCTTCCTGTGC
>ENA-UEQR01001741-UEQR01001741.1-human-gut-metagenome-genome-assembly--contig:-NODE-1741-length-11745-cov-5.390384_pt1 | contig 11745 bp, 6 predicted proteins | sample MGYA00242944_ERZ507941 | MGnify/ENA primary metagenome ERZ507941 (study PRJEB26167, sample SAMN06115398) | human gut metagenome | host: Homo sapiens | place: China:Chongqing | collected 2016-06-23...
CAGGGCAGTGGCATCTGGCCCGGGAGAGCCGGATGGACTGCGTGGCCGTGTGGGATCGGGGCCGCATCGACGTCCGGGAATTCCGCCGCCTGCGGCAGGGAGATCTGGTGGCCGTCGGCCGCACAGAACAGGGAGAGGAGGGGATCCTCGTCCACCCGGACGGCTTCCGGGAGCGCCGGGTTGCCAGAGATGTGTTTGCCTTCCGGCAGGGCCGCTCCCGGGAGACCGCCTTTTCCCGGGACTATGACGAGCTCTATGAACTGCTGCGCCACGAACGGGACCACGGCAAGGTAGTCTGGGTGATGGGGCCCGCCTTCGCCTTTGACCACGACGCACGCAACGCCTTCTCCCGGCTCATCGCAGGCGGCTTTGTCCATGCCGTGCTGGCGGGCAACGCGCTGGCCACCCATGATCTGGAGGCAGCCTACCTCAACACTGCTCTGGGGCAGAACATCTACACGCAGGAAAGTCAGCCCAACGGGCACTACAACCATCTGGACACCATCAACCGGGTGCGGCTCCACGGATCGATTCCCGCCTTCCTCAAAGCGGAGCAGATCGAAAACGGCATTCTGCACACCTGCGAACGGCACGGCGTCCCGTACATACTGGCGGGCTCCATCCGGGACGACGGGCCTCTGCCGCCGGTGCTGGCAGACGTCTATGCCGCTCAGGACGCCATGCGGGCAGAGATCCGCTCCGCCACCACGGTGATCTGCATGGCCACTGCCCTTCACACCATCGCCGCCGGAAACATGACCCCCTCCTACCGGGTGCTGGCAGACGGAACCAAAGAGGAAATCCCGGTTCCGGGCAAATGTGATGTGCCTGCCGGAGAGCCTCTGGTCATCCGGTCAGTGCTCCCACAGGATTATCATGAAAATACGATCGCCATCAGGTCCTCTCTGGAGAATGTGCGCATTTACATCGGTGGGGAACTGAGGGCGGTGTATGATACGGAGAATACCAGACCTTTTGGGAAAAATTCTGCCAGTGGGTATGTGTTCTGCGAGACATCCGACGAGGATGCGGGACAGGAAGTGCGGATTGAACTGCAGTCTTTTACTGAAAAGTATTCCGGTGTCGTCAACACGGTATATTGCGGGGATAAATTAGATATCTGGGGCTATATATTTCACTGCTATTTTATGGTAACTCTGATCGCCTGCACGATGCTGTTTTCCGGACTGGTCGTGCTGATCATCAGTCTGGTGCTTGATATTATATATAAGACGAGATTTGATCTGGAGTACCTGGGATGGTGCATGCTCCTGGGAGCAGTGTGGATGCTGGGGGAATCGAAGCTGCGCCAGCTGTTTGTTTCCAATGCTTCTATTCTGTCGAATATGTGCTTCTTTGTTGTGATGATCTGCCCGGTCCCAATCATGTTCTATATTGATAGTGTGCAGCAGGGAAGATACCGGAAGGTCTATCATGTGGCAGAGTGTATCGTTTGTGTGAATTTTGTGATATGCACGGTCTTACAGGTACTGAATATTGCAGATTTTATTTCGACAATGTTCTTGTCCCACATAGTGATCGCAGGAACGTTTCTGACGATATTTATCACCATCTGCCGGGATCTTATCAAGGGAACAGCGAAACATTACAAGCTTCCGCTGATCGGACTGGTAGCTGCCATGATCGCAGTCATGCTGGAGATGACAGCGGTGTATCGTGTTGTGTCTCTGTCCGGAATCTTTATCGCAATCGGGCTGGTGGCTCTGCTGGTCGTTACCCTGATCCAGACGATGGACCGCATCCGCGAGCTGGAGCTGGCACGACAGAAAGAGGCCAGGGAAACCTTGGATTACCTGACAGGACTTCCCATGCGTCATAAAGGTGAGACACTGATTATTGAAACAATGCAGGAGCATGATGGCTGTCTGGGATTTGTGGATATGGATAATCTCAAGAAGATCAATGATGTCTATGGACATAAGGCGGGGGATTATGCGCTCAGGCTGGTAGGAGCAATGCTCACAGAGTGCATGGAGAATGCGGTGGTCTGCCGGCTGGGAGGAGATGAATTCCTGTTCTATCTGCCGGCGGCATCAGAAGCAGAGATGAGCATGCGGATAAGAAAGCTGTTTGACAGCTTTGGTGCGGCAAAAAATGTCACGGCGGAGACTTCACCGGCATCCTTATCCTGCGGTCTGTGCATGTGCAGACAGGGAGAAAGCTTTGAAGAATACTATATAAGAGCGGACAAGGCATTGTATTATGTCAAACAGAACGGCAAGAACAATTACCGGTTTTATGAGGAGCTGGTGGAACAGTAAGCAGCGATATTCCATGCCATTTTAGAATACCTGATGCCGGTCGATGTATTGACACTGGAATAAATCGTGGCAGAAATCCCAGATAAAAGCAGGAATTTAGGAGAAATAAAATAATGTCAAAAGATGAATACCTGATCACAGATGCCCCACTCAAAGCATTGACTGTATTTGCAATGCCTATGATTCTGGGCAGCTTTTTTCAACAGGTTTATAATATGGCGGATTCCATTATTGTCGGCCAGTATGTTGGTTCCTCTGCACTTGCGGCTGTCGGTGCATGCGCGGCACTCACAAATGTATTTATTTGTGTGGCACTTGGTGCCGGGGTAGGTGCCGGAGTGCTTGTGAGCCGTTATTTTGGTGCAAGAAATTATAGTAAAATGAAGACCATTGTATCAACATCATTAATCAGTTTTCTGGTTTTAAGTGTATTATTGGGAATCTTTGGCTTCGGGTTATCACACCCAATGATGAGTTTATTACAGACACCAGCTGATATACTGGATGAGGCAGTACTGTATCTTCGTGTTTATTTTGTGGGATTTCCGTTTCTGTTTATGTACAATATTCTTTCAACGATGTTTACTTCAATCGGTGAATCAAAGATTCCGTTAGTGCTTCTGATATTTTCTTCTGTCTTAAATATTCTGATGGATCTTTGGATGGTTGCTGGCTTACGACTTGGCGTGTTTGGTGCAGCTCTTGCAACCTTGATTGCACAGGGTATCTCAGCGGTATTTTCATTTGTAATTTTCTTTTGCCGGATGCGTCGGTATAAAAGTCATTTTGACTGGTTTGACAGGAAGGAGTTACGTTCAATGCTTTTGGCTTTGTGGGAAATTCATAAATATTTTGATTTTTGTCATACAATAGTGACTAAAAGGGCTTGACAAAACTGTGTAAAAGTGAGATAATAAGATAGATTATTGTGATACTTTATGCCGTCCGTTGGCGGTGTAGGATTGGAGATTTTTTCATGGCAACTAGAGTGGGAATGGTTTCTCTCGGATGTCCTAAAAATCAGGTGGACGCTGAGCATATGCTCTATGATCTGCGCAAAGAGGGTTTTCAGATAGTTTCTGACGCAGCCCTTTCTGATGTGGTCATTATAAATACCTGTGGATTTATCGAGTCGGCTAAACAGGAGGCTATAGACACTATACTTGAGTTCTGTACTCTCAAGCAGGAGGGCAGGATAAAGGCGGTAATAGCTACGGGCTGTCTTGCTGAAAGATACCGTGACGAAATGAAAAAGGAGATTCCTGAGCTTGACGCTGTTGTGGGAATAGGCTCTAACGGAAAAATTTGCGATATCATAAGAGAGATACTGCTGGATAAGCAGGCGGTCTGTTCTTATGGCGCAAAAACTGAGCTTTCCATGGAAGGCGGAAGAATTATTTCTACTGAGCCTTTCTATGCGTATATAAAGATAGCCGAGGGTTGCAGCAACAACTGCACTTACTGCGCTATCCCGTCTATAAGAGGAAAATACAGAAGCAGACGCATGGAGGATATCGTCAAGGAAGCCAGATGGCTGGCTGAGAACGGCGTTACGGAGCTTGTAGTTGTGGCGCAGGATACAACACGCTATGGCGAGGATATCTACGGCAAGTCTATGCTCCCTGAATTGCTCACGGCACTTTGTGAGATAGACGGTTTCAAGTGGATAAGAACGCTTTATTGCTATCCTGAGAGGATAACGGACGAACTGCTGGACGTTATCGCTAAAGAGGACAAGCTTGTAAAGTATCTTGATATGCCTATACAGCACTGCAACAAGACCATACTTAAAAGAATGAACCGCCATGGGGACAGAGAGACCCTTACGGCGCTTATAAAGAAGATAAGAGAAAAGATACCGAACGTTACGCTGAGGACAACTCTTATTACAGGCTTCCCAGGGGAAACTAAGGAACAGTTCGAAGAGCTTTGCGAGTTTGTAAAGGAAATTCGCTTTGAAAGGCTCGGCTGTTTTGCTTACTCGCCTGAGGAGGGTACGCCTGCGGAGAAGTTTGAAGATCAGGTGCCTTTAAAGGACAGAGAGCGCAGAGCGGAGATAATAATGGAAGAACAGATGATTATTTCCGACAGCCTTAATGAGGCTGCTCTCGACAGCGAAGTCGAGGTGGTTTGCGAGGGCTTTGACAGATATGCCGAGTGTTACTACGGCAGAAGTCAGGCGGACGCACCTGAGATAGACGGAAAGATATTCTTCCTGAGCGAGGATAAAGTTAGGGTCGGCGAGTATGTCAAGGTAAAAATTGACGATACTATGGATTATGACCTTATCGGCTCAAAAATGTAGATGAAAGGAACTTGATATGAACCTGCCAAATAAACTTACAGTGCTTAGAGTAATATTGATACCGTTTTTCCTGCTGTTTGTGCTGCTTTTCAAGATACCGCACCATATGGTGTTCGCACTTATCGTGTTCGCAGCTGCGTCTATCACAGACTGGTTTGACGGTAAGATAGCAAGAAAGCACAATCTTGTTACTACATTCGGAAAGTTTCTTGACCCGCTTGCAGACAAGCTTCTTGTTATGACGGCGCTTATCTGCTTCACATTTGAACGTTGGATAGACCCTGTTGCGGTGGTACTGATACTTGCAAGAGAGTTTATGGTAACGGGTCTTAGACTTGTTGTGGCTAGCGAGGGCGTTGTGGTCGCAGCAGGAATATGGGGCAAGCTGAAAACGGCTTTCACCATGGTTGCTCTTATTGCTATAATGGTGCTTCAGATAATTTTTCCTGCACCAAAGGGAAGCCCTGATTTCACTTGGGGTACACCGATATTCCTTGTAAACGAGATACTCATTTGGATAGCGGTTGTGCTTACCGTTATTTCCGGTGCAGTTTATCTCAAGGGATACTGGAAGTATATAGATTCGGGCAAATAATGTGGCCTGCCGACGTGTTGCGGCATATGATAACTTAATATATAAATGCGTATCAGCAAGAGTAGCTGTGAGGTAATTTTCAGAGAGGAGCCGTTTGGTGCAAGGCTTCAAGGACTTTCAGTGAAGTGCGGCTGACAGCAGGGAGCGAACAACGGCGAAAGCTTAGTATTCCTCTCCGTAGGGTCTGCGTTAAAGATATTGAGCTGTACAAAATTTTGTGCAGGAAATCGGAGTGGAACCGTAGATCATAATCTGCCTCCGGAGTGGTGAAACGCCATTCCGGAGGTTTTTTCTTAGAAAGGGAGAGATAGATATGACGATTTTGGAAAATATAAAGCATGATATTCAGACTATAAAAGACAGAGATCCTGCGGCAACCAGCACGCTGGAGATCCTCACATATTCGGGGCTTCACGCTGTGGCTTTTTACAGGGTGTCGCACTGGTTCTATGTTCACAAGCACAAGGTCATCGCAAGATGTATTTCGCAGTTTGCAAGAATGTTGACAGGTATCGAGATACACCCAGGTGCTAAGATAGGCAAGGGTCTGCTTATCGACCACGGCTCGGGTGTTGTTATAGGCGAGACCGCTGAGATAGGCGATTACTGCCTGCTGTATCAGGGTTGTACTCTTGGCGGAACAGGTAAAGACCACGGCAAAAGACACCCGAGTCTTGGAAACAATGTTATGGTAGGCTGCGGTGCAAAGGTGCTTGGACCATTCACTGTGGGGGACAATGCGAAGATAGCCGCAAATGCGGTAGTTCTTGAGCCTGTGCCTGCAAACTCAACGGCTGTGGGCGTGCCTGCAAGGATAGTTAAGCAGAACGGCAAGCGCACCTGCGACCTCGATCAGGTGCATATTCCTGATCCTGTGGCTCAGGAGCTTTGCCAGACAAGAATACAGATAGCTAAGCTGGAAAAGAGAGTGGCTGAGCTTGAAAAGATCGGAAATAAAGAGCAGTAAAATATAAGGAGAGAGGTAAAGATAAATGAACATTTATAACACGCTTACTCACAAAATCGAAAAATTTGTACCAAACGAGCCAGGCAAGGTGTCAATGTATACCTGCGGTCCTACAGTTTATCACTATGCCCATATCGGCAATCTGAGAAGCTATATAATGGAGGACGTTTTGGAAAAGTATCTCCGCTATGACGGTTATGACGTAAAGAGAGTAATGAACATCACTGACGTTGGTCATCTTACTTCTGACGGCGATACAGGCGATGATAAAATGCTCAAGGGCGCAAAGCGTGAGCATAAGACTGTTATGGAGATCGCAAAATTCTACACTGACGCTTTCTTTGAGGACTGCAAGAAGCTAAATATCAAAAGACCTGACGTTGTTGAGCCTGCAACGGGCTGTATTGGTGATTTTATCAAGGTGATATCTGCTCTTATGGACAAGGGCTATGCTTATGAGGCAGGTGGAAACATTTATTTTGATACTTCAAAGCTGAAAGAGTATTATGTTTTCCACAACTTTAATGAGGAAGATCTTGAGGTCGGCGTTCGTGAGGGCGTTGAGGAGGACACAAACAAGCGCAACAAGGCTGACTTTGTACTGTGGTTCACAAAGTCTAAGTTCGATGATCAGGAGCTTAAATGGGATTCCCCTTGGGGTGTGGGCTACCCTGGCTGGCATATCGAGTGTTCATGTATCTCCATGAAGCACCTTGGCGAAAGACTTGATATTCACTGCGGCGGTATCGACAACGCTTTCCCACACCACACAAACGAGATAGCACAGTCTGAGGCTTATCTTGGTCACAAGTGGTGCAACTACTGGTTCCATATCCTGCACCTTAACACAAACAGCGGAAAGATGTCAAAGTCTAAGGGCGAGTTCCTTACTGTTTCACTGCTGGAGTCAAAGGGCTATGACCCACTGGTATACAGATTTTTCTGCTTGCAGTCACACTACAGAAAGTCACTTGTTTTCACATACGAAAACCTTGACAATGCAAAGACAGCATACAACAAGCTGACCGCAAGGATAGCACAGCTTATGGCTGACAAGAAGCCTGACGAGGTGGTGGAGCTTGAGGATTTTGAGAAGTTCAAGGGCAGCTTCAAGGCGGCACTTGATGACGATATAAACACTTCAAATGCTATCACTGTTCTGTATGACGTTCTTAAAGCTGACACTAACAATGAAACAAAGCTTGCCCTTATCGAAGATTTTGACAAGGTGCTTTCACTTGGTCTGATAGAAGCTGCAAAGAAGCTCAGTGCTGACGATGAAGAGGATATCCCTGAGGAGGTCAAGGTGCTTGTTGAGGAGCGTAAGGCTGCAAGAAAGGCAAAGGACTTTGCTAAGGCTGACGAGCTGAGAGATAAGATAGGCGAGCTTGGCTATATCGTCGAGGAAACAAGACAGGGCACAAAGATAAAGAAAAAGTAAAGGAGCGTTAAATGAGCAAAAATAAACAGGATCTGGGTCCATACCGCAGAAAACAGTTTCAGACGTATTTTCAGTTTTCACTTATAGCAATTTGCTTTGTTATAATCTTTGTTCTCTTTTACGCCTGCACTGGCAGAAGCAAGAACGATATAGACTATACTGATGCAAAGGTGATACAGATGGACGAACCTGCCGATGACAGCCCTGTGGTGGTTTTTGAAACAAACAAGGGAACTTTCAAGGCTGTGCTTTTCCCTGATGAAGCACCGAACTATTGCAAGTTTTTCACTGGACTTGTGGAAAAGGGCTATTATGACGGCACTTATGTGAGCATGGTGCAGGACGGTGTGTATTTTATAGGCGGAACAAAGCAGGCTGACGGTCAGACAACTTCTGACACTGACACTACCACTATCGAGGCGGAGTATTCAAAAAACCTGTGGCCTTTAAAAGGTGCGCTTTGTGCATACACTCAGGAGCAAGGTCACTTGTTCAGCAAGAAGAAGGTTTCAAACAGCTATCTTTTGTTTGTTGACAATTATGATCTCACTGAAGAGGAGCAGGCGGAGCTTGACAGCAAGCTTGCAGACAGCAACAATATCCCTGAGGATATCACCGATGCTTTTGAGAAATATGGCGGTGTGCTGAATTTCTCTCAGCAGTATACTGTTTTCGGTCAGGTATATGATGGCTTGGATATTTATGACGAGATATGCGGTACTGATGTGGCTGACTCTGAGACGCTCAAGCCTAGGGAGGACATACAATTCACAAAGGTGTATATGTCTACCTACGGAGAGAATAAAAACAGCAATGCTTTTGCAGGCAGTGCGGATAGTTCTGAGGTTTCTGAGAGTGCGGTCGACAGTGCAGACACAAGCTCGGAGATGTAAATTAATCATATCAATTAAAGCGAACGGGTGGATGCCTGTTCGCTTTTTATATTCACTGAAAATTCATTATTTATTTGTTTATTTCACTATAAATTTGTATTAAGCTCTGCTATACTACTCTTTAGAACATAAAGATTTTAACATTGTTTTCGTATGAACCAAGGCTTAAAATCAGAAGATTTTATACTTAATATAAGAATATGAAACATGAATTTATTATATTAGGCATGACGGCTTATATTGTAAATTACATTAATAACGTTAGCCGAGCCACAGTTCTTGACTTTGTGAGCTTATTGTGGTAAACTTAAAACCAAGTCCATGTGTGAAAAAAATTCCGGCAGTGCCTTGATTTTATGTGCGTTGAGCCGAGAGTTGAGCTTTCAAGGGTGTTGGACGATATTAACGAATTTTTTAGTAACAGAATAGGCAGGAAAGTCCTGTCTTTAAAATAGGAGGAATTTTTATGAGCGAATACAAGATCTATTCATTGCATATGGGTAAGGCAAAATGTGCTGTTGATTTGGGCGATGGCTCTGAGCGTGGAGAGTATGTAAATCAGGATTATATTCTCAACAAAATGGGCAGACCACACAGAAGCATAAGCCTTATGTACTGCTACTATCCGCTGGATAAGGAGTTCCCCGGAAGAATTTCTGAGGTAATGAAAGACGAAGATATTTCTTTTGCATGGGATTATCCATATGACGATTATTTCACATACAAGGGCGGTCTTGAGGGCAACACAGAGGGCGAGCCTTTTACCTTCATGAGAGATGTAAGACGTCATGGACAGGACGTTACACTCACACTCACAGTTGACCCACACGTTTCAGACGAACAGCTTATCGCTATCGCAAATGACCTTAGACCTTTCGGCAGACTTCTTCTTAGAATAAACCATGAAGCTACAGGCAACTGGTTCTCATTCAACAAGAGATGCACTTATCAGGAAGTTGCTGATTTCTACTGCCGTTTCAATAAGATACTTAAGGAATATGCACCAAACGTTTCTACTATTCTTTGTATCGGCGGAGTTGAGGATCCTAATAAGAAGGAGATCGAAAAGGAAGCAGAGTTTTCACAGGCTGTCAAGGAGACAGACATCTGGTCTGTTGACAAGTACATGGCTCTTCACTGGGGTTGGCCTTATGACGTTGCTGAAAGAGGCGGCACAAGCCACAGCAGAAGCAAGGTCAAGGACATATACAATATGACAAAGCGTTCTTTTGAGAGATTCAAGGAGATAAACGGCGGCGTTACAAAGCCAATGGTAATGAGCGAGTTCAACGCTGACGGCGACGTTACAGGTCCATACGATCAGGCAGCAATGGTAAAGGAATTCTGCGATATGCTCAAAGCTGACGGTGAGGACTGGTTCTCAGGATTTACTTTCTATCAGTTCAGAGACAGAGGACGTCTTGGTCTTGAAATTCAAGACCCTAACTATGCTGACTGCGGTATCGAGCAGCCTGTTATGAAGACATACAAGGAAATAATCCACGATGATTTCTTCAAGCCTGCAATGACAAGAGGCGACGAGGTTACACTGCCATGCACGCTTCGTTGGGGCGGTTCTGAGGACGCTGAGGGTCTTGAGATCCCTCTCCACTTTGAAAAGAATCCACACTTCTGCGAGGTTACATTTGATGATGATTCAAACATCATGATGGAGATAAACGGCAAGTGGTTCTATAAGTCACCTGAGGCAAAGACAATCGACCTTATGGCAGCTTTCTTTGAGAAGCCGCTGGAGGGTGAGGCTGATCTGACTCTCAGACTTTTTGCTCCTCCTGCAAGCGGTGAGAATGATCTGTCTATTGAGGACGGTCTTATGAACAGCTACACAGAGATCAAGAAGCTTCCTAATATCCGTATCAGATTCGAGCCTGTTGAGCTTTAATATCCAAAAATTCAAGGGACGGTTTTGCCGTCCCTTTTTGGTTTATAGGGTGACAAATAATGCAAACGGGACGTCGGGGGCGCCGTCCCCTACAAAATATAGGTAAACGGGCGAACAGTGTTCGCCCCTACAATAGAAAATCGTTTGCTGTACGAATTTTTGTACAACAAACGATTTTTATATTGTTATTTATCGCATGGTGCTTGTTTTGCCATTATCTGCATTGCGGCTTTTAGACCGTCAACGGCGGCGGACATTATGCCTCCTGCATAGCCTGCGCCCTCGCCGCAGGGATAGAGATTTTCCACTGAGAGAGATACCATATCTGCGTTTCGTGTTATGCGAACAGGGGAGCTTGTACGGGTTTCAGGTGCGGTGAGCATTGCACCTTTATCGCCGAAGCATTTCATTTTTCGTGAGAAATTCTGCAAGCCGCCCTCCAGCATATCAGTCACGAATTTAGGGAATACATCACGAAGCTCTGTCACCTTACAGCCAAGTGCGTAGGTGGGTGAAACTGTGCCTGCTATTTCAGGCTTGCCATCAAGAAATCCGCCAACTGTCGTGCCTGCGCCTTTATATGAGCCTGTGAGAGTATAAGCTTTTTGCTCTATAGACCGTGCGAAAGCCACTCCGTCAAGTGGGCAGTGGCCAAAGTCGTCAGGGGTAACGGCCACGACAACTGCGGCGTTTGCGTTTTCACCGTCACGGGCAAACTCGCTCATGCCATTTGTGACAGTGCCTCCGCTTTCGGAAGCTGACGGCACAACTGTACCGCCTGGACACATACAAAAAGTGTAAACACCTCTGCCGTTTTTATCACGCCATGAAAGCTGATATTCACCCTTTGGAAGCAGTGGATTGCCTGCATGGTCACCGTATAAGCTTTCGTCAACAGCCGCCTGCTTATGTTCTATTCTTGCGCCAACAGAGAACGGCTTAGGCTCCAGAAAGATGTTTTTGCACTGCAAAAGCTCAAAAGTATCCCTTGCGGAATGACCAATAGCAAGTATAAGGGCAGAAACTTTTTCGTCCTTGTCACCTGCTGATATAGTCTGCACTTTGCCGTTGGCGATAGCCAGATCAGTGAGGGCAGTGTCAAATCTTACCTCGCCCCCAAGCTCTATTATCCTTTTTCGGATAGCCGTGACGATATTTTGCAGATTGTCAGTGCCAATATGCGGCTTTGCTTTGGTGAGTATCTCTTTCGGCGCACCGAAATCCACGAAGCGTTCAAGAACATATCTGCAAAGAGGGTCTTTTATTCGTGTGGTGAGCTTGCCGTCAGAAAATGTGCCTGCACCACCTTCACCGAATTGCACGTTGCAATTGGTGTCAAGCTCGCCTGTGATCCAGAAT
>ENA-UEQR01001754-UEQR01001754.1-human-gut-metagenome-genome-assembly--contig:-NODE-1754-length-11713-cov-100.485992_pt1 | contig 11713 bp, 8 predicted proteins | sample MGYA00242944_ERZ507941 | MGnify/ENA primary metagenome ERZ507941 (study PRJEB26167, sample SAMN06115398) | human gut metagenome | host: Homo sapiens | place: China:Chongqing | collected 2016-06-23...
AGACGAACTATAATTACAAGACTTTGGTGTTGAGACTCTATAAAAGTCTATTACTGATTTTAATATCATATTTATTCCAATTCTTTTAATAAATAATATCTTAAATCACTGCCAGGAATGTAATTTAAAACTTCCATTCCTAACCGCTGTGCTGTATAGCAGTTTTTTAATGAATCGTCTACAAACAATGTTTCATTCACGTCTATTCCGCTATCTTCAATAACCATTTTAAATATTCGTTCATCAGGCTTTGAGGAATGAAGCATATATGACAAATACACTCCATCAAATATATCGTTTACATTTAATCCATTATAACTAAAAACTGTTCCAGAATATCTATTCCAGTGTATAGAGTTTGTATTACTAAGAAGATACAAATTGTATTTTCTTTTTAAAGAAACCAATAATTCAAGTTTATAAAGAGGTACTTTTCCAAGCATTGAATTCCATATAAAATCAATTTCCTCATCTGTAAGGTTTGAAGATGAACATAAACGAAATTCATTTCTAAATTGTTTATCCGAAATCACACCCATTTCATGCTCGAGAAAAAAACCAGCTTTATGAGTACTATTAACTTCTCTATTTGTAAACTTCACACCTACTTTTTTACACTCTTCTATAAAGTTTTCAGGCCTGACATCAATCAACACATTTCCCCAATCGAAAATAATATTTTTTATTTTATTCATGATTTTTCATTTAAAGTCATATATTTATTGCCTACAAAATTTTTAGATCTTGCAGGCAATAAATATCATTGATATACATCTAGCTATATCATTCACATATATCGTCTTTTGTATAAAAGAGAAAACAACATAACTCAATTCAATTATACTCTTCTATCATTTATGCAAATTCCGACTTCTCAAATATGTTAACAAATAAGCTGGACGATCAGTTTGTATGATTCTACACCCCAACTTATCTATCAAATAACCATAACCATCCTCCAAATTACCTAAAGACATATCATCATCATGTCCACCAGCCATTGTATTCCACAAAGTATTATACCAAATTAACGACTTACCTTTTAAAGTCTCTTTAATTTTATATGGGAGTTTGTTAGAATCCTTTTCAAAAAGCAGCTCAAAAGCTACAGGAGATAAATCAGAAACAAACTTATTAATTTCTATTTCAGCATTCTGATTGTCTAAATCTACAATCGGCATATAAATTACATCCCTTAAATAATGCCCATACAAAGATTTAACTTCTTTCACAGATTTTCTCCCCTTCATAATAACCTGTTTTGTAGTACCTGTCTTTTCTAATAAAGGTACAACCATATCAAAATATCGGTCTGCTTTATCAAGATTAACCAATATTTTACCTTTTACAAGAAGTAAAGCTTCTTCCAAAGTTGGAATTTTATGAATTGTTTTAATAGCACAACCATTTCTTAAATTTAATTTACGAATTTCATCTAAAGTATATTTGCTAACGTTTCCTTTACCTGTAGTTGTACGGTCTAATGTATTATCATGCATTAAAATTAAAACACTATCTTTTGTACATTGCAAGTCTAACTCAACAATATCTACTCCCATTTCTATTGCACTATTAATACCTTCTAAAGAATTTTCAGGATAGTTTCTCCAATCACCACGATGGGCAGCTACTAAAACAGTGCTTTCATCACAAGTCTGTAATTTTGTCAATATATTATCAACATTTGTCTGTGCAAACAATTGACTTGAAAACAGAATAATAAATATCAAGATTGTATTTTTCATAATTTAGTCCTTTAATTATAAAATTAGGGTATTTAAATACCCTAATTTTATTTTTACATATTAATAATTTATCCAATAATGTATCCTTCGTTCTGCCAATCAGATTTATCATTGACATTTTCAATTTCAGTTTGAGGAATAGGATACAAAACTCTATATGAATCAACACCTACAAAAACTTCATTAAAAATATTTGTACGAACAATGTCAAACCATCTATCACATTCCAAAGCTAATTCTAAACGTCGTTCTTTATGAATCGCTTTTCTAAGACTTTCCTTTGATACAAAATCAGATAATTCTTTATCAGGTAGTCCTGCATTATTACGTACTGCATTCAATGCATCTAAAGCACCTTGAGTAGGCGATTGAGATAATTCATTTAACGCTTCTGCATACATTAACATTACATCAGCACAACGCAACACCGGAAAATCAGAACTTGTTTCATTATTTGTAGCAGGAGTATCAAACTTTCCCGGTCTCTCACCGCTACCAGTAGGAGCCAAAAGAAACTTTCTATTATCATTATCACTTTCAAACTCACTTTGCGGTAAAGATATTACATTACCATTATCATTATTACGATAACGATTATTCTGATGAACAGACTCACCTATGCCGCCTTTCAAATATTGAACCGCAAAAATAATATCCTTACTAGTCTTAAGATTGTTTGGAAAAGTTTCAGGTGTTGGAACTAAACTCAATTCTTTACCTTCTTTTATAACAGAAACAATAGGGGTAAGTTCTTCATATACTTTATCATAATTCTCCATATATAAATAAACTTTAGCCAATAAAGCACATGCTGCATAAGACGTTACCCTTCCTTTCTCCTCATCAGGCCATTCGCTTGGTAATGATTTTGCAACATTCAAGTCTTCAATGATTTGATTATAAATAACTGATACCTCTTCACGCTTATTGTTCCTTGCATCTTCTACTGTTTGCGGCTCTGTTACCAATGGAACCTTTCCCCATAATCTTACTAAATTAAAATAAGATAAAGCCCTAACAAACGATACCTGTCCTACTATTTCATTATATTTATCCTCTGTCATTTTCACGGATTCTACATTATGAAGGACAAGATTACAACGATAAATTGTTTTATAAAGTGAACTCCATGCATCTGATAAATTTGTATTAGCAGGAGTTTCTGTAAAAACTTCTATCTGATACCTGACACCACCTCCAGCACCAGAATTATCATCCATTACATTGTCACCTCTAATTTCCATCAATGTCATAAAATTACCACCATACTGACTACTAGATTGAAGTTCGTCATACACTCCTATCACAGCACCTTCCAAACCTTTTACATCATTATAAAATGTTTCTTCAGTAGGGAAATCTATAGGTTTCAAATCCAAAAAATCATTGCAACCAGTCATTATCAAACCGGCAAAAACATATGATATAATTCGTTTCATATTTCTAAATAATTAAATATTAATTAAAATGTAAGGTTAACTCCAAGAGAAATTGTTCTGGCCAATGGATATACTCCATAATCTTCTCCATTAGTTGTTACAGAATTTCTATTAGAAACTTCTGGATTATATCCTTCATAACGAGTAAATGTAAATGGATTTTGTATAGAACAATAAATACGAGCAGCTTGTAAACAAACCTTATTTACCAGACTCATAGGGAATGTATATCCTAAAGATATATTTTTTATTCTTAAATAAGATCCATCTTCAACGTGCCATGTAGAAGTTGTTCCATTCTGTCCTTTACTTACACGATTAGCACGAACATTCATACCACTTCCTGGATTATCTTCAGACTTCCACCGATCCAATGCTCCTTTATAATTGTTCATATTCCCTTCATGATTATAAAAATAACGTCGAGACAAATTCAATATTTCATTTCCATAAACACCTTGGAAAATAACTCCCAAATCTATTCCTTTCCATGCAATATTAGCACCGAATCCATAAGTGAAATCAGGCATATAATTCCCGACTATAGCTCTGTCGGTATCTGAAATATCCAAAATACCATCACCATTAACATCCTTAAATTTAAAATCACCAGGTTTTGTATCAGCTAAACCATAATTTGAAGGAGAGTCAACATAATGCAATGAAGCATCTACTTCCGCCTGATTTTTATAAACACCTTCTACTACTGGTAAATAATATGAACCGATTGGTTCCCCTACCCTAGTTATAAAATAAGCATTACCTACAGATCCAGAAGATATTATATCTGCATTACCTGGTCCAAGTGCTTTTACCTCATTTATATTCTTTGAGATATTAAAATATGCACTCCAAGTAACATCTCCCATCTGATGGTTAGTTGAAATATTAAATTCAATACCTTTATTATTTACTTTACCTATATTCTCTAATCTTGTAGTATAACCAGTAGTCATTGGAACTGGAACATTCAACAATAGATCATAAGTATTACTATTATACAAATCAAGACCTAATGTTAAGCGATTTTTAAATAATGTAGCATCAAAACCGACATTAACTTGAGCTGTCTTTTCCCATTTCAAATCAGGATTAGGCATACTCTTCGGAGCAGCACCTTTAATTGCATCTGGACTTGAACCTCCCAAAACATAGCTATAGTAAGCCAACTCTCCTTGTGCTCCATAATTAGGTATATTAAAATTACCAGTCAAACCATAACTTGCTCTTAACTTTAAATCATCAATAAATTCAAGCGAATTCATAAATTTTTCTTCTGAAATACGCCATCCAAGAGAAACGGAAGGGAAATATCCCCAACGATTATTTTTACCAAACCGTGAAGCGCCATCAGCACGTAAAGCCCCTGTTATCATATATTTACCCAAATAATTATATTGTATACGTGCTAGGGCAGACAATAAAGACCATTCTGAAGCATTGGAATTACCTCTTGTTACGGTTCCTGCATTAAGCGTAGGTATAGAATTTATAATAAAACCGTTTGCAAAAGCATAATTACTTTCGTCTCTTTGATACTGCATTGTCCAACCTCCTAGTACAGACACTGAATGTCCTCCAAAATTTTTATTATAAGATAGTGTCTGTTCAAAAACCCAGTTATATATACGGCTGGTCTGTGATGTAGCTTCTGGTATAGACTCTGGATTTCCTTTTGTATTAGACAATGGGATAGTAGAAGGTCTGAATGTATCTTCCGAATCATTATAAAGATCCACTCCAAAATTTGCCCTATATTTCAAAGAGGGAAGGAAAGCAACCTCACCATAAATATTTCCAAAAATCCTTGACGCCTTCTTTTCATCCTTCTGAAGCATTGCCAAAGCTACAGGATTCCAAACCTGAGTCTGACTATTTCCTCGTTTTATACTTCCATCATCCATAATTGTTTCAGTATCAGCACTCCATGAATTTTGTGCAAAACAAAAACTGCCATCATCATTGTAAACAGGAAAGATCGGGGAACTATGCAGAGCAGAAGCTACCACACCTCCCCCATTACTATTATAAGCCCCATCAGAATTTACTTTATTTTCTATAGTCAAAGATGGATTTAAAGTAATACCGAATTTAAAAATACCTTCCGATACATCCAAATTCAATCGAGCACCATAACGTTTAAAATCACTATTAATAATGATACCATCTTGATTTAAATAATCCAACGAAACATAATATTTAATCTTATCGCTACCCCCAGAAGCAGAAACTGTATGATTCTGCATACCAGCTGTACGATATATTTCATCCTGCCAATCAGTATTGGTTAATCCTGGTGTTCCATTCAGATATGGAATAAGCTCCATTGGAACTATCGTATTATAATCATTTCCAGAATTCTTCAAGCGCAATGCATTATTATCCGATATACTAAATGGTAACGGAGAATTACCTGCCGCAATACGCTTACGATTTATAGATTCCATTTTATCAACATAAGTATTATTACGAGCATCATAGGCAAGTTCCGCATATTCATAAGCATCCAGCATATCTATCTTCTTTGATACACTTTGCCATGCATAATATCCCCCATAAGTTACAGTAGTCTTACCACTAGTACCCTTTTTAGTCGTGATCAAAACAACTCCATTTGAGCCTCTTGAACCATAAATTGCAGCAGAAGATGCATCTTTCAATACTTCAATGCTTTCAACATCATTCATATTAAAAGTATTCAATTGGTCTTTTGCTAAAGGTACACCATCCACAACGTAAAGAGGCGATGTGCCGGCTGTAATTGTTCCCGTACCACGAACTTTTATTTGTAAAGAAGAACCCGGAGCACCTGTTCCTTGAGTAATCTGTACACCCGGCATCTTACCAGCCATTGCTTCAGCCATAGAACTCACAGGCTGACCTTTCAAATCGCTAGCACGAACACTTGCTATAGAAGTTGTCACATCTCGTTTACGCTGAGTTCCATATCCTACAACCACAACCTCATCCAATATTTCTGTATCCTCTTTCAATGTTACTGCTAAAAGTTTTCCAGAGATTGCCTTAATTTGCTGACTTTGGTATCCCACATAAGAAATTTCCAGGTTAGCACCATCTGTTGCATCAAGAGAAAAATTTCCATCGAAATCGGTAATTGTTCCTGTTGCAGTACCTTTTACCATTACTGTAGCACCAATAATCGGCTCACCTTTCGTGTCCTTCACGGTTCCTTCGATCTTTCTTACTGTACCTTTCTGAACGGGAGTAATTACTATATATCCATCATTAATTTTATAAGTACAATCAGTTCCTGCAAGAATTGCATCAAGAACTTTAAGCACATCTACATTTTTCTGATTAAGAGTAACAATCTTGTTCACATCAAGCTGAGTGGCATTGTATGCAATCTTGTACTTAGATACAGACTCTATTTTCTGGAAAGCTTGCTTCAATGACACCCGTTCTCCATTAAAAGTAACTTTCTGTGCATTGACAGATAGACTACCTGCCAGCATCAGGCCAACTCCAAAGGTTATCACTTTGTTGATTTTCATGTTCATTTCATATTAGATTAAAAAAATTATTAATACATCTGTTTTTTGTACGTACATAAGGAAGACAAAATAAATATGTAATACACCCAATGAGTATGCATTAATAAAAGTTAAAGGCATACAGAAGTAGAATCTATATTCACTTCCGTACACCTTTATTATTTTTAAGGTCCTAAATTCAATCTATTTTTATCACTAAAAGCAGCACTATCTTACTCTAAGAGTAGACATCGAAAAAATTCAATGTATCATCCACCTATAATAATAGTTACTTTCAATTACCATTCGGATAAGATTTAATAATATTTTTATGGTGCAAGATTTCAGTGTTTTTCATTCAATATAAACTTCTTTACCTGAAATTCTATAATCAAGTTCCGGAATCATTAGCTTAAGAATATGGAATATATTTTCAAGCGACTCGTGCTTGTTGTAGTGTACGTATATTTTCTGTTTATTATATACAGAAGTGCGTATATGCACTTTTACCCCGTATGTCCTTTCGATAATCTGCATCGCTTTTTCAAAATCTGTATTATTAAAGAACAAACCTCCCATACGCCAGTCGGAATAATCGGATGCTTTTACTTTGAAACATTCCACTTTATTTGAAGAAGGAATATAAACCAGCTGGTCATCAGGTTTTAAATAATATGATATAGTAGTATCATTCAGAAGACTTACTTTCAAGGCCCCTGTTTCAAGGGTAGTTTTGACTTGCTTATCATCAGGGTAGGCCGATACATTAAATGTAGTACCTAGTACTCGCATTTTGAGGAAACGTGTATTTACAACAAACGGATGCTCTGCATCTTTTGTCACCTCAAAAAATCCCTCCCCATTAAGATATACTCCTCTTTCAGCCATGGTAAAAGTAGAAGGGTATATAAGTGTACTACCAGAATTAAGCCAGACTTTACTTCCATCTGGCAATGTTACCTGCTCTCGTCTGCCCAATTCGGCATAATACTGAACATACGATATTTCAGGTTCACCAACTTCATCAGAATTAATACTGCTTATAAAAAAATATCCTGAAGTACACATCATTATAAATGGTATCAGCCATACAGCAGCAATTCTAACCCAATATTGAATAGAGTGAAGACGAGCATTCTTATTGCTTTTCTTACGCATTACAGATTCAATCCGATTATACGACACTTCCCAGTCTTCAGACGTATCCATATCTATTTCATCCCACAACTGTTTCAACGCTTTATCCCTTTCAGAATCATCACGTGGATTAGAAAGTCTTTGATATACACGTGATTTCAAGTTTTCCGGGATATCGTGCTTAAAAAAATAATCAAGTATTTGTTTTATATAACTCATAATTTATCTTTATATACTTCTTTCTCATTTTAGACAGACAAACTCTATGTTACCCCTACTCCATTAACATTATATATGTTATAACGATAAAACCAATAACATTCCTTAATTCTTTCAATGCCAAATTAAGATGATTCTCTACAGTTTTTTTCTGTATTCCCAACTTCACAGCAATTTCATCGTTTGTCAAACCTTCTTGACGGCTCAAATGAAATATTTGTTTACGCTGTGGAGGCATTTCACTTACTGTCAAGTCTACAAGCAGTTTTAAATCATTCGCCACTATTTCATCATAAGGAGTGGTTGTATCACTAACATCTGGCGCATCATCTATCTCTACAGGAATAATATGACGAGCTTCTATATAATTTAATATAGTATATTTTGATAAGGTAAACATATAAGAATCAAAATTATTAACAGAAGCAAAAGCTTCTTTCTTTTCCCACAGTTTTATGAAAATCATTTGAGTAAGTTCTTCTGCCTCGTCTCCGTCTTTTAGAAAACCGTATGAAAAGGATTTGATTTTTGAATAATATGTACGGAAGATATGCCTGAAAGCCTTTTCATCACCTTCTGACAATCTGAGCAATATTTCTTTTTCGTTTTCCATACCTATGTTTGTACCAGATTAAGTTGTTTTTTAATTCGAGCCTAAATATAGAATCATGCCAGCAGAATTAAAATTGTAAAATATCTATATGCAAAAAAGTCCACAAATATTGATATTCAGTAGATTAAAGCTATTCAAACTTTAACAAACAATATCGTATATACAAATTATATGCAATATTCGTAAAATTCATCAAGATATGCAAACAAACAGCTGGCAATTTAAATAAGTTATTGTAAACACTAAAGTTCAATTAAATCTGTCTGAAACAATCAATATCTGACAAAAATATCATGTTAGGTTGAACAAAAGCATAGAACAGACAGCATTACAAAATAAGAGACCTATTGGCAGAATTAAATATACGTTATAAATTCCACCAATAGGCCTATATCATGTTTTTTACTATAACATGCCGACTATTCGCCTTCGCCCATACAAGTTACAGCTCTTGAAAAAATTAATCTTTAAACTTATACTTTTATTGCCATTTTTGCTCTATAGTCTTACTCCCTCTTGGTAGTAATAAGAATTACGCCAAATTTTCCTTTCTTACCATATTTTGCGGTAGCGGCTTCATTCTTCAGCACACTGACGGATTGTATCTTGTTCGGATTGAGCTTCTTTATCACATCGTCAGACACTTCCAGCCCGTCCATAATGACAAGCGGAGACACTCCGGAGGCTTTGGAACTACCCACTGAATCTATTTTGAAATCTCCTGTAATGGACAATTCATCCATAGGATTATGGAGTTTAATAGTAGGCAAATCTACCGATTCCTCGCTTTTCTGAACTCCATATCCCACTACTACGACATCATTGTCGCCTGCCTTCGGCTTGCTGTTGGTTCCCTCCAGCATAAAAGTCACCGGGAGAGTAAATTTCACGCTGACCGGCTTTCTGTCCTGCATACCCGGCTTCCATTTCGGCATGGTGCTAATTACGCGGATAGCTTCTGCATCCAGCCATGGGTCGACCGGACGGAGCACCTTGAAATCGCTCAGCGAACCGTCTTTCCTTACCACAAACTGCACAATGACACGCCCCTGCTTACCGGCTTCCCGTGCCTTTGTAGGATACCTGAGATTGCGTGCCATAAATTCCAGACCGGCACGCATACCACCCGGATATTCCGGCATCTGTTCCACTACGCTAAACGTCTGGTCGTCCGACACCACAGTTTGCGGAGCAGATGCTACCACCTTCACATATTTCTTTGTGTCGCTTTCAGTCAAGACAATTGTCTGGTCGGCTTTCTTCAGACAGTCTTTGACCGACATGGTAACCGTACTCATACCGATGTAGGCCACCTGGATGCTTTGGTCGCTGCCGACTTCCAGCGTGAAATTACCGTTTTCGTCGGTAAGGGTACCGTTGGTCGTATTCGCCACAAGTACAGTTGCCGCGATAATGGGTTTTCCCTCCTCATCCACCACCTTCATCTTCAGTTTGGTCTTTTCGGCAGGGTTCGACACATTTTTATCGGCATACGTTTCCAAAACTGCCGATAAATCATTAACTTTGACACTTGAAATCTCATCGAGTGGTTGAGAGATTTCAGGACGGGCAAAAGCAGCTACGGTAACGGCTGCCAACGGAAGTACATAGAGGTACTTGGCACGTGCCCACGGATTGGATTTTTTTCGAATCATCATAGTGATACGTTTTTTAAGTGAACTGTGATTAAAGCTGTTGGCAATAGAGTAGAGCCTTGCGCCAACGGCTTTTTTTATTAATAGCATTTGATATTCTTTCGCATTGATGCCCTGACGGAGAACTTCTTCGTCGGCTTCGTATTCGTGGATGTTCTGCAACTCCTGCTTGAGCAGCCAGATGGCCGGATTAAACCATTGCAGCCAGGCACAGGCTTCGGCCAGCAACAAGTCCCATGAGTGACGGTAATGGATGTGGGCCATTTCGTGCACCAGAATGTGATGTCCGCTTTCCTTCAGGTCTGTTTCCGAAATCACGATGTAACGCATCCAGCTGAAAGGAGCCAGTTTACGACGGTGGACTACCAAGCGGATACCATTGTCCAACCTTTCACACCGGCTGTGACGAATGAGATAAAGCATGCGTCCCAGCGACCAGAGGTGACGGACGATGACAAAAAACAACCCCACAAAATAGACTAACACCAGCCCTTCCTGCCAGTGGAACGGACGACTTCCCTCTTCCACCACCGCTTCGCTATTCCATTGGTACATCAGCAGCAAGTCTTCCATCGACATCACTTGTGCATTTACCGGCGAAGCCTGTTCCACCGTCACCTTTACCAAAGGCAGCAGACACGAGAGCAGCATTACTCCCAGTAAAGCCATCCGGTTAAAACGGTGGAAAGTTTCTTTACTGAGCAGCAGGCGGTAGAACAGATAGAATATTGCCAGGCAGACAGCCGATTTGAGTATATAGACTAAAAAGGTTCCCATAGGCAAAAGTATTTTATTGTGGTTTCTCGTTCTGCCCCTCTTCCACCTGACGGATGAGTTCCTTGAGTTCCTCCACCGAGATGTCTTCCTCTTTCACCAGCGAGGAGACAGCACCCAAGAAAGAATTGTTGAAATATTTGGAGATGACCCCACGCAGAGTTTTCCGCCGGAATTCCTCTTCCGACACTACGGCATGATACTGGTAGGTATTACCAAACGCGGTATGCGACAGGTACCCCTTATCTTCCAGTCCCCTTACAATGGTCGACAGGGTATTGAAGTGCGGCCGGGGTTCTTCGTAAAGTTCCACCAGCTGTTTGACGAACATCGGACCTTTCTCCCAGAAAAATCCCATGATTTCTTCTTCTTTGGCAGTAAGTGTTTTCATATCCGTTTCAATTGGTTACTGCAAAGAACTAAAACTTTTAGTTGATAAACTAATTTTTATAGTTAAATCATGTTTCCCATGCCATGATTTCCGTCACAGATACATCACCCCTCCATACCCGGTAAAGAGTCGTCCAGCCGACATTTGATTTTTTAACGGGCTATTTGTTCACGGCTCTTTCATTTAAGCTTAGATAAAGGCACATAATTCCCCCACCCACTTCTTATGGGAAGCAGGGATTTTGTT